>Ga0209656_10002305_pt1 | contig 12356 bp, 9 predicted proteins | sample BogFormECP12_OM2_FD_188239 | JGI IMG/M metagenome (GOLD analysis project Ga0209656, IMG submission 188239) | Bog forest soil microbial communities from Calvert Island, British Columbia, Canada - ECP12_OM2 (SPAdes) (version 2) | ecosystem: Environmental > Aquatic > Freshwater > Wetlands > Bog ... | reverse complement strand
GGCATCACCCAGAACGGAGTGCCCGTCTGCACGGCGATAATGCTGGACAACTCCCAGCCGTCGGTCAGTACCCTGACCCGTCTTCGTTGGATCCCAGGCGAAGCCGATCCGCGGGCTAAAGATAGCGGCCATGGCGTGGGCAAATACGGCCGGAACCACGGATACTGCCTGGCGAGCCGGAGGGTCGAACTTCGGCTCGCTAGTTTTTTGCGGGCAAAAGGGAAGTGCATTGGGGTAACAGAGCCTGCGGTCTTGGAATTCTTTCTCAAACTGGAAAGCGGTCTTTCCCGCGGGCGCATCAACGAGTAAATTCCGGTAGGATATTCAGCGATTGAGGGATGCCATGAATCAGTTTTCCGCCTCGAGGCGCCGTTTTCTAGAACAAGCTTCCCACGCCGGGATGGCGTTTTCCGCGACGGCGTTATTCGGAAACTCCGTCCTGGCGTCGGGTCGCGCGGGCCAAACTGCATCCTCCGTCAGCGCCAGCGCACCTGCTCGCGTCTACGTCGATTCCAGACGAACCATCGCGCCTCTCGATCGCAATCTTTTCGGCTCGTTCCTCGAGCATCTGGGCCGGGCAATCTACGAGGGGATCTACGATCCCGGTTCCAAGTTGTCCGACTCGAACGGATTCCGGAAAGACGTTCTGAACGAAATCCGGCAACTCGGAGTTCCGATCATTCGCTATCCGGGAGGAAATTTTGTTTCCGGCTACAACTGGCTGGATGGCGTCGGTCCGAAGAAAGACCGGCCGCGCGTGCTCGACAAGGCGTGGGACACGACCGAGTCGAACCAGTTCGGAACCAACGAGTTTCTTGCCTGGTGCAAAGCTGCGGGCACCGAGCCTCTCATGGGGCTCAATCTGGGCACTGGAACGGCGGAAGAAGCGGCAGCACTGGTCGAGTACTGCAACGTCGATAAAGGAACCAAATGGAGCGACCTTCGCCGGCAGCATGGCATTGCCGATCCTTACAAAGTGCAGCACTGGTGCCTGGGCAACGAAATGGACGGCCCGTGGCAGATCGGTCACATGTCAGCCACGGAGTATGGCCTGAAGGCCGCCGATGCCGCGCGGCAGATGCGATACGTGGATCCCTCTCTCAAGCTCATCGCGTGCGGTTCGAGTGGTCCGTTTATGCCGACCTATCTCGAATGGGATCGCGAGGTCCTGGAGCAGTGTTACCAATATGTAGACGGTCTCTCCCTGCACCGCTATTTTGGCAACAATGAGCGCGACACGGGTGGCGATACTTCGAAATATCTCGCCATGAATCTGAGCATGGAGCGGCAGATCGCCGAAACGATTGCGGTTTGCGACCTGGTTCGCGGGCATCAGCGATCGCCAAAAAAACTGTGGCTGTCTTTTGACGAATGGAATGTCTGGTACCGCACTACCACGGGAGACACCGTGGACGGGCACCGGCAGGAAGCGCCGCATTTGCTGGAAGAGGTCTACAACCTGGAAGACGCGCTGCTGGTCGGGGGACTCATCAATTCCTTGCTGCGAAATGCGGATCGGGTAAAACTGGCCTGCCTCGCGCAGTTGATCAATGTAATAGCTCCGATCATGACGGATGCAAACGGGATTCTACAGCAGACAATCTACTACCCATATAGCTGGGCGCTTCAATTTGCGAGAGGCGAGGTGCTGGATCTTCTGGTGCAGTCTTCGACTTATGAGGTTTCGGGTTTAGACCAGGTGGGGCATGTGGATGTGGCTGGTTCACTCGACCGCAGCGCCGGCAAAGTCGTGCTCTTCGTTCTAAACCGTGACCTGTCGAAGGCTCACAACGTGGAGGTGGTGTGGGAAGATGCGATTCCGGCCCGTGTGATCTCGGCATCTGTGCTGACCGGAGACGATCTGAAAGCCTCGAACACATTTGCCGCTCCGCGACGAGTCGTGCCGCAGGTTTTTTCGGCGCCCGCCAGCAGTGACGGGAGAACGAGATTTGAGGTTCCGGCGCAATCTTTCACAGTCTTGCAATGGGCGTTGTAGAAACCGGGTGGATCGATATGGCAGACAAAGCAAGCATCTCGCGCAGACAGTTTGTCGCTACGGCAATTTCGGCGGCCGCCGTCTCGTCGCTGCCGGCTCATTCAGTTCTAGCTGAGGCAGGAATCGTGGGGAAGGCCGTGCCGCAAACTCAGGTGGCGCTGACGGACTCGCCCGGGTGGAAAGACCAAGGCGTCGAAAATCTGGCGAAATCACCTCACGCTAAGTTGCGGGATATTCCAGTGCGTGCGGTGACCATCACCGGAGGGTTCTGGGGACCACGCCGCGAGATCAACGTGACCAAAAGTATCCCAACCATGCACGACCTGCTGGAAGCGAACGGCCGCATGAATAATTTCCGCCGTCTGGTGGGCAAGAGCACGGCCGCGCAAAGTGGTCCTGTGTTTTCCGATTCAGATGTCTACAAGTGGACTGAGGCGGTGGGATTCGTGCTGCAATCCGGCGACCGTCCGGAACTTCGAGCCAGCGCTGACAAGCTAATTGACGAGGTGGTCGCCGTTCAGGAACCGGGCGGCTACCTGAATACTTACTATCAGGATGACCGAAAGTCTTTGCGAATGCTTCCGCAAACCCAAACGACGGGTCATGAGCTGTACAACATGGGGCACATGTTGCAGGGAGCCATCGCTTACTATCGGGCGACCGGCGATCGCAAGCTGCTCGACGCCGGCATTCGCTTCGTTGACGATTTTCTGGTTCCGAATTACGGTCCCGCACCGAAAAAGCCCATCGTTTCTGGGCATCCTGAAATCGAGATGGGATTAATCGAGCTCTACCGCATCACCGGCGACAAGCGCCACCTTGATCTTGCGGGTTACATCCTGCAGGGTGACCCGCGCATCGAGTTACCGGAGCGCCGCACCATCTACATGTTCAGCGGAACTCCGTTTACTGCCCGCACCAAAATGCAAGGGCACGCGGTTCGAGCGATGTACGCGTGTTGCGGCGCCACCGACTATTACCTGGAAACCGGCGATGCCGACTATTGGAGGACGCTGAATACTCTCTGGAACGACATGACTACCACCAAGATGTACGTTACGGGTGGGGTCGGTTCCCGGTCGGACGGGGAAGCATTCGGGGACGCTTACGAACTACCAAACTTCCGCGCGTACGGCGAGAGTTGCGCTGCCATCGGCAACATGATGTGGAACTGGCGCATGCTCGCCGCAACCGGGGACGCAAAGTTTACCGATGTTATCGAACGCGCTCTGTATAACGGGATTAATTCGGGCATGTCGCTCGACGGCACGCTCTACTGCTATCGCAACCCGCTGGCGTTCGATCCATCTACTGGCGATAAGATCCGGAATTCCTGGTACGACGTGACTTGCTGCCCGCCGAACCTGGAGCGCACATTCGGGTCCCTTCCGGGATATTTCTACAGCACCAGCGCAGACGGAATTTACGTACATCTGTACGACGATTCAGAGCTCAACTGGGGCCTGGAGAACGGCGTTGGTCTCAAAGTCGTTCAGAAGACGAATTATCCATGGGACGGCAACGTGCAAATTACGGTCACGCCCGCCCAACCATCGGAGTTCACCTTTTACCTGCGGATTCCCGGCTGGTCCGATCACACGCAAGTGGCCGTGAATGGCAAGGAACTGACAGGGGCCACTCCGGGAACATATCTTCCTATTCACCGCCGCTGGTCCCCGGGCGACGTCATTCAGCTGAAAATAGATGTCATACCCCAGATCATCGAAGCGAATCCACGGGTGGCAGATGACACGGGTCGGGTCGCGATCCAGCGCGGGCCGCTCATTTACTGCCTGGAGGAGATCGATCAACCCAGCGGCATATCTTTGAGCGACGTTGCGGTCAATCCTGGACGCCAGCCGGCAGAGCAATTTCAAAGCGAATTTCGAAACGACTTGCTCGGGGGCATGGTCGTGCTTCATCACACCGGCGCGGTCTACGAGCGCGGAACTGCCGGAAAGGCGCTGTATTCACGATATGGCAGGGAAGCGAGAACACAAAAAGTTCCGCTCACTTTCATTCCTTATTACGCGTGGGCCAACCGGCAGGCGACCTCAATGCAAGTGTGGAATCTGCTGTCGCAGACATAGCGGCCCTCGAGACTCACCAGCCGACTCGCACCAGGGAAAGGCCTTGGCGAGGCAGCATGAACTGCAGCTCAACACTCCCATGCTTGGTGTCGATCCATTCGGGTGAGTTCAGAAGCTGCAGTTGACCGGCACTCTCCAGACGTGTGTATTCCGTCTGGGAAGGCGACTGCGGGGAACCCATTCCTTTCCACACCGTGAAGGAGTCACTGTGGCTGGAGTCCACCCGGAAATGTTCGACCCACGGTCGTCTGGCACCCGTGGGCAAGCCGCTGATGACCAGATTGATCGGCGCGTCGGGAAAGGGAACGTCGTCGTCGTGATAGTTCCAGATCAAAATTTCGATCTCTCGGTCCTTGCGCGTCGCGATGGCGTTGATGTCAGGCACCACCCGGACTCCATCGCGCACAACGTCTTCGGTTGCCAATTCTGCTGAGCTGGTTATCTTCACCCGTTCATTGCCAAGGCGTCCGAGCATCCGAAAGGCGTTCAAGACGGGCTTGTCCACGCCGTTCGTCGCCAGTTCTCGAAACCCGGCGAAATAAGGCTGGCCTTCAAACTCAAATGCCCAAGTGACCACTCCCAGAAGGTTGACGTGTTCCTGACGCGCCAAGGTCAGGATATGATCCAGAACCTCGACTGTATAGGCGCCGTATAACCTACCATTGCGGTATAAGTTCTGCGGAATCTTCTCCGCGGAACAAGCTGCGCAACCTTCAGGATCGGATTCTCCCAGAATGATGGGAGTTTGTTTCCACTCGGGAAAGGATGCCACGATCCTGAATCCGCGCTGGATGGCCGTTAGCTGGCGGCTGATTCCCATCTGTACGTGGTCTGCTTGCCAGGTGGGAGACCCCTTGGGATGAAAACTGATGAAATCGAGGTGCGAGCCGACTTTGCCGTTTGCATAATTCTTCTGGTGCGCGCAGTGTTCGAGGAATGCCTTTAGAAAATCTGCTGCCTTGTCATTGCCGGGGCCGGTGCTGTCTGGCCCTCCGAGGCGTGCCTCGGGAAAAGCTCGCAAGACCGCATCGACCGAAAAGTCATAGAACTTGAAATATTCTTCTGGCGTTCCTTGCCAATAGCCGATGTCGGGCTCATTCCACACTTCCCACAGCCAGGTCTTCACTTCGTCGTCGCCGTATCGTTCGCGAAGATGGTGAACAAATTGGAAAACGAGTTCCGACCACTTTTGATAGTCATTTGGAGGGTAGGCCCATCCGGTATAAATGTCGCCGACTTTGCCTTGGGGAAAATCATGACGGTAGGGCTCCGGGTGACTCGAGAGTGCCTTCGGCATGAATCCAATTTCCACCAGAGGCTTGATGCCCGCGGCGTGAAACGTGTCGAAAATTCGATCCAGAACGATCCAGCTATAAACGGGACGACCGGATGGATCTTCCGTGTACACATTCGTCGATCCCCATTTCAGGGACGCGGATCCGTCGCCGGTTGTCAGCAGGTTATGAGTTCGTATATAGACGGGTACTGCATTCGAGGCTGCCAACTCACCGAGCAACTTCTTACCATTCGGCGCGTAGGTGTAATTGGGCTCGTCGTACCCGAAGTAGTTCCAGACGGGTGCGAGCAGTCCTTCCGGCTGATCGAACTGCACATGAATGCTCACACTTTGCGACGCCGCTTGGGCCCAGCAGAGGTGACTGATCAGAAAAAGGATAACGGAAGAAAGAATATGCCTATGCTTTTTGCCACCGCGGAGGTTGCGCATGCGGGCACGGATTCGATTCTGCGCACCGTTTCTGGCCCGCATGAGACTTCCGCCAGGAAAGGATTCCGACATCGTTAACGGGTAGAGAAGCTGAAGACCGTAACCGTGTGATAGCGCTCTCCAGGCTTCAACTCGGCGCTTGGGAAATCGGGATGATTCGGCGAATCTGGAAAGTGCTGCGTCTCCAGGCAGAGCGCGGCATGCAGTTCGATCGGTTTGCCGCCTCTGCCTTTGCTTGAGCCATTCAGAAAGTTCCCGCTATAAAACTGGATTCCCGGCTGGTCGGTCAGAACTTTTAGTACCCGCCCACTGCCTGGATCGTAGAGCTCTGCGGCTTCCGTCAATTTCCCTCCCGCACTATCCAGGACCCAGTTGTGGTCGTAGCCATGGCCCCGATGGAGCTGTTCATCGTCCACGTCAATCCGCGCCCCGATGGCAGTGGCTTTGCGAAAATCGAAGGGAGTAGATGCCACAGATTTCAACTCACCAGTAGGAATGAGTCCCGCGTCGACTGGAGTGAAGCGGGATGCGTGAATCGTGAGTTGATGGTGCAGGATGTCGCCTTGTCCGGACAGGTTGAAATACGAGTGATTCGTCAGATTGACTACGGTGTCCTTGTCCGTCGTGGCCGAATACTCAATCCGCAGGTCTCCTTTCACCAGTGTGTACCGAACCACCGCTGACACGTTGCCCGGATATCCGGCCTCGCCGTCCTTGCTCAGGTAGGTGAGTTCCACTCCGTTGTCGATCGGCTTCGCTTTCCAGACCACGTTGTTGAAGCCGTGAGGTCCACCATGAAGCGAGTTCGCACCGTCGTTTAAAGGCAGGGAGTATTTCTTTCCATCAAGAGAAAAAGTACCGTGCGCAATACGATTCGCGTAGCGTCCAATAATGGCCCCAAAGAACGCGGGTGAGGGGCCGTTGAAGTTGGTCACGTAGCCACTGAGGTCATCGAATCCCAGCACTATATCCGCAGACTTGCCGCTCCGGTCTGGAGTCTTCAGGGAGACCACAGTCCCACCGTATGTTGCGATGCTGGCTTCGTACGCGCCGTCGCTCAGCGAATAGAGTTCCACAGGAGTTCCATCCGGCATCTTTCCAAATGGCTGGCTTGTCACCTTCGTCTGCGCCTCCGTGGTTACGGAAAACAACCCGATACATACCCCAATGACTGCAATGGATAGCAAGATTCCCTGAACCTTCATCGTGGCTCCTCGTGTCCTACCGCTAGCATCCGCCTCTTGCAGATTCTGCGACCGCGATTAATGTCGGCAGGATGTCTCCCAAACTATCGCTTCCTCGTTGTCCCAAGGCGAAATACAACTTGCTATACAGTGGGTACACTTGGCCGTAAGTGCGTTGTGCCGAGTCGTCGGGCAAGAACGCGCGATGGGAAGGGCAAATTCTATCCTGTGCTTCCTCGATGCTCTTGAAAGTGCCTGCCGCCAGAAATGCAAAGATTGCAGATCCGAGGCTGACCACGCTCTTGCTTGGAACCAATACCGGGCGTCCCAGCACATTCGCATAGACCTGGTTCAGGACATCATTCTTCTGCGGAATGCCTCCGGCGTTGATCACGCGTTTGATGTGGACTCCGTGCGCGGCCATGCGATCCAGAATCACCCGGGTATGAAATGCGGTACCTTCGATTGCCGCAAAGAGTTCGTCCTGCGCCGTGCTCTGCAGGTTCCATCCCAAGGTGACCCCGCGCAGGTTGGGGTTTACCAGCACGGTGCGGTCTCCATTGTCCCAGGTCATGCGCAGCAATCCAGTCTGGCCCGCACGGTATTTGTCCAGGCCGGAGCTCAATGTCGTCACGTCAGTGCCTGCACGAGAAGCGATCGCACTGAAAATGTCTCCCACGGCCGAGAGCCCGGCTTCGATTCCCGTACGCAGAGGATGCACGCTGCCTTGCACAACGCCGCAAACTCCGGGCACTAAGTTCACCGACGGAGTGATTCCAATGATGCAAGTCGAGGTGCCGATGACGTTCACCATGTCATCGGTTCGGCATCCTGCGCCGATCGCATCCCAATGTGCGTCGAAGGCTCCAACCGGGATCGGAATCCCCGCCTTGAGCCCAAGTTTTTCGGCCCAGTTGGAGGAGAGTGTGCCGGCGATTTGGTCGGAAGTGGCGTACTCGCCATCCAATCGAGCGCGAACTCCTTTCAACAAAGGGTCTACTTTGATCAGAAAGTCTTCTGGCGGAAGCCCGCCCAGTTGTTCGTTCCACATCCATTTGTGTCCCATGGCGCAGATACTGCGCTTTACGCGCTTGGGATCAGTGATGCCGCAGAGCGTAGCCGCGACCATGTCGCAGTGCTCGAAGGCCGAGACGAACTCCGAGCGCTTCTCGGGGTTGTGCCGGAGCCAGTGCAGCAGCTTGGAAAAACCCCACTCCGAAGAGTAAATTCCGCCGCACCATTGAATCGCTTCCAGGCTCTCCCGGCGAGCCACGTCGGTGATCTCCGCAGCCTCGCCCTTGGCTCGGTGATCGCACCACAAGTAATACTCACCGATCGGCTGAAGATCGTTGCCAACCGGAATTACCGATGAGCCCGTGGTATCGAGCGCGATGGCCTGCACTTGATCACCTGAGATGCCCGCCTTCTTCAGAGCTTCGCGCGTAGCAATTGCGAGCGCCCGCATGTGGTCGTCATGGGATTGGGTGGCGTATTCTGGATCCTCGCGCTTGCGATGCAGCGGGTACTCGGCGATAGCGGATTCGAGCAGGCCTCGTTCGCTATCGACCAGCGAAACACGAACGCTCAGCGTTCCGAAATCGACTCCAGCCACGATGGCCATCAGCAGGCTCCGTTTTTCTGACCGTGATAGTGCATATCCCAGCCCAGATACCGAGTGCTGGCTTCGTAAACGGCGGATGCGACGGTTGAGAGGTTCGCGGCCACGTGGTGCTCATAACCCCTCTCGCAAATGAAATGCAGGAGCTTCTGAAGTTCAGGTATTTCAACCACGCCGGCCCCACCAAAAGTATTCAGCGGGTCATCCGTGAATCGTCCTTCGCCTACATACCCGCGCATCTTGCCCGAAGTGTCGTCGGTGGAGAAACGCGCAAAGCTCATCGGCTCCGGTTTGATCAGCCCAACGCAGGTTCCGAACGTATTCTCTTTGCCCACCGTGCCCGCGATGATCTCCTGAAAGTCCATCTTCACTGAGCGGAAGAAATGTTTCGGCAGGTTCGAGCAGTGAAAACAGACTGCTTTGTTCGGGTCCGATCCATAGTTGTTATTCCAATCAAGAAGCGCCGAAGGACTGCCGGAGGCGAGCTGCAAGGCATGCATGCCCAGCACGCCGCAAATATCCACCTCGCAGGCGCTGGACAGTAGTTCGTTGCTCATCATGCTCATAATGGTGCAGGGAACCACGCCCAGGTTTTCTTCAATCGAGGTCCAGCACTGAACCGCGCTGATGGTAACCTCGGTCGCCGCCATCCACTGATCGACGACAGCACCAAGCTTCGCCATCTTCAATAAGGCAGGCTCAGGCACACTGCTGGCATCCACATATTTCTTGATGGCGGAGAGTTTGGCCTGCGCGTGTTCGTCGTTATCTTTCATGCGCTCGATCCGGCCCAGAACTTCGGAAAGGTCGAGCGTTTCGATCGAGATGCCCTGCGATTCCAGGATTTTCTCGCTATAACGCACCGTGTTGAACGCTGCCGGACGGGCGCCGATGGCGCCGACACGCAAGTTGCGAAACCCCTTCACCACCCGGCAAACCCCCGAGAACCACTTCAAGTCATTGGCAAACTCCGGTGAGTCGGGACTCTCGGTGTGCAAGGTTGTGAGGGAATAAGGGATGCCGTATTGTCGAAGATTGTTGCAGGCCGACATTTTGCCGCAGAAGCTGTCGCGGCGCGAGGCGATGGTCATTTCCTTGGGATTGTCGGGCGTAGCTTGAATCAACACCGGCACTCGCAGATCGGCCAGACGCAACGCGTCAGCAATCGCGCGCTCTTCACCAAAGTTCGGCAGAGTGACGATGATGCCGTCGATCCGCTCGCGATTGCGCTTGAACAGGTCGGCGCAAAGGCGGGATTCGCTGCGCGTTTCGACTGCACCGTGCTTGCTTTCGTTCGGGGTGAGAGACACTACCTCTACGCCGTCCGCTTCCAACACGCGCAGCATCTCCTCGCGGCCACTCTTGGCCAGATGATCGGGGAAGAATCCGCGGTTACCCACAATCACGCCCATCGTCATCTTTTTCTTGGCCATATAGCTCCCCATTTCGACTACTAAAGTTTCATGTATGTCGGGCGGGCGCGAACCGTAAACAATACAGGGTGCCGATTACCAGCAGCAGCCCGCCCCACCAAATTGCAAACAAGGCCACGCTTGTCATTATTTTGAGTCCTTCGGCTGCCCGTAGTAGGCCTTGCTTCCGTGCTTCCTCAAATAGTGCTTGTTGTGAAGTGCGTTGCCGATCGAGGACGCTCCGGGATGTACGCCTATCGTGAGATATGCCATTTTGGCGATCGACTCAAGAATCACGGCATGATGAGCCGCCGAGCTGGCATCAACTCCCCAGCTAAAGGGGCCGTGGTTCGCCACTAGCACTCCGGGACTCGCCGAGCAATCCGATCCTTGCAGCGCTCGTACGATTGCATTTCCGGTTTCTTTCTCGTAATCACCTGCGATTTCCTGGTCCGACAGTTCTGGAGTCACCGGAACCGGACCATGGAAATAGTCTGCGTGCGTGGTGCCAAAACAGGGGATGGGTTTTCGGGCCTGCGCCCAGGCCGTGGCATACTCCGAGTGAGTGTGAGCGACGCCGCCAATCTCAGGAAAGCTGTTGTATAGGACCAAGTGGGTGGGCAAATCGGACGAGGGGCGGAGCTTGCCCTGAACAATCTTGCCCTTGAGGTCGACCACCACTAAGTGAGCAGGCTTCATCCGTTCGTAAGGTACGCCGCTGGGCTTGATCACCACCAGTCCCTGTTCCCGCGAGATGCCGCTGACGTTGCCGAAGGTGTAAAGAACCAGCCCACGGCGCACTAATTCCAGATTCGCCTCAAGCACTTGTTCTCTTAAACGCTGTAGCATTGGGCTTTGTCCCATGGCCCCACTCCAAGGACGCTATTACGGTAATCGTTTACTCAAGAAGACGCAACCTAGATTAATCCCGTCCTGGCAAGTTGGCAAGCACGCCGGGGGAACTCTTGCCCTAGGAGGGGCCCGGCTGAGAGTGAACACGTGAATTCGCGCTCTAACGCGGGAGCGGGGCTGAAGGGTTTCAGGATCTGCCGCCCCCGGACCGCTTGGAAGTTGTTGCCGGCCGTCCAGTCGGGGTCAGGGCGGTGGAACGCCTGAGCACCAGGCTGGTCGTCAGTTCGTATTCGTGGCGTTCGTGCGAGGCGGGATCGGCTTCAATTTCGTTCAGCAGAGCGCGGAAAGCAATCTTGGCCAGCTCCTTTTGGGACATTTGCACCGTCGTCAGCGGAGGCGTCGTGAACTCAGCCAAACGAATATCGTCGAACCCCACCACGGAAAGACCTTCCGGTACCCTGATGTTCTGCTCATAGGCCTGCCGCATGACGCCAATCGCGGTCATATCATTGGAGCACAGTACGGCAGTCGGCCGGACTGGCAATCCGCTAAGTTCAACCAGGGCCCGCATCCCCCCCTCCAGGCGGTGATCTCCGATGATGATCAAGTCGGGAGAGAGTCCGATCTCCACCATGGACGTCTTGAAGGCCTCTCGCCTGGCCAAGGCGGACTTCAAGTGCGGAGGGCCTGCGACGAACGCGATGCGCGTATGGCGAAGGGCGGCCAGATGCTGTACCGCCTGCCGGATTCCGCTCTGATAGTTGATCCGGATATTGGCGATTCCTTTTGCATCCGGCCCTACATCAATGAATACCAGAGGCACCTTGCGGTAACGAAGGTGTTCCAGAAGCGATTCTTCCATGCCGAACGTCAGGATTGCCACACCATCCACCCGGCGTTCGATCATGCGCCGAACCGACAATTCCATACGCTTGGGGTCATTTACCGTCGAGGTGATTAAGATCTCGTAGTTGTTTTCGACCGCGAGATTTTCAAAGGTCTGGACGATCTCTGGGAAGAATGGATTGGTGAATTCTGAGACGATCAGGCCAAAAATGCGACTTCGCCCCGAAACCAACGCCCGGGCCTGCGTGTTGGGGTAGTAGCCTAGTTCGTCCACTACCCTCCACACCCGTTTCGCTAGCTGAGGATCGACGGTTGGAACACGGTTGATTGCCCGGGATACGGTGGCGGTGGAAACCTTCGCTCTGCGGGCGATTTCGCGTATATCCATCGGGCTGTTGAGAGGGGAAAAGCCAATCTTACACCGGGCATCTTACCATAGGGTACGAGAAGATCGAGGAACCCCTGGGGCGGCGCTGGAGCAAACGTTTTCCGCGTTCCGGAGGGTATCCCAGCGTCAATCCCTGCGGAATCAGCGGCCAGTGCTCAGTTCCAGCCAAGTTGTTGCTGTCTGCAGCGGAACCACATACGCACCCCGCCGAGACTGCAGGGGCGTCACGGGGTGATAATCGCCG
>Ga0209656_10002304_pt1 | contig 12359 bp, 12 predicted proteins | sample BogFormECP12_OM2_FD_188239 | JGI IMG/M metagenome (GOLD analysis project Ga0209656, IMG submission 188239) | Bog forest soil microbial communities from Calvert Island, British Columbia, Canada - ECP12_OM2 (SPAdes) (version 2) | ecosystem: Environmental > Aquatic > Freshwater > Wetlands > Bog ... | reverse complement strand
GATCAGCCAGCGATGGTCGCTTTCCGCGGAACGCTGACTGCCGGCGACGGATGTGACGGATGACATAACGAGCTATACCCCCGGTGAGAAAGGTGACTGGCGCTGGCCGTGATGGCAGGACGGGATCCGGCGATCATGCCGAGACCGCCGGTACGTCCGTGGCCGATGCCGAGATCAGCCTGCGGGCTGCCTGGTCTAGGCCGTCGAGCAGGCGGAGGAACGTCGCCCGGTCCGCCTCGCTCAGCGCACCGAAGATCTCCTTGAGCAGCCGCTCCCGCGTGGCGTTGGCCACGTCCAGGCCGGCCTCGCCCGCGTCGGTGATCGCGACAATCTTTTTCCGGCGATCCGTAGGGTCCGGTCGGCGCTCGGCCATGCCAAGGCGCTCCAGCCCGTCGACGATGTCGGTGATGGAGTGCGGAGATAGCCCGAACTCGGTTGCCAGCACGTTCTGCCTGGTCGGCCCGTGCTCGTGGAGCTGCCGGAGCACCTTTGTGCGGGCCATCGACAGACCGCATCCATTCATCTCATCGTTGACGGCCCGGAGCATCCGGTGATGGACAGCGAGGTACCGTTCACCAACCTGCTCAGGTGTAATCATCACTGGCCCTTCTGGCATGTACTGACGCTGACCCGTCTCACGCTGACGAACCTCACGTTGATACCCATCATAATGAGGAACATCACGATTTTATTTCCGGTCATCCGGTACGGTCGTCCGCGGGAACCTGGGCCGGGCTGGTCGTGCATGATTGGCCTTGTCCGCGTCGGCTGAGATGGGAGGCCGCTTATGCCATCGACTTGTGCGCCAGTCCTGAGCGGTGACCGATGAACGCGATGGCGGCGCCCGGGCGGGGGCCGTCGGGGCCGGATGTCAGCCTGGGCAAGGGGTGGTCCAGGGCGGATGAGGAATCACTGGAGCCGTATTCGGATCCGCATGCCCGGGTGGTGGTACCGGATGTCACGGGGCTGTTCTACCCGCGTGTGCATGGAGGTGGCTGGCCGGCTCGGCCTGCACCTGGTCCCGATCCGGCTGACGCCGCACCCGATGCCGGTTGACGGCCTCGTCGTCGGCCAGACGCCAGTCCCGGTGAGCGGGTACGCCGCGACAGGACGCTGACCGTCCAGGTATGGCACCCGCCCGAGCCGGACGGCCAGCCAGCCGATTAATCCCGCAGCTCTCCACCCGGCCTGCGCGCCCTACCGGACGACCCGCCCCGAACCGGCGCGCAGGAAGGGCGACGAGGCTTGGCTCGCCCCGTAGAGCCAGTGGCCGTTCGGCATGATCAGATTCTTTTCACCGTACCGGTCCGCCTGCCACCGGCCAGTGAAAGCCAGTTCCGATGCCAGTTGCTCAGTCACCGCTCGCATCGGGATCGAGAGTCCAAAGAGTCGAGATGGGCCATGCGCGGAGCCGGTCGCCCTTCACCGCGTCGATCCAGGCTTCCCCGTTGAAGAGCCTTACGGTGCCCTCCATGACGTAGAAGGACTCGGAAAAGGTCTTGTGGAAGTGTGGATCGGCGCCCCCCGGGCCTCCCGGTCATGTTCTATTCGAACAGGCCGTCCGGCCAGACCGCTGATTCTCCCTCGGCTGCGCGGTCTGAAGGGGAAGACCAGACTGAAGGAGGCTCGCATGGCCCGGCTGATCTACTCGGCCATCATGTCGCTCGACGGCTACACCGCCGACGCGGACGGACACTTCGAATGGGCGGCGCCGGACGAGGAGGTCCACGCGTTCGTCAACGAACTCGAGCGGCCGGTCGGCACCTATCTCTACGGCCGGCGGATGTACCAGACGATGCGTTACTGGGAGACCGCGCATACGGTCGCTGGCCAGTCGCCCGTCGGGCTCGACTTCGCGCGGATCTGGCAGGCGGCCGACAAGATCGTCTATTCCACCACCCTCCAGACGCCGGACACCGCCAGGACCCGCATCGAGCGGGACTTCGACCCGGTCCAGGTCCGCAAGCTGAAGGAAGCGGCCGGCCGTGACCTCACCGTCGGCGGCGCGCGGCTCGCCGCCCAGGCCGTCGCGGCCGGGCTGGTGGACGAATATCGGCTGTTCGTCCTCCCGGCCGTCGTGGGCGGCGGCACCCGGGCCCTGCCGGACCAGGTCCGCCTGAACCTGGCCCTGGCCGAGGAGCACAAGTTCGGCAGCGGCGTCGTCTACCTGTGCTACCGCCCGGCCTAGGGAAGGGCAGGCGTCAGCCGGCCTTTTCAGACTCGCGGCGGCGGAGCTGGCCCAGGAGAAGGCGCAGCGGGTCACCGTGAGCATCGACCCACTCCTGCCACTGCCTGCCGGCCTCCTCCGCCGTCAAGTCAGCCGTCGCGGCATCCTTGAGGGCGCCGGCCAGCTCGGTGATCCGAACGCCGTCCCCTCGGCTCAGGAACAGCCTTCGTCACCAGCGCGGGGCCGTGCCCCTCCAGGTCGAGATCGTCGGCGACGACGGGATCCGAATCGTCCGCCGCCTCCAGGGTAGTGTCCAGGACCACGGCGAACGCGTACTCCCACGCGTCCAGCGCGTCACTGTCATCAGCCAGGTCGTCCAGCCATTCAGGTAGTACTCGTCCAGGTCCGCGCCGTCGAGCACCCTGCCGTTCCTGAAGTCCAGGATGAGAGAGTCCTTGTCCGCCACGGCTCACCAGCCTAATAACCGCGCACCCTCCGCGGGTACGCCATCCGCGTCACGAGATCAGGATTTTACGGCTGGCCGTTCCCCGGCGCGGCGAGGCGGCGGTTCACCGCTACCAGGCCGAACGGCTCGGGCTGCCGGGAGCAGTCCGGTGAGCTCGCGGTTCCTGGCGGGGCGACCAGAGCTGGACTCCAGTACGCGGAACTGGACGAGAACGGCCCGTAGGGAGTAATAGCCAGGGCTAAAGTCCTGGGGTAGCTTGAAACGAGCTGTTGGTCCCAGCCCCTGGCGGCAGCATCCTCTCGCCCCTGCCCCCGGCGATCCATGTCCCGGAGCCAGGAGACAAGTATGGGCCAGCCGTTCGGCGCGCCTTTGGCACCGTGCTCACATCCCGTTCGCCGATTTCGGCCCGCGGCGGCAAATCCCACCGCGCCTTCGATGAAATGCCTGCTCTGCCTCCCGGTCTTACTGTTCGGGGGCGTTCGCCAGCCACGAGGTGCTGTTAGATGCCAGCTTCGCCTCGTGGCTGGCGAACAGCGTGACCAGCGATCGGGGCTGGCCTGCTGCGAGGCCGGAGGCGGCGCCCATCGTGCGAATGAGGAAGGTGATCGGCCATGGCCAGGCAGGAATTGCATCGGCGCGTGGAGATCAGCGACGATGAGCGGACAGTCGCTGCAGCCGAGGTCACCTCCGAAGGACCTGGCGGCACCGCCAGGGCGTCGCTGCGCGCCGAATCTGGGCACATCACCCCGGGCCGCCGCGCGAGCCTGGTCGATGCCGTGCTGGACCTGCCCGAAGTGCAGCAAAGCGCACACCTGAAGGTAGTGTTCCCCCTCGGCGACAGCGAGACACTGCAGCGACTCCAGGAACGCTGCCTGGACGGCCGCACCCACCCAGCCGGAGCCAGCGCGATCATGGAAGTGAACCTCCCGTCCCGCGGTCCCGCTGCTACCGGGCAGGCCACCGAGGGAAACGGCCAGGTGCGCTGCTAAGCAGAAGCTGGTCTCGCCGCGCACCACCTGAATGGCGATCTGCTCGACGGGCGTGCTGGTGGCAAAGGCGCGTGCCGTGAGCAGATCCTCCGCGTCGTCGACACCGCAGTCACATTGCACCGACACCATGCCGGCCGCCTGGTGAACGACGGCCGGGTAACCGTCCGCACCGAACACCGGCAGAACGGGGCCATCCTGGCCGGATCCTGGGACGCGGGCATCGGTCAGCACCATCTGGGTCAGCGCGACGGCCATCCGGTCGGTGGCGGCGGCGGCGGCGTCCCGGATGACCGGTTCCGCCGCATAGGCACACAGCGCGCCGAGGCGGGCGCCTGGCGGTCCCAGCGGCGCCGCGGTCACCGCGCGCACACCGAGTTCGGCGACGGCTGGACCGTACCGCGGCCAGCGATCCAGGAGCGCGGTGCCCCCGACTGTGACGGAGGTACCCGCCGCGGCATCGGCGGCCGGCCCCTCGGACAGCACGATCTCCAGTTCATGAGCAGCCCGCGCGGTGGCGTCGGACGCCACCGCTACGATCGAGGCGTGCCGATGGCCGCGCCAGGTGGCCGCCGCGCTCGGCGTGCCCAGTGCCGATGCCACGGCGGCCATGAAAACGGGCCGCGAGGCCTGGCCGTATGCGCCGTTGAGCCATTTTTCCATCCGGATGGCGTGCAATTCGGTTACCCTGACCGCCGCGAGGTGGCGTGCTTCGATCCGCCGGTACAGATCTGTCATCCTGGCGTGCAACGCCCGCAAGGATTCCGGTGCCAGGGCCGCCTGCGTCTCGTGCCTGACGGCGAGCGACGCGGCCCGCGCGGCGCGCCGTCGGCCCGCGGCGACCCGTTGCCGCAGCGCACGGATCTCGGCGCGAGCATCCATGTCGGCCCCCGGTACCACGTCATAATCTTACGCCGCCAGTCGGCCGCGGCACGATGGCGGGCGTGGACGGCACGGGCTAAGGGTTACCCTTGGCGGGTAAGTGCCGTCCAGGTGGAGGCCGACGACCGATGGACAATCGTGAGCTCTGGCTAGCCGCCACGCTGGTTGAGCTGGCCGACAGCCGCGACGCCGATTTCGACGAGACAATGTATTGTGGTCGGCTGGCCCTGCACCTGGCGCAATTGCTCGCTCCGGCCGAGGTCGGGGTGCTCATCGGCGACGCCAGCGCCTTGAAAGCAGCGGCGGCCAGCACCGAGCGGGCGCACCGCCTGGTGTCCTTCGAGGCCAGCCACGGGGAAGGCCCGGACACCGCATGTTATAGCTCCGGGCAGCCGGTGCTCAACGAGTCCCTCACCGTGGCGGACGGTCGATGGCCGCGGTTCGCGGCGGCAGCCCGCGCGGCCGGATTCGGGATGGTCTCGTCCCTGCCCATCCGGCGCCACCACGAGACTGTCGGGGTGATCAGTGTGGTGCGCACCGGCGAGCACCCGCTCGACGCGACGGAGATCAGCCTGGCCCGGATCCTGGCTGAGGCGGCGGCCATCGCCGTCCTGCAGCAGCGTGCCCTCCGCCGCAGCACCCAGACTGCCGCGCAGCTTCAGCACGCGCTCGACAGCCGGGCGCTCATCGAGCAAGCCAAAGGGGCCGTCGCCGCACGGCTCGGCATCACGCCGGAGGCGGCGTACGGGCTCCTGCGCGGTTTCGCTCGCCGGCACAGCCGGTTGCTGACCGAGGTGGCGGGCAAAATGATCAGCGGGGAACTGCCGGCGCACGAACTTGTAGCCGCGCACGAAACCGGCCGCAGCCGGCCGACGGGACGGTAGCCGGACTCAGCCCGGGTAAGACTCCTCCATCAGCAGAACCGCTCCCTCGCTGTCTCCCTCGCTCCCGCCTCTCAGCGGAGAGCAGGTGACCGTGCACGTGATCGTCCGGCCGATGCGATTGATCGCGCGGACCTGGACCGGTCCCGCCCTTAGGCCGGACTTGAGGCAGTGCTGCACGATGTCGTGCACGTCCGCGGTCGGCAACCCGAAGTCGAGATTGAAGAAGGCCTGATTGCGCACCTCATCGGCGCGCAGACCCCACAGTTCCTCCGCTCCTTGGTTCCAGCTCCTGACCATCAGCTCCGCGTCAAGTACCACCACCCCCGCCGCCACGCTCGACAGCACCCCCTCAAGGAAGGTCCGTGCCTCGTCGAGTTCGGCGGTGCGGAGCTGCATCTCCTCGTTCATGGTCTCGAGCTCTTCGTTGCCGGACTGGAGCTCCTCGTTAGTGGTCTCGAGTTCCTCGTTGGTCGACTGGAGCTCCTCGTTGGTGGTCTCGAGCTCCTCGATGCTGGACTGCAGTTCCTCGTTGGCGGCCTCGAGCTCCTCGTTGGTCGACTGCAGTTCCTCGTGCACGGTGTCCAGGTCTTCCTTGCTGCGGCTGACCTCCATCTGCAGCCGGGTGACGACAGAGGTGTCGGTGAACGTCAGCAGCACCCCGCCCCGCCGCCCGTCGCTGCCCCACAGCGGCTGGATGTGGATGTCGAGATACTGGACCTCGGCCGGGCCCAGCGGCCGCTCGACGGCGCTGACACGGACTACCCGGTGCTCGGTGTAGGCCTGCTCGATCAAGGACCGCAGCTCGACCGGCCGGTAGGAGATCTCCAGTTCGTGGAAGGGACGGCCGAGATCGCGGGCGGTCAGCCCGAACATGGCCCGCAGTTGGTTGTTGAGCAGGACGACGATGCCCTCGGTGTCGAGGCCAGCGACCGCGAACGGAGCCGTCTCCAGGGCGAGATCCTGTAGCTGGCGTTTCTTGCCCAATTCGCGGGCTTCCTCGCTGCCGATGACGTCGAACTTTATCGGCACCGGCGGATATCTGGGTACGCCGGCGCCGGCCCGCCGCCGGAAGATCCGCTGCCGCATGCTGACGGCCTCGAACCGGTTACCGTCCAACAGCAGCATTTCGGCTTTGCCGAGAAACAGGTAGCCGCCCTCGCGCACGGCGAAGTGGAAGCGGTCGATAACATGCGACTGGGTCTCCACGTTGAAGTACATCAGCGTGTTGCGGCAGACAAGCAGGTCGAGCCGTGAGATCGGGGCATCGCGGGTAACGTCGTGCCGCCCGAAGATCACCCGCCGACGCAGATCGGGCCGGAAGGTGAAGTGGGTTCCTGTCTCCTCGAAGTACTTGTCTCTCAGTTCGCGCGGTAGCGATTCGAGAGTCCTCGCCTGGTAGAGGCCTGCCCTGGCGTCACGAAGGGCCTCCTCATCGATGTCCGTGGCGTAGATCTTGACCCGATTCGCGCATTCGTCAACCCCTAGGGCCTCGGCGAAGGCTATCGCCAGCGAATAAGCCTCCTCACCGCTGGCGCAGCCGGCGCTCCACACCCGGATCTCGCGGGCGTGCTCGGTGTCCGCGATCAGCTCGGGCATGATCTCGCGCTGCAGGAAAGTCCAGCTTTCCGCATCGCGGAAGAATCCGGTCACGTTGATCAGGATGGTGTTGAACAGGTAGCTGAATTCCTCTGCGCTGCTCTCCAGCCGGTCCCGGTAATCGGTGTAGTCCGTCACCCCGGCCTCCTGCATCCGTTTGCGGATGCGCCGGGTCACGGTCGATCGCTTGTATCCGGTGAAATCGAAGCCGCGGGAATCGCGGATGAATACCAGCAGGTCCTCCAGGCTGCTGTCGGTCTCATGGCCGGAGTCCGGCTGCGTCATGACGGGCTCGCCTCGACGAGCCCGCGGATGACCTGGGCTATTTCGTCAAGCGGCAGGATAAAGTCGACCGCGCAGGCGGCGATGGCGGCTTCGGGCATGCTCTTGAATTGGGCGAGTTCCGGGTCCTCCGCGATGACCGTGCCTCCCCTTGACTTGACGGCGGACGTGCCCATCGCTCCGTCGCTGCCGGTCCCGGTCAGCACGCAGGCGATGGCTCGCGCCCCGTAGGATCCGGCCACCGACTCGAAGAGCAGGTCAGCGGAGGGACGCACGAAGTGAACGAGTTCGGTGCTGGTGAGCGTCAGCACTCCGTCCGCCCCGACCAGGAGGTGATGGTTCGGCGGAGCGATGTAGATCGTGCCCGCCTCCGCCCTGTCGCCCTCCTGCGCCAGCCTGACCGGCATCTTCGTGCGGCGCCCGAGCACTTCGGCGATGACGGTCTTGTGCCGCGGATCGAGGTGCTGGACGATCAGCACGGGAACGGGGAATCCGTTCGGCAGGCCGCCGAGGACATGGCTGAGCGCGGTGATGCCCCCGGCGGATGCGGCGATGGCTACAATGGCGAAGGGCTGGGCGGGACCAACCCGGCCTGAGTCGCGGTCGTTCATCTCAGCGCCACCATGGGACGGGCCTGCAGGCACACGGCAAGCCTAGCGTCCGTACACCGCTCCGGCACGCCTGCGGCGGCTGATCCCCTGATCGAGCGTGATCCGGGCGTCACCTGGGCCTGCTGCCAGGCGGTCCGGACCCGAACGCCGCCGCGCGGACATCACGGATGACCGCGTCGAGTTCGTCGACAGCATGCTGAAGCCGAGCTGCCACTGGCCCGTCAGCCAGGTCGGAGGCGGACTCGAGCACGAGCCCGATCCGGAACAGGCGGTGGACCGTGAGGGCGACGTCCACCAGGTCGTCGTGGCCCGCCTCGGCGGAATCCGACGCCGCCAGCGACGGTACGGCCCGGGCCGGGCGGCGGGCCCTCGCGATCGGCGGATCAGCCAGTACATGTGGCCACTGCCCTTCGTTCCCGGACACGTGCTGATCAAGATCAGCAACGCATACCAGCAACTGGCCTGACGGGTCCGGCCGCCACCACCACAGGCTTGGCCGGCCGCCGCCGGAACCGGCCAGACGGAATTCTCCGCTGCCCGGTTTACCGGCGGCGACCGCCCCCGCGAGCAGGTGCCACAGCGGCATTTGATCCCGCGGCTCGACCGCGCCGAGCCAGCCATACCCTCGCGCGGCCTCCCCGGGTACCGCAGAAAGCAGCACCCACTGCTGATTCACCGCCGTGGCCGAACCATCGGCGGCGAGCACCAACGACGCCAGTGGCAGCAAGTCGGGCACGCTGGCCAGCTCACCGTCGCCCGGAAAACGATCTTCCTGGCCGCGGGGAGACCGTTCGTCGCCGACGCGCACGTCAAGGCTCGTTCCGCCGCCGGGCCGGGCGGTCGGCGGGCCGGAATCTGCGAACGGGATGTGAGCACGGTGCCAAAGGCGCGCCGAACGGCTGGCCCATACTCGTCTCCTGGCTCCGGGACATGGATCGCCGGGGGCAGGGGCGAGAGGATGCTGCCGCCAGGGGCTGGGACCAACAGCTTGTTTCAAGCTACCCCAGGTTTCCAGCCGTGGCTATTACTCCTTATCGGCTGCCCGCATCCACCGGGTATACGCCCCCGCCGCGTCTGGTCTTGCCTGGCTCAGACCGCAGAACCACGGCCCGTTCGGGATCATTGAAATTCTTTCCACCGAACGGACCCTGGTTCTCGCCATTCAGCCCCCGGTCAGCGCCTCCCCCGACTGGAGCGCCTAGCCCGGGACACTATCCCGGCGGCGCTGACTATCAGGGCGGGGCTGGTCGTGCATGATTAGCCTTGTCCGCGTCGGCTGAGATGGGAGTGCATCTAGCGAGGCGCGGAGCGCGGATACACCGCCTTCAACCTTCCGACCCGAGGGGCCCACGTCACCGCCCCAGACCCTGGAGGTCGACGACCCGACCTGGCGGTCCGCAGTGATGGCCGCGGCCAATCTTCTTGAGCTGCTGGCACAGGCGCCAGACCGGATCCGCCGCTGCCAGAATCCTGGATGCGTGCTTGGTTCTTCGATACCACCCGCAACGGCACCCGCCGCTGGTGCTCCATGGAAGTGTGCGGAAACCGCGCTAAAGCACGCCGGCACTATGACCGCGTCAGGAAGCCAGCCGCCCGCTAACCCGAGGCGCAGCCGGCCGCCCAGGCGCAGTGGCACCATCGGTTCGCTGACGCGCCTGCCGCGGGCGGGCCGCAACAGGTCCGGCTATCGCATCGCGCCGATGACGCAGCCGCCGGCCCCGGCGATCAGGATGCCGGCCAGCACCTTCCCTGCCTGGGGTGTCCCCGGCTTGGGCACGTGGAAGGCCCAGATGCCGATGCTGGCGTTGACCAGCAGGCTGAGCTGGGCGATGGTGAAGCCGGTTCCGGTGCCCACCCGGGCGACGAGGCCGAGCAGCGTGAGGTCGCCGATGCCGAACAGGACGCCGGCGCCGAGCTGCGTGGCCGCGGGCCGCAGGCCAAGCCGGACCGGCTCGCCGGCCGGGAGGGCCAGGGCCAGGGCGGCGCCGAGGATTCCGATGGCGAGCGGGAAGTTGCTTACCTGCGCGGGTACTGCGGCCCACTGTGCTGGAACGAAGTAGCTTCCCCACAGAAGCCCTGCCGCGCCCGCCCATAGCAGGCCGCCGCGTGCGGTGGCGGCCGACCGGCCCGGCTCGGCCGCCACAGCACGCGGGGATGGCGGGGTGGCGGGGGCGCCCTGGGAACTGACGATCAGGAGCACTCCGGCCAGCACGGCCAGGAGGGCGACGCCCAGGATGGCGAAGCGGGTGCCGGAGAAATGGTCCAGCTCGCCGAAGAGCAGGGCTCCCCAGGCGAACGCGACGATGATGTTGAGCGGCGTCCAGGTTCCGGCGGCCCGGGCGAGCCCGATCGTCTCGGAGGCCCTGAAGGCGGAGTAGTTGCCCGCCGTCCATACCGCGCCGCCAGCCAGCGGCAGCCAGAAGCCCCGCCAGCCCAACTCCAGGCGGCCACCGCCGGCCAGGAGGGCGATAGCGGCGACGATGAGGTTGCCGACGGCCACGTAAAGGATCCGGGAGCGCTGCGGCACACCGGGCAGGAGCTGGGCCAGCGGAATCCAGGTACCGAAGGCGGCCACCGTGACGAACGCGAGCAGCGTAGTCAAGGCCGCGCCTGTTTCCCGCCCGCGCCGTGAACCCCACTCACTCTCGCAAGTTTATCATCGTTGAACGAGCATAAAATGGGCGGTGAGATGAAGGCAGGACTCCGGACGTCTGCGCAGGCCGCGATCATGCGCGCGGTGCACGGCCACCCCGGCGTGACCCGCGCCCAGGTGGCCGCCGAGATCGGGATACCGAGCGGCTTCGCGGCCGAGGCCGTCGCCCGTCTTGTCGCCGCCCGGCTCGTCTGCGAGCGGCCGGCCCCGTCCACGGGTCGGCGCGGGAGGCCGACGACGTCACTGTGCGCGCACCCGGACGGGCCGCTCGTGGCCGCCGCCGCCATCACGCATGACACCTGGCAGATCGCCGCGGTCCAGCTCGGAGGCACGAAGGTGGCGGCGACGGTACGCCCGCATCACCGCGACCAGGGCCGCGTCCTCGACGCGGTCGCCGCGGAGCTGGACAGGGTGAACCGACGCTTCGGCGCCCGGGTGCGGGCCGCGGCGGTCGCCTTGCCCGGCACGGTCGCGGGCAGCAAGCTCGTGCACGCCCCGGGGCTGGGCTGGCATGGCATCGACTTGTCGGCGCTGTGGCCTGGCTACGAGCCCGGCAGGGAGTTCGTTGCGGGCAACGACGCGACCCTCGCCGGCGTCGCCGAGTCACGCCACGGTGCGGGCGCTGGCGCGGGCACCATGGTGTATCTGTACCTCGACGCTGGCGTCGGCGGCGCGGTCGTCGAGGCCGGCCGTGCGATTCGGGGCACGACCGGCGCCGCTGGCGAGTTCGGGCACATGCCGTTCGGCGATCCTGCCCGACGCTGCCGGTGCGGCGCCAGGGGCTGCTGGAACACCAGCCTCGACGGCCGGGCTGTGGCCCGCCTGCTGCACCAGCGGGTCCCCGCCGACGACGTCGGCTACCTCCGCCGGGTGCTCGCCTCGGCCCGCGCCGGGCAGCCCGGCGCGCTCGCCGCGATCCGCGCCGTCGCCAGCTCCATCGGCCGAGGCGTCGCCGGCCTCGTGAACGGCCTCGACCCGCACCTCGTGGTGGTCGGCGGCCTCGGGCCCGAGCTGCTGCACATCGCCGCCGAGGAGGTCACTGCCGCCTACCACGACGGGCTTATGGCCTTCCGCGCGATACCACCGCCGCCGATCGTCCCTGCCCGGCTGGGCTCGGACGCGCCCCTCCTCGGCGCCGCCGACGAGGCGTTCGCTCTGCTGCTCACCGACGAGGGCCTGCAGGCCTGGGCGGCCCGACAGCTGTGAGTCAGGGCGCCTGACCGCTGGCGGGACGGCGCCTATCCCGCCACGCTGTGCGCTGGGCAGGTGACTTAGTGCACCAGGACCGACGCCTCCGCGGTGCGACACAGGTCCGCGAGCGTCGCGAGCACGACAAGCCCGATGGTCAGCGCATCCGCGGATTCTATCGCCTTTTCGCTGATCAGGCAGTCGAGGGGGTTGCCCTCGGACTTGCCGCCGAGTTGCCGCATGGTCTCGGCGTCCGCGGGTTCTTCGTCGAGGCGGTAGAAGTCGGCCGCCGCCCGCAGGAGTGTCCCGGCCAGCATCTTGCCGCTGGGTTTCAGCGTGCAGTTCAGCTCCGCGAGGGCGGCGTCGAGGCGCGGCCCGAGATAATCCAGGATGTCCCGGAGCGGGTCGAGACCCACGACCGCCCACGTCGCATCCACCAGGCAGCAGGCACCCAGCAGGAAAACGGGGCCGTCGTCCTCGGGAAAGCCTCCCTCGACGCCGCCGATGGGCTGGCTTCCGCGCCCGTCCGACGCGGCGTACTGGACCTCGGCATCGACGGCCGGGCCGAGCAGCCGGATGACCATCGTCACCAGGGGATCGGTAACCGGGACCCGGTCCAGGACCATGGCACGGATCAGGGCCGA
>Ga0209656_10002303_pt1 | contig 12362 bp, 7 predicted proteins | sample BogFormECP12_OM2_FD_188239 | JGI IMG/M metagenome (GOLD analysis project Ga0209656, IMG submission 188239) | Bog forest soil microbial communities from Calvert Island, British Columbia, Canada - ECP12_OM2 (SPAdes) (version 2) | ecosystem: Environmental > Aquatic > Freshwater > Wetlands > Bog ... | reverse complement strand
GTGTAGCTGTAAACGGCGCTTTCCGTCCAGCTTCCATTGGAGGGCGTCAGCTCGTAGACGACGCCGTTGTCGTCGACGCCCCTCCGGAGCGTCGTGCCGTAGAGGTTGCCTGCCTGGTCAAAAACCAGGTCACCATTTCCGGGCTGGCCTCCGTCTGCGTCTCCTGCGAATGCATAAAGCGCGCTCTCGTTCCAAGGGGCGAATACACTCATCGGGGGCGTCGGAAAAGGTCTCAGGCTGTAAACCGTACCGCAGCCTCCACCTCCCAAGTCGCAGGTCCCTTGCCCTCCATACTGGGTTGTGCCGTAGAGAATGCCGCTCTGGCCGATGATTACTCTGGCCGTCGGATTATGCAACCCTTTCCTGCCTACCACCGGAAAGCTGTAAAGCGGCGCAAACACCCAGCCGGAATTCACGTGGCGCAGTTTGAACACCGTACCTGCGCCCGTACCGCCCAGAGTGCACGTTCCGTACAAGCTGCCTGCTGCATCCAACGTAAGTCCGGCGTAAGGATTTGCTCCGTCCAGTCCGCCAGTGAAGTTATGGATCACTGTGTAGGTTTGTGCCTGCACCGATTGGGTCAAGACCACCGTCAACGCAAACACAATTGCCAACGTCAGCGCACCAGTTGTCGAGCGCAAGCTCCTAGCGAGAATCAAATTCCTAAACTGTTCTTTGCCGCGCATTGGCTTCGCCTCCTCGATCGTTTCGTTACGGCTCTCGCTTGTAGCAGAATACATACTCCGTAATCTCTGGCTGGAGGGAGACCTTAAGTGTTGTTTTCTGCACCTCGGTGAGCTTCGATGGAACCTCGTCTGCCAGGAAGTCATTGGTAAGCAAGAGCCCTTCCGGCCTTAGCATTGAGGACAAGTTAGCACGGGCGAGCGATTGCTCAAAAGCCCCATAGTAGATGAAAATGTTGGTCCCGATAATCAAATCGAACTGGTAATCAGGCGTCGAGCCTGGCAGCCGCTGGAAAACGACGTTCATGTCGACCGGGGTGATGCGGGCGACTACCTGGGGCCGGATGGTGACGGCTCGGAGGTGGATGTCTTCGGCAACAGGGACCGGCACGGCAACCGGTGCAGTTGCAGTTCCGATCCGGTCCCCAAGTGCCTGCCAATACTTCGTGAAGTTGGCGAGATATTCCTGACTCCACGGTACCGCGCTGTTCCATGGGAGCTGAACTGTGTAGGCCTTTCCGGCCAATGCCGCCTTCTTAGCTCGCTGAACATGGAGGTTGACGTTGGAACTGATATCCAGAGTAAACAGCTCTAACGATTTTGGGTCCGCGATTCCCAATCGCGCGAGCGAATCGATCACAGCGAACGGCTGAATCGTCTGCGGGGGATAGAAATCGTTCCCGTACTCTTTGTTTGCGAAATCCAGGCCAGGTCCGACGATTGCGATTCGCCGCACGCTTCCCGGCTTCAGCAGGCCTTTCTGCAGCAGCTCTCGCAGTGCCACGTCCAAGGCAAAATCAGGCCAGAGATTGGTATCAAGTGATATCCCGCGCTCTGCGTACAGGTGAGAACGTTCCGTGATGTCTGCGGTCTTCAACTTTTCGCGGTACGCATTGAACTCATCCCGCTCGCGAGCCAAATTGGCGAGAAGATATTTCTTGACGTGAGCGCGTCCGCTAGCGGTCTTGAAAGAGAAGCCCTTATTTTCCAGCAAGAGCCTCATTTCCTTCATGCCCTCATTTGCGGAAGGCGATTGCAGCGCTCGTATCAGGTCATTGGCGCGGTTCTCCGCGAAAGAATCAACAAGGGTGCTGTGGCCGTAGCGGGAGAGGTACTCTCGGTCGATCGGATACTCTTTTGTAAATGTGACCCCGAAGCGCAGGAGGTTGGTTAGTGTGTCCTCCTCGCCTCTCTCCAAACGCTTACGAATGTCCGCGTCCGCCTTCTGCACCCACGCCGACCAGGTTTGCGAGTTCAGTTGCGAACCGGCGGCTTTCAATTCGGAAGGCAGGGAGCCAGCCATTGCCTGCAACACCGGCTTTGCGGCTTCCAGGGAAATGAATTCAGGGGACCATGACTGACAGCGCCCTTTAGCCTGCAAAGCGCTGGCCACGAAAAGCACGCAAACGATGGCCCTTCTGATGGAGCCGATAGCCAAGGTCTTCTCATCAGGTTCGCCCAGTGGGGAGGTACGCTCGCTCTCGATGCGCATCAGCATTCACCCTAGCGATGCATTTTTCCCGCCGGCTTTCCGAGAGACTGATGCGGGTGGCCGTGGCACGTCAGATTGCAGGAGTTGGTGGCGTGGCTGTAAGAAATCGGAGAGCCCCCGTTCGGCGCCACCACTTTGATATCGAAGTTGACCATCCTTTCGCCACTGATATTCCCGCTGGTTGCGCCCATTCCATGCCCAGTATGGCAGGTGGAACAGGTGAACCCGTCGTTGATATGTCTTGCATGCTCGGTAAAGCTTGTATTCGAGATTATCCGCGACAGGTCGTGGCACTTTGCGCATAGCCCGTAGGGGCCGTTCACGGTGAGGTCGGGATTTGGGAAAAGATTCGTGATGAGTTGTCCCGGGACCGCCGCCTGGGAGAACTCATAGCGGCGCTCAAAGAGGTGGGTCCACTTCGAAGCGTGCGGCCCATTCGGACCCGTACCACCAAATTCGCGGTTGTCATCACTGTTGTGACAATCGGTGCAGAAGATACGTGTGCCCATGTTGCGTCCCTGCGAGGTGCCATCCAGATTGACCATGTTGGCGCGTAAGCTGGGCTGCGGGAATACACTGCTGCGGTCATGAGTGACGGGATGGCTCGAAGTCGAGGTAGGACTCAGTTGCGGAATTACATTCAGCGGATCGCCTGCGGCGACCGCCCATACGGGCAGATACCCGTAGATGGGAAGGCTAACCTTGCCCGTGCTGGTTCCGTGACAACGCAGACAGTTTTCAAACTGATTGACGGCGGGACTGACCACGCTAATGCCGTCGGCAGCACTGATTCCCACAACGCCGTTCTGCGAACTACGAATCGCCGGCGGAATAGAGAAGTTCGTCACCTTGTTCGCTGCGTGAGCATCATGGCAGTCCACGCACGTCGAATGCCGATTCTGATTCAGTAGCGCGGTTTCAGCGGCGTCGTGAGAGCTGCTCCCCGTGCTGAATGGATGCCCCGTCTTCCCCACATACTCCGCAAAGATATTGGGCGCGGGTGGAGAAATATTCGAGCCACCATTGTGGCAGGCAATGCAGTCCTGCTCGTTGGGGCCGCGCAGTATTCGTTGCGCCCCAGCCGCGTTGTGCTCCGCGTGACATCCTGAGCAGGCGTTCTGCGCCACCGTGGCATAACCGCCGACCGGAGGCTGGCTCCCCGTCCTGTTACTGGCGGTAGCGTGGATGCTGTTCGTCCAGCCCGCAAGAGGGTTGGTTTTACCGGTCATCACCCGATTTGGATCATGGCAAGCAAGACACATCTGGCCGTTGGAACTGTCGCGCACCAGAAAGTTCAGGTTGACCTTATCGATTCCCTGCACGTGCGAATTGTGGCAACTCGTGCACTCGATGTTGCCTTTAATAAGCTTGACCTTTCCGGTAGGGTCGCCGGTCTTACCCTGGGAAACCAGGGAGGCAATCAAGTCAGGAGAATCCGTCATGGGCAGGACAAGGCTAAACGGATGTGAGGACTGCAAGTTCGTTCCAAAAACGTCGGAGCTGTTGAATTTTCCGGACATGGGGATCTTGTGATAGACAACGGTTTGTCCGGGTGCTACGGTGCCATCATGACAACTCAAGCAGAGAACACTGTCAGCGCCAAGCGGAGGTTGAGTGTTGCCCTTTTCAACATAGGTCGAACTCACGTATGGGGTGTAAGTCTGAGTTGAGAGCGTCTGGTTCCAAAGGGGTGTCAGGTCTGCGACTCCCGAATGCGGAGCATGGCAATACAAACAGGAACCACCCACACCGCCCTTGATTGGCGATTGGCCACTCGGCGACAAGTCATGCGCACCAATTACGTCTCCCGTGATCTGCGCCAGCATACCTCCGGTCGCTAACATGATCATGGCGCAGACAGATAACAGCTTCGACGTCAATGCCCGTCCCCCGCAGCCTGCTTTGCCAGACCGAAGTAGCGAAAAACCTGAATGCGACGGTTATAGGAGTCGACCACGAAGACTCGATCATTTCGATCGATGAACAAACCTGCAGGCAACCGAAAGTCTCCGAACCCCGTGCCCTGTTGACCGAAGTAGTACAAGAGGACACCTTCGCGACTAAATACCTGCACAACGTTGTACAGACCGTCGACCACATAAATGTGGCCTTCCGAATCCACTCCCACTCCCTTTGGCCGGAAGAAATCGCCCCGGCCATCGCCCTCGTGACCGATGGCGTACTGGAACACGCCGGAACGGTCCAGCACCTGGACGCGGAAGTTCATCGCATCCACCACAACCAGGTTCGGGCCCTCGAGTCGCAACTCCGTCGGATAGTTGAATTCGCCGTCACCGGTACCATTCTTGCCGAACGTCTGCAAGACGCTGCCCTGCATGTCCATCACGAAAATCTTGTCGCGCAGCGTGTCGGTCACGTAGATTCGCTGCCCATCTGAATCAACGGCAATTCCGGTCGGACGCTTGAAAAATCCCTCGCCGCCCTTCAGGCTGCCAATCACCCGCCGCAGTTTACCATTAGCATCGAAGACAAAGATCTTTCCGGCATTCGAGTCGGTGACGTAAATGTTGTCCTGTTTGTCCACGGCAACACACTGCGGTGAACGCAGCGCTTCTTTCGCTTCCGGACGCGAGATGAACTTGTATTTCTGCTGAGCGACGTCAAAGATGTGAATGCCCATTGCTCCCGGATCGGTCACGATGATCCGGCCTTGCGAATCGGTCACCACGCTGTAAGGGCGGACCAGGTAGTGGAACTCCGGCGGACCCGCCACGATGTCCACCAGTTTTTTCCAGAAGCCACGCTTGACCGCGATGTCGCGTTCCGCGCTGAAGCTACCGTCGAAGACAAGTTTCCGGCCGCCCTCGAGTTGAAGTACCGGCACGGTGATTTCCGCCGCCGGTTTTGGCTTGGACGCCCCAGCCGCTGCGGGCATCAGCGCCAGGACGAGGATGCAGGCCAACGCCCGGGCCATCGGCAGCTTGCCTCCGCGCCAAGGCATCAAAAGAAGTTGAACCATCGTTGTATTCCGAAGTAATACGTACCCAACAGAGCCGGCACCGTGCCCGACGCACTGAAGCCCTGTACCAGTCTGGTGTAACCCGCGTTGATGTACAACTGCCGGACCAGGTACTGCGCAGAGAAGACAAGTTGCTCGTTGTGGTTGTACGAGAACGGTGTCAACGTGCTTCCCGTATTGCTGTTTGATTTTGAGTAAGTGGCAGAGATAGAAAGCCCCCGGAGTGGATTGCTTCCCAGTCCAACCCCCCACCCCTCGCCGCCATAGAAGACCAACTGGCTGGGCAGCACGATCGGAGGCAGAGGCGTAGGTACCAGGCCTGTACTCGCAAGCAAAGCATTGCCGTTGGACTGGTTGTAACTGGCGTTGACGCCGATCCATCTTCCGGAAAGTGAGGTCGAGTAGTTCTGAGAGAAGGTCGAATACCCGGTATGGTTCAACAGGCTCTTGGATCCACCCGCCGTAGCGCTCCAGCGCCAACGTCCCAACTTATGCAGCATGTTGCCAGAATAGCCCATATTGGAGGTCGTGTAACCCACCAGCGCAGTCTGCGTGTTCTGGGAGTAATTCAAACCCCCAGCGAAGGCCCAGGAACCGAATTCATGCGAGTAATTGACGGAACTGATCGCACCTATTGTGCTGCTGCTCCTGTAGGTGTTGACGGTGTTCTGCTGCACGCCTATCAGGGCGGTCAGAACCCCGCCCTTAACCGTGTTCACATATGTGGCGGTTCCGGTGAATACCTCGGAGGAAATTGAGCCGCCGGAGGAGGGTGAGACAATTCCTCCCGTAGGGACAATTCCCGCCACATAACTTTGGTCCCGGTACTCGGCGCTACCATTCAGGTTCCAGTGCCTCGATAACACGTAATTGGAGTAAGCGGTCACATCCAGAGAATGAGAAGACTGGCCCGGTACGACTTGCTGGACCACAACCCCGGACGTGAGGATCGGCTGATAGAGTGAGCCCAGCAAGTTGTCGGTGTAATTGGTATTCACGCCCACAGTCAGGCGCTCGACTGGGTTGAAATACAAGTTGCCATTTATCGCATTCACCGTCCCGCTGTAGAGCGTACCGGCAGAGTTGAGTGTCACTCCGTACGTAGAACTGAAATAGGAGCGGTTGTAGTTGGCCGAGAAATTTCCATGAAGGGGAAGCTGGTGACCGACGCCAAACGTGACTGTATCACCGCTTGCTTCCGAGGTCTGCGGCTGCTGATCAGTGAGGAATTCCGGGAGCACGGAGTGTGTCGCGGAGCGCTCATACCCGGCATTCAGTTGGAAACCGGCAACCTGATACATGGAACGGAGATTGAACGTACGAAAGCTCGAGGTGCTATTCGAGTTCTGTCCGTAGATGGAGAAGTTGTTGCTGCCCTGCTCGTAGCCCACCAGGAGAGATGGGTAGGACGGCACATTAGCACTCCAATTTACGGCAAAGGCATCGCTATTGCCGTGCGTAGTGTAGTTCGGTAGTCCCGGGACTCCAAAGGTCCCGTCGCTATTGTAGAGTTTGGAATAGCTGATGGAACCCGGGAAATTACTGCCGCTGAAAATATTTGCTGCCGCAGTCACCCCGCTGGCGCTCGAATTCGACTGATAGGTCGAATTCAGCCGCGACTGGCCGTAGAAAGGGTTGACGTTGAAGGAAAGAAAATTGGGATCGTAGTAAGAACCGGTCAGATTGGCGTTTCCGCCAAAGTTAATTCCGTGGTCAGAGTGAACTTGGTTCCCGTAGTCGTCGGTGTATCCCACCGACGCCTGACCGTTCAAGTTCATGCGGAGGTTGTCGCCAACCTGAACCTGCGCCACTGCACGCGAAACCAGAACCAGAAGCACGACGCAGCCGATCCATGTCCCCAGTCTCTTCATCGCCTACTGCCCTTCCATCGGCCAGATCGACAGCAATCTGGTGCAGCAAGTGGCGAGATCTAAGATCAATATGGCTGCTGTCCTCACCATTGGCCCTACCCTTATCCTGCGGATGTGCACGAAGGCTGCCGTTCTGATGGAAGGCTGTGGAGTTTGCGAGCCCAGCGTAAGCGATTGATTCACAAAGGATTAAAGGTGCTGAACGCGGTGGTGGGCAGACTTGGAGACGCTCTGGGAGAAATCCGTATGGGTCTTCCGGCACACTGCTCGGTGAAATCACCCACCTTGAATGCTAAGTCCGTATTAGTCACCACCTTAGGCTGGTTTCGGGGTGATCCATAAATGCCAAAGGTGCAGGCCACGGGGGTCTTGCAGAAATCGCGCGGAGATGAACCCCGCCTGTCGCCCTTGCGACCAACCGGACTGAATTGTCCCCTACAATTCTTCCACTTTGGCGTTGGCCCGCAGCTTCTTGTCCAGTCCAGCGCGGAGCTGCTCGGTCTTCTGGGTCGCCAACTGCTTTCGCACTGAGTCTTTCACCTGGTCGAAGGTCTTCATGCCCGCTGGATTGTGAGCGTTCAGCCGGACTACGGTGTAGAGATTTTCGATCTGGATCAGGTCGCTCACCTGTCCAATCCGCATGGCTGATAAAGCCTGGAGCACAGGAGGGGGTAGATTTGCCTTATCGACGGCCTTGTGATCGCCCATCATGACGCGATAGCTGTCTTCCGAGATCTTCTCCGCCAGTACCCCGAACTCCTCGTAGCTCTTGGTCGCCTTAGCTTGGCGCAGTGCTTCCTCGGCATGCTTGCGCGCTTCTTTCAACTGGCTCGCATTCGCGTTGTCGGGAGGGATGATGGAAATGGACTGGATGGAATACGACTCCGGTATGCGGAACTTGTCGGGGTTCTTGTCGTAATAGGCTTTGGCCTCCGCCACCGAAACTATCGCCTTGTCCTGTACCTCTTGCTTCAAATACTCATCAATCAGCAGTGATCGGCGGACCTTAGCTCGCAGTAACTGCTGGGAACCGCCCAATTCTGTCTTCATGAATTCCTGGTACTCGTCCGGGCTCTTGAACTGCTTCTTGAACTGCGCCATCGCCTGCTCCATCTTCGCGGGCGGGACCGACATCTTGCGGCGTTCGGCTTCCTGGTAAACCAGTTCCTCGAAGATGATCATCTGCATCGCGCCCTTGCGGATCTCCGGTTCCATTCCCTTAGGGATGCTCCCGTTATGCTGGTTGGCATAAGGGAAGATGGCGTACTCCTCGCGCAGCAGGTCAGCGTTGGTGAGGACGGCACCGTTCACCCTGGCTACGGGCTTAGCCGGAGCTCCAAGTTCCGGGGTTGAGGTCGCAAATACCCCGCCGGGCGTGTGAGAGGGAGCCATCTGGGCCGGCAGCGGAGAGATCGCCAGCACCAGCGCCGCGCAGAGAACGAATTGAAACTTCATAAGTGCCTCGCTCAATAAAAAGGGGGGAGAAAACTCCCTCCCCCCGAATAGGTAACACTTAATGAACTAGTTCGTCCCGACGCCGAACGAGTTGTTCATTTCGTTGGCTTCGCCGCCGTGGCAGTTGCGGCAGAACTGCGCCGCGTTGTTGCCGCCGGTTTGCGGCTGATAGGGGCCGTTCACGAAGAACGACGTCTGATAGAAGCCGGGCTTAGAGGGTATTTTCTTGGCGCTGGCGTTAAATACAGTCATGCTGTGCTGGTTGTGGCAGGTGGTGCAGGTGACGATGGGAATTTGGCCGGTCGGGTCTTTCGCCGGGCTGACGGTGAACCCATAGTTCTTGTTGTAAAAGATCGAAGAGTTCGGGCCGTTCATGACGATCGCGCCGTTGACGATCGTGCAATCCCAGTTGTACTGGCCACCGCAACCGATTTGCGCCAGGTTTCCTACCGGGTGATCGTTGTGGTAGTTGCCAGCCGTCGTGCCGTCGTTGCCGAGCAGCGTGGGAGCCGTGCCGCCGACGATGGGCAGTGTTTCAACCGTCTGGCCCTTCATCCAGCCGACCTTCGCCAGGTTGCCGTCATGGCAACTCAGGCAGAAGAGGACAACCACGGTCGGGTCATGCGCACTGGTGATGCCGCCGCCGTTGGCGGGGAAGGTGACAGTGTAGGTACCGTTGTCGCCAAAGCCGATCGTCTGGTTATACAGAGGGGTCAGGTCCTCTCCCCACAGAGCTTCGTTACCGCTGGTGGGATCGGTCTGCGGATTCAGACCGTTGCCGCCAGAGCCGCTGTGCGGAGCATGGCAACCGATGCAGCCACGGCCATAGAGAAGGTGAGCGCCGAGGATGTCAGTCGGGGACGAATAATTGTTGTTCAGGGTCATCTGTGCCGTCGCCATGGTTGCGGCGACGAGAACCAGAAGAGCGAGTAAGAGAAGTTTCTTCATAAAATTACGACCTCCAGAATTTTTGTCGCAACCGCTAATTATAAACCAAGAGGCTTCGGCCCCAGAAGTGAAATCTTTGAGAAAAGACACTCACAACCGCCTCTGGCTATGTAATGTGCAATTGAGTGGCCGCAAGCCCACCTACCGGAGATGCGCCCGCTTTTCTTATGTAAGTCATTGATTGTAGGCGGCTTCGAGGAAACTTTGAATTCTGGTAGGCTTCCCGATTAGTTTTGCAACTGCGCGAAAAGAGCCAACTGCCAATGCTTAGTGGTGAAATTGCGCACTCTGCCAGATCTCGCGGGGGTGTTCTTGAGCAACGCCTATTTGGGAGCAGGAGAGGTCGTCTGACTTGTCTGCGCCGTCTGCGGATCCTTTTTCACCTCGTCCGGCTTGGGCTGCTCCGCCTTGGGGGTGTCGGTTTTCACCGAGGCGGGCTTGTCAGGTTTGCCCTGAATCAGTTCTTTTTCCTTGCGTGCCTGCTCAGCCTCAGCGTCGCTCACGTAACGGAACATCTGTACCCGCCCGAGAAATTGCTCGGAGACGAAGACCCGATTCATCTTGTCAATCGCAATATCATTCGCCTGCATGAACATGCCCGGCCACTCACCATGTTCACCGAAATAGATCAGCAGTCGTCCCTCATTGCTGAAGACCTGGACCCGGTCCTGGGCTCCATCGACCACCCAGACGTGGCCGTCGGGATCGATGGCAATGCCCTTGGGCCGTTCAAAGTGGCCCGGCCCATCGCCGGGCGTTCCGAAGGCACGAATGAAGTTGCCGTCGGCATCGAAGACTTCAACCCGGTCGTTAAACGTATCGGTGACGTAAACGTTCCCGTCTTTATCCACGGCCACGCTTGAGGGAAGAGAGAATGTCCCCGGCTCCGTAAGGGTATGCTTCTTGCCAGGAGTGCCGATTCGGCGCAGCAGCTTGAAGGTATCGGCATCGAAGACGGCGACCACATCACTCTCGGTGTCGACCACATATAACAAGCGATTCTCAATGTCGATGGCTACTCCGCCGGGCCGCCCGAGCACATCGGCCCCGAAGCTGGTTTCTTCCTTGTGCTTGGAATCGAAGACCGCCACATGGCGCATCTTGAGGTCGGTGACGAAGAGACGATCGTTGTCGTCTATCGCCAGGCCGTAGATCAAACCGAAGCTGGCCTCGTGCTTGTTGCGGATCATCTGGACATTGGGATTTTCCTCACTGAAGATAAAGACCGCACCAACCGACTGGTCAGCAACATAAATGCTGCCCTTGGAATCGACCGCAATTCCGAATGGGCGGAGAAGTTGGAAAGGGATGTCCTGCTCTTTCTCAGATTGCGACTTGGCACCTGCCAGGCGGTCCATCCACTTTTGCTTGGGCTTTGCCGCCGCTTTCTTCGCCGCCGCGGGATCGATTTTTTCGCCGGTAAACTGTTTTTTCCACTTAATGCGAGCAATCGCCGGCGGATTGGGCCACACGATTTTGTCAAGGTCAAAGGCGACCTTCTTATCGTCAGGTTTTGCGGGAGCGGCTTGCGTGGACGTCGCTTTCTTGTTCTTGTTCGATTGAGCGAGAGTGGGAGAAACCAACACCAGCATCACCAGCGCGACCAGTCCCGCTGTGACCTTCCAACTGCCAACCGAACTCAGGCGATGCGCAAACATTTTGACTTCTCTCCCCTTCATCAGTTACTTCAACAGCGAGGTCCCCGTATGACAAGTATTGCAGAAAGCCATGTTGGCCGCCTGGTCCTTCACCAGCAGATTCGCCTGCGCCGAAGCATGTGGCTGATGACAGGTGAGACAAGTCATCGGAGCCGCAGACGGAGTTCCGGGTACAGACGTACCGGAGACGGGATGCTGGTCCGTTGGGTGGCCGAGTCCGTACTTCAACGGAATGACGGGCACCTTGCGGAAGTAGTCCTCAGGCAGCTTCACTTTCCCGTTATAGATCGTGACCACGTGCTCGGCCTCAAGCTTGTTTGGGCTTCTGTCGGGCCCATGGCACTCCAGACATAACGTGTTGGTGTCAGCCACTCTCAGCAAGTGCGCGTTGTCGCCACCGTGGGGCTCGTGGCACGTGGCGCATCCCTGCTCGAAGGCTGGCTGATGCGGATGTTTTTTCTTGTGCTGTTCCGCTTGATCGGAGTGGCACGTCAAACAAGCATTGACGGGATCGGGCTGTATAAAGCCCGGCGTCTTTCCCGCGTGCGGGTTGTGGCAGGTTACGCAATCGCCCTGCGCGCCGGGATGTTGCACCTTCGCCTTCTCGATCTTCTCCGCCTGCTCACCGTGACAGGCGACGCATATGGCCTTGGTATCGCTCTGTGTCAGCACCACCTTGCCGTCCTTCGCCGGTGCGTGACAGGTGTCGCAGCCCCCGCTGGCAAACGGGGGATGCGTAAACTTCTGCATCAGCTTCGCCTGCGATGACTGGTGCGGATTGTGGCACTGCACACAATTCGCCGTAGCGAAAGGCTGGCCCTGGTGCGCTTTGATGAGTGCTGCGTCCTTGGCATCGTGGCAGTCAAGGCAAAGCGCCGGCGTGGCCTTGGTCAGGTGATAGTCGAACTCGATCTTGCCCTTCTCGCCGCTCTTATGGATGACGTGGCAGGTCTCGCAGCCCATGTCCAGTGCTGCGTGGCGGCTGCCCTTATCGGGAACGTTCAGGCCCTGTTTGTGGCAGGTGAGGCAGAGGTTCTCGTTTGCGCCGCCGGAAGTCGGCTTCAGCAACTGGTCTTTGTTGGCGCTCGTGTGTGGATCGTGGCACTTAAGGCAGTCGCGAACCGCCGGAGGATGAACTGTGCCTTTGATATCAGCAGCGTTCTTGTCGGAGTGGCAGGTGAGGCAAAGCGAATACGGTGTCGTGGTGATCAGCTTTACGCGAGTGACGTCTTTCGCCACACGGATTTCGTGGCAACTGGTGCAGCCCATGGCGAT
>Ga0209656_10002302_pt1 | contig 12365 bp, 11 predicted proteins | sample BogFormECP12_OM2_FD_188239 | JGI IMG/M metagenome (GOLD analysis project Ga0209656, IMG submission 188239) | Bog forest soil microbial communities from Calvert Island, British Columbia, Canada - ECP12_OM2 (SPAdes) (version 2) | ecosystem: Environmental > Aquatic > Freshwater > Wetlands > Bog ... | reverse complement strand
ACCCCAAGCAGAACGGCTTTGCCATTATGGCCGAAGTGCAACGGCGCTTTGCCACCATTCAGGAGGGTCGGGCGCTGGTGTTTCCCGCGCCGCCGGTCCAAGGCATCGGCAACACCGGCGGCTTCAAGTTGCAGGTGCAGGACCGCCGCGCCGCCGGCCTGCCCGCCTTGCAAGCGGCCACCGATGCCATGATCGGCAAAGCGGTAGCTGAGCCCGGGATCGCGACGGCCTTCACCACTTTGCGCTCGCAGGCGCCCGAGCTCTACCTGGACATCGACCGCAGTAAAGCCGAGACGCTTGGCGTGCCGATCAGCTCGATCTTCGATACCCTGCAGGCCTACCTGGGGTCGACATACGTCAATGACTTCAACTTTTTGAACCGCGTCGACCAGGTCAACGTCCAGGCCGAGAACGAGTTTCGGTTTCAGCCGGAGTCGATTCGCAACCTCTATGCCCGCAACCAGAACAACGACATGGTGCCGCTGGGAACGTTGCTGAATATCATCGAGACCAACGGACCGGACAAGGTCATGCACTACGACCTCTATCCATCGGGGGACGTTAATATCGTCCCGCAGCCGGGCTTCAGTGGAGGCCAGGCGATGGACCTGATGCAACGGCTAGCGGCCGAGACCTTACCCGAGCAGTTCGGCTACGAGTGGACCGAGTTGGCGCTGCAACAGCAACTGGCCGGCAACTCGGCGGTGTACATTTTCCCCTTTTGCGTGCTGTTTGTGTTCCTGGCGCTGGCGGCGCAGTACGAAAGCTGGGCGCTGCCGGTCGCCATCATCCTGATCGTGCCCATGTGCCTGTTAGCCGCCATCTCGGGCGTCTTCGTGCGTCACATGGACAATAATATCTTCACCCAGATCGGGTTGGTGGTGCTGGTGGGCCTGGCCTGCAAGAACGCGATCCTCATCGTGGAATATGCCAAACAGCAGATGGAGGCCGGAGTGGAGCGGCGTGACGCCGCGGTGGAAGCCGCCAAGCTGCGGTTGCGCCCAATCCTGATGACTTCGTTTGCATTCAGCCTTGGCGTCTGGCCGTTGGTATACGCTTTAGGGCCGGGTTCGGAGATGCGGCAGGCGCTGGGCACAGCGGTCTTTACCGGAATGCTTGGGGTAACGTTTTTCGGGATTTTCTTAACGCCGGTGTTCTTTTCAGTGATCATGAAGTTCTTTGGACGCCAGCCTGCGGCCAAGGCGCCCCCACGGGCTAGCCCCGAGGGAGAACTGGAAAAAATCGGAGGCTAAATGCCCTCGCCACGATGCCAAACGGACGCTCCCGGTCGCTTCCGTGGATCGTTTCCATTCTCAGAACTTCGTGATGGCTAAAGACGCTGCGAGCTCAAGCTGGACCGCCTTACGAAACCGCATCTTTCGGGCGATTTGGTTCGGATCTCTTATTTCCGGAATCTGTGCGTCGGCTCACGGCACGGCGGCGACCTGGGCGATGAACCAGCTTAGTCACTCGGTCCTGTTCTTATCCATGATCTCGACGTTTACGTCGCTCCCGTTCTTTCTATTTACTCTTCCCGCCGGCGCGCTTGCCGACATGATCGACCGCGGGAGGCTGGTAGCAATCATGCATATCTGGTTAGCCGCCGCAGCCGCCGGCCTTGCAGTGCTTGGCTGGTTGAACCTCCTAAATGGCTACCTTTTACTGCTCTTCACATTTTTGATCGGAACAGGTTTCTCCTTCAACGCACCGGCATTTTGCGCCCTGCTGACCGACATTGTTTCCAGCGTAGAACTTCCTTCGGCGACAGTACTAAACGGACTACAGTTGGATCTCTCCGGGATGATCGGTTCAGCCCTTGGAGGAGTGCTGATCCCTTTTATCGGCACAAATATCATTTTTGCAGTAAATGGCGCTGCCTTTTTGCTAATCAATCTTGCTTTGTTGCGATTGCAGCGGCCGAAGCGGCAGGCCCAATCTGCCATGGAGAATTTCTTTCAATCGTTTGCTACGGCCGTCCGCTACGTTCGCTACGCACCCGGGATGCAGATTATCCTAGTGCGGCAGATATTGTTCTCTTTGCTGGTGGCGGTTATCCCGGCGCTTTTACCGGTGGTCGGCTTGAAAGAATTGCACATTGGCGCAGCTGAGTTTGGACTATTGTATACCAGCATGGGCGCCGGCTCAGTGATTACGGCAGCGTTCATTATTCCGTGGGGTCGTGCGCGCTATTCGCCAAACACTTTAACCAAACTAGCGGCGTGCCTGCTGGCACTAGTGATGTTATTGCTGGCTTTTGTGCGCCAGGTCCAGATCTTGCCGGTGATCACGGCTTTTGCGGGAGTCGGTTGGACTGCCACCGCTAACGAGCTCTGGCTGGCCGGGCAGCGCGCGATGCCGGCATGGGCTCGGGGCCGGATGAACGCTACGGTCATCATGTTTTCTCAAGGAGCAATGGCGCTCGGTGGAGTAATCTTTGGAGCTGGCGCCCAGACATGGGGCGCCGCCACAGTCCTGCTAGCGGTCGCCGCAGTGATCCTGGTTTTATTGTTAACATTTGAATTGTTTTCTGTCCCCCTATCAATTGATTTTACCAAAGGGCTCAATATTGAGCCTGGGCCCATCGCTCCGTTGCCGGCGAATTTCATCTACGTTCCACGACCTAAGGACGGGCCGGTACTTATTACAATCGACGTTCAGTTGGACGAGACTCGAAGATTGGAGCTCGACACTTTTGTGAATGAGCTGCGGCTGATTTATCTGCGAAATGGAGCTTATAGCTGGCAGGTGTTTGCCGACCCTACTCAGCCCAATCACTTCCATGTCCAGATCATGATGCCATCCTGGTCGCAATACTTGCTTCTGTGCGAGCGGATTACCAAGGCCGAAAAACAACTGATAGATCAGGCGCGAAGTCTGCACGTGGGCGAAGACCCGCCGGAATTCCGCATGTATATTCGTGTGAATTAAACTTTTCAAGATAGCCGCTCTTCAATAGCCTGGCATCGAGACAACCAATCAAGTGTTCTCCATGCTCCTAGCCCGCATTTCTCACGGCCCCGTGAGAAATGCGCACGGAGTGCCGATCCGCCATTGGCGGATCGGGGCTAGCCGCGAAGGACTTCGCCCCGGCAAGCTGCTTTCCAAGCAGCTTGCAACGGGTGACCTTCTCACAAGTTGAAAAACTTGTGAGAAGGTCAGGCTAGCCCCGAGGGAGACCTGGAAAGAATCCGAGGTTAACCCTGACAATTGGAGTCGACAACCCCCTTGCATCTTGCCGCAGCAAAGCTCATATAACCAAGGTCATGGATAATCCGGCAGAGGCTTCTGGAGATACACCAGCTGCACAAAAATTGGCTCCGCTCGAGGTTCGCCGCATTTTGGCGCCGACTGATATGAGCGAACTTTCAGGCAAGGCCGTAGTCTATGCGGTTCGTCTTGGACTTGCGCTGCAGGCGCAGGTAATTGCCCTTTATGTGTCTGAAGTCTTCGTCAATCCAACGGGTAGTCCCGTCGATCTCGGGACGGTATCCACGGGTGAGGTCGGCGGCTGGCGCCAGGAGATAAAGCGAAGGTTCGACGCTTATCTAGACCGGCTTGCTCGCATACCTGATAACGTCGTCCGGCTGGTCAGAGCCTCCATGGATCCATGGAAAGAGATCACGGCTGTCGCCAAAGAAATGGGAGTCGATCTCTTGGTAATCTCGACTCATGGCCCAAGTGGCTTCGAATACCTCATCCACGGGAGCGACGCGGCGAAAATTGTGCGCGTTGCCCCTTGTCCGGTTTTGGTAGTCCATGGGTCCTGATTTTTTTCCGCAGCGGCCATCGCCTCGTCCACTGTCCGACGCTTTCAATTCCTGACAATGCCTCGAAGTTGTTCGCATTTAGACACGAACTTGGATGCAGCCCGGATGGTCAGCAGATCCGGCGCATGCTGGGAGGTCCGGACGACGTGGCCATCAACGCCGAGTCGCACCCTGACGCGCCAGCCGTATCTGGATGAGCTGCCGGGAACGCTGTGCTTCCAGACGGGACCAGTGGCATCCTCGGCGTGCCGGCGGGCGGGCCGAGTTCCTCGCTGACCGACAACGGACAGCACGTCCATAAGGAGAAGAACTGGGTAGCCGCAAATGCCTCTGAGGGTCCGTGCAACGGCTCAAGGTCCTGAACTGTTACTTCTACAACAACGCGGGTGCGACGGTGGTCATAATCTCCGACCGGGTTTGAGCGATCGATAAAGCCTTTCAACCAGAGCAAGATCGCCCGCGCGTTCTTTCACTTTCGACGGCTTGGTCGACTGTGAGAGTTTCTTCATCAACGTCAGTCTATATGCGCTGGTCTCAGCTGGTGCGCTGGCCTCGTTTGTGGTTTCTTGAATGAAAAGAGTATCCAGCATCGCCCGCGTCTCCTCGCTCAGCATTCGTTCGACGATAGCAACCAGCGTCCGGTTGTAGCCGTTGATGGTCCTCAAGATCAGCACGGCCAGTCGGAAATAGCCCGGGACCTCGACCTTCTCTCGAACGAGCGTTTCGACGGAGCGCGAGAAGATCAGGCGGGGTTTCAACTGGGATCGCACGAGCCGTGCAATTTCCTCAACCAGTATGGCCTGGCCTTGCGGCTTGAAGGGTCGAAAGCCGTAGAAGTCCAAGATCATTGCCTGATGCCGGGCCATGGTTTGCTTGTCGTAGTCAGCAAGCCGGACCGCATCGATCGTAACACCTGTCCGTTCGGCTACATGGCTGATATCGCGTGGTCGGAAAGTCTGGACCGGGTAGAATCGATGGGTCGCCCTAAAGTAGCCACAACTGAGGAGAAAATACAGCTGATTGGCGGACGTTCGCAGGTCGGCAGCGATTTGTATGATGGCTGCCGGAAAATCGAAGTGGCGTTTGCGCTCGGCGCTATTGAGCAGCGGGGGTAGCTCGAAAGCTTCCTGCTCGATGCTGTTTAGGATCTTCATCCGTGCCATACGCTGGCTCCTTGAGGCTCAAATTTTCAGAGCGGTTTTGCGGGTAAAGAGGGCAGAAACCATTTCGCAGGATTGCTGAAAAACGAAATAAACGCGATCCTACGAGGCTGCTCGGATGCGAAAATCACTCAACCGGTACATCCCCATCTGTTCCGCGGCGGGGTGCCGATGAAGAACACAGCCAACGAAATTTCACAGTGATTGAGCATTCGGCCTTTGCCAGCCTTTACTCCCAGGAGTTGGCGCAAGAGGGGCTGCCCATCGAAGTGATCGATATTGACCGCGTTCCGGCAACGACGGTTTCCATCTATCCCGATGAGGCCCACAAGAGCTTCAAGGAGCTAGAAATCGAAGTACCGCGGTTGAGCGGCGGTCACCGCATACAGGCCGTTCTCGAAGGCCTCAAAATCGACGACGTTCGCAAGGAATTCAAGAAGTACCAACCGCTGCCGCTCGGGAGGAAGGGGCGTACCGAAATCCAGTATGAGGGACGCCACCTCTTCACTAATGAAGTTGTCGAACGGCTCAAAATCAATCTTCCGCTTTTGCAGTCAGGCGTCGGCGCCGTTTCCTACTTTGTCAAACAACTCGAACAAATTTGCAAGCTGCGCGGCACTCATGCTGTTCTCGCACCCATCGTGCAAACCTTCCTCGAAGAAATTCTCTTCGAAAAGAAAACTGATCTCTACGATCCGGCCCTTATCTCCCGTCTGGGTGATTCCGATGTTGGCGAGCATATTCGGGCCGTTTTTATCCCTCTGATTCGCGCGTACCACCACGGTGGAAAAGCGGCTCCCCGAATCGGCGCCGATGGCGCTCTCCAGGTGGAAGCCTTTCCAGGTCACGCATAGTGAGCGACATCCCGTGCTACAGGCCAACCGGACGCTCTTCAACCTGGTGCCGTGCAATAGGGAGCTGGAGGTCGCCGTCGCCAATTTTGTGGATCATGCCAACGACGTCGCCGCTTTCGCCAAGAACGCCGGCCCGCAATGTCTTCGAATTGACTACCTAGCGTCTGGTTCCCGGCTCTCCTTCTACGCGCCTGATTTCTTCGTGCGGTCGCAGGAAGGACGCTGCTACCTCATCGAGACTAAAGGCAGAGAGGACAAGGACGTCCCGCGCAAGGCCAAAGCTGCTACAGCCTGGTGCGAGTCCGCTTCGACGCCGAGTTGCCCTTGGGAATACATTTATGTCCCCCAGGGCGTCTTTGAGCGCCTTACCGGCGATACTCTTGGCGACTTGGCACGGACTTGCCAGCCAGCCTTCAAAACGCTGATTGAAAGTGAGGACACTTCCGCCCAGATGCCGCTCTTTGCTGCGGCAGCGCAAGCTGAAGCGGCGGAGCAAGAGAAAGCTCCCGAGCTGAGAGGCATCGTCGATGAGGCTACGCTTCAGGCTCTACCGCCGCGTTATCGTAAAGCGGTCGAGCAGGCGACAATGCTCTTCCGCTTCTTCGAAAACAAGGAGGGGATGAACTATTCCCCGGTGTTCAATGCGCTCCTTGGTTCGCTTGATGAGGCCGCCCGAGGCCTGCTCGTCCGGCGGCTACAGCCCACGATGCCGGCCACAGTGCCCGATCAAAAAACGTGGTTCGATCCATATCTCCGCGATGCAGACCGCCGCACACAGTCCCACTACGAGAAAATGGCTCAGAACTTGAAACGCACGCTCGTCTTCAACAACGGCATCATGCCATTGGGTCTGCTGCGCGACTCTATGGAATACGCGCTCAACGACAACACCAAGATCGGCGGCATTTTTCAGGTGGTCAAAGCGAAGTTCAAGGTGGCCGGAGGTCGCGAGATGCTTGCCGCCGTCTCGAGGATCTACGACTTCCGTAACACGTGTGTGGCTCACCAGGAAAAAGAGATCACCGACCCGAAAGAGGCCCAGCAGCATCTCGTCGGGTGGATCAAGGGGCTGAAAGCCTTGACGGAGGCGCTTTCCTGAGCTGATCCGTTAAGGCGCGTACTGGGCTTGTGCATTTGCGACTTTCGGCGGAGATACTCAGGAAACCGCTACACCCAATTTGCTCCGAGGAATTAACGTATCCTGGAAGTTCAAGCTGTCTCGGAGCAGGAAATTATGTACGAAACAGTTTGCTACGAGAAACATTTCCTTAAACAGGTAGTCGCGCGCATCGACTTTGTTGCGCCACTGCTTGAACTTGAAAAATCGCTGCCACAGAAATTAGGGAAAGCGTTATCAGATCGCTTCCCAATCATTGAACCAGGCGAAACGATCGCGCAAGAACTTCAGATAACTGGTAATGAGGTAAAACGATCGAAACAACAACAATTCAAGCAGTGGAATTTCTACGGCAAGGAGCGGGAGAAGCAGCTGGGACTAGCGGCCGGATTCGTGTTTGTGATCTGCACGCGATACACGACCTTGGAGGATCTCAAGGCGGATTTCACATCGGCCGTCGATCCTTTAGTAAAGGCCTTCCCTGATGCAACAGCCAGGCGCTTCGGTCTTCGATACACTAATAATATTGAGATCGAAGGACTCCCTCCCATCACCGGATGGAACGACTACATTGCAGCCGGGCTGCTCGGCGCGGTCGGGTTCTTTTCGCAGTCACAACGGCCTGCCGACCTTAACCGACGCGGAGCAAACCACAGATTAGAACAGAATTACTGCAGCAAATTCCACTGACTGAGGTGGAGCGCATCCGGCTGTGACCTTCCAGCAATGGAGCAAAATGCGGAGCTCCGCTGCCTCGGCGGTCGATTCATCCCGAAAATGGCGCATTTCTCCGTCGAGTTGAGAAAGTAGGGTTAACGTTCACCCAATATGCGTTTCTCCGATAGCGCAGGTTTTCTACTGGCAAAAGTTCATGAGCACGAACAGGCGCACCGCGCAGGCTTGTATCAGATCAAAACCGACGCCAGCGCGTTATTAAAGGCAGCGCAAAATGTCGGCGACTCGTGGAGCGGCTCAAATTTCGGGTACCACGGGGAACTATACTACGGAGATTTCCAAAGACCTCCTCAAGCCGGAAGGTTCAGCGTAGAATGGGGCGCACTGCATGGGATCCCGCCAAATTGGAACGCCCGGACTCCTGATAACGTTAAACAGGCCATTGAATCCATTGCAGGGGTGGCTTTCACCAAAATCGAGGAGGGATCGAAGCAGCTTGTTGGCTCGGCAAAAGAGCTACAGTCTGAAATTCTCATCCAGCTGGCTCCTCTTCACGAAGCTACCGGACTGGCTAACGAGAAGAGGCTCCTGGACGAGCTCGAAACGTTCGATTGGCCCGAGAAAACACACAGTGAATATTGCGCCACCGCAATGCAAAGTTTCCCAAAAATGACAAGAGATTCAGACGCTGCCATGCAGGCCCTTCGGATGGAATTCCGCCAAAGATAGCCATCTATCGGTGGTGAAACGCGGCAGGCGTCAGCGCATCGAGTTCGTCGCCGCAGGCCTCGCTGAACTCCCGCAAGAAGTCCAGCGCGCCGCTCTCCGTCATCGCGCGCAGCTCTGGCAAGGTCTTGTTCGGTAAAAAATAGGTATCGACGATCATTCGAGCGAGCTTGTCCGCCCGTTCGGCAACGGCGGGGGTGGAGACGACCCTCATTTTGTTGATCGAAGCGTAAAGGCTTACAAGCGGTTGAATTGCGGCCTGATCGTGCATAAGTGCATCCACATATATTTTCGAAGCCTCTTCAATGAATTGTTGATAGAGCTCCTGCCTTCTTGTCTTCTCTTGCAAGAACCACTGTACATTCGCCTGCTGACGCTGTGTGACCCATGCTGCCGCAAAAGTCGTCAGTCCTCCGATTACCGATCCGGCTAAAGCGGCAAAGGCGGAAAAATAAGCGGTATTCATGTTGTCCCCGGATTTGGCAATTTAGCGAGGCATTGCATTGAACCTCGTTTCAAAAGATAACCCAACATGTTTTGCGGCAAGCTTCAAAAGTATGTTTCTCCAGCGCCAGCAATGTCGTGAGCTCAACCGCTGTCGCATGAGTTCCAATTTTTGTGTCAACGTGTAGTGGTCGACACGGTACGGGGTTGCTCGCGCCCTCATTTATCGTGGAAAAAGTCCCCTCAAATAAATTGGAAAGTTACAACACAGCTCGGTCTCATTAGAGGCCTCAAGGATCACCTGGTCACGAGGGCCGTACGGTGTTTTGAAGCCGTGGGCGCGGCGGTTGCGGAGCTTGAGCATCTCTTTTTTAATGTCTTTGATGTCGGTGAACCGGTGAACCGGCTGAGCTTCCCAACGATCTTTTCGCTACCGCAATGACGTAGAACTCGGCTGCGGATCCCATCATCACCAACAACGCGTTTTTAGTTTTGTGGTAGATCCAACAGTCGTGTCACCAGGCGCAATTTCATCAAACCTGGCACTTAGACTTTAACAGGGTAACGTGCTTGGGACACTAGAGAATAACCGTATTTAAGCACAAGTGCATTAATGAAATCGGGTTCGATGCTTTTGGCGAAGGCGAGAAGTCCGGCCAAAGTGCTCTTTTCTATGTCAGTCAAAGTGTCGTATTTAAAAATGAGACTGCGAATATAACGCTTGCGTTTTCTTCCGATGCCTACTGTGTTCGCGGTAGAAAGAATAAGTCCGGTAACTTGACGCCTTCCTTTCTTGGAAGAGTGTCGAGTTTTCGAGGTGTTTACCTGAAGGGCTGACGGCAACGGAATCTCTTTAAGTATTTTACCCACTTCGTTGGGGATAAAGGCCAATACGTCGGGAGTGGATGTGGAGAAAAATAGATCATCAGCATAGCGGGTATATGTTGAGTCATTTCCTTGAGCAAGGCCCGCTAGTTTCCGATCCAAGTCGAAGCATAATGCATTTGAAAGTGCGGGAGAAGTAGGAGCGCCGATCGTCAGACGATCGTCGCGACAGACAAGGTCAGCGAACAGATCTCTGTCTGCGGAAAGCCAGTCTTTAGCGCTCGCGGGAGTACGCGTGGCAAGATAAGTGAGCACGTCGTGCCGCGTGATCGATGGAAAGAAATTTAGGAAGTCCATTCTAAGCAAGTAGTTGCTTGAAAGATGCGCCCGAGCATTGTCGGCTATACTCCTTTCATGCCGGTAAGCCAGCGCCGAGGCGTGTATCGGCCAGTCGTTAATGAAATTCTGTAGAAGCCATCTTTGAAGGGCCTTTAGTTGCTTGGATGGGTGGTGGATCTGGCGAAAGGTGCCATCCCGCTTTAGGATCTTATACGCTTTGTACGCCCGGCTAGCTTTTTGGGCTAACGTGCGAATCTTCACGGTCGGCCGTTCCAGCTCATCTGACATTCTCTCGAGCAGCATTATTGTCTCCTGACCGATAGCAATGCAGCCTTGGATGCTTCGATTACCTGCATAACACTGAGTACCTCTGCGTGCAGTTGAGGTATGCCGAGATGCTTTTTCGTGTAATGAAAGGGCAGCAATTTTCCTTCGTGAAGTGGCCTGTGATAGAGAACATCTCCTTGTTCTGACTTGGATGCCCTCACTAAACCCATAGCACCAGCCAGTTCCAGATACAGCGCGAGCAAACCGAGATTTGCCCCGACAATTCGTTCGACATAAAATTCGATGTGTTGAAGAGGGCAGGGGCCAAAGATCGATATCAGATCACAAATAAAGAATAAAAGATGCTTGGGACTGGTCGATAAATCCTTAACCCGCGTAACGACAGACGAAATTTTTTCGATTCGGGCATCAACTTCCGCAGCGCACTCTAAGATTGCTTCAAGATTGGTCCAGATCGTCGGTGCAAAATCAGATTCAGAATCGACCCATTTTATGGGACCTGTATTCAAGAAAGACTCGTCTTTCCTGTACCTGGCATCCATGATGCACGAGACCAACCAATCGGCCGCGGAATGGCTAGAGGAATGGCGCAAGACTCCAGATCCGACGATCAAACATTACGATCGTGATAGCGTTAATTACCCTGTCTCGCTAGATCGTGCTTGGGAACAAAGCGTCGGCCGGCTCTCGAAGAGTGCGCGTGAACTTTTGCATCGGCTGGTGTGGATGGCGCCGCGTCCTGCCGGCCTTCCGCTCGAAGCGTTCAAAACCTCGGGAGATTGGCCAAGCCTTAGGGTGGCCTTGAGTGAGCTCGCCAAGGCCTCCCTTATCAGTTGGCCTCCGGGTGCTAACGAAATATCCATCCACCGCGTTGTCCAAGTCGTAACGCGCAATCGCATGAGCGAGCAGGAAAAGACGTCGTCGCTCGATGGTGCGCTTGCCTCAATCCAGGCCGCGCTACCGTCGCCCGAGTGGGACGTGAAAGGCTGGAAGCTCTGGGAGCAGCTTGCCTCCCACTGCTGGACCCTGCTAGACCGCCTGCGCAACCACGCCTTGGAGCCCAAAGCCACGCGAATGATGAACGAGCTGGCTCGATGGTTCAAGAACCGCGCTGAGCACGGCGAGGCCGAGCCGCTAATGCGGCGAGCGCTGGCGATCGATGAAAACAACTTTGGATCCGAACATCTTGATGTGGCGAGGGACCTCAACAACCTTGCCTTGTTGCTCCGCGAGACAAGCCGGTTTGCTGAGGCCGAGTCGCTGATGCGGCGAGCGCTAGCAATCGCTCAAAAGAACATTGGGCCTGATGATCCCTATGTGGCAATCTGCTTTAATAACCTTGCCGAGCTATTCCACGAGATGCACCGGTTTCCTGAGGCCGAGCCGCTCTACCGAAGGGCGCTGGCAATCGATCAAAAGAGCTTTGGGCCTGATCATCCCAATGTGGCTATACGTCTCAACAATCTTGCCGAGCTGCTTCACAAGACGAACCGGTTTACTGAGGCCGAGCCCTCTACCGACGAGCGCTGGCAATCGATCAAAAGAGCTTCGGCCCGGATCATCCCGAAGTGGCAATAGATCTCAACAACCTGGCGCAACTATTCCAAGCTACCAACCGGCTGGTTGAGGCCGAGCCGCTTAGCCGGAGGCATCTGCGAATCTTCGCTGAGTTCGGGCATCGCACGGGGCACGAGCATCCACACTTCCGCACAGCCATCAATAACTACGCCGCCCTGCTTTCAGCGATGGGCTTGAGTAAGGACGCAATCGTGGCACGCCTGCGCTCGGCGATCGAGTATGAGCCGGACGAGTCGGCCTGAGGCCAAGCCAAATAGCGCGCAAAAAATTGTGCCAAGTAATTCGCAAAGTGACACCGCAATATTCCCTTCCCCGTCCGACATCGTGTATGATAACGTCCTTTATCATTCACGATAAGGGACACTTACACCCTGATTCCGAGAAAGACCGGGCTGACGGAGGCACAAGCTCCGTTCGAATCAACATCAGGGTGGGGGAACTGGCATTTCCGGCTATTTTATATTAGAGCGCGTTGGCTGATGTTATCGGGCCGAGCGAGGGACTGTACTTAAATCGTGGATTACCGCACTGTCGATCCAGCGGAAGCTCTGATCCCTCTTTCAGGTGAAGGCACTAACCGCGTTGTGCAAAG
>Ga0209656_10002301_pt1 | contig 12366 bp, 12 predicted proteins | sample BogFormECP12_OM2_FD_188239 | JGI IMG/M metagenome (GOLD analysis project Ga0209656, IMG submission 188239) | Bog forest soil microbial communities from Calvert Island, British Columbia, Canada - ECP12_OM2 (SPAdes) (version 2) | ecosystem: Environmental > Aquatic > Freshwater > Wetlands > Bog ... | reverse complement strand
GGTGTTGATGCCGATGGCGTCGCCGGAAGAATCGAGCAGCGGGCCGCCGCTATTGCCGAAGTTGATGGCGGCGTCGGTTTGGATCAAGCCTTCCAGCTCCTGATTGTTTTCGCCGCGAATGCTGCGGCCGAGGGAGCTGACGACGCCGGTGGTGAGCGTGCCGTTCAAACCGAATGGATTGCCGATGGCAAGCACTTTCTGTCCCACTTGCAGGCCGTCGGAATCGCCCAGGCGCAGCCACGAAAGTTTCTTGCGCGGCGTGATCTGGATCAGTGCGAGATCGTTCGCTTCATCGCGCGTGATGAGCTTGGCCGGATAGCGGGTTTGATCGGAGAGCGTCACTTCGAGCTGGCGGTCGTTGGTGACCACGTGGCTGTTGGTGAGAATCTTGCCGTCTTCGCTGATGAGAAAACCGGAGCCCTGGTCCTTGGACGGATAGACTTCCAGGAAAATCGTGCGGCGATACACGGTGCTGGTGACATTCACGGTCGCCAGATGGGCGGATTTGTAGATATCGATGTTGTTCAATTCGTCGGGGCTCAACGTCGCGCCGCGCGCCACGCTGGGACCGGACCAGATCTGGCCGGCGCCACGGACCGAGCCCAGAATCTGCCGGCGGCCCCAATCCGTCTTCGAGGTCACGATCAGAAATGCGCCCACCATCAGAGCGGCAAAAACAAAAACACGCAGTCTCATACCGATATACTCCGTAGCGATTGGAAGACCGTTCGTACCTGTTCGAGGGTATTTTCCTTGGCGCCTGACGTGTCGACAACGTAATCCGCCAGCCGAACTTTTTGCTCGAGCGGCAATTGGCGGCTCAGGCGAGCCAACACCTCTTCGCGGGTGTACGGGCCTCGCTTCATGGCCCGTTCGATCTGTTGTTCCAACGTGCAGGTCACGACAATCAGACGGTCGAATCGCTTATAACTTCCAGTTTCAACCAGAATTGCCGCCGCGACAACTACGATGGCCTGGGGGTCCCGGGCGGCGATGTCGGCGATCAACCGGGCCTGGCGCGCGCCCACCGGGGGATGCACCAGCCGGTTCAGCTTTTCGAGCAGCGCCGGTTGTTCGAAGACGATGGCGCCGAGCTTGCGGCGATCGATCAATTTGCCGTCGGTCAGGATGCCAGAGCCGAATTCCCGCACCACGGCTTCGTAGGCTTCGCCGTCCGGAAGCAATACTTGATGGCCGAGGTCGTCCGCTTCGATGAAATGACAGCCGAGATCGGCGAGCGCGTGTCCGACGAAACTTTTGCCGCTGGCGAGACCTCCGGTGAGGCCTACCCGGAGCATACATGCTGTTCGGCAGCCTGCACCGTATTGGACATGAGCATGGCGATGGTGAGCGGGCCGACCCCGCCGGGCACGGGCGTGTAGGCGCTGGCAAGCTCGAGCGCGGCCGCGGCGTCCACGTCGCCGATGAGGCCCTGGCCGTCGGCGCCGCGATTCTGGCCGACGTCGATGACCACGGCGCCGGGCTGGATGAAATCGCGCGTGATGAGGTTAGGCCGGCCGGCGGCAGCGACGAGAATGTCCGCGCGGCGGCATTCTTCAGGGAGGTTCGCGGTCTTGGAATGACAGATGGTCACCGTGGCGTTTTGGTGAAGTAGCATCAGGGCGGCCGGCTTTCCGACAATGCCGCTGCGTCCGACCACGACTGCTTTCTTCCCTGAAATGGGAATTTCGTAGCGCCGTAGCAGCTCCATGATTCCCGCGGGAGTGCAGGCGCGCGGCGCGGGGATGTTGGCGACCAGGCTCCCGACGTTCACGGGGTGAAATCCGTCGACGTCTTTATCCGGCCGGACGCTGACCAGGATACGGCGGCTGTCTACTTGCTTCGGCAGAGGCATCTGAACCAGGATGCCGTCGATCTCGCTGCGCTGGTTGAGCCCTTCGATGATGCCGAGCAGCTGCTCGGTGGAGAGGGTCTCGGGCGGTGTGATTTTTTCGCTGTAGATTCCGAGCTCGCCGCAGGCTTTGATCTTTCCGCGGACGTAAATTTCAGACGCCGGATCGTGGCCCACCAGGATCACGGCGAGGCCGGGCGGGCGATGTTTGGCGGTTACGTTCGCGACGCGCGGCCGCAGCTCGGCTAGAATCTGCTCGCGCACCCACTTCCCGTCCAGGGTTTTCGCGCTCATTCACTCGTGAGCATAGCAGAGGAGTCCGCGCGGAACCGTGGCTCACTGCGCGGGCGGAGCGGATTTCTTTTTGGACGGAGCTTTGGATGGCGCGGCGCCGTCGGCCAGAAGTTTTTCAGCTTCTTGGCGAATGTGCTGGTCCTGCTGGTCGTCGAAGAATTTCGCGTCCAGTCCCGAGAATTGCGCGCGAATCATGCCTTTGCGATCGATGAATACCATGAGCGGCACGAGTGGAACCTTGTCCTTCGGCCACTCGAGGTATCCGAGCGCGGCGCTGCTGGGCGCGGTGCCGACGGGAAAGGTGGGATGGAAGCGGTTGAGAAAATCGGGGATCTCGGGGTTATCGTTGACCGCGGCTTCCACCACGGCGAAACCTTTCGGTCCCAGATCTTTTTCGATGCCACTCAAGACCTGAGTGGTTTTTTGGCAGTGCGGTCAAGTGGTGAGGATGAATACGAGACAGAGGACCTTGCCGCGGTACTGGCTGACCAGGAGCTGCTTGTTGGGGCCCATGTCGATGACGAACTCGGGCGATTTGCGGGGGATGTCGGCGGCGAGGGCGAGAGTTGAGGCCAGGATCAGGAAAAGGGTCGCGCGGCGGAGCATTGTGAATTTTGAGTATACACGGGTACTAAGTGTTGAACGCGTTCAAATAACTCTTGACGCCATTCAAGATTCGGCCTATCATCGATTTGAACATGTTCAAGAAAATCATTCGAGCATTGAAAACAGCCGACTTAGGCAATCCTGGAAAACGGATATTGAATGGATTATTGGGCGTCGCCCTGGTGTTTGGGATGGTCTGGCTGCTGATCCGGACCGGGTATTACGGACTGATGCTTTTCACCGTCGTGCCATTGGGGTTGGGCGCACTGACGGCGCATCTGATCCACGCGACGACGTTGAGACAGGCAGCTTGGGCGGGCGCGATCGCCAATCTGGTTGGTTCCGCCGCGCTGCTGGCGTTCGGGATGGAGGGAGCGATCTGCATGCTGATGGCGTGGCCGCTGGTTCTGCCGCTGGGTGCGCTGGGAGGTGTGCTGGCATACCAACATGGTCGAACCAGCGCCAGAGGACCCGGCGCGGCGATCTTCGCCCTGCTTCCCATCGGAGCACTCGGCTGGGACTTCACGGCGCGGCCGGATGTTTTCGAAGTGAGGTCCGCCATCGAAATTGCCGCATCGCCGGAGCAGGTTTGGAAACACGTCGTCACTTTTCCAGAAATTCCCGAACCATCTGAATGGTATTTTCACACCGGCTTGGCGTACCCCAAGCGCGCGCGGATTGTGGGATCAGGCGCGGGGGCAGTTCGATATTGCGAATTTTCGACCGGGCCGTTTGTGGAGCCGATCGAAGTCTGGGACGAGCCGCGATTGCTTCGATTCCGCGTGACCGAAAGTCCCGCGCCGATGCACGAGTGGAGCCCTTATGGCGAGATCCTGCCTAAGCATCTGCACGGGTACCTGGTTTCTAAACAAGGCGAGTTTCGACTCACACCGCTCGCCGGCGGCCGGACGCGCCTCGAAGGACGCAGCTGGTATCAACACGGTCTATGGCCGGCCGGATATTGGCGGGTGTGGTCCAACGCAATTATTCATCGGATTCACCTGCGCGTCATGAATCACATCAAGACGCTGGCCGAGGCGGAGGGCGCTCCAGCTCTCGAACCCAAGTAGTACCACGACGTGGATCTAGTTCTTTTGCTTCGCGAAAAAGCGCCTGTTTCCGCGCGCCCTTCGTTATAATTGAAGTTTCCCATGCACATCATACGTCGCGTTGCCGTGCTTGGAGCCGGCACCATGGGTGCGCGCATCGCCGCGCACTTCGCAAATGCGGGAGTGCCCGCGTTTCTTTTGGACATCGTGATTCCTGGACAGCCGAATCGAAACGCGGCTGCGCTGAAAGGAATCGAGACCGCGGCCAAGCAGAGGCCGCCCGGGTTTTTCACCGACGATAAGGTCGCCCTCGTCACGCCCGGCAATTTCGAAGACGATTTGGCGAAACTCGCCGACTGCGACTGGATCATCGAGGCGGTGGTGGAGAATCTCGACATCAAGCGCGATCTGTGGCGCAAGGTGGACGCGGTGCGCAAGCCCGGCGCGATTCTTTCCACCAATACCAGCGGCATTCCGCTGGCGCAGATCTCGGAAGGGTTTTCGATCGAGTTCCGCCGGCAGTTTCTCGGCACGCACTTTTTCAATCCGCCGCGTTACCTGCATTTGATGGAACTGATCCCGGGGGCGGACACCGATCCGAACATTCTCCAGTCGGTGGATGACTTCGCCGACCGGCGGCTCGGCAAAGGCGTGGTCCCCACCAAGGACACGCCGAACTTCATCGCGAACCGCATCGGGAGCTTTTTCGGCGGGACCATCGCGAAGACGATGCTGGAAGAAGATTTCACCATCGAGGAAGTGGATGCGATCACGGGTCCGCTGATCGGGTTGCCGTCGACCGCGAGTTTCCGGCTGCTCGATCTGGTGGGGCTGGATGTCTGGGCCTTCGTCGGAAGCAATCTGTACGCGGCGGTGCCGGGCGATCCCTGGCGCGACCGTTTCCTGCCGCTCGACTTTCAGAAGAAGATGATCGAGCAGAAATGGCTCGGCAATAAGAGTGGTCAGGGTTTCTACAAGGCCGTCGGCAAGGGCGACAACAAAGAATTCCACGTGCTGGATTGGAAGACGCTGGAATACAAGCCGGCGTCCAAGCCGCGTTTTGCGTCCGTGGACGTGGCGCGCAACGTTGAGGACTTGAATGAGCGCTTAAAGATGCTGGTGCGCGGGGACGATCGCGCGGGACGGTTCCTGTGGAAGGTCTTCAGCGACCTGTTTCTCTACTCGGCCGAGATGATTCCGGAAATTTCCGACCGCGTGGTGGAGATCGATCGCGCGATGCGCTGGGGATACGCGAACAAGCTGGGGCCGTTCGAGCTGTGGGATGCGCTGGGTTTTGTGGACGTCGTGACCAGGCTGGAAGCCGAACACAGGCCGCTGCCTGAGAACGTAAAGCGAATGCTTTCACGCGCGGCGCTGTCGATTTATCGGCCAGTGGGGCAGGCGCACCCGGTAACCGAGTACTTCGATTTCCGCACCAACGCGTATCAGCCGCTGGAGCCGAGGCCGGGTATCGTGACGCTGGCGGAGTGCAAGCGCTCGAACGGGGTGGTCAAGTCGAATGCGGGGGCGTCGCTGGTGGATCTCGGCGATGGAGTGCTGTGCGTCGAGTTCCACAGCAAGATGAACGCGCTGGGCGAAGACAACATCGGCATGCTGTATGCCGGACTCGAAGAGACCGACAAGAATTTCGCCGCGATGGTGATCGCCAATGAAGGCGAGAACTTCAGCGTCGGGGCCAACCTGATGATGGTGCTGCTGGCCGCCCAGGAAGGCGAGTGGGAGGAGCTGGATCGGGCCATCGCGCGCTTCCAGAACGTCAACATGGCGCTGAAGTATGCCTCGAAGCCGGTGGTCGCGGCGCCGTTCTCGCGTACGCTGGGCGGCGGGTGCGAGATCGTGCTGCATGCGGCGCGGTCGCAGGCTTCGGCGGAGACGTACATCGGTTTAGTGGAAGTCGGCGTGGGGTTGATTCCCGGTGGCGGCGGTTGCAAGGAACTGCTGGTCCGGCTCAAGGACCCGCGCAAGGTTTTCGAGCTGATCGGCTACGCGAAGGTTTCCGCGAGCGCCGATGACGCGAAGAAGCTCGGGCTGCTGGATCGTGGAGATTCCATTTCGATGAACGCGGACCGGCTGATCGGGGACGCCAAAGAGCTGGCGTTGGAGCTGGTGCCGCGATATACGCCCGGTTTGCCGCGCACCGATATCAAGGTCGCGGGAGAAAGCGGATTCGCGCTGTTGAAGATCGGCGCGTGGTCGATGCGGGAGGGGCATTACATCAGCGATCACGATGTGCTGATCGCCGAAAAACTCGGCAACGTCCTCACTGGAGGACGGCTCACGGGAGAGCAGATGGTGTCCGAGCAATATCTGCTGGATCTCGAGCGCGAAGCGTTTTTGAGCCTGTGCGGACATCCGAAAACGCAGGAGCGCATGGGGTATATGCTGAAGACGGGAAAACCGCTCAGGAATTAAACGGGGCATAAATCTATGGAAGCTGTAATTGTCGATTGTCTTCGCACTGCCGTCGGGAAAGCGCCTAAGGGAACTTTGCGCAACACGCGTCCCGACGATCTGGCCGCAACCGTTTTCCGGCGGCTGCTTGAAAAATATCCCGCCGTGCCGGCCAGCGAGATCGATGATGTGATTCTGGGCTGCGCGAATCCGGAGGGCGAGTCCGGGATGAACATGGCGCGCGTGGCGGCGCTGCGGGCCGGGCTGCCGGATTCGGTGCCGGGCGTGACGATCAACCGCTTCTGTTCGTCGGGACTGCAGGCCATCGCGATGGCGGCGGAGAAAATCCGCTCGGGTGGCGCGCAAATCATCATCGCGGGCGGCGCGGAATCGATGAGCATGATTCCGATGTCGGGCTACAAGTTCGCGCCGAATCCGTGGATGGTGGATCACATGCCGCAGATCTACATGGGCATGGGTCTGACGGCCGAAGAAGTGCGCCGGAAGTATGACGTGAACCGCGAGGACGCGGATCAGTTCGCGTTTCGGAGCCACCGGAACGCGCTACGCGCGCAGGCCGAGGGCAAGTTCGACGATGAGATCGTGCCGGTGGAACTGGAAAGCACGGTACTCGAGAACGGAAAGCCCCAGCATCGAACGGGTGTTTTCCAAAAAGATGAAGGGCCGCGCGCGGATACGTCCTTCGAAGCGCTCTCCAAGCTGAAGCCGGTGTTCGACGCCAACGGGACCGTGACGGCGGGGAATTCATCGCAGACCAGCGATGGCGCGGCGGCGGCGCTGGTGATGTCGGACAAAAAGGCGCGCGAGCTGGGGCTGAAGCCGATGGCTCGGTTCGTGAGTTTCGCCGTCGGCGGCGTGCCGCCCGAGATTATGGGCATCGGGCCGGTGGTCGCGATCCCGAAAGCGCTGGTGCTGGCGGGATTGAAGACCGAAGACATCGGCGTGGTGGAGTTGAACGAAGCTTTCGGGGCGCAGGCGCTGGCCGTGATTCGTAAAGTCGGGCTCGATTTGGAGCGGGTGAATCCAAACGGGGGCGCCATCGCGCTGGGGCATCCGCTGGGATGCACGGGGGCGAAGCTGACGGCGACGATTCTGCGCGAGATGAAGCGGCGCGAGAGCAAATACGGAATGGTGACGATGTGTATTGGCGGCGGCCAGGGCGCCGCGGGGATTTTTGAACGGTTGAATTAGTTGAATTAAAGGATTATTTATGGCGACTTCTACACTTTCTCCAGTTCGACATAAGGGCGGTTCGTTTCTGATCGAGCCGACCACCACGGATGAGGTCTTCACTCCCGAGGATTTTACCGATGAGCATCGAGCGATCGGGCGCACTACCGAAGAATTCTGGAACAAGGAAGTTGTACCGAACATCGAGGCGATCCAGCACCAGGAGCCGGGCGTCGCGATCTCGGTGCTCCGCAAATCGGGCAAGCTTGGTCTGCCGGCGGTGGTGATCCCCGAGAAATTCGGCGGCATGGAGATGGATCTGACGTCGGCCATGGTGGTTGCGGAAGTGGTGGCGCGCGATGGATCGTACTCGGCCTGGCACGGCGCGCAGGCGGGCATTGGCGCGCTGCCGCTGCTGCTGTTCGGAACCGAGGATCAGAAGGAGCGCTATCTTTCGAAAGTCGCTACGGCGGAAATGGTCGCGGCGTATTGCCTCACCGAACCGCAGGCTGGATCGGATTCGCTGGCCGCCAAGACGCGCGCCGATTTGACGCCCGATGGCAAGCACTACATCCTGAACGGGCAGAAGATGTGGATCACCAACGGCGGTGGCGCGGATCTGTACACCATCTTCGCCAAGGTTGGGGGCGAAAAGTTCACGGCGTTTCTGGTAGAGCGGGCGTTTCCGGGCGTGAAGCCGGGCGCCGAAGAGAAGAAGATGGGCATCAAGGGCAGCTCGACCACGGCTGTCTTTTTGGACAACGTCAAGGTGCCGGTGGAGAACGTGCTGGGCGAGATCGGGCGCGGGCACATCATCGCGTTCAACATTTTGAATCTGGGCCGGCTCAAGCTGGGGCCGTTTGCGGTGGGCGGCGCCAAGGAAGTGCTGCGTATTTCCTTGAAGTACGCCAAGGAACGCAAGGCGTTCGGCAAGTCGATCGGCGAGTTCGGGATGATCCAGCACAAGCTGGCCGAGATGGCGATCCGCTTGTTCGCCACCGAGTCGTGCAGTTATCGCGTGGTGGGATTGATCCAGAATGAGATGGAAGATTTCTCCTGGTCGAAGCCGGACGCGGCGAAGATCATGTTGAAGGCCGTCGAGGAATTCGCGGCCGAGTGCTCATTCATCAAGGTGTTCGCTTCCGAGATGCTGGATTACGTGGTCGACGAAGGCGTGCAGATCCATGGTGGCTACGGGTTCAGCCAGGAGTATCACGTGGAGCGGGCGTATCGCGATTCGCGCATCAACCGGATTTTCGAAGGCACCAACGAGATCAACCGGCTGCTCGCGACTGGCATGCTTTTGAAGCGCGCTCAGCGTGGGCAACTCGCGCTGGTGGAAGCGGTGACGAAGCTGCAAGCGGAATTGCTGAGCGGCGGCGCGGGGTCGACGGCGGGCGATGAAGAGTCGAAGCTGGTGGAAAATGCGAAGAAGGTTGCGTTGCTTGCGCTCGGCATCGCGTATCAGAAGTACGGCGCGACGCTCGACGATCAACAGGAAGTGCTGGCGGGCATCACCGATATTTCGATGAACGCTTTTGCGATGGAGTCGGCGCTGCTGCGGTCGCGAAAGATGTCCCAGAACGGCAAGGGCGAGAACGCGCGCGACATGGTCAGCGTGTTTGTGCGAGAAGCCATGGAGACCATCGAGAGCGCCGGCCGCACGGTGCTGGCGGCGTGTTCGGAAGGCGATGCGCTGCGGACCAATCTCGCGGTGTTGAAGCGCTTTACTAAGTTCGAGCCGGTGGACGCGATCGCGGTCCGGCGCAGGATCGCGGCGCGGCTGCTTCAGGCCGAAAAGTACGTGCTTTAGAGCCTTCCGGCCTTAGTACCCTTCCCGGCCGGCCCATGCGGCATCCCGGGGCTTAGCCGGTACCCCGGCTCGACCCTACAGGACCTAAAGCCAACCGCCGATAGACAAACCAAGTCTGGAGACGGTATGGCGCTGACATCCCGTGAAGCCTGGTGTCCGGAGTCCATTCGCAACACCAAGGGGATCTCCCTGGAAGAGATCTCGAACAGGACCAAGATCAAGGTGTCCACACTCCAAGCGCTGGAGAATGGCGAATTCGAGCAGTTGCCTGGGGGCATCTACAACATCAGCTACATCCGCCAGTACGCGCAAGCCATCGGCGCGGACGAAGGTTCGCTGGTAGACTTGTACCGGACGAAATTTCTAGCTCCGGTTTAGGGCAGCGTGCCTGAACCGGTATCGCCGCGATCGAACCAGAGGAGTCAAGTTATGTCGGCTGCACCATCTTTCGGAGGCGGACCAGCGGCCAGCAAGGCCGTGATTGGTAAAGGCGTGGTCGTGGTTGGCGAGATCCACAGCCGCGAGGATCTGACGATCGAGGGCGAAGTGGAAGGCAGCATCGACATGGCCGGCCACTGTCTCACCATCGATGGCCAGGGCAGCGTTCGCGCGGGCGTGAAGGCGCGCGTGGTCGAAGTGCAGGGCTCAATTGAAGGGCAAGTGGACGCAGTGGACAAGGTGTACATCCGCAAGGGCGCCAAATTCGTGGGCGATATCCACTCGGGCGGGATCATTATCGAGGATGGCGGGTACATCAAGGGTAAGATCGACTTGTCGCAGCACGGCAACGGCAAAGTGAGCGGGTCCGCAGCAGGCCACTAGCCGCAAGAAAAAGGCGATAATCGGATGGCGTGAGCAATCCGACTCGCAGAACTTTTCTGGTTACGGCGGCGGCCGGTCTGGCCGCGCCGGCACTGGCACAGTCCGACAATCTTCCAGAACCGTTTCACAAGCTGCGTCCGATGACGGACGGCGTCCAACCGATCCCGAAAGAGGAGCGCGAGGCGCGCGTCGAGAAGGCGCGCAAATTGATGCGGGAAAATCGCATCGATGCCGTTCTAATGGAGGGCGGGTCGAGCACGTTCTATTTCACCGGGCGTCGCTCAGCTGCCGCGATCCTGCTGTTCCCGCGCGGCGGGCCGGTCTGGTTGGCGGACGCCCGCGAAACGCCCAAAGCGCTCAAAGATGGCGGCGTCTCGACCGGCCAGGTTGGGGTTGAAGAGCGGGTCCGCTTTGAGCTGGTCGACGCGATCGCCAGGGAGCTGCCGGCGCTCGAGTTCGTAAGCGCCGATCCTGTCATCGCCGGCTGCCGCATGACGAAATCCCCCGGTGAAATTGCGCTTCTGCAGCGCGCCAACGACATCACCATCGCCTGCTACCGCGCCGCGCTGGCGTCGCTGCGTGAGGGCATGACGCAGCAGGAGCTCAGCGCCAACATCGCGGCGGGCTACAAACTGCTCGGCGTGGAGGGCGACGCCATGGCGATCTTCGGGAAGTACACCGCGTTCCCGCACGGCAGCATCCAGCCGCAGAAGCTGCGCGAGGGCGACCTGGTGCTCATTGACGACGGGTGCCGCGTGGAAGGCTATCAATCCGATATCACGCGCACCGTCATTTTCGGAAAGCCGACCCAACGCCAGCGAGACATTTGGGAACTGGAGCGCAAGGCGCAGGATGCCGCGCTGGCTGCCGCCAAGCCGGGCGCGACGTGCGAATCGGTGGACGCCGCCGCGCGCAAAGTGATCACCGACGCGGGCTTCGGTCCGGGCTACAAGCTACCGGGATTGCCGCATCGCACCGGGCACGGCATCGGACTGGACGGTCACGAGTGGCCCTATCTCGTTCGCGGCAACAAGCGTCCGCTGGAGCCGGGTATGTGCTTCAGCGACGAGCCGACCATCGCGATCCACGGTGAATTCGGCGTACGCCTGGAGGATTGCATGTACATCACCGAAACCGGCGCGCGGATGTTTACCAAGCAAAGCCCCGCCATCGATCAGCCGTTCGGTTAAACTGCATGCCGCAGAATACAGCAACATCGATAGCGACCTTCGCCGCCCGAATCGAAAAACTACGGGAAGCGATGAAGGAATTCGGCCTCGAAGCGGTGGTGATCGAGCCGGGTCCGGCCATGCAATATCTGACCGGCGTGCGATGGGGGCGCAGCGAGCGGACCTTCGCGCTGGTGGTCCCGCTGAAAGGCGACTTGGGATTCGTGCTGCCCGGCTTCGAGGAAATGCGTGCGAAGGAGCTGATCCAGCCAGGCTCGGACATCCGGGTCTGGCAGGAGGACGAAAGCCCGTATCAGCTCATCGCGAAAATCCTGAAGGATCGCGGAGTCTCGAGCGGCCGCGTGGGGATGGATCCGTCGGTCCGATTCTTCGTCTATGACGGCGTGAAGAAACTCGCGCCCGGCCTCAGCTACGTCAGCGCGCAAGCGGCGTTGAAGTCCGCCGGGGTCGACACTACCGCCCAGCCGGGACGACGATAGCTGCGTCATTGGTTGAACGCATCCACAACGAGCCTTGATCGGCAAAGATTGGTCGTGGCAGGAATTTGTCCACCGTTGCGGCGTCGCCACCGCGCATTTTCAGCGGGTTGGACGGAATCCGATGTGGCGAGCGGACTGCCTTGACTTTGGCATGAGTATCAGTCCCTTCAATCCTCTTTCGAGCAACCTATTGCAGTCGATCGTCGGCACAGCGTTGAATGTCGCCGGCCTGTCGCCCAGCCAACCCAGCAGCGTGTCGTCATCCACGCAACAGTTCGATGGGAGCCAGCTTTCACCCTTCGGTGAATTGTTGAGCACGCTTCAGCAACTGCAGCAATCGAACCCGACTCAGTATCAGCAAGTTACGCAACAGATTGCCACGAACCTGGAAGCTGCCGCGCAAACCGCAACCGGTCAAGGCAACACCGCGGCTGCGAGCCAGTTGACACAACTCTCCAAGGATTTCTCGCAGGCCTCCCAGAGCGATCAATTGCCGAACGTGCAGGATCTTGCGCAGGCCCTTGGTGGGCATCACCACGGCCACCATCATTTCCACGGATCGTCCGGCAGTTCGAGCAACAGCGACAACAGTAGCGACTCGTCGAGTACGAGCGCGAGCAGTTTGAGTCAACTGCTGTCGCTGTTCCAGTCCAGCTCG
>Ga0209656_10002299_pt1 | contig 12376 bp, 11 predicted proteins | sample BogFormECP12_OM2_FD_188239 | JGI IMG/M metagenome (GOLD analysis project Ga0209656, IMG submission 188239) | Bog forest soil microbial communities from Calvert Island, British Columbia, Canada - ECP12_OM2 (SPAdes) (version 2) | ecosystem: Environmental > Aquatic > Freshwater > Wetlands > Bog ... | reverse complement strand
TTCGCGGCGCGGCGTGATCTCGTCCGGGAGGGGCCGGCGGGCAAGCGTCCGTTGGCGTTGCAGCCCAATGACATAGACGCAGAGCGCGACAACGGCGGCGATGCCAGCCAGGCTCAGCGGAGCCGACCCGCGGTAATGAGGAAGCTGCTTGAGCACAAGGAGCACGCCGTTGCCCAACACCGCGAAGGAGGTGCGAGTCCAGGCCAACGCGGTTCGCTCGGCCTGCAGACCGCCCGCGCGAACGTCGCGCCCGTTCAACCGGAGACCACCTTGCCCACGATGACCGCCACGACAAGCAGCCCGACCACGATCAGCCCGACTCCCAGATAGGCAGGCGTCGGATGCCGGGGCAACGGCTTGCCCCGGCGGATCGCGCGGTCGACCTGCTCCCACCGCAGCAACCCCATGCCGGCTGTCAGTATCGCGAGCACTGCCAGCAGCGCCCCGAGAATATGCCGGCCACCGGTGATGCCGAGCTCCGGAACGAACTGAATCACCGCGACCGCCGCGGCCAGCAGCCCAAGCGCAGTGCGCTGCCATGCAAGGAAAGTCCGCTCGTTGGCGAGGGTGAACCGATAGTCCGGCTCCACGGCGCCATCTTGATCTCCGGTCCCGCTCTGCGTCTCAGCCGCCACTGCACACCTCGGTTACCAGACCCACGTCACCCACGCGACACCTTTCCATACATGGCCGCGCCGATGTCGCGTACTGGCCGCTGGTCGGTTACCGTGCCGACGTGATGAGCGCGATCACCCGATATGTAGCGCTGGGCGACTCGTTCACTGAAGGAGTCGGAGACCCGGATCCGGCGAGCCACAACGGGCTGCGCGGGTGGGCCGATTTGGTGGCCGTGCACCTGGCAAGCCACAACCCCGAATTCCGCTATGCGAATCTGGCGATCCGGGGCCACACCATGGACGCCGTCATCACCGGCCAGATACCGCGGGCCATCATGCTCCAACCGGATCTGGTCACCATCTACGCCGGCATCAACGACCTGCTCAAGTTGAGGACGGATCTCGACGCGATGATGACGCAATACACCCACGCGCTGGCGCGTCTGCGCCGCACCGGCGCACGGGTGATGACCTTCACCGCCGCCGACATCGGCACCGTGCCGCTGTTCCGCCGGCTGCGGGGCCGTGCGGCGATATACAACGAACTGCTGCGCGGCATCGTCGACGATCTGGGCCTCGACTTGGTGGACTTCTGGCGTTTCACCGAGTTCCGCGATCCGGCGATGTGGGACAGCGACCGTGTGCACCTCGGGCCGCTCGGACACCGGCGCATGGCGGCCCGGGTGCTCGACGCTCTCGCGGTGCCGCACAGCCTTTCCGGTCCGCCGAACTCGGCGTTATCGCACGCGGGGCGGGTCAGGCGGCTCAGGTCCGACCTGCAGTGGGCGGCCAGTTTCGCCGCGCCCTGGGTGATCCGCCGGCTACGGCGCGTGACTCCGGGCGCGGGCGTCGAACCAAAGCTGGCAAGCCTGACGACACCCGTGCGTATGCTCTGATTTGCCCACCCGGGGTATCGAGGACATCGTGGACGACCAAGCACCTGCCGGTGCAGACAGTGAAAAACAGCGGCCGGGATTCAGCCGGCGAACCTTGCTGAGCACCGGCGCGGCGTCGGCGATTGTCGGCGCCGGGTTGGGTTTCGGCGGCGCCGCCCTGGCGCAACCGCATACCCGCGGCCCGCAGGTGTGGCTTCGGCCGGACACATCGGGCGCCCCGCGGGTCGCGGGCCTGCACCTGCAGTTCGGGTCGGATGCTTCCACCGACGTGGTGGTTTCGTGGTACACCACCACACCGGTGAACGATCCGCGCGTGATGCTCGGCACGGCCCAGGATGGCTTCGGTCACACCGTCGCCGCCGAAACCCGCACGTACCGGGACGCGGCGTCGGGCACCGAGGTCTTCGTCAAGCACGCACGCATCAGCGGTCTGACGCCCGACACCGACTACATCTATGCCGCGGTTCACGGCGGCGCGACCCCGGTGCCGGGGACGGTGCGCACCGCTCCGCAGGGCCGAGCGGCTCTGAGGTTCACCAGTTTTGGCGATCAGGCCACCCCGACGCTCGGCCGGATGGCCGGCACGTCGTTCGTCAACGACAATCTCGGCTCACCCGCTTCGGGAGACATGACCGCGGCGATCGAGCGGATGGATCCGTTGTTCAATCTGGTGAACGGCGACCTGTGCTATGCGAACCTCGCGCACGACCGGATCCGGACGTGGTCGGACTGGTTCGAGAACAATTCCCGCTCCGCGCGCTTTCGACCGTGGATGCCCGCGGCGGGAAACCACGAGAACGAGCTGGGCAACGGCCCGATCGGCTACGCGGCGTACCAGACCTATTTCGCGCTGCCGGAGTCGGGATCCGACCCCGAGCTCAACGGGCTGTGGTACGCGTTCACCGCGGGCCCGGTGCGGGTGATCAGCCTGAACAACGACGACGTGTGCTACCAGGACGGCGGCAACTCTTACGTCCACGGTTACTCGGCAGGCGCCCAAAAGCGCTGGCTGGAGCGCGAGCTCGCCGACTCGCGCGCCAACCACGACATCGACTGGATCGTGGTATGCATGCACCAGACGGCCATCTCGACCGCGAACAGCAACGGCGCCGATCTCGGGATTCGGCAGGACTGGCTGCCGCTGTTCGACCGGTACGGTGTCGACCTGGTGGTGTGCGGTCACGAACATCACTACGAACGTTCGCACCCCATCCGCGGAGTGCTGCCGACCGATACGCGAACACCACTGCCGGTGGACACCCGTACCGACCTGATCGACACGAGCAAGGGCACCGTTCACCTCGTGATCGGCGGGGGCGGAACGTCGGCACCGTCCAACACGATGTTCTTCGACCAACCCCGATGCCGCGTGCTGACCGGCGTCGGCAACTTCGACCCGACACTCGGCCACAAGGCCCCGATCTACGTGCAGGAAGACGCGCCGTGGTCGGCTTTCCGCGACCGCGACCACCCCTACGGTTTCGTGGTCTTCGACGTCGACCCCGGGCAGGCCGGCGGCCACACCACGATCAAAGCCACGCACATGGCCATCACCGGGCCGTTCGGCGACGTCACGCCGGTCGACGAGTTCCTGCTCACCCGCCCACGGAACGCCATCACCTAACTTGGCGTTGCATCGCGATAGTTTTCGATATATCGTCAAAGTATCGGGAACGCAGCCGGCGTTCCTTACACGAGATAGAGAGACTTCCATGACACACACATCCGACGGCCCGCTCGGCGGGGCGGGATTCGACGGCCCGCTCGGCGGGGCGGGATTCGACGGCCCGCTCGGCGGGGCGGGATTCGACGGCCCGCTCGGCGGGGCGGGATTCGACGGCCCGCTCGGCGGGGCGGGATTCGACGGCCCGCTCGGCGGGCCGGCCGGTTTCGGGCCCGCCGGTTTCGGGTTCGGCTTCAGGCCCGCCGAGCGGCGCGCCCTGCACCAGCAGCGTCGCGAAGCCAGGCGCGAGATGCGCGGACTGATGCGCGACCACGTTCGCAACCACGCCGCCGGCCACCGCGGCGGTCCGTTCGGCCCCGGCTTCGGACCGGGCTTCGGCCCGGGTTTCGCCCTCGGTTTCGGGCCCGGCGGCCCCCGTGGCCATCGCGGCCGCGGCCGTGGTCGCCGCGGCGACGTCCGCGCGGCCATCCTGGCGCTGCTCACCGAGCGTCCGATGCACGGCTACGAGATGATCCAAGAGATCAGCGAGCGCAGCAACGGCCTGTGGCGACCGAGCCCCGGGTCGGTGTACCCGACGCTGCAACTGCTCGTCGACGAGGGTCTGATCGTCGCCACCGAAACCGACGGCAGCAAGAAGCTTTTCGAGCTCACCGATGACGGGCGTGAAGCCGCCGCGAAGACAGAGACCCCGCCCTGGGACGAGATCGCCGAAGGCGTCGATCCCAACGAGGTCAATCTGCGCACCGCGCTCGGCCAGATCAACGGCGCCCTCTTCCAGGCGGCGCAGGCCGCATCGCCGGAACAGCAGAAGCGCATCGCCGACATCGTCAACAACGCGAGGCGGGAGATCTACGGCATCCTCGGCGAGACCGAGTAGCACCTGCCCCGAGAACCGGCCGGGGCTAGCCTGGAGGCCATGGCACGCTTCCCCCTCGGCCGGTTCCTCGTTGCCCGTATCGGTTTCGGGGCGATGCAGCTTCCCGGTCCCGGCGTGTTCGGACCGCCCCGCGACCACGAACAAGCCCTCGCCGTGCTACGTCGGGCCGTGGAACTGGGGGTCGACCACATCGACACCGCCCAGTTCTACGGACCCGACGTCGCCAACGAGCTCATCCGCGAGGCGCTGCACCCATACCCCGACGACCTCGCCCTGGTCAGCAAGGTCGGCGGCCGCCGCGACGACAAAGGCAACTGGCTGCCCGTACACGAGCCGAGCGAACTGCGCCGCGACATCGAGGAGAACCTGCGCAGCCTCGACGTCGACCAGCTCGCAGCGGTCAACCTCCGCGTGATGGACACCGACGCCGACGAACCGAATCAACCCGGCACGCTGCGTCAAGACCAGTTCGACGCTCAGCTCACCGCGATGATCAAGGCCCGCGACGAGGCCCTGATCGCCGGAATCGGACTCAGCAACATCACGCTCGACCACCTGCTGTTCGCGTTGAAACGCACCGAGATCGTGTGCGTCCAAAACGCGCTCAACCTCGTCGACCGGGCGTCGCAGCCGGTGCTCGACGAGTGCACCGAGCGCGGCATTGCGTTCGTCCCGTTCTTCCCGCTGGGATCCGCCTTTGCCGCGGACAATCCCGTGCTCGGCAACCCGGTGGTGCAGCGCACCGCCGCACGGCTCGACCGCACCCCCGCCCAGATCGCGCTCGCGTGGACACTGACGCTGGCGCCCAATGTCCTGCTGATCCCGGGCACCTCGTCGGTGCGCCACCTCGAGGAGAACATGGCGGTCGCCGAGATCGAGCTCGACGACGACACCGTTGCCGAGCTCAACGCCGCCGCAGGCTGATCAAACGTCCACCCAGCCGAGGGTGCGCTCGACGGCCCTCTTCCAGCCCTCATATCCGCCGGCCCGCTGATCGTCGCTCCAGTTGGGCGTCCAGCGCTTGCCCTCCTGCCAGTTCGCGCGCAGATCCGCGGGATCCGCCCAGAACCCGACCGCCAGCCCGGCCGCGTACGCGGCACCGAGCGCCGTGGTCTCGGCCACGACCGGCCGGACCACCTCGACGCCGAGTACGTCGGCCTGAATCTGCATGCACAGATCGTTGGCGGTGACCCCGCCGTCGACCTTGAGTTCGTCCAGACGCACACCGGAGTCCCTGTGCATCGCGTCGACGACGTCGCGGCTCTGGTAGCAGATCGCCTCCAGCGTCGCGCGGGCGAGATGCGCGTTGGTGTTGTACCGCGACAGCCCCACGATGGTGCCACGGGCATCGGAGCGCCAGTACGGCGCGAACAATCCCGAAAAGGCCGGCACGAAATACACGCCGCCGTTGTCGTCGACCTGGCGGGCCAGCGACTCGCTCTGCGCCGCGCCGCTGATGATGCCAAGCTGGTCACGCAGCCACTGCACCGCCGAGCCGGTGACGGCGATCGAACCCTCGAGCGCGTAGACCGGTTTCGAACCGCCGAATTGGTAACACACCGTGGTCAGCAGCCCGTGATCAGAGCGGACGATGTTCCCGCCGGTGTTCTGCAGCAGGAAGTTGCCGGTCCCGTAGGTGTTCTTGGCCTCGCCCTCGGTCAGACAGACCTGCCCGACCATTGCCGCCTGCTGGTCGCCGAGGATGCCGGTCAACGGCACCTCTCCGTCCATCGGCCCGGACGGATGCGTGAGGCCGTACGGCTCCGGTGACGACGACGGCCTGATCTGCGGAAGCATCTGCCGCGGAATCCTGAAGAACGACAGCAGTTCATCGTCCCAGTCCAGGGTTTCCAGATTCATCAGCATCGTCCGGCTCGCGTTGGTCACGTCGGTGACGTGCACCCCGCCGCGGGGGCCGCCGGTGAGGTTCCAGGCCAGCCAGCAGTCGGTGGTGCCGAAGATCGCGTCACCGCTTTCGGCGGCCTCGCGGACCCCGTCGACGTTGTCGAGGATCCACTGCAGCTTGCCGCCGGAGAAATAGGTCGCCGGCGGGAGCCCGGCCTTGCGCCGGATCACATCGCCGCGACCGTCCCGTTCCAGCTGAGACGCGATGCGATCGGTCCGGGTGTCCTGCCAGACGATCGCGTTGTAGTAGGGGCGACCGGTGCGGCGGTTCCACACCAACGATGTCTCACGCTGGTTCGTGATGCCGAGCGCGCACAGGTCGGCATCGCTGAGGTTGGTCTTGTTCAGCACCGACATCAGCACCGACGCCGTGCGTTCCCAGATTTCGACGGGATTGTGTTCGACCCAGCCGGCCCGCGGCAGGATCTGTTCGTGTTCGAGCTGATGGCGGCCCACCTCGGCGCCGGAGTGGTCGAAGATCATGCAGCGGGTGCTGGTGGTGCCCTGGTCGATCGAGGCGACGAAGTCGGCCAACGGTGCTCCTCGGCGAGACGCGTACTGTGCGCAACGCCTTGGCGTTGCGTCGGGTCTGGTGCAATCGTCCATGATGTCCCACATGGGTGTGAAGAACCTCGACATCGACCAGATGCCGCGAGGCGGCCCGGACGCGTCGTGGTTGGACCGCCGGCTCGAGACGGACTGCCGGGAATACCTCGACCGCGACGACGTCGACGATGAGCTCAAGCGCCGGGTGGTGCGGTCGCTGCACCGGATCGGCACCCTGTTCAACGAACACGAGCGCAACGCCCGCCTGGTACTCGACGAGGTGGCCGACGTGCCCGACCCGGCCATCCTCGAACTCGGCGCCGGGCACGGCGCATTGTCGCGGCTGGTCCTCGAGATGCACCCGACCGCGACCGTGACGGTCACCGACCTCGATCCGATCTCGGTGGCCGCCATCGCCGGCGCCGACCTCGGCCAGCATCCCCGCGCAACCGTGCGGGTGATGGACGCGACCGCGATCGACGCGCCCGACGAGTCCTACGATCTCGCGGTGTTCGCGATGTCGTTTCACCACCTGCCGCCCCGGCAGGCCGCGCAAGCCTTCGCCGAAGGCACGCGCGTCGCCGACAAGCTCTTGATCATCGACCTGCCGCGGCTGCCGTCGCTGCTACACGTCGTTCAGTTGGCCGCGTTCGCGCCGCTGGCAGCGGTGGTCCCGGTCATGCACGACGGTTTCATCAGCTCGCTGCGGGCCTACAGCCGGTCCGCTCTGCGCGCGCTGGCCGAGCATGCCGGTCCCGACATCGACGTGCGGTTGGGCAACCACGGCTGGGGACCGCAGGTCGTGGTCGCCAGTCGCTGACGCCAGGGCGATTCGGGCGATTTTGTTGCGGTCGGCCCGGCGAGCAGGTTGCATCAGCGACGTGGGCGACGAAGTGCGGCAGACCGTGAACAGCGGCGCGCAGCGCCGGGATTACCGGCGCAAGGTGCAGCTGTCGCTGGACGTGTTCGAGACCATGCTGGCCCAGTCAAGCTTCGACTTCGACCGACCGTTGACCGGCATGGAGATCGAGTGCAACCTCGTCGACGAGCACTACCAGCCGGCGATGCTCAATCGCAAGGTGCTCGAGGCGATCGCGGACCCGGCGTTCCAGACCGAGCTCGGCGCCTACAACATCGAGTTCAACGTGCCGCCGCGCCCGCTGCCGGGTGACTCCGCGCTGGAACTGGAATCCGACGTGCGCGCCAGCCTGAACGCCGCGGAAAACAAGGCGAACCAACACGGGGCGCACATCGTGATGATCGGCATCCTGCCGACATTGATGCCCGAGCACCTGACCGGCGAATGGATGAGCGAGTCGGTTCGGTACCGGCTGCTCAACGACTCGATATTCAACGCGCGCGGTGAGGACATCGTCATCGACATCGCCGGCCCAGAACGGTTATGCCTCCAAACCGGTTCCATCGCGCCGGAATCAGCGTGCACGAGCATGCAGCTGCACCTGCAGGTTTCGCCCGCCGACTTCGCCGACAACTGGAACGCCGCGGAGGTGCTCGCCGGTCCCCAGCTGGCGCTTGGCGCCAATTCACCGTACTTCCTGGGCCACCAATTGTGGGCGGAGACCCGCATCGAATTGTTCGCCCAGGCCACCGACACCCGCCCCGAAGAGCTGAAGGCACAGGGGGTTCGGCCACGGGTCTGGTTCGGCGAGCGCTGGATCACATCGATCTTCGATCTGTTCGAGGAGAACGTGCGCTACTTCCCGTCGCTGTTGCCGGAGATGTCCGATGAGGATCCGGTGGCCGAGCTGGCGGCCGGCCGCGCGCCGCTGCTGCCCGAGTTGCGGTTGCACAACGGCACGATCTACCGGTGGAACAGGCCGGTGTACGACGTGGTCGACGGCAGGCCGCACCTGCGGGTCGAGAATCGGGTGCTGCCCGCCGGGCCCTCGGTCGTCGACATGATGGCGAATGCGGCGTTCTACTACGGCGCGCTGCGCGCGCTGTCCGAGGAGGACCGTCCGTTGTGGACTCAGATGAGTTTCGCTGCGGCACAGGCGAACTTCCTCGATGCCGCGCAGCACGGAATGGAGGCCAGGCTGTACTGGCCCGAAATGGGCGAGGTGACAGCCGATGAGCTGGTGCTGCGCCGACTGCTGCCGCTCGCCGACGAGGGGCTGCGCCGCTGGGGAGTCGCCACGTCCGTGCGCGACCGCTATCTCGGCGTCATCGAGGGCCGTGCCAAGACCGGGCTCAACGGTGCGGCCTGGCAAGTCAACACGGTGCGCGCGTTACAGGAACAGCACGGCATGACCCGGCCGCAGGCGCTGGCCGAGATGCTGCGCCGCTATGCGCACCTCATGCACAGCAACGAGCCCGTGCACACCTGGGGGTAGGCACCGAACCGGCGTAGCATTTGCCTGCCACCACGCGAGAAGGAGCCGCACATGCGCCTCGCGGTTGATCTGAACCGGTGTCAGGGTTATGCGCAGTGCGTCCCGTTGGCGCCCGAGGTCTTCCGGCTGCTCGGCGAAGAGGCGCTCGCCTACGACCCGAATCCCGACGACTCCCAGCGTCAACGCGTGGCGCGTGCCGCGGCGTCGTGCCCGGTGCAGGCGATCATCGCGGAACTGGACCCGCCTGAGGACGCGCGGTGACGACCCCGTCGTTGGTGGCCGACCTGGTGACCGCGTTCAAGACCGAGGGCCGCATCGTCATCGTCGGTGCGTCGCTGGCCGGCCTGCGCGCCGCGGAGGCGTTGCGCGAGCGCGGTTTCGGTGGCCGGCTGACGTTGATCGGAGACGAGCGCCACGAACCCTACGACCGCCCGCCACTGTCGAAGCAGGTGCTGAAAGGCTGGGTTCGGCCCGACCACACCAAGCTTCCGCGGCTGCGCGCGATCGACGCGGATTGGCGCCTCGGTGTGGCCGCGACCGGCCTGGACCGCGCGAACCGCCTGGTGTTGCTGTCAAACGGCGAAACGGTTCCCTACGACCGGGTGTTGATAGCGACAGGAACCCGGGCCCGCTCTTGGCCGAACGCCTCAGAGGCCGCGTTGAAGGGTGTTTTCACGCTGAGAACCTGCGACGACGCGGCCAAACTTCAGGCCGCACTTCAGTCGCGCCCGCGGCGCGTGCTGATCGTGGGCTCCGGTTTCATCGGCTCGGAGATGGCTTCGGTGTGCTGCGAGCTCGGCCTCCGCGTCACGGTGGCCGAGCGGGCCAGTGGACCGCTGATCGGAGCCCTCGGCGGGGTGATCGCCGACATCGCCGCCAAGATGCAGCGTGAGGCCGGCGTCGATCTGCGCACCGGGGTCGCGGTGCAGTCCCTCGAGGGAGACCCTGACGGCCACGTGCGGGCGGCCCGGCTCTCGGACGGGACGGTGTTGGACGTCGATGTCGTGGTGGCCTCGCTCGGATCGATCCGCAACGTGGAATGGCTTGAAGACGCCCAGCTTGCGACGGGTTTCTGGGGTCTGGCCTGTGATGCCGGATGCCGCGCGTTCGACATCAACGGCGTGGTCACGGACAACGTCTTCGTCGCAGGCGACGTCGCGCGGGCACCGCACGTGCTGTACGAATACCAGTTCCTTTCGCTCGAACACTGGGACAACGCTGTTTTCGGCGCCGAGGTCGCCGCCAACAACATGGTCAACCTCGAAACGGGTCGGCGACCCCACCTGCCGCTGCCGTCTTTCTGGTCGGGACAGTTCAACGTGAACATCAAGGGCGTTGGGGTGTGCTCGTTCGGCGACGAGATCGTTTTCACGCAAGGCTCACCCCAGGACTACCGCTTCGCGGCCGCGTACGGCAAAGGTGGCCGCATCGTCGGCGCGGTCACGTTCAATCACGGCAAGTGGCTGGAGTACTACGGGGCGATGATCGAACGGTCCGCCCCGTTCCCGCCCCCGCCGCCCGGTTACGACCAGCCCCCCGACATGACCCCCATGCCCGCCAGGTTCCCCGATCCGCGGCTCCCTACGGCGATTCCCGATGTGGTTCTGACCGGCCATGATCCGACCTCCCGGGGCGCTGAGTTCCGGACGGGCAAGAAGTCGCAACGATGACCGCAGCCAACGCCTGGGCCGAGGCGATGAAGTACGAGAACCGCGCCGATCCGTACCCGTTTTTCGACGAGCTCCGCCGAACACCGGTGGCGCGGGTAGCCGACGACACGTTCGTCGTCACCGGCTACCGGGAACTGCTGGCGCTGGCACACGATCCACGGATCAGCTCCGACGTGTGCCGGAGCCCGCTCGGGGCGACCCGCGCCGCCGCGTCCGAGCCGGCCGTCGGAGCCGAACACGTGCAGAGCTACGGTCGAGAACCCAGCATCATCATGTCCGATCCCCCGGACCACGATCGGGCCCGCCGTCAGGTGATGCGCCACTTCGGACCGCCGCACTCCCCCGACGTCATCCCCGGCATGGAGCCCGACATCGTCGGGCTGTGCAACAGGCTGCTTGACGACGCCAAAGCCAAGGATCGCAACAGGATTGACATTGTCGACGACTACGCCTATCCGGTGCCGGTGGCGGTGATCTGCAAAATCCTCGGTGTTCCGCTCAAGGACGAACCCACCTTCCACGCATGGATCTTCGATTTGATGGCCGGCCTGGATCTCGGCCCGGAAGGCGACACACCCGAGGGAAAGGCCCTCGCCGAGAAGGGCCGCGCGAGCACCGCGGCGCTGACCCAGTACCTCGCGGGGCTGATCGAACGCTACCGACGCGAGCCCGGAGAAGGGTTGCTCTCGAAGCTGGTCACCGACGACGGCCCGGACGGCCCGATGCCGCCCGCCGAGGCGGTGTCCAACGCCGTGCTGTTGCTGATCGCCGGCCATGACTCGACCGTCAACACGATCGCCAACTGCGTGATGACGCTGCTGCGGAACCCCGGGTCGATCGAGCTGCTGCGTCAGTGTGGCGAACTCATCCCCCGCGCGATCGAGGAAGTGCAACGGCTGCAGTCCGCAGTGCAGTTCTTTCCCAGCCGCAGTGCCACCACCGACGTCGAGATAGCCGGGACGGTGATCCCGAAGGGCGCGGCGGTGCACCTGGTCTACGCCGCGGCCAACCGTGACCCGGGGCGGTTCCGGAATCCGAACCGGTTCGACCCACGGCGTGAGGACAACGAGCATTTCGGCTGGGGCAGCGGCATCCACACGTGCCTGGGCGGTCCGCTGGCCCGCCTGGAGGTGAATCTGGCGCTGGAGGCCTTCCTGCGCCGCGTGCACAACCCGCGGCTGGTCGTCGACCCGCCGCCATACCGGCACAACCAAATCTTCCGCGGTCCCCGCCATCTGTGGGTTGACTTCGACCGGATCACCGACTGAGCACCCCGTCACGGGCGCGGAGTAGGTTCGGTGCCATGTCGGAGGTCATGGACTGGGACAGCGTCTACCGAGAACAAGGTCGATTCGAAGGCCCGCCACCGTGGAACATCGGTGAGCCGCAACCGGAAATCGCCGCGTTGATCCAGGCCGGCAGGTTCCGCAGCGACGTACTCGACGCCGGCTGCGGGTTCGCTGAGGCGTCGCTTGACCTGGCGGCGCGGGGCTACACCGTCGTCGGCATCGACCTGACACCCACCGCGGTCGCCGCGGCCGGCGCGGTCGCCAAGGAGCGGGGTCTGTCCGACAGGGCGACCTTCGTGCAGGGCGACATCACGGCGTTCACCGGCTTCGACGGCAGGTTTTCGACGGTCCTCGACAGCACGCTGTTTCACTCGCTGCCCGTCGAGGCCCGCGACGACTACCTGCGGTCCATCCACCGCGCGGCGGCGCCAGGCGCGACGCTACTCATCCTGGTGTTCGCCACGGGCTCCTTCCCGCAGGGCACCGGCTTGCCGTTACCGAACGCGGTCACCGAAGACGAACTGCGCGAAGCTGTTTC
>Ga0209656_10002298_pt1 | contig 12378 bp, 8 predicted proteins | sample BogFormECP12_OM2_FD_188239 | JGI IMG/M metagenome (GOLD analysis project Ga0209656, IMG submission 188239) | Bog forest soil microbial communities from Calvert Island, British Columbia, Canada - ECP12_OM2 (SPAdes) (version 2) | ecosystem: Environmental > Aquatic > Freshwater > Wetlands > Bog ... | reverse complement strand
TCCCGGGACGCCCGCTCCGCGTCCTTTTCCACAAGCTCGGCTTGGCTTTTCTTGACGTCGGCACGCATCGCCTCGAGCTGTCGCCGAATCGAAGCCTTGGTATCCGGCCACCGACTGCCGACCGCGACCCGGGCCTCGGTGGCGGTCTCCTCGCGGCGTGCTTGCAGTGCGGCACGGTTTTTCTCGCGCACCACTGCGGCCGAATCCTCCAGTCTCCTGACGCGAGCGGCAAGACCCATCAACGCTTCCGACAACGGTGTCATCTTCGGTTCCTCTCACTCGATCCGTCATCGTGACGTTCAAGAAAAGGGTCCGCCTTTCGGCACCGGACAGGTAGGGAAGAAAGTCACTTGAGGTGGCTGAATAGCGGTAGCTGCAACGCCCTCCGTGCCCGGCTCGTGGCCCTGACGAAGAGCGGTGTTTTCGGTCCACCACCGGCGCGATCTTGCGGGACACTTTGCCACCGACCCAAGGTCAGCTGACCGCTAAAGCTTTCCAACCGGGTGACATTTGACCCTAGCCTGCGCTTTCCGGAGCGCCGCACGCTGGGTTCGTGGATGACAGGTCCACGAAGGGATTCGGCAGAACTCGCCCGCGTCGATGATGACCGGCTTGCCAAGAAGAGCTGGGCCGAACACGCCGGGCCGCTTCGCGCACCTCATGAGCGGACGTGTCGTGGATAAGGAGAATGTCATGACCTACTCGACGGATTCGGGTGGCTACGGAGTTCCGCCGCAGAATCCGAACTTGGGCGGATATGGCGCACCAGTGCCGTCATACCCCAACGCATCTTCAGGCACCGGGGCCGGCCGGGGACTTTCGTTTCTCTTCGCCCTCGGCGTGGTCATCCTCGGTGTCCTTAGCTTCTGCTTGGGCTTCATGCCCTACGAGAAGCAATCCGCCACCGGGCAACCTCCGACCAAGAGTTCGGTGAACTTCTTCGACAACGTCGGCCTCGGGGTCGGAGTAGCCGGCCTGGCACTGCTGCTCGCGGCCGCCGTGGTGGCCGTATTCGGCATGTTGCCCAAGCAGTCGGGCAACGAGCCCGTGGTGGCGGGTCTTTCAGTCGCAGGGTTCGTGTCGCTGCTGATGCTGCTGATCGGTCTGGTGGACACGGTCGAAGCGGGTGTCGGCCTGATCCTGGTCCTGGTGTCGTCGTTTCTGCAGGCTTCGCTGGCGGTTGGGTGCGTGCTATTCTCCGCCGGCGTCGTGAAGTCGGGCTCGTCGGCCCAGTACGGGTACGGCGGTCAGGGCGCCTACGGCTCGCCGCAGACCTACCAGCCCCGGCCCTACCAGCCCCAGTCCTACCAGCCCGGGCCCTACCAGCAGCAGCCCTACCGGCCGCAGCAGCCGCAGGCTCCGTATTACGGGGCCGCCCCGGGTTCTGCCCCCACGTCTGAAGTGCCGAATCCGCCACCTGACAACAGGGCACCCAGGGTCCAACAGCCCAAGGCCAACGATCCCACGCAGCAGGTCTGAGCACCGCGTGCGCTCAGTTCCGGGCGTACCCTCTCTTGCCCGGACGGCTGCCAAGAAGGCCACCGCCGATCGCGATGGCGCCCGCACATTAGACATTCGGTTGAGCGGCGATGCCCACGCGAAACGATGATGCGCGAGACGATGACGTAAGCACGCGATGATGAACGTTGCGGGCCCTACCCGGAGCCGTTACGCGATCAAAACATCGCCGACGCGGTGGGGGCGGGAGGTGACGACCGGATCCAAAAGTCGACCGGCCGGATCAACCCCGACCACTGGACGCACGGCTCATCGGCGCAGCGCCGGCACTGGTTCACCGTCGGCTGGTCTCGACGTCGTCGAGCGATGAACGGAATCTGCATTTCACGCCTGTCGGAGATAGCCCGGCGCCACTGTAGGGGAGGCTCGAGGGAGCACCAGATCGCTTCCGCCTGATGAATGGGGTTCGTAGCATGGACGACAAAAGTAACGGTCATAAGACCGACCACCGCCTTGCCGATCTGGGTCATCACCGTCGAGTGGGCCGACCCCACCGGGAAGATGAAGGATTGATCGCCGAGGCCGAAGAAACTGCCGCACGGACCCGTTCCGCCGAACACCCGTTTGGCTTGCGGGGTCGGCGATTCGAGCGGGACTCCCCGTTTTATCTAGGGCTGATGGCCTCGGCGGGCGTGGCGGTGACGTATGGAGTCATCCGCATGCTCGGATCGGCGTCATCGGCACTGGTGTTGATCGGTGCGGCGTTGTTTTTCGCGCTGGGACTCGAGCCGGCGGTGTCAACGCTGGTCAACCGCAAACTGCCGCGGTGGGCGGCGGTCACCTTGGTGGTCGTGGTGGTGTTCGGTGTCGTCGCCGGTGCTGTGGCGGCGGCAATTCCCCCGCTTGTGGAGCAAACACGCCAATTCATCGAACAGGCACCGCACTATCTGCAGCAAGCCCAGAGCCACTCGTCGCTGATCGGCAGACTCAACGAACGCTTCCATGTGCTACAACGGATCACCGACACGATCCACGGCTCAGGGGCAACACCGGCGGGTTTTGGAGGTGTTGTCAAGGTAGGAAAGACGGTGTTCGGCGCCGCGTCACACGTCGGGATTGTGGTTGTGCTCACAGTCTATTTCCTGGGCGACATGCCCCGCATCCGGGCGACCTTCTATCGGTTTGTGCCGCACTCGCGAAGGCCGCGCGCCATCCTCATCGGCGACGAGGTGTTCGCCAAGGTCGGTGACTATGTCTTCGGCAATGTGCTGACCTCGGTCATCGCCGGGGCGGCGACGGTTGTGTGGTGCTTGGCTTTGAATGTCCCGTATGCGTTGCTGCTCGGTGTATTCGTCGCGATCGTGGATCTCTTCCCCTACGGTTCAAGCGTCGGCGGATTTGTGGTCTCCATTGTGGCGCTGACCGTCTCGATTCCTGTCGCTATCGCGACGCTCGCTTTCTACATTGTGTTCCGGTTGGCCGAGGACTATCTCTTGACGCCGAAGATCATTGGCCGGGCGGTGAAGGTGCCGGGCGGTGTGACCGTGGCGGCGGTTCTGATCGGCGCGGCGCTATTGGGTGTGATCGGAGCGCTGGTTGCCATCCCGATCGCGGCGGCGCTGCAACTGCTCGCGCAGGAACTGCTCTTTCCTGTCCTCGACGAGGCCTGACCAGCAGCCCGGCTAAGCGGGGCTAAGCGGCAGGATCATCGACCATAAGATCGACCGCAGGCGGGAGCGCTGCGGACGACTGGTAGGCAACGGGGTTGTTGATCACACCGATTTCATCGTTGTCGGCCGGCCCCGGGCTGGCGCGGCCGCGTCGTCGAATCGGCGGTGATGGTGTGGCACTTCGGTTTCCGACCGCAGTTGATAGACGCCTGCGCGGCATCCCGGACAGGTTCGCGACCGTGACACGGATATTGCGAATCTTCTGCGCCCTTGCTGCTCTTGATGAACTACTGCTCGGCTGAGCACCTTCCAGCCCAACGGCCGTAGCGCGACGCACGCCTTTGCTTGCCGTAACTGTGATGAATCGATCCGACGCCTGTCCGCTTGACCCTGCGGCGCAGGTAATTACCAGATAACTTCGCTGCGGCGGCTGACTCCGCCACCTTGAAGAAATGACACGGATTTGAGACGAGAGCCCGATGACATCGCGTAGAGACAAATTGCAGAACTGCAGTTCAGAGGATCGCAATATGACAAGGGATTTGAGAGTCCCGGTCGGTGGACGGCCTGATCAGCCAGCATCGAATCGGGTGGCGTGTCGACTGCAGTAAGGTTATGACCTTGGGTCCTGCCGACGGCCTTGACGGACACCGGTCTTAGCCGCACTGGGGGGCACCCACCCAATTAGCCGACCGCGACCAACCTGATGACGGGTACATCTCTAGCACCCACCACTGCTGAGGCCCCCTGCCGAAAAGCGATCCCTGCCCCCAAGCCGATAACGGTAGCCTGGCCTGCTATGCCGCGTTCATTCGACTTGTCGGCCGAATCCCCGGCTAGCGTCGAACAAATCCATTCGGCGTTCAGCGACGAGGATTACTGGCTGGCGCGGCTGGCCGGCTTCGGCGCCGGCACCGCCACGCTGGACTCGTTGATCGTCGACGCCGACGGCACCGTGATTATGGCCACCACGCTTGGCCTTCTGCGTGACCGGCTGCCCGGGCTGGTCACCCGGTTGTACCTCGGTGATCTGGAAATGCTGTGCAACGAGACGTGGACTCCGATCCGCGGCGGCCAGGTGCGCGGGAAGGTCAGCATGGCGATACCCGGGGCGCCACTATCCGTACTTGGCGCGGCTTTGCTGGCGCCGGCGCGAAGCGGCTCGCGGCTGAAGTACACCACGACCGTGGAGGTAAGGGTCCCGTTGATCGGCAGCAACATCGAGACCTATGTCGGTGGCCTGCTGGCCGAACAGATCCCTGCAATACTTCGCTTCACCACGGTGTGGATCGCGGAGAATGGCTGACACCAAGCCATCATCGGTGCCGTGTCCGCTATGCCAGGGGTTTCATCTCCTGAAGCATCGTCGGCACCAACTCGCTGACGGTCGGGTGGATGTGCATCGTGCGTGACAGCGTGGTGTAGGGCGCCCCGGCGGACATGATGTCCAGAATCTCGTGGACCACCTCGTCGCCGCCCACCCCGAAGATCGCCGCGCCGAGGATCTTGTCGGTCTCCGCGTCGACGACGACCTTCATGAATCCTTGCGTCTCACCCTTTTCCACGGCCCGGCCCACGCGGGTCATCGGGCGGAAGCCCAGCAGTGCCTTGCGGCCGGACTTGCGTACCTCCTCGACGGTCTGCCCGGCCCGGCCCAGCGGCGGGTCGATGTACAGCGCGTAGGTGGTGATCCGGTCGCTGACCTTGCGTGGATCGTCATCGAGCAGGTTGGCCGCGACGATCTCGAAGTCGTTGTAGGACGTGTGGGTGAACGCGCCGCGGCCGTTGCAGTCGCCCATCGCCCAGATGTGCTCGACGTTGGTGCGCAACTGGTCGTCGACGACGATGTATCCGCGGGCATTAGTTTGCACGCCGGCCCGATCGAGGCCCAGATCGTCGGTGTTGGGCCGGCGGCCGACAGCCACCAGCAGGTGCGAACCGACGATGCGGGGCGCGCCCGCCCGCGGCGTCACGGCGATACCGGCGCCGTCACGGGCGACGCTGATGTCGTCTGCATTGCACTGCACCGCAATGCCTTCGCCCTCCAGGATCGCCTGGATGGTCGCTGACACATCGGGATCCTCTCGCCCTGCCAGCCGCGCTCCCCGTTCCAGAATCGTCACGGCCGCGCCGAACCGGCGGTACATCTGGGCGAATTCCAGCCCGATGTAGCTGCCGCCGATGATGACCAGATGCTCTGGCACCGTGTCGAGTTCGAGAATCCCGACGTTGGTCAGGTAGTCGACGTCGGCCAATCCTGAGATGTTGGGGGCCACCGCGCGGGCCCCGACGTTCAGGAAGATCCGGTCGGCCTGCAGGAGGTCGTCGCCGACGCGCAGGGTGTGCTGGTCCTCGAAACGCGCGTGCCCGCGAACCACCGTGCAGCCCTTCATCCCTTCAAGCCACGACTCGACGCCGTGGCGGTCGTTGAGCATGATGCCGTCTTTGCGCGCCTTGACCTTGGCCATGTCCACGGTCACCGGCCCGGTGCCGACGCCGTACTCAGCTCCGCGCCTGGCCAGGTGGGCCGCATGCGCGCTGGCCACCAGGGTCTTGGTGGGAATACACCCGGTGTTGACGCAGGTGCCGCCGATCAGCTTGCGCTCGACCACCGCGACGGTCTGGGCGGCGTCGGTCAACCGTCCGGCCAGCGGTGGTCCGGCCTGCCCGGCACCGACGACGATCGCGTCGAACCGGGGAGTCATACGGTGCTCGTCGGATACGCGATGAGAAAGCCGCCCCCGACCGCGACGCCATCTTCGAGGAGCGCAATCGGCAGATCGCGGCCCCCCGTGGCGGCAACCAGCCGCCTGCGGGCCTCACAACCGCCCACGGTGCCCAGCACCGCGCCAACCAGTCCGGCGGCGATCGCGGGGAACGTGAAGGCCCACGCCGCCCCGATCACCGCTGCCGAGAAGCCACCGCTGATGAGCCGCGCGATGAACTGCGGCGTCTTACGGCTCGAGGTTTTTGGCAGCTGGTCGGTGATCAGCTCGACGACCAGCAGAACGGTCAGCAGCCCGACAGTGATCGAGTTCCCCATCCACGACGCCCATGTCCCGTCGACGTGGAGCCAGTCCAGAAACGCCGCCCAGCTGACCACGGCAGGCGCGGTGAACGCACGCAAGCCGGCGACAATCCCGATGAGCAGAGCGAACAGCAGAATAAGAACGTGCGTCATGCGACCTCCTCGCGTCGACCCCCGCCCGGGACGCTAGCATCCGCGCCCCAGGCAGGTAGCTCTTCGTGCAGAAGCGGCAGAACCTGATGTCGGAGGCCAGAATTGCCTTGGCCCCGATGCTGGCCAACTCGTCCATGATCGCGTTGACGCCCTTGCGCGGCACCAGCGCCCGCACCGCCACCCAGCCTGGGTCGGCCAGTGGTGCGGTGGCCGGCGACTCCAGCCCCGGCGTCACCTCGGTGGCGCGGTCGAGTACCGCTCGTGGGCAGTCGTAGTCGAGCATCAGGTACTGCTCACCGAACACGACGCCCTGCGCCCGACCGGCGCGCTGGTCACGCGGGGCCGCGGTTTCCTCGTAAGGCGGTTTCGCGTTCGACCAGCACCGCCTCCGAATCACACAGCGGCTCAACGAAAGCCACCAAGTTGCACAGTCCCAGCGTGCGGCCCGATCCGACCACGTGCGGCCGGCTGGGGCCGCATAGCGGAAGGTCGACGCCACGAATCCCAGCACCAGCCGTTCCCGCACCGGGGCCCTACATTCGTTGCAGCACAATAATTATGAGCGCAAGAACGCAAGTCGGTTTGCACACCCGAGGCACACGCAGACGCGGACCATCGACATCCCGTACCGCTTCTGCGTCTGTCATCTCGAGAAACTCTGACTGCGGTGATGCAGGATGTCTCATTCGTTGTCAACGGGCTTTTGTCTCAAATTTGTTTCATTTTTTCAGATGACCGAGCCAACCCGCTCTCCGAAGGTCGTTGAGCCCACAGAACCGAAGGATGTGCCGGCCGCCGTTTCGTCATGTGACGATGGATCACCTATCTGTCGAGGCACCGCCCGCGGTGGTGTTTTTTGCAGCAATACGTCAGGGTCCATGGTCCTCAAACGGTCGGTAGGGCAACATGATTCGTGGATAAGCTTCGTTATCCATGACAGAAGTCTCCGCTTTCATCAGATGAATCACCGCAGCCCAGATATGTTCATCATGGTGTGGGCGCTTCGACCGCATCCCGCGCTCCGAGTGATCGACGCAGTGGACGGTGGCGCTGGCCGAGGTGATCAGCCTCGCCCGCGGACGCAACGGTACGGTCCTGGACTGTACTCCTTCTCCGTTTTATGGTGGTCGCTGTGATCCAGACTTCCGATACCGCCACCGCGTACTGCCCGTGGTCGCCACGCGAGGCCGAGTTGCTTGCGGTGACGTTGCGGCTGCTGCAGCAGCATGGGTATGACAGGTTGACGCTAGAGGCGGTCGCGGCGAGCGCCCACGCCAGTAAGGCGACGATGTACCGTCGCTGGCCGTCGAAAGCCGAACTGGTGTTAGCCGCGTTCCTCGAGGGCATCCGCCAGGTCGCCGTTCCACCCGACACCGGCACACTGCGCGGCGACTTGCTGCAGCTGGGCGACGGAGTGTGCCGGCAGGCCCGCGCACACGCCAGCACGATCCGCGCAGTGCTTGTCGAGGTGTCGCGCAACCCGGCGCTCAACGACGCGATGCAACACCAGTTCCTCGACCAGCGCCAGGCGTTAATGCGCCACATCTTGGCCCAGGCCGTTGAGCGCGGTGAGATCCAAGCCGCCGCCATTACCGACGAACTTTGGGACCTGCTGCCCGGCTATCTCATATTCAGATCCATCCTGCCCAACCGTCCTCCAACGCATCACACTGTGGCCGCCCTCGTCGACAACGTCCTGCTCCCCAGCCTCGTCCGACGCTGCGGATGAGCCGCCACGGGCTACCTTTCGGGCCAAGCCGGCCACGAGTGATGGCCGGTGGCCGGGCAATAGCATCGGGACCCTTGTGCGGTCCAGTCCCGTACCGTACTGTTAGGACGTTCCACCTCCATGCCCAGCCTAGGACGGATCATCTCACTCAGAGACCGTGTCGCCGACTATTGAAAGGCTAACGGATGAGAGGGATTTCGATTACCCGCCTGCTCAAACGCGGTTGGATGTTTCTGGTCGCGATCGCGGTGGTCGCGGTGGCAGCTTTCGCCGTGTATCGGCTCCATGGCATCTACGGCTCTCAAAAGAACACCTCCACTGCCGGCGCCTTTTCGAATGAGATCGTGCCCTTCAACCCCAAGCACGTTGTCCTTGAGGTGTTCGGCCCGCCGGGTACCGTGGCGACGATCAACTATCTGGATGTCAATGCTCAGCCCCAGCGGGTCGACAATGCGGCCCTGCCATGGTCATACGACCAGACCACCACCGATCCCGCGGTGTTCGTTAATGTTGTGGCGCAGGGCAATAGCGATTCGATCGGCTGCCGGATCATCATCGACGACGTCGTCAAAGACGAGAGATCGGTCAACACGGTGAACGCATACACGTACTGTCTGGACAAATCTGGATGAGCAACCATGACGTCGAGCCTCGACCCTTCGCCCAGAAAATCGCACAGACCATTCGCTGGCTTTCGGTGCCGATCGTGCTGGTCTGGCTGGCCCTCGCCGCGATCACGAACATTTTCGTACCCCAGTTGGAGAAAGTGGGCGAAGCCCACAACGTGGCGCTGAGTTCTCCTGATGCGCAGTCGCTGCAGGCATTCAAACGCATCGGCCAGGTGTTCCACGAGTTCGATTCCGACAGTGCGGCGATGATCGTGCTCGAAGGCGACCAGCCGCTTGGTGCTGAGGCCCACCGGTTCTACGACGACCTGATCCAGCGGTTGTCGCAAGATCGCAAGCATGTCGAGCACATCCAGGATTTCTGGGGGGATCCGCTCACCGCGGCGGGCTCACAAAGCACCGACGGCAAGGCCGCTTATGTCCAGGTGTTCCTCGCCGGCAATCAAGGCGAAGCGTTGTCGCTTGAGTCCGTCGACGCGGTCCGCGACATCGTGAACCACACCCCGGCGCCGCCCGGGGTCAAGGCCTATGTCGCCGGCGCGGCACCGCAAGTCGCCGACCAGTTTGAAGTGGGCAACCAGGGCACCACGAAGGTCACCGCGTTAACCATCTTGGTGATCGCAATAATGTTGCTGCTCGTCTACCGCTCTGTGGTCACCATGGTTGTGGTGCTTGTCACGGTCCTCGTTGAAATGGCCGCGGCCCGCGGGATCGTCGCGTTTCTGGCGAATTCCGGGATCATCGGGCTCTCGACATACTCGACTAATCTGCTCACGCTGTTGGTCATCGCCGCCGGCACCGACTACGTAATATTCATCCTCGGCCGCTATCAGGAGGCGCGCAGTGCCGGGGAGGAGCGGCAAACCGCCTTCTACAACATGTATCACGGGACGGCGCACGTAGTGTTGGGGTCAGGGCTAACCATTGTCGGCGCGGTGTTCTGTCTGAGCTTTACCCGGCTCCCGTACTTCAAAAGCCTCGGCATTCCAGCGGCGATCGGCGTGTTCGTGGCGCTGGTGGCCGCGCTCACCCTGGCCCCCGCGGTGCTGACCATCGCCAGCCGGTTCGGACTGCTGGAGCCCAAGCGCAAGGCCCGGACGCGGGGCTGGCGGCGCATCGGCACTGCCATCGTGCGCTGGCCCGGACCCATTCTCGTGGTGAGCGTGGCGGTGGCCCTGATCGGTCTGCTCGCCCTGCCGGGATACAAGACCAGCTACGACGTTGGCAACTACATGCCTGCCAGCGCCCCGTCCAATATCGGCTATGCCGCCGCCGAGCGCCATTTTTCCAAGGCTCGGCTGAATCCCGAACTGTTGATGATCGAGACCGATCATGATCTGCGGAATCCGGCCGATATGATCTTGCTGGAGCGAGTGGCCAAGGCCGTCTTCCACACTCCCGGGATCGCCCAGGTCCAATCCATCACCCGGCCGTTGGGCACTCCGCTGGATCACACCTCGATACCGTTTCAGATCAGCGCGCAAAGCACCGGCCAGATCGAAAACCTGAAATACCAGCAAGACCGCGCCGCTGACCTGCTCAAACAGGTCGCCGAGATTGACAAGACGATCGCGATTCTGCACCAGCAGTATTCTCTGCAGCAGCAGGCTAACGCCGCTACCGACGAACAGACCCAGGCGTTTCACCAAACCGTCGCCACTGCGAATGACCTGCGCGACAAGATCGCGAATTTCGACGACTTCTTCAGGCCGCTGCGCAACTATTTCTACTGGGAGCCGCACTGCTTCGACATCCCGATCTGCTGGGCGCTGCGATCCCTCTTTGACGCTCTCGACGGCATCGACGCGCTCACCGATCAGTTGGGCAATGTCGCAACGAGTTTGGATAAGTTAAATTCGATCCAGCCACGACTGCTCGCGCTGATCCCGCCCCAGATCGCCACACAGCAGACAAACCGGGACCTGACGATGACGAACTACGCCACGACGTCGGGAATCGACGACCAGAACGCGGCGGCGCTGCAAAACGCGACCGCCCTAGGAGAGGCCTTCGACGCCGCCAAAACCGATGACTCCTTCTACCTGCCCCCCGAGGCATTCGGCAACTCCGAATTTCAGCGCGGCCTGAAACTGTTCCTGTCCCCGGACGGCAAGGCCGCCCGGATGATCATCACCCACGACGTCGATCCCGCCACCCCCCAAGGCATCTCGCACATCGACGCGATCCGGCACGCTGCGCAGGAGGCGATCAAGGGAACACCCCTGGCGGGTGCCAACATTTATCTCGGCGGCACCGCGGCGACCTACAAAGACATCCAGGACATGGCCAAATATGACCTGCTGATCGCCGGCATCGCCGCGCTGAGCCTGATTTTGCTGATCATGCTGATCATCACCCGAAGCCTGGTGGCCGCGTTCGTCATCGTCGGCACGGTGGCGCTGTCGTTGGGCGCCTCGTTCGGGCTGTCGGTGCTGGTCTGGCAGGACATTCTCGGCATCCCGTTGTACTGGGTCGTGCTGGCGCTGGCCGTTATTCTTCTGCTGGCAGTGGGGTCGGACTACAACCTGCTGCTGATCTCCCGATTCAAAGAAGAAACCCACGCCGGACTCAAGACCGGCATCATCCGCGCAATGGCCGGCACCGGCGGGGTCGTCACCGCCGCCGGCCTGGTGTTCGCGTTCACCATGGCCTCCTTCGTGTTCAGCGATCTAAGGGTGCTCGGTCAGATCGGGACCACCATCGCGCTGGGCCTGCTGTTCGACACGCTGATCGTGCGTTCGTTCATGACCCCGTCCATCGCAACACTCCTCGGACGCTGGTTCTGGTGGCCCCAACGTGTGCGCCCGCGGCCGGCCAGCCAGATGCTGCGGCCCTACGGACCACGCCCGGCAGTTCGCCAGTTACTGCTGTGGGATTCCGAGGACGACGGGCCGACTTCCCCGCTACCCTCTCAGGCTCAACACTGACATCTGAGAATCACCCGGGGTGCAAGGCGCGGTCGGGGAAGCCGGCGCGGTGCAGCTGGATTCGTGCTGAAAGTTCGACGGGCGGAGCAAAGGAGGGGACGGTGAATTTCAGTCTATTTGGTTATCTGACGATACTTGCTGCTGTGCTGGAATTAGTGTTCGCCGCTTGTGCATATGTGTTCGTAAAACGGTTGGAGGATCGAACACCCGCTCCGTTAAGCGAGGAAGTGGGGGCCCACAAGGCGGTTTTGGCTAAAATGCGCAAGCGCGAATCAATGTCGCCGCGTGAGGTAGATTATGCGGCGCAAATTATTTCTGATAGTCGATCATTGCTCGCGTACTCGATACCCGCTGCCATCTTCACAATCGGATGCTTTTATGTGTTTGGCTGTCTTGAACAGTTACATGGAGCCAAGCCCTCCGAGCGAACATTTATCGGGGTGATCCCCATGTTGACGTCCACAAACCTAACCATTCAGCTACTCAGGGTCGCACGGTTGAAAGGGCGTCTGCAGAAAGTTTCTTTGACGTGGCCCGAGGCATCTGATGTGGACACGCCGCACTAGCGGGTGATTCTGGAGCCAGCAGCAACACCAGTCACGCCTAGATCCCGTAGCCGTGAAGCTGATTAGCGAAATCGGTATCGACGTCGGCACGCGCAGGCGCGGCCAGGGCCACGGCCAGTGCCGCCGCGACTGCTGCCAAACCAGCATCCGATTCTCGACGTCATGGTTGAGTGCGTGGCGGTAGTTCCGAGGTCACCGCTGAGTCCTCGTCTTCCCACAGG
>Ga0209656_10002297_pt1 | contig 12381 bp, 13 predicted proteins | sample BogFormECP12_OM2_FD_188239 | JGI IMG/M metagenome (GOLD analysis project Ga0209656, IMG submission 188239) | Bog forest soil microbial communities from Calvert Island, British Columbia, Canada - ECP12_OM2 (SPAdes) (version 2) | ecosystem: Environmental > Aquatic > Freshwater > Wetlands > Bog ... | reverse complement strand
GCTGCCGGGTCCGCAACGACAATGCGATGTTAGTTCTCGGAATAATGTTGCGCTTGAGCAATAGCCTATTCATGCAATGGAGCGGGTACAAGCGACGTCCAGACCATGTCACTACAACCGATTTCCAATCCGCTTTGTCCGAAGACCACCACCGTCCGGCACTCCGCCTGGCCTTGAGCAAAAATGCCAACCTTAGACAGCTCTCATGAATTGGCGCTGAAAGAAAAGGAGCAGGAATGGGTGTGTATACGTTAGCTGATGGAAGTATAGTTGATGGTTCGGTCTCCAAACAGAGCTGGGATGATGGCTCGTTTTTCCAGCACGATGACGATGTCGGGGGCGGGGATGACGTGGAGTGGTTGAACCTAAATACGCTGGACGCGGGCGAACACCAGCGTCTTCACCTGGACCCATCCGGTCGATTCTGGCTGGAGTCTTGGACCGATTATGTCGGCGATCAACCGACCGCAAAGTGGCTATCACTCCAAGAGGCTGCGCGATGGTACGCGACCGCGCACTGGCATGATTGGCGGTGCGGCGTGGCAGATGCACCACAAGAGCTGGCTCCGCTTGTACGGGCAATCGGTACTGACCGAGTATTGTACGAATACGCCTCACGCGGCGGTGCGTCGCACCGCGAGTTCTTAGCCAAGGTGCAGCCAAAGCTCGTCACTGCGCGCGACGCAGTATACGCCGAACTCAAGCGCGAGAAAATTCAACAGGAAATTCAGCAGCACAAACAGCAACAAAGAGGCATTCGGCGTTGCTAAACCAAAGGACACTGAAATGACAAGGATGAAGGTGAAACCGCATGAGCCCGCGTCCGGCGGGCGGAAACGGCTGCCGGGGCTACCGCGCATATGTCGCGATGTCCTGACCTATGTTGCGGCGTTTCCTTTTCTGGCGTCAGTGCGTTGCTTCGGCGCTGATGAACCGCCTCTGCCGCCTCTGCCGCGCCTGGAGTTTGTGTTAGCCCGGCCTTGGGAAGTGCTGCCGGAGCGCAAATGGAGGCGGCTAGGAGAAAGAGCGTGGGCGCTGACCCCATATAGTGCAGAGCGCTCCAGAATGGCGTAGGAACGCGTTTGACGAAGGGGCCGCTATGATGACTCGGCGATTTCGGCAACGCCAGAAAAAGAAACCTCTGCTTTTATCCACCGAATCTTCTCACCGGTGCGCGGAACCTGAGTTTCAAACATGATTGATTTTATTCGGACGTGCATAATGGGTCCTGGCACAGTGTTCATTGTCGCTGGGATAATCTGGTTCATTGTGGAAGAATTCAGAGAAAAATAATCAGCGGGGTCACTTGAGCTTCCGAGTCATGAGCATTTATGTTCTCGGGCCGCTACAATTAAGGATGATGGCCGTACCCGTCCTGTCTTTTTCACCTGCGCGAGAATTCTTTCAATCATCCGAACGCGCAGCCAAGCCTCCACTACGCGCGATGGCGCGTATGAAACGGACGTGCCATCCGGGCTGATTCGGAACGGAAGCTGCGGCAAGTTGGGCAGCTCGCTCATCCAGAGCTGCGGATCTGAATACATCCTGTTCTGTGTTTTCAAGCGGGCTTCCAGGATGGGCGCGATGAACTTGGTGCTGTTAATCGCGCGATTAGCCAGGTCGGTCCAGAAGCAGTTATCGTTGGGCGCCCTTCCACCAATAGCAAGGATGTTCAGCGCGCGTTGCGCTCCACTGGACACCAACTCCTTCTCGTCCTTGTCCCGACAAAGATCTTCCATTCGCGATGCCGTTATCCTTTGATATACAGTCTGTCAAGGGTGCTATTCTCATCCGTTGATTCAAGCCGCGCATCTACGTTAAGACCGGTCGCTATAGCGGTCAGCGCCGTGGCAAGCATTTCTCTCTTTGATATAGCAACCGCATTAAACCATCGATTGCCGAACTGACTCGCGCTTGCGAGATCTGTGAGTCTAACATGGGCGTTTCCACTTTCGTCGGAGCCCGCACTAACAATTTTGCACACAAACCATCCACCTGCTGCTGGCATAGTAGTCTTCCTCTTCTTTCTGAGTATGATGTTATTTGAGTTCTTGTAAAAACCGAATCGTGATCTTCCGCAGGGCGCTTCAAGCACAATAGCCCGAAAATATAACTATTTGACCGAGCCCGCCAAAAGTTGGTTAAGCAATGTTATACTCCGGTATTCAGTCACTCTCCAGCAGCAAGGATAGCGATGCCGGGGAGAATCTGCGTTGGCCCAGCCCGAGCCGATCGGTGAAACTGTTGTCGAACGTCGCGAACCTGCCATGCTGGGACAGGATCGTTCGCGCTCGTCGAAAGGCTTCTACGTTTGCACGCCCGTAAGCTTTCTGGAAGTCGGCGCCGGTCATGACTTCGTTACACTGACCCCAGTGAAGAGCGCCACCAGTGTCAAGCGCCAGTTTCTGTAGATCAGTGACGAATTCGTCTACACCGTTGGAACCGGCCACCATCGCGTACTCCACGCAACAAGTTGGGGACCACTGCTGCATTCCCAGTAACGCAGCGGTCTTCTTTCCCACGAATCGCAGCGACAGGTATCCCCCGATGTAGATCCTCGGATTTCTCGCAGCGTAGGTCGCGACCAGTGAGAGCACCTTCGGAACGAAGGCCAACGCATCAGGCACAGTGAACGCAGCCTCAATAGAGAGCGATCGGATTGCGTCCCCCCGAGGTGAGGACGCCGCTCAATTTGTAAGAGACATCAAGACGGTCCCCAACGGGCAGTAACTGCTTGTAGGCGCAGGCGATCACAGCACTGATCGTTCTCTGACCAAAATCATTCTGCGCCAGGAAATCTACCAGTCGGGCGGCCTTGGTGCTAAGGTCTGTGATGCCATTGAGACTATTTATGAAATTAAGAAAGCGGATGTCGTAGTCCAGGACGTTGAAGCCGAGAGCATCCCGTGCGGCTTGACCAAGTTGTTGCACGTCCAACGAGGAGGCGTCCCCGCCCGGGCTCGACGCGACCGTTGGAATTGGAACGGGCACGCGGTTCGTCACGAAGCAGAGATGCTCGCCGACGTGGCCCTTTTCGGGCTGGGAAAGTGACGCGTCGTCGCTCTCAAGTGGATACGGATTGATGACAATCAGCGAGAAGCCATTGCCCGCGAACGGACCCAGCGCAGGAGGGATGGGCGTTCCGTCGAGGATGTTGACGGTACCAGGCGTGCTCGACAGGAAGGAGCCGTCGAGTACACCGCCGAGGTTAGGACCTGCCGAGGCCAGAAGAGTTTCCCAAGTGGTTGCCACCTGATGTTGAACGAGTCCGAACTGAGGCACCGTTTTCAGGATGATCGAGTAGATGACTCCCATGCTCCCGCCGGAGCACAGAACAGCGTTGAAGAGGGAGGTATCGTAGTGGATGTTTCCCGCAGCTAAGCAAGGGTAGACGACCTGGAGCTGAGACGGATTAGTGATTCCGGAATCGTGCTCAATCCAATGTTCAGCGCCTCCTGCGCCGACCAGGTGGATTGCGCAGACATAATCGGCCAAGGGTGGCACAAGGGAGTCGCCGCCGTGGCTACTTGTTGAGATGAAGCCCGCGAGAGTCTGCCCACGGCCCCCTCCAGAAGGTCGCGTCTGCCGGCCAGGCTGTTGGTCCAACAGAACATCGAGATTGGCGATGGTGATCCCTGCTTCGACATGGAAGAGGAAGGTCGCGTCTACGCCGGGCGCCAGAATCTGCCGCAATCCTGGCTGTAAGCTGGCGGTGAGTTGGCGGGTGTCGATCATCGCCCCGGGTCGGACTGGAATGAGGGTAGGGGGCACCGTGCTGCCGTCCGTCGCGCACAACGCATCGGAGAACGACCAGGTACTGCCGGCTGCGCGCACATGGTGCCCCGCGCTCTCGGCCTGGAGAATAGCATAGGCGAGTTCCGCGCGCGTGTTGGGCGTGTAGAATACGGGCGCCGTGAATTGGATGTTTTGGGGCCAGTTTGTAAATGGCTTATTGGTACTGACCATAAGATTCCTTCCGGCGTCGCGCTCCGAGTAGCACTGCGGGAGGCCGACGATCGGGAGCTCGGCGCTCGGGGACGTGGAGATCGTCACAGTTTTGGCCACCTTGATGCCCTGGACATTTGTCGCAGTCACCGTCACAACATGCCCACCTGGGCCCGCCGTGAGGGTGGTGGAAAAAGCCACAAATGTAAGGTCGGTACCCCTGATCGGCGATAACAACGCATCGATTAGAGGCCTGTTGTCAATCTTGACAGTCACCGACTCGATCGAGATCCGTTGCGTCCCTATGTCAGAGGCTTGTCCGCTCACCTGAAATGGTTGTCCGGGCACAACGACTTGGTTCTCCGCCGGTTGATCAATGCTTAGGCTAAGCACAGCAGTCGCTCCTTTCTGCAATGGCAAGTAATAAGCGCATTTTCACTGGCATCCTCCAGAGGTTGTAGGGTGATTTGTCGTCGAGGCATTCGGTGCGGGGTTTGCCGCCGCGCCGGGGGCAAGAGGATCAATGCCTTCAGTCGAAGATCTCCGGGCAACACGCCAATTGGACGCCTCGCGGATTCCGGTGTCAATGAGAATCAGGATCACAGGAGCCGATTCCCGCGTGCTAACCACATCGGCCCGAAAACCTCCGTTAAGGATCGCGTGTTCTGAGGCCGAAAATTGCGCTTTTGCCGTTTGACCACGCCATTTAGGTCCGTTAAGCCACTGGTTTGTGCTCACGGGGCCTTTCCGGCGATCAATGTGGTTAGCACGCGATCCCTCGCGGCCCGTTCTGTGTGTGGGGATGTTCCAACGTTCCAACTCTAATTGGACTTCATTGACAGGCACATATCCCTCCCGTTTTACGATGACCTCCACCGGATCGCCGAGATTCTTGTTCCCGAACTCAAGGGTGAAACCTACCGAATGACTCCAAGCTAGTATGGTTAGCCCCATCCGCTACGATCGGGACGTTCGGCATGGGTTCACCGCCCACTTCGTTTGCGCGGATCACGCCCTTCAAGCGTCGCCGCATTGACTAGCAAAGCTGCCAGGACAAGCAGAAAAATGGTGGATAAATAACGCGAGGGCATGGGAAATTATGGCCCCTGTGTGTTCGGCAACTCCGCCAGTAGTTTCTTCACTCTCGTGACATCAGCCGAGAACCGTTCTGGATCTTGTTTTGCTAAGATCTTGTAATTTTGCAACGCCTCCCCAAACTCCTGTCGGGCTTCTTTCACCTGCTTCTGGGCGCTGCTCAAATCACCCAGGTTATTGAGCGTCAAAGCCAGGTCGAGCAGGTAGGTATCGGGATTTTTGTCGGCCAGCTCACGGCGAATCTTCAGTGCCTCCTCAAAATATTCTCGGGCCTCTTTTAATTCGTGCTGTTTCTGATACAGAACTCCCATGTTGTTGAGCGTCGATGCAATGTAGGACATGCGAGCCTCCGGCTCTTTCTTTGCCACCTCATAGGTCTCGAGTGCCTTCTCAAATTCCCTTTCAGCCTCGTTGACTCGGTTCTGGTCGGTATCAACGATGCCCAGATTGTTAAGCGTTACCGCAAAGTCGACACTCTGCTCTGTCGCTATGTCCAGGCAACGTTTGTAAAGAGCCCTAGCATTGTCTAAGTGATTTAAACTCTGGTTGAATCTCGCGTAAGCGAAGTTGGCATCAAAACTGTCCGGTTTAGCCTCGATCGCCTGACGGTAAGCTTTGTCGGCCTCCTGAAATCGAAACTGAGTCGAAAGCAGCTGCGCCTTCAGCAGCCAGTCCTGCACGGCATCCGCAATCTTCTGCTTGGCTTGTGCCACCGACTGGCGAATCTTTTCGTCATCCAGCAGCGTAATCGCTTCCTCGACTTTGCTCTCCACAAACAGCCGTTTAGCCTCTTGGTAAAGCTCAGAACTCCGTCCGGACTGGTTTTTCGCTAACTCTTCAGAAGCCTTTTCCGCAGCGGCCTTGGATTGGTCGCGTTCTTGTCGAAGTTTCGTCAAGGCGGCGCCCGTGGTCTGCGTATCTTCAAGTTCCTTGACACGTTTTCGGTAAGTTTCCTCAATCGCATCAAAACTCTTGAGCTGGTAAAAACGGCGAGCCATCTCTTCGCGAACTTCTTCTCGGCAGAGAATAATGGTGATTGCCTTGACGTCGGAATCCGCAGGCAGTGCCAGCTCCAACTGGACGTCATTGACAGGAAGATATCCCTCCCGTTTTGGGATGACCTCCACCGGATCGCCGGGGTTCTTTCGGGGAAACTCAAGAGTGAACTTGCCGAATGAATCCGAGGTAGTGGGATTTGCCCCACCCGCAGCGACTGGGACGTTTGCCATGGGTTCACCACGCATTTCGTTTGCGCGGATCACGCCCTTCAAGGTCGCCGCATCGGCAGCACAATGATCCCTGGTGCCCCATGCGGAAGTTTTCGGGCCGATGTGGTTAGTACGCGTTAACCCTCGGAGATTTTCCCTCTTCAGATGGCCCTTGGTGACAGGACTGTTGGGAGAACGCATATTACGAGCAGTCGTAATCCAAGATCCTGAGAAGTTCGGTGTATTGGGGATCGAGAAGCTGGCATGCCTGCCGCATGCGGCATAGTGCATCCAGGTAGAGGCCGAAGATCGAACGGTTGGACTCGCGCAGATACGCGACGCGATCGGCCGCCCACCCACTGCTCGTAAGGCAGAGATAATTGATGTAAAGCTCGAGTGCCAGAAAGCTATCGAGCCTGTACTGCCGTACCGCCTTCCTGACTCGCTCACGGGTCTCCGGCTGCGGGATCGGATCGCCTGGGGCGAACCCAAACATCAGCTCAAACTGATCCTTCAAGAGCACCCGTGTCTCGCCGTGCTCCTCGATCTGGGCCGTGATCGCGGGAGACATCGCCTCGTGATTGCAAGCGGCGTTCTTGACCCAGCGAATCAACTGGGTAGCCGCCGGCTCGTTGACCGGCGACGGCACATAGGTTTTGCCGTGCCTGCGGACCTCGAATCCCGGCATGCGGGGAAACTGAATCTCGAACGGCACATCTTCTATGCCAAGGCTCCGGATTTCCTCGAATTCTAAGAAGAAGCCTCGCTGAACGGTAAGACGCTTGGCCCACGGCGACATCGGTGGCAGGATCACCTTCAGCTTCATCTCCTCGCAGTGCTTCCAGTCGAAGACAAACACGGCCCCCGCGTCCCCGCTGCCGTCTGTCGACGCGAAGAATACCGCCACGCTCGGGTCCAGAGTCACGTCGATCAGGCTGGTAGGAACGCCATAGTGCTGAGCCACAGTGCGCGCCAGCACGATCGGATCATCCTCTTTCATACGCACAATTTCGCTCTTTCCGAGCATGTGGGCCAGGATCTCGACTGCCAGCCGTGCCTGCCGGGCCGATTCCTCCGACATGTTAGCTCGGTAAATTTGCGCCGTCATGCGGGGGAGGTTTACGACGTTGTGCCCACGGAAGAAGACCGCGCTCCCTCGATCCCGCGCAGCGCCCTGGCGCTCCCAGAGCTGGAAGAAGGCGTGCCACGGACTCGGGGTGTGGTACAACCGCCCGTCGTCTGTCCGGCAGTCACGCAGCGCTTCGTCTATAGAATCGAAGAGCTGATCGCGCTGCGGCACTTCCGGCTCGATCTGGAGAGATCGGTCGAATCCATCGAGCGCCGTGATCTTTTCATAAAGTGTCCTGGCTGTGTCCGCGAGCATCTTGAAGAAGTCCTACCAGGGGAGAGGTGACAAACCTCTGTTTTTCAATTCGACTCTCACTTTTTCTGCGAAATTATGGCCTTCCGTCGACGATCCAACAAACACCCGTTTTTTTCCAAGTAGTTTGTCCACGAATTGCAACTTCACAATGAATACCGAATCCTCTCCATATCCTCGAGCAAAACCTTCTGCCCGCGTCGGTCATAGAGTTTCGTAGTCCGGCTGTCGGCGTGGCCGGCGATTCGCTGAGCTGCCTCAAGAGTGCCGTCATTTTCCAGAAAATTCGTGATACCGGTCGCCCGGAATGAGTGAGGCGAATAGTGAGCCGGCAATCCCGCTTGTTTGAGCCGTCGTTTAAGCATGTCCGCGGCATCGGTACGCACAAGAGGCCGGCGCGCTCGATGAGAATTGGAGCTTGGAAAGTTTGGTGTCGATTTCAGTTAAAACGTAGACTGAGCACCGACGAGTTTCCCTCGGAGTCTACGATTTAATTGAAAAGGGGTTTTTCAGTTAAATCGTGGACTTTTCATTTAATTCGTAGACCATTTGTGGCCCCAATTTGGTCGCAGATTTAACTGAAAAATCATCGTTCGTGGCATGGTGCTGACTAGGCCGAGTGGGGAAGGGGATTGCCGGCCGAACGTTCTGATTAGGCCGCTGCGCGACGAATTCCCGGCTTTCAGACTGTGTGTGGCCCTTTGCAGAGGAAGAGTGCAAACGGTCTACGATTTCGCTGAAAAAAGCCGGCATAGTCTACGATTTAATTGAAACAATCTGACCCGAAAATAACTTAGTCTACGATTTAACTGAAATCGACAACGATGCCGCGCACAAGAATCACGATGCTTGAAGCTTCGGCTGCCAAACTTGCGGGCAGAAGCCCGATCGACTCGTCCGTCTTGTCGGACGGCCCAAAAGAACCTCGCAATGGGGCGATCCGCTCGCCCTTCCCATGAGGTCCATCAACGTCCACGTGTGCGAAGAAGAAGTCTACGATTTAAGTACAGGGCGACATCAATCACGCATTTTGACGGCGCGCTGAGGATCTACGCACCCGAGCAACTTGAAGAACGACAGAAGGGGCATCTCAGGAATGCCGGTAAAGCTGGCCTGCGCAGAAAGATATTCAGGATTGACCAGCCGCTTGAAGCGTTCAGCCTCATTACCCAAGCCTTCTTCATCTGGGAATGACGACATCGTCACGTACCTCACGGAGACTCTGTCTCGGAACCCTTCAGGAGTTCCATGGCATGAGACACCTCACGGGCGGGCTGTCAGGCGCGCGTGCCGGTCCCGCCTGGACTTCAGTCATCCGACATCACAGGATTAAATCGCGGCGTCGACTAGGTGGGTTGCTCTGACGCTTACAGTGGATACGCCCTCAGTTTACGAATTAAGTGCAGTAAATGGCCACAGTCTACGATTTAAGTACAGGGCGACACTTGGCGTACTCGGTCCGATCTCTGTCAGCGGTTTCTCAATCCGTCCCGCACATATTGTGGGATGAAGAACTGCTGCGTAATTTCGGCTTCGTTCAGGGGAGGGGAACTTCTACCCCCGTCATCGGATACTTGCCCCAGCGCAATAATCTGTGGCTCCCACAGATTAACGCTGTTCAGAAACCCGCGAAGAGGATCTGGATGCACTTCCCACGTGTCCGCCCAATCGAGCGCGGACTGGTTTCCCATTGTTGCATCGCGGAGCGTGGGTGGAAAGCCGTTCGGCCCGAATCCGTCAAATCGTTGGACGATCATCGTTGCGATTTCATTTTTGTGCATTCGTACGGCTTCGAGGTCGGAGTGATTGAAAACTCCGCCTTCGCGGGCCTGTTCAAATGACTTATTTGCAGCCGAACGTTTAGTATCGGTGTCAACGGGCTCGTTTTTATTTCCACTCTCGATGGCGTGGCATGCGAGTCGTTCAAGAATCAATGCGTCGGCCCACGCCTGCCAAACTACGAACTGGACAGCATTTACCGTGTTACGCCGAAGCTGGTCGACATTAAACGCTCTGCAGTAGCCATAAGCAATATTTATACGAATTAGGCCAGGATCAATTTGCGTTGTATCATGCACTTCGATTAATGGCTGTATCAGCCAACGCTCACGGTTGTCGGCAAAAGGCGGTCGGGGCGCAACGTCAGTCTCTGCCACTTGATTTACCGCAAGATCGACTCCCCTTCTCGCGATCGGAAACATCATACCGTCATCTCCATAGGTAGCTCTTCTGCTTCCATCGGGTGTCGAACCGAGATCCACCTGTCCTGGGTCATAAGGGGAAGCGGACAGGAGAAAGATAACTTGAGCTCCCAACTCGACGGCGGCTTGCCCAGGCACAACTTCCCTTACCCCTCCATCCACGTAGAACATGGATGAGTAATCTGTCGTGATCTTGCGCGCCTGGAAAGTTAGAGGCATTGCCGCCGAAGCCATCGTCCCATCAAAGAGAGCATTCGGATTCAGTATTGGCACACCAGAATCGGGATTTCTCGCGGCCACGAGACGAGAACCCTCGGTCACGTAGTAAAGCTGGCCATCTTCGAGCGCAACGACTGCCAGGCGGAGCTTCATGCCAGAGGTTGCGACATCGTTCGGGCTTACACTGGCTTGGATCTTTGCTAGCGTCGGACTTAGGTCCAGTAGGTAAGACGCCTTTTTCAAAGCCTGAAAAGCCTCCGTCAGCTTGTCGGCGGGTCCTTCCGCAAAAAGTTGAATCGCTCCACCAATCAGCGCTCCAAAAGGGCCACCGAGCAATAGTCCTATGCCCGCCCACTCGAGGGTTTGTCCTGTCACTTGAATTTGACGAGTGTAAATGCTGAAGAGATCTGAAATTCCACCACCTGCAATTATCAGATCTTGGACCTCGAAACCCAAGATATCCGAAGCCTCCTTGACTGGCGCGGAAGGAACATACATATCCTGGGGATACTGCAGCCCGAGCCAGATCCTTTCGACAATATCCACCCCGCTAGAATCCGAATGTGCAGCCAGAGCCAATGCGTTGATCGCGCCAACTGAAGTGCCGCAAATGATTGAGGGTTTCACTTCGTTCCAGATTTCGCGCAGGTAAAGCAAAGCGCCTACCTCGAAGCTGCCCTTAGCGCCGCCTCCGGAAAGGACAATGGCTGTCGCAGGGGGTGCAATCACGACCACAGGAAGTTTGAGCTGAATATCTAGCTTGTTGTTGAACGCTTTGCTGTCGATACTGACCTCCAACACTCCCAACGGGGCATCAGGCGCTGCCTGAAAGCTGAGGTTCCTGGCCACGCGTCCACCTCTTGGGAGAGGCACATCAAGCAATGGTTCCATTGAGATGCCAGGTGGGTAGCCCCACAGTGTATACGACACCGTCGTGTCCGGCCCTACATTAGATACGATAGTGATTGGCACGGTCGCTGGCTGTCCCTGTGTAAGGTCGACGACCGCCGGCAAGGTCGTCGTGATGCTAGCAACTATCGCGATCATCTTCGCGGTTATTTCCGGCCAACGGTTTGTCGGGCTCATGTCATTAATGACGAGGGTAGCTCCAAACTGGCCCTGCGCATCGGTCCCAGCGTCATCAAAGCGCAGTTCAATCCCGACCAGCTGTCCCGTAAACACCCTCAAAGGCCGAGTGCCATCGGTAAAATCTGTCTCTATCAGGTTAAAGCCGGGGCCTCCCCAGGGTGTGTGCGGTAGCCCACCGGAAACGGGGCGCTTCGTATAGCTACGAAGCATTTTAAGGCTAAATCGACCATTAGAGTCGTCGTCCGTGATTCTAGCTTCTAGGAGTGCGCTAGATTGGGCATCGTAAACCATAAAATAAGCGGTCATTCCACCCTGGGGCGGCACGACACCGAAATCGATCGGGTTAGGTCCGGTATTCATAAAGCGTTAAACCATTTGGTCGTTAAAGAATCAGTTAGTAGATTTTGAGCGAATGCAATGCAGATAGCAAGGCGGCAGCGGAAGTCACGTGAGGACGGAAACCCGATTGCCTGGAAGGCAAAAGCGTAGGACCCGCATGGGTGGGATCTTAAAAGGGGCATTTGGCCGGCTTCAGTAGCGAATCCTCTCCATATCCTCTAACACTTTTGGCCCCGGCGATCATACAGCTTTGTGGTCCGACTATCGGCGTGACCAGCGATTCGTTGAGCGGCTTCAAGAGTGCCGTCGTTTTCCAGAAAATTCGTGATGCCGGTCGCCCGGAATGAGTGCGGCGAATAGTGAGCCGGCAGACCGGCTTGTTTGAGTCGTCGTTTGAGCATGTCCGCGGCGTCGGTGCGTACAAGCGGCCGGCGCGATAGCTTGCCGGTCTTTCCGATAGAGGCCGGGAACAAAGGAGACTGCGGCTCCTTCTCTAAGCCGCTTGCTTTAAGGTACTGGTCCAGGAGTTCTTCCAGCTTGTGGTGCACGGGAAGCTCCTTTTCTTTGCCTCCTTTCTCCGTGAAGCGGAGCAAAAACCGTTTACCTGAAGGATCATTGCTGTCCAAAATAATCGTTAGTTGGACACGGTAGTCTTGATTTTAAGTGGTTTCGGCGGGCGCGGCAGATGATTTTCACCAAAGACCCCCCTTCTGTTAGGTTTTGTTACGCAAGATGCTGTCCAAATCAAAGAGCTCGCCCTGAATCCCCGGAGATTCGGGCGGCGTGTCGAAGGGTCGGTTAATCCACTCCCATAAGTCGCGGTAGCTGAATAGATTCCATCGCAGCAGGGCTACCAGATTGCTCAACGCCCAGCCAAAGGTGCTCTTAAACTGCAGGATCTTTA
>Ga0209656_10002296_pt1 | contig 12383 bp, 12 predicted proteins | sample BogFormECP12_OM2_FD_188239 | JGI IMG/M metagenome (GOLD analysis project Ga0209656, IMG submission 188239) | Bog forest soil microbial communities from Calvert Island, British Columbia, Canada - ECP12_OM2 (SPAdes) (version 2) | ecosystem: Environmental > Aquatic > Freshwater > Wetlands > Bog ... | reverse complement strand
GCGCGCCCGAAGCGGTAGCCGACGTCACAAATCGTAGGCTACGTCCTACGGACTGAGCAGTCGAGTCAATCCGAGAATCGAGCGCACGAAGGGCGCGGCAATGTCGAGGCGCTGTGCGATCTCGGCAACCGCACCGAGTTGTGGATCGAGTTCGAGCGGCCGCCCGGCCTCGAGGTCGGCGAGCATGGAGGGCTTGAAATCGCCGAGACGCTGCGTAATGGCCATGCGTTCGGCGGGTGTCATGTTCATCTGCAAATCCAGGCGTTGCGCGCATAGTTGCATCTCCTCCATCATGCGCACGCATAATTCCCGCACGTCCGCATCGCCCAGTATCCTGGAAGTTCCGCAGCGCGTCAGGGCGCTCACCGGACTCATGTTCATGTTTCCCCAGAGCTTGGCCCACACCTCGTGGCGAATTCTCGCGGATATCTGCGCATTGATCCCGCCGCCGCGCAAGCCGTTCACCACGGTTTCGAGGCGGCTCGTCACCTCGCCGCTCGGTTCGCCGAGGAGCAGCCGGTCGGCGGCCACGACCTGGATCTGCGCCGGCGCGACAACCCGCGCGGTCGCGTGCGCCACGGAGCCCAATGTGCGCTGCCGCGGAAACGCGCGCTCCTGGGATCCGTCGGGGTCCACGGCCTTGAGCTGCTGATTCGCCAAGCTCCCCCCGAAGTCATGGAAGAACCACCAGGGAATCCCGTTCGTGCCGCTGACCACCACGGTGGAAGGGCCGATGAGGGCGCCGAGCGAGGCTGCGAGACCCGGCAAGGCCTGGGCCTTGACCGTGAGGAAGACGTAATCATGGACTCCGAGTTCCGCGGCCGAGCCGGCCCGCGGGCGGCTGCGCCGGGTCTCGCCGCCGCGCTCGACGTGAAGGCCGCCGGAGCGCAGCGCATCGAGCGTCGCTCCGCGCGCCAGCATCGCCACCGTCCATCCCGCGCGATCCAAGGCATCGGCGATCCAGGCGCCGATGGCGCCCGCCCCGACGATGGCGGCTGATGGACTCATGGCCTTTAGAATAGCAAACGCGCCCGTGTATATTGTGAGCGATGACAGTCTCAGGATCTTCCGCGCCGCGCCCCTGGGTCGCCGTATTCGATCTCGACGGCACGTTGACCTGGCGGGACACTCTGCTGCCGTTCTTGGCCAGTTTTTTACGGCGTCATCCGTGGCGCTTGTTCGGCCTGTGGCGCCTGCCGTTCGCGCTGTTCAGTTACCTCACGCAAGATCGCGACCGCGGCCTGCTCAAATCGCGCGTCATCCGGATGGTGATGGGCGGTGCGAGCCGCGCGGCCGTCGAGGCCTGCGCCGACTCCTTTGTCGGCTCACTCAGGCCGCGCCGGCGCTTCAGGCCCACCGCGCTGGCCGTGCTCGACGCGCATCGCGAGGCGGGAGACCACCTGGTGTTGCTGTCGGCGAGTCCCGACCTGTATGTGCAACGGCTGGGGGGATCGCTGGGGTTCGAGCGCACGCTGTGCACCGAGGTTCTCTGGCGGGGCGACCGGCTCGACGGCGCGCTCAAAACCGAGAATCGCCGCGGCGCTGAAAAATCACGCTGCCTCGCCTGGCTGCGGGCGCAATATCCCGATCTGCCCATCATCGCCTACGGCAACAGCGCCTCCGACCTGGATCATCTGCGGGGCGCCGATCGGGCACTGTTGGTGAACGGCAGTACCGCGGCGCGCGGCCTGGCGGCGCAATGCGGGATACCCACCTCGACTTGGGGCTGATGGCCGTGCCGAAACAAATGCGGGGTTCGACCGGTCTATTGACGTAACCTCCCTACTTTGGGCAACCAAGAGAAGCGACCATGCGCAAGAGAACCGCCACGGCCAAGATCCTCCCCTCCGAGATCACCCCGCGCGACCGCTACCTGTCGCGCCGCAGCCTGCTCGCCGGCGGTTTGGGACTGGCGGCGATGCAAAGCGTGGGCGGTCTTGCGCGCGGCGCCTTCGGCCAGCCGCCGGCGGCGTTGACCTATGTGCGCAACGCTGCCGTGAGCGTGACGGAGGCCGCCAACTCGTATCAGGACATCAGCACCTACAACAATTACTACGAATTCGGCACCGATAAATCCGACCCCGCCGCGAACGCGCAGAAATTTCGCGCTCAGCCCTGGAAGGTCACCATCGGCGGCGAGGCCGAAGTAACCGGAACCTATGGCCTGGAGGACATCCTCAAACCCCATGCACTGGAAGAGCGCGTGTATCGGCTGCGCTGCGTGGAGGCCTGGTCCATGGTGGTGCCCTGGGTGGGCTTTCCCCTGGGCGACTTGCTGAAGCGCTTCAAGCCCACCTCGAAGGCGAAATTCGTCGAGTTCAAGACCCTGTACGACCCGCAGCAAATGCCCGGTCAGCGCTCCTCCGTGCTCGACTGGCCGTATGTGGAGGGACTGCGCATGGATGAAGCCATGCACCCCCTGACCCTCATGACGGTCGGGCTGTACGGCAAGGTCTTGCCGAACCAGAACGGCGCTCCGCTGCGGCTGATCATTCCCTGGAAATACGGCTTCAAGGGCATCAAGGCCATCGTCAGCATCAAGTTCACGGAGCGTGCGCCGCGCACCACCTGGGCGATTTCCGCACCCAACGAGTACGGATTCTTCGCCAACGTGAATCCAGCCGTCGACCATCCTCGATGGAGCCAGGCGAGCGAACGGCACATCGGCGCCAGCCTCTTCGGCCCGCGCCGTCCCACCCTGCCCTTCAACGGCTACGCCGAGCAGGTCGCGAGCCTCTACAGCGGGATGGATCTGCGGAAATTCTTTTGATGTGGCAGGTTCGGATGTGGCAGCTCCGTTGGATCATCAAGCCCATCGTGTTCGCCGCCTGCTTGGCTCCCGCGCTGCGCTTGATTGCCGGGGTGCTGAATGCCACCGGCGTTGCGCACATCGACGGCATATCCCTGGGCGCCGACCCGGTCAAAGTCATGCTGCACACCTGCGGCCGCTGGACGCTCAATTTCCTGATGATCACGCTGTGCATGACGCCGCTCAAGGATCTCACCCATTCGGTGTTCTGGCTGCGGTTCCGGCGGATGTTCGGACTGTTCGCCCTCTTCTACGTGCTGCTGCACTTCTCGGTGTACCTGCTGCTCGATCAGAGCGGCAAGCTTGGTGAATTGTGGCAGGACATCGTCAAACGGCCCTACATCACCATCGGCATGCTGGGACTGCTGCTGTTGATCCCGCTCGGCCTGACCTCGACCGCCAAGGCCCAGCGCCGCTTGGGAAGGCGCTGGACTCAATTGCATCGCCTGGTCTACGTGATCGCGACCTTAGGCGTCTGGCACTTCTGGTGGCAGGTGAAAAAAGACATCCGCGAGCCTCTGCTCTACGTGTGCGGCCTCACGCTGCTGCTGGGATATCGCCTATGGAAGCACCGTCGTTCGCTCGCGCAGTTCAGCGCCGCACGCATTGCAAGGACCGATGCAGCTTGAGCAGCAGGGTTTCCGTAGTTTGCCAGTCGATGCACGGATCGGTGATGGACAGGCCATATTCAAGCTTGCTCAAGTCCTTCGGAATGGACTGATTCCCCGCCTTCAAATGACTCTCCAGCATGAGCCCGACGATCGAGCGGTTGCCGTCGGTTATCTGCGCGATGCAGTTTTCCGCCACCAGCGGCTGCAGTCCGGGGTCCTTGTTGGAATTGCCGTGGCTGCAGTCCACGACCACGGTCGCCGGCAAGCCGGCCGCGGCCAGCTCGCGTTCCGCCACGGCGATGCTCACCGCGTCGTAATTGGCCCGGCCGCCGCCGCCGCGCAACACGAGGTGCGCGTGCGGGTTGCCGCGCGTGCGAAACACCGCCGACTGTCCCTGTTGGGTAATGCCGAGAAAATGGTGCGGGTGACGCACCGACTGCAGCGCGTTGATCGAGGTGGCAAGCCCGCCGTCGGTGCCGTTCTTGAAGCCCACCGGCGTCGACAGGCCGCTCGCCATTTCCCGGTGAGTCTGCGATTCCGTGGTGCGCGCGCCGATGGCGGTCCAGGTGATGAGCTCCGATAAATACTGCGGCATGATGGGATCGAGCGCTTCGGTGCCCGCCGGCAGCCCGAGCTCGGCGACGTGGAGCAGCAGCTCCCGGGCCATCAGAATCCCCTTCTCGATATGAAAGGAGTCATCCAGGTCCGGATCGTTGATCAATCCCTTCCAGCCGACGGTGGTGCGCGGCTTCTCGAAATACACGCGCATGATGGGCAGCAGCGTCGATTCGACGCTGTCGGACAATGCCTTGAGGCGGCCCGCATACTCGCGCGCCGCGGCCACGTCGTGGATGGAACAGGGTCCGACCACCACGAAAAGGCGCGGATCGCGGCGCTCCAAGATGGCCCGCACGGCCTCGCGCGCCTTGAACACCGTCTGCGCCGCTCGGGTCGTGAGCGGCAGGCGCCGCTTGACCTCCTCGGGCGTGGCCAGCAGATCGCTGGACGCGACATTGACGTTCTGCAGTTGGTCTTGAATGTTCGTCATCCGGCGGCCTACATGGATGTTCTGACGGTCCAAAGCTCCGGAAAGAACTTCAGTTCCAGCGCCTTGGTCAAATACGACACGCCGCCGGTGCCGCCGGTGCCGCGCTTGTAGCCGATGATGCGCTCGACCGTTTTGACGTGCGCGAACCGCCACAGCTGGAACTTGTAGTCGAGGTCGACCAGGCGTTCCGCCAGCTCGTACAAATCCCATTCCTTGACGGAGTTGTGATAGACGCTGAGCCACGCCGCCGCCACCTGCTTGCTGGCCTGGTAGGGCAGCGCAAAATCACGGTCGATGGCCTCCGGCGGCACGTCGAGCCCGCGCCGGCTCAGGAGCCGCAGCACCTCGTCGTACAGGCTGGGCGCGCGCAGCGCCCGCTCGAGCATTTCATAGGTCGGCGGATCGCCGCGGAACACCTTGATGGTCTCGGCATTCTTGTTGCCGATGAGAAACTCCAGCATTCGATACTGGGGCGACTGAAAGCCCGAGGATTTCCCCAGGGTGTTGCGGAAGGCCGAATAGTCGTGCGGAGTGATCGTGGCCAGCACGTCCCACGACTGCAGCAACTGCTGCTGAATCGTCGACACGCGCGCCAGCATCTTGAAGGTCGGCCCCAAATCGTCGCGCCGCACGCAGTCCACGGTCGCGCCGAGTTCGTGCAGGCACAATTTCATCCACAACTCGGACACTTGGTGAATGACGATGAACAGCATCTCGTCGTGCTGATAGGACAGGGGATGCTGCGCGCTCAGGAGCTTGTCGAGATTCAGGTACTGCGAGTAGCTCAGGGACTCGCCCAAGTCCCAATGCACCTGCTCGTCGCTCAAGTCGACGAAGGACTTCGCCTGCGGGGTGGTCTCGTTCATTTTCAAGTCTTGAAGACCCAGCCGGGCACCGTACGCCAGCTCGCAAGCAAGTCGCGGTCCAAGCGCCGGTAGTCCGGTTCGATTTGTTCCACCAGCCGCCAAAATCTGGCGGAATGATTCATGTGCTTGGTATGCGCCAATTCATGGATGAACAAATAGCGCACCACGTCCACCTTCAGGAAAACCAGGGAGCAATTCAAGGTCACCGTGCCGCGGGTCGAGCAGCTTCCCCAGCGCGTCCGCTGCGAGCGGATCGACACCCGCGCGATGGAAAATTCGAGTTCCTGCGCCAATTGCAGCAGCCGCGGCGCGAGGCGCTCGTGGGCCGCCCGCTTCAGCCAGTTCTGCAGCAGTCCGCGCGCTCCCCGCTCATCCGGGGCGTGAACCTCGATATGATCCGCGCCCGCGTCGAGGCGCGGTTTCGGGCCCCTGCGCCACTCCACGGCGAATTTTTCGCCCGTGAGGGCAAACTCGATGCCGGCGGGCACCGGCTCGCTCGGCACTCCGAAACACTGCATGGCGGCGACCTTGCGATCGATCCATGGCGTGAAGCGCTGCACGAAGTCGCGCACGGTGCGCGCATTGACGCCGACCGGCACCACGATTTCCACGCGGCCGCCGATGTGCACGCGCGCCGTCAGCCGCCGCGCACGCGGACTGACCCGGACGGCAAATGGGTCGCATGAGCTACGAGTCTCGAACAGCGATAACTGCGTGCCTTGTGGCTTCATCGCGCCGAATGATACCAGGTTCAAGATTGGGGCCGCACCAACAGCGCCATTTGCCGCTGCGCCGCTTTGAAGTCCGGCGCGGCGATCAGGGATTTTTCGATCCAGTTGCGGGCGCCCAATTGATCGCCGCGCGCCTGCAGCTCCCGGCCCATCGCAAGGTAAGCCTCGGCGTGTCCCCAGCCGGGCGTGTCGATGCTCGTTGCCGAGGACGCCTCGAATAATTGCACCGCAAGCTGCAGCTGCTCGAACGCCTGCTGCCGGGCCGGCGAACCGGGTTTGGCTTGACTCAAGCCTTGCATGCTCGAGAGGAACACCGCGCGCGGATTGCGCGGCGCCGCCTTGAGCGCGGCGGCGAGACGCTCCTCCGAGCGCGATCGCAGCAGGACCGACTCGATTGTTCTATGGGTCGCGAGCCCCGCGTAGCAGGCCGACTGCAGGATCATGGCCTCCACCGATTTGACATCTTGCGACAGCAGCGGCTTCAACTGATCGATGCAGTCGGAAAACGCGGACTCCGCCTCGCGGGCATTTTTGTTGCCGGCGAGCAGTCCCCGGCGGTATTGCGCATGGGCCAGGTGATACTTCAGCGACGCGTCGCCCGCGTCCGCCTTGAGCTGCGTGGCCAGTTCCTGCATCAAATTCGTCAGGCTGTTGGCATCCTCGGTCTGGTAGGCGTAGAGGATTTGCGCCTGCAGATCCCCGCCCAGTTGCGCCCAGGCCGCGGCCGCCGTGAGCAGCAGCAGTGCCGACCAGATGAAATTTTTCGCGGCAAACATTGAACGCAACTCCAGCGCGCCGATAAACCTTGAGCGCTCCCGATTACAATGCCGGTATGAAGATATCACTAATCGATATTGGCTCGAACCTCACGCATGAAACCTTTGCACAGGATCGTGACGCCGTGATGGCACGCGCGCTCGAGGCCGGCGTACGGCGCCAGATCGTCACCGGCGCCGACATGGCGAGTTCGCACCAGGCGGCGGCGCTCGCGGCCGCGAATCCGGCGCAGCTGTCGAGCACCGCCGGGGTCCACCCCCATCACGCCCGCAGCTTCGATGCGTCGCGGCGCGAGGAGCTGACCCTGCTGCTGCGCCGCCCCGAGGTGGTTGCGGTGGGCGAATGCGGCCTCGACTACTTCCGCAACTTCTCGCCCCCCGATGCGCAGCGCGCAGCCTTCGTGGCGCAATTGGAAGTCGCCATCGGCGCGGGCAAACCGGTATTCCTCCATCAGCGCGACGCGCACGCGGACTTTGCCGCCATCCTCAAGGATTTTCGCCATGCAGTGGCCGGCGGCGTCGCGCATTGCTTCACGGGCGGCCGGCCGGAACTCGAGGATTACCTGGCGCTCGATCTGTATATCGGTGTGACCGGCTGGGTGAGCGACGAGCGCCGCGGCCAGCAGCTGCGCGAGGCCGTGCCCCACATCCCGGCCGATCGGCTGCTGGTGGAAACCGACGCTCCCTATCTATTGCCTCGGGATCTGGTCCCCCGCCCCCATTCGCGGCGCAACGAACCGTGCTACCTTCCGCACATCGCCGCGGCCGTCGCACGCTTGCGCGGCGAATCCTTGGACGACGTCGCCGCATCGACCACTCGCAACGCGATTCGATTTTTCCGGCTCGACGGCGCCCCGGAAGCCGCCGCCCCTGCCCGAGCCTAGAGATTGGTGAACAGATGCGGGCTCGGCCGCAGCTGCGACACCAGCCGCTCCCAGGCCTGCGCGAAGTGGGCGATCGCCGGCGCGCCTTTCATGCCGCGATCGACGACCGGGAATTCCACTTCGATGCCGTCCAGCATCAGCACCCATTTGGGAATGCCCTTGGTGAATTTTCCGACGTTGGAAAACAGCAGGCGTCCTTCGACCGGCACATCCCCGGTCAGCGCCTTCACCGCGGCGATCCGGTCGTAGAGCGCCGGTTGCGGATTATCGAAGGTGTAGCGCCGTCCGCGGGCCATGACCGTCCAATCGCTCATCTGGTCGCCGCCGAAGATCACCCCGGCAACGCGGCGGGTGTCGAGCACCAGCACGCCGCGCAGCGTGAGCAGCAAATGGTCGATATGGATGAACCCGCCCATGCCGTCGGGAACGAGAACCTGATGCACGGCTTCGAAGGCGATGCGGTCCAGGCGCGCCAGCAAGGCACGCCGCCGCGCGCGCCGCTGATAGGCGCGCCCGCCCCAATAGGCGACGGCAACCAGCAGCACCGCGAGCGCGCCGATCCCAATCCATTGCGGGTCCATTGCAATGCTGGTCATTCGAGCGCTTTGGCCAGGGCCTCGAGCGTCGGCGGTATGTCCACGATGTGCTGCGGCAGCTTCAGCAATCGTTCGAGGCTGTGCGGAATCGTCACCGCTTTGGCCGTAATGGGCTCCACGATTTCGTTGAACTTCGCGGGGTGCGCCGTGGCGACCACGACCCACGGGCGATCGCGGCGCTCCCCCACGCTCAAGCGACTATAGACTTCCGCTGCAGTCGCCGTGTGCGGGCACCATTCCCGTCCATAGTGCATGAAGTCCTCTCCGATACGAACTCGGATTGTAGCGTCATCGACGCTGTCGGCGCTCAATTGTTCGCGAATCTCGCTTAAGCTCGGATACAGCGCTCGAACGCGTTCCATATTGCTGGGGTTGCCGACGTCCATGGCGGAGGCCAGGGTCGCGATGCTGGGCCGCGGCTGCCAGACTCCGGTTTTCAAGAAATCCGGAACGGTCCGATTGAGGTTGTGCGCCAGGATGATGCGCGCGATGGGGAAGCCCAAGGCACGCGCCCAAAGCGCGGCGAAGGCATTGCCGAGATTGCCGGCCGGAATGATGTACGACGCCTTGGCACGGGTGCGCCGTTCGATGTCCAGACTGGACGCCACGTAATAGACCATCTGCGGCAACAGCCGGCCGATATTGATGCTGTTGGCCGAACTGAATCGGTGCCGGCGGCTCAAAGCAGGATCGCCGAAGGCCTGTTTCACCAGCCGCTGACAATCATCGAAGGTGCCGGCCACCCGCAGCGACGCTACGTTGTCGCCCCAACAAGTCAGCTGCTGCTCCTGGCGCGGCGACACCAGGCCCGCGGGGTACAGGATGACAATGCGCACCCATGGACGCCGGTGGAAGGCCGCGGCCACGGCGCCGCCGGTGTCTCCCGAGGTCGCCACCAAGATGGTCAGGGGCGAAGGCGCATGGGCTTCGAGCCGCTGCAAACTCTCGGCCAGGAAACGTGCGCCGAAGTCCTTGAAGGCCGCGGTCGGGCCGTGAAACAGTTCGAGTGCAAACAGCGGGTCCGGGCAACCCTCGACGGCGGTCGTGGGCGCGGGCAGATTCAGCGCGGCATCCGCGATTTCCCCGAGCGCCGGCCGCAGCCGATCGCCCGCGAAGAACCCGTCGAGCGCGCCGCGCGCGATCTCCGGCAAGCGCGACAGCCCCTTGAAGGCGGCCGGATCGACCGTCGGCAACCGGGTCGGGATGTACAAACCCCCGTCGGGCGCCAACCCGGTGGCGATGGCCTCGCTCAAGCTCAGCGCGGGCGCGGCGCCGCGCGAACTCACGAATTGCATATCTGACATCAGGCCTTCACCACCCGGGCGCCGTAATTTTCCATTCCGGAGATCCAGTAATCCGACTTCAAGCCGTGCTGGGCAAACGCGGCCACCATGGCGCCGCGCACCGCTTCGGCATATTGGATCTCGGCCCACGCGAACACCGTCGGGCCGGCGCCGGAGATCGAGCAACCCAGTGCGCCGGCCGACATGGCGCCGCGCTGTACATCCTTGAATCCAGGAATCAGCGAGTGGCGTTGCGGCTCGATGATCACGTCGTTGAAGGATTCGCGGATCATGTCCAGGTCGTTCGAATAGCAGCCGCTGATGAAGCCGGCCAGATTGGCGCTGGCCCACACGTAATCCGAACGGGAGACATTGGTCTTCAAGATGGCGCGGGCTTCGCGCGTTCCGAGATACATGTGGGGATGCGCGAGCACACAGCGCAGCGAGGGGGGAACCGGAATCTGCTTCACGCGGGGATTGTCGATGCCGACGGTGAGCGTCAATCCGCCGAACAGACAGGGCGCGATATTGTCGATGTGCGCCGAGCCGCTGGCGACGATTTCGCCCTCCATCGCAAACTTCAACAAATCCAGCCGCCGGATCGGCCTCTGCAGCAGGGCGTTCGCAGCCACCACCGCCGCCACGGCGGACGCCGCCGAGCCGCCGAGACCAGAGCCGAGCGGGATGCCCTTCTCGATGTCCATTTCGAAGCCGAAGTCCAGCTCGAGCGCCGCATGCAGGGCCTGGACCGCGCGTCCCGCCGTGTTGTGCTTGGGTTCCACCGGCAAATCGCCGGCGATTCCGGTGATCGAGTGAATGCGCACCACCGGCTCGTCGATGCGCCGCAAGCGCACCTTGTCTCCGACAGCCTCCACCGTGTGTCCCAGGATATCGAAGCCTATGCCGACGTTGGCGACGGTGGCCGGTGCGAAAGCGGTGACATCGGTCAGCATTACAGGTGTGCCCCCAGGTAGGCGGATAAGCGCAACAGATCCGAGAAGACGCCGCCTGCCGTCACCTCGGGGCCGGCCCCGGGACCTTGCACGATCAACGGATTGTCGCAATACCGGCGAGTCGCGAATCGCACCACATTGTCGGTGAGCGCAATATTCGCGAACGCGTGCTTGGCGTCCAGGCGCGTGAGCCCGACGGTGGCCGTGCCGTCGGCATCGACCCGGCCGACGTAGCGCAATACTTCGTTCTTGCCGCGGGCGCTCGCCAGCGTCGCCGCCATGGTCGCATCGAATTCCTTGAGGCGCGCCATGAATTCATCGGCGCTGCATCCCTGCAGGGCCTGTGGCACCAGCCCCTCGACCTGCACGTCCGCCATCTCCAAGATCAGGCCCATTTCGCGTCCCAGGATAATGAGCTTGCGGGCAACGTCCATTCCCGACAAGTCGTCGCGGGGATCGGGTTCGGTATACCCCTTCGCCTTGGCGGCACGCACAATCGAGGAAAACGGCTCGCTGCCGTCGAACACATTGAACAAATAGGCCAGCGTGCCGGAGAAAATCCCCTCGATGCGGGTGATCTCATCGCCGGTTTGGCGCAGGTCGCGCAGCGTCTGAATGATGGGCAGGCCGGCGCCCACCGTGGCCTCGTACAAATAGTGCGTGCCCGCCGCCCGTCCCGCCTCTTGCAATTCGCGGTAGTACGGCAGCGTGCCGCTGTTGGCTTTCTTGTTCGGCGTCACGATATGAATGCCGCGCCTCATCCAGGCCGCGTAATTCATTGCGACATCGGCGCTCGCCGTGCAATCGACCATGACCGTGTGCGGTATGTAGTCCGCCTGCACGTGATTGACGAATTTGGCGAGATCCAAGGGTTCGCCGGCCTCGGCCAGCCGCTCCTGCCAGCGAGTGAGGTCGACCGCGGTTTCCTCCAGCAGCATGCGCTTCGAGCTTGCGATGCCGCGCACCCGCAAATCCAGATTCAGCGCGCGCAAGCGCTCGATCTGCGAGTCGATCTGCGCCAGCAGCGCGCGGCCCACGATGCCGGGACCGATCAAGCCGATGGACAGCGTATTCGGCGACAGGTAGAAGGCGGCATGCACGGCGCGCAGCGCCTTGGCGCCGAACTTGCCGTCCACCACGACGGAGATATTCCGTTCCGAGGCGCCCTGAGCGATGGCGCGCACACTGATGGCCGCGTCGCCGAGCGAATTGAACACTTTGGCAGCGACGCCGTGCGCGCCGGCCATGCCGTCGCCCACCACCGCCAGAATGCTCATCCCCCGGGCCACTTCCACGTGTTGAATTTGTCCGTCGTGCAATTCCACTTCGAACGCGCGGCGCACCGCCTCTTCGGCACGCACCGCCTGCGCCTCGGGGATGGCGAAGCAGATGGAATGCTCGGAACTACCCTGGGAAATCAAGATCACCGAGATACCGGAATCACGCAGCGCACCAAAGAGCCGATGCGCCGTGCCGGGCACCCCGATCATGCCCGCGCCTTCGAGGTTCACGAGCGCCACCGGGTCGATGGTCGTGATTCCCTTGACCTTGAGCGCCGATACCGGATTCGCGCAGATCAGCGTGCCGCGCTTTTGCGGCGCAAAGGTGTTGCGTATGTAGATGGGAATATCGCGCGCCACCGCCGGCTCCATGGTCTGCGGATGGATCACCTTGGCGCCGAAATACGCCAGCTCCATGGCCTCGTTGTACGACAGCTGATCGATGACCTGGGCATTGGGCACCAGCCGTGGATCGGCCGACAGCACGCCGTCCACATCGGTCCAGATGATGATTTCCGCGGCGTCGAGCAGCGCGCCGACGATGGA
>Ga0209656_10002295_pt1 | contig 12383 bp, 10 predicted proteins | sample BogFormECP12_OM2_FD_188239 | JGI IMG/M metagenome (GOLD analysis project Ga0209656, IMG submission 188239) | Bog forest soil microbial communities from Calvert Island, British Columbia, Canada - ECP12_OM2 (SPAdes) (version 2) | ecosystem: Environmental > Aquatic > Freshwater > Wetlands > Bog ... | reverse complement strand
CGAGTCCCCGCCGACCACCAGCTGGCTTGCCAGCGGCGCCAGGACATAGGACGCCTCGACGTCCAGCTGCTCCTCGATGTCGAAGGGGTCGCCGCAGGCATCGCCGCGGCCAAGAGACAGCTCCGCATACCGGCCGGCGGCGGGAGCCTGTATGCGGTCGGCGGCGGCGTAGTCCCGCAGCGTCGCGAACATGTCCGGGACCAGTCCCTGCTCGACCAGCGCGATCGTCACGTCCTTGCCGGCGTTGCGCCTGTTATAACCGTAGGCACGGCGGATCTGGCGGGCGCTGTACCCGCAGATCGCGGTCGGCAGGCTGGTGGTGCCGAACACCCGGGGCAGGCCCCGCGCGTAGTGCTGGCCATAGTACGACGAGCAGGGGGGCGGGCTCTGCCGCCCGGCCCCCGCCCCGTGGTCGCCGGCCGGCCCGTCGGGGCGCAGCAGCATCGTCGCGGGCGCCGCGTTATCCAGGCCGGTGATGCCGAGCACGCCGGCCGCGACGGACGACGGCAGCCAGACCGGGCCGTCATTGGCGCGCAGCTCATGCGGTCCGGCGTTGACCTGACTGGTGGGACGGTAGTACCTCAGCTGAAGTCTGAACGCGGTGTCAATTGTCGATACCGGCGCCGTGGCCCGCACGTAATCACGACCCGGATCGGCGGTGACACCGCTGAAGCCGACGGAGGCGAGCCACGATTCCACGCTGGCCGCTGCCGTCTCCGGCGCGCCGAACCGCGCCGGGTAAGCGGCCGGGCTCAGGTAATGGCGGAAGAGCGGATTGCCGGGCGTGCTGACCGCGGTCGCATAGCTTTCCGCCCCGGTCCGCGGCTTCAGCCAGACCTGAATGGTGAGCCGGGCGGCGCCGGCCACGGTGCCCAGCGGCCGGTTCCCGGCCGGGAACGACGGGGCGCTGCCGGCGAGCGCGGCCGCCCGCGGTGCCGGTGCGGTATCCGCATGCGCGGCTGAGCCGTCCGCTGCCCCGGCGGCGGTCATCGTCGCCAGCACGGCGGCGAGGACGGCGGCAGATTGCTTCATGGTCTGTCACAATATGGGCTAAGAGCTCGTCTTATGTGGTGAACTTTGGCGAGTCCGGCAGCGGCGCCGTGCCGCCGCCCTGGGGCGGGGCCGGAACGCCGGCAGGTGCGGCTGGACCAGTCCCCACATTCATCGGGTACCAGCCGCAATGACAACTGATCGGCCACAGACACATTCTGGCTGACGCCCCAACCGAGGGGAGCTGCCAGCGGATGCTGACGGCTCCCCTCTCAAAGTGCGCGTGCGATAAACGGTGCGCGCTCACCGGGCGTGTTACGGGACTGCTGGGGGAAGAATGGGTCGAGCGCGTTGAACGTGTCCCAGTCGGGCACGCGCGCGCCACTGGGATGGAACCTCGGCAGGTCGTCGTCGGGGAGCATCGGAGCAAACATGGGGACGGCCTCGGCTATCGGCTCGATGAACTCGTACTGGAGATCACCGATCCAGATAAAGGCCAGCTTAATGTTGTGCGGCCTCCTGCCGATAGCGGTCAGCACCTCGGTCGTGGCCTCGAACGGGACCACGCTCCGCACGTCCGCGCGGGCGGTTACCCGCCTGACCGCCTTGTCGATGTTCCGCGTAACGTACGCGTTCTGGTAATGCTGGCCCTCAAGCATGCCGGTCTCCTTGCCTGTTACCTTCAGCCGAGCCTCAGGGCTCACGCGAGTCTGACTTCAGCCCGGTGTGGCTGGCGGCGGCCGCCGTCAGGCGCGGCCGCGGTCAACGCCGCCGCCCAGGGCCGGGATGATCTGCGGCAAGTCGACCGTGGTGCGGATGCCCGGCGGCGCCGCGCACACGTACGGAACGGCGTTGACGGCGCGGTTGGCGGTGTAGCCGGGGGTCATCTCGCCCATCCGCCCCTCCGGGATCGCGAAGCGGATGTCCACGTCCAGCGGAGCGTCACCGTCGACCCGGACTTGCCAGCCGTCCCACCCGGGCACGGTCCAGACCGGATCCAGGGCTTCCGTGCAGTACCAGGTCGCGGTGAAGGTCATCAGGGGACGGCCGGCCTGCGTCCCGGTGATGATCGTCCGCTGGCCGGCCACCGTGCCCGCGTCCAGCGTGCCGGCCGCGATGGTGAGCTTCTCCGGCGTCACCGCCACCTCACCGGTCGAGGTGACCGAGTCGAGCGGCAGGCCGACCGCCTCGGCCACCAGGCGCATCGACGGCCCGAACGAGTAGGCGCCGTAGGCGAACCGCTCCGGCGGGAACTCGTCCACAGGACGGCCGAAGCCCATGAGATTGAACAGCATGTCCGGTGAGTCGCGGCTGGAAAGGTCGGCGTACTCGTTGATCGTAAGCGCGTCCAGCCGGCGCTGTATCGACGCCAGGACCAGGGGGATCGCCTCGCTGATGAACCCAGGGCTCGAGCCGGTGCTGTGAATGGAGGCACCGCTCTCGGCGCACGCCCGCTCGACCCGCTCCCGGTCGGCCGGCCGCATGCTGCCCGGGTGATGGAACTCCCCCCGCGTCGTGACGATGTTCGTGCCCGCGGCCAGGAGCGCACACACCTGGTCGAGGTCGCAGGCGGCGGGCATATACAGCACGCAGTCCGCGCCGAGGGCGAGGATCTCGCCGATGTCTGCGGTAGCCGCCACCCCGGTCGGCGGCAGGCCGCACAGCTCGCCGGCGTCCCGGCCGGCCTTGGCCGCCGAGGTGACGTACACGCCGGCCAGCGTTAGTTCGGGGTGCTCGATGACGTGGCGGAGCGAGCGGCTGCCGATGTTGCCTGTCGCCCACTGTACGACGCGGAGTCCGGCCATGCTTTCTTCCCTTCGCTGTCAAAACCAACGGTCAGTACAGGCCCCCGTCGACCCGGATCAGCGACCCGGTCGTGTAGCTGGAGGCCTCCGACGCCAGGTACAGCGCCGTGGTCACCACCTCCGCGGGCTCCCCGGCGCGCCCGGCCGCGTTCCGCCAGGACCGCTTGCTCTCCTCCGGCCAGTGCTTCGAGATATCGGTGAGGAAGGGACCGGCCGACAGGGTGTTGACCCGCACCTTGGGCCCGTACTCGCGGGCGAAGACCGTGGTGAGCGCGTTGAGGGCCGCCTTGGCGCCCGCGTACGGCCCGTACCGGGGTGCCGGGAACAGGGCGCCGCTCGAGGAGACGTTGATGATCGAGCCGCCGTCTCCCTCGTACATCCGCTGCCCGATCAGCGCGCTCAGCCGGAACGGGCCCTTGAAGTTCACCCCGATCACCTTGTCGAACAGTTCCTCCGACGTTTCCGCCGACGACGGCGCCAGCGGTGACATGCCCGCGTTGTTGACCAGGATGTCCACGTGGCCGAAGTGCTCGTAGGCGCGGTCGGCGAGCGCGTCGCACTCGTTCCAGTGACCGACATGGCACGCGACCGGCAGCGCCCGCCGTCCGGTCGCCTCGACCTCTTCCGCCAGCGCCTTGCAGTTGTCCAGCTTGCGGCTGGCGATGACCACGTCGGCGCCCGCGGCGGCGAAGGCGAGCACCATCTCCCGGCCAAGGCCGCGGCTCCCGCCGGTCACCAGGGCGACCCTCCCGGTCAGGTCGAACAGCGCCGCGGCACCGGTCATAGCCCGTACTCCTCGAGGACGGCCGCGTACCGGGCACGAGCCGCGGCCCGGCGGGTGGGGATGTGCTCGGTCGGGAACAGGCCCGGGGCCGGCTGGTAGCCGCGCAGCATCTGCTTGGCCACGGCCGCCTTGTGCACCTCGGTCGGCCCGTCGGCCAGCGCCAGCTGTGGCGCGTAGGCCCACCAGGGGCCGAGCGGGGTCTCCTGGGTGGTGCCGAGCGACCCGTGCAGCTGCACCGCCCGCTGCAGGATGTCGTGCAGCACCGCGGCCAGTGCCACCTTGCACATCGCGATGTGGGTGCGGGCGGCGCCGTGCGGCTGGTTGTCGATGATCCACGCGGTCTGCAGCACGAGCAGCCGGAACTGCTGCAGCTGGATGGCCGAGTCGGCGATGAAGCCCTGAACGAACTGGTGCTCGGCCAGCAGCTTGCCCTGCGTCCGGCGCGACAGCGCCCGCTCGCACATCATGTCGAAGGCCCGCTGGCACTTGCCCACCACCCGCATGGCGTGGTGCACCCGGCCGCCCCCCAGCCGCGCCTGGGCGACCTTGAAGCCCTCGCCCGGCCCGCCGAGCATCGCGTCGAGCGGCACCCGGACCTGGTTGTAGCGGATGTAGCCCTCGGTGCCCTCGTCCATGTCGTCGCGCTCGTTCATGGTCGCGACGTTGCGGATGATCTCGATCCCAGGTGTCTCGGCCGGCACGATGAGCATCGACATCCGCTCGTACGGCTTCGCGTCGGGGTCGGTGACCACCATGACGATGAAGAACGAGGCGTAGCGGGCGTGGGACGAGAACCACTTCTCGCCCTCGATCACCCACTCGTCACCGTCCCTGGTGGCCTTGCACACGAACTCCTTGGGGTCGGAGCCCCCCTGCGGCTCGGTCATGGAGAAGGTGGACACGATGTTCCCCTCGAGCAGCGGCTGGAGGTAGCGTGCCTTCTGCTCCTCGGTGCCGTACAACGCGAGGATCTCGGCGTTGCCGGTGTCGGGGGCGGCCGTGCCGAAGACCGTCGGCGCCCAGCCCGAGCGGCCGAGGATCTCGTTCATCAGCGCCAGCTTGAGCTGCCCGTAGCCCTGGCCGCCGAGCTCGGGGCCGAGGTGGCAGGCCCACAGGCCCTGCTCCTTCACCTTCTCCCGCAGCGGGGCCAAGATCGCCCGGGACGCCTTGTTGTGCACGTCGTAGGGGTCACCGGGGCGCGGGAAGAGCAGGTCGAGGGGCTCGCACTCGTCCCGCACGAACGCGGCCATCCAGTCGAGCTTCTCCTGGAACTCAGGCTCAGTGAAGAACTCCCACATGTGCCGCTCCCGCCACCGTCTCCGTTGAATAGTTCACTGAATAATAGAAGACATATGTTTTGCTGGCCAGGGGAGGTGCGTCAACCGGGCGGTTCGAGCAGCTTGGCGACTGCTCCACGATGACGTAGACGCGCGGATCGTCGCGCAGCGCCGTGGCGGCCTGCCCCGGCCGGAGGACAGACACCCGAAGCGCACCGTCGGCCAGGGTGTACGTGCCGGGCAGCACGGCCGGCGCCGGACCGCCGTCGTTGTAGCCGATGACGCGGCCGGTGTGCCCGCCGAGGAAGGCCGCGATCTCGGCGTCGCTCATCCGGATGTCACGCTTCGGCACCGGCGGCCTCCCTAAAACCATCATTCAGAACGGGCGGTTGCGACTCTCCCCCGTCTGTGCTCCACCTGGCCCCGTCCGCGACGTCCAGCGCGAGCACCACCCGCCTGCCCTCCGCCGTCGCCGACCGGACCCGGTCCCGCACATGGCCGGGCACGTCCATGGATCCCGGTGCCGTCTGCTCGGTCGGCTGCGCCAGCCGCACCGGGCCAGGAAGGCCGCGTCGGGCTCGGGCAGGGACATGGAAGCCTCCGTAAGTGCGCCCGCCGCGGGTCCGCGGGCCGGATGCGCCGCCCCGGCCTAGCGCCCACCGCGGTAGCCGGGTATCGTCGATTCTCAGACGCGAATCGTATTACTAAATACTAGAAGATAGTTGTTTGACGGACATGGGGTGAGTGCGGATGGCCGCCAGCCAGGCCGACGAGAGACTGCTGGCCCAGCTGCGGGACCGGGTAGCGCGGCGGGTAACCGACTGGCGTCCCGCCGCGCGGGTCCTTGGCCTGTCCCCGCTGACCGGCGGCACCTCCAGCCTGACCTTCCTGGTGGATCTGGCCGGCGTCGCCGCGGGGGAGACCCCGGTGGTGCTCAAGGTCGCGCCGCCCGGGCTCGCCCCGGTCCGCAACCGTGACGTGCTGCGCCAGGCGAGGCTGCAGCAGGCGGTCCAGGGTGCCCGGCGGCCGCTGGCGCCGGACGTGCTCTTCTCCGACCCAGGCGACCCGCCGGACGTCCCGCCGTTCATGGCGATGAACCTGGTCCCGGGGGAGTGCGTGGAGCCGGTGCTGAGCGATGACGCCGAACGGCCCCCGGCCGGCCAGGTGCGGGCACGGTTCTTCGACGCGGTACAGGTGCTGGCCCAGTTGCACGCGATCGTCCCGGCCGAGGCGGGACTGGGCGACGAGCAGGCCATCGGGCTGGCCGACGAGGTGGACAGGTGGACCCGCGCGTTCGTCACCCTGCCTAGCGACATGGCAGGCGACTACGAGCGGGCCGCCAAGGCGCTGCGGGCGAACATGCCCGCGCCGCTGCCGCCGGCGATCAACCACGGCGACTTCCGGCTCGGCAACACCCTGTGCGAAGACGACCGGATCAACGCGGTCATCGACTGGGAGATCTGGTCGGTGGGTGACCCGCGCATCGACCTGGCCTGGCTGACCTTCTTCACCGACGACGCCGGGCACCCCGCCGTCGCCCCCGGGACGGTCGCGGGCACCCCGGCGGGCCGCGAGATCGTCCGGGCCTATGAGGACGCGCTCGGCCGGCCCGTGCCCGAACTCGGCTGGTTCGACGCGCTCACCCGCTACAAGGAGGCTGGCGTCACTGGGCTGCTGCTCAAGCGGGCGATGAAGCTCGGCCGGCCAGTGAAGGAGTCGATGGCGCGGATGCAGCCGGAACTGCCGCGGATGGTCCAGGAAACCATCCGCATGGTCAGCGGCTGACGGCGCACAGCAGCGAAAGAGGCGACAGATATGCATCCGCGAGTCTGCGTCAGCGGGCTGTGCTTTCCCGGTCTGCCAGCAACCGGAGCGATCGAGGCCATCGCCGGTCTCGGCGTGGCGAACGCGTCGCTGACCGGGGCCAAGGTCCGCGCGTCGGGAGCGGAGGCTGTCGTCGCGACCGGCCGCCGGCACGGCGTCAAGATCGTCACCACGACCGGCGCGCTCGGCCTCGACCTATCGTCAGGGCAGGCGTCCGCCGCGTCGCTATGGCAGGCGGAACAGGACATCGACCTGGCGGCGTCGGTGGGCGCCGGGGTGATGTACGGGCTACTCGGCCCGCGTACATCGGCCCGCTGGGACGCCTGCGCGGACGCCTACGTGAACGCGGTCGGCGAACTCGCCGGCTACGCGGCCGGCCGCGGGGTGACCCTCGCGATCGAGCCGACCAGCTGGCTTTACGCCGACCTGACGTTCATCCACACGTTCCACGACGCGCTGCTGGTCGCTCCCCGGGCCGGGATGGGGATCTGCCTGGACGCGTTCCACGTCTGGACCGAAGCCGGGCTGCGCGAGGAGATCGGCGAGCACGCCGGCCTGATCGCCCACGTGCAGCTGAGCGACATGACGAGGGGATCCCGGGCGCTCCCGTGCCGGGCTGTCCCCGGCGACGGGGACGTACCGCTGGCGGCCGTCGTCCAGTGGCTGCTGGACGCCGGGTACCCGGGAGTCTTCGACTGCGAGCTCAACGGGCCCGCCATCGACGCCATTGGCCACCACGCGGCCGCCGCGCAGACCGCCAACTGGCTCGACAAGCTCCTCGAAGAACTGGGGGCATGATCGCGCGGTGTCCGGCCTCGGACGCCCAAAACGGTGGAATCTCCCCAAAACGGACGGCGCTTGAACACGCCGTGGCGGTTTTCCCCCAGGCTGGGGAGAACTCACCGGCCGGAGTGCTCAGGTCCCGCCTCGGACACCAGAACTGGCGGGGAATCCCTCAAACGCAAACCGCTTGGTCATGCTGCGACACGGGTGGATGAGCAACCATGGAATAGCCGGCTGAACGTCGGGGATGGCGATCTTCGCCGGGCGGCGGCGGGGCGATTCCGCCGGGATCATCCCCACGAGCTCGCGGAACGGGTGCGGCATGGGGAACTCCTGGAACCTGCCGGCGTAGCGGGGGTCGGTGAACTCGATCGCGGCCAGCTGCACGTCGCAGCCGCGGCCGCGGAGCACCTCGGCCATCGCGTCTATAACCTTCCGTGTCTGGTTGGTGTACGTGAAATAGATGAACAGAACTGACGGCTTCGTCGCGGGGTCCATGACACCCCTCCTTAAGGCCAACGAGGTTGGCAAACGTACACCGCGATGACCTCAGCTTCCTGCCCAGCGGACAGAGCGGAAGAATGCTCCCGATGACATCCTTCACTGGCGCTCCACTTCAGCGCGAGCTGCCCGGGTACTCGCAATCCAGGTTGCAGATCGCGCCCGTGGGCTTGACCATCACGGGAGGGTCAGTCGAGCCCCGGCATGGTGCGGACCGGGCCGGGGTCTCGGCGGGTTCATTCATCTGGCACCGCGCTTACTCGCGGGCTAGCATCGCCTGCGCTTCGCGTTCGAGGTCGACGTAGGGATCGCCGCTGACGTCGACGGCGACCCGCTTGATCGTGCCGCCGGTAAAGCGGTGTGGCGATCCGTTCGGGTAGTCGTCCGTGACCGCCTCGCCGCTGTCGCGGCCCACGCACAGGCCCTCGCCGGCGAACATGAACTGTCCCGGCTGGGTCTTGATCCGGCCCTCGCCGACCTTGGTGTCCCCGTGGTACAGGGACAGGATTCCGGTCGACACGTGGGGCGGGTCCTCGCCGTCCTTTTCGAAGGACGCCGACAGGATCAGGTTCTGCCCGGTAGGCACATCCTGGGTGCCGTCGATCTTCTGCTCGATCATGCCGACGAAGTTGTTGACGTAGTGCAGCCGGTTGTCCTTCACGTACAGGGCGTGCCCGCCGAACCGTGACCCGTGCGCGAACAGGACCCCTTCCGCGCCGGGGGCGGGGATATCGACCAGGGCGCCGATCGTGAAGGACCGGTTGCGGATGTTCACCGCCTGCGCCTCGGGCACCTCGGCCGTGTCGGGGAAGTAGGTGTAGCGGTCCCGGGGCGAGGCCAGCTGTGGCCGCGGCGTCAGGATGATCTCCAGCGGGGACCGGTCATCGAGAGGGAAGGCATCGTTCTGGCCGGCCTCTGCGAACCACAGGTTGACCAGTTCCCTGACCTTCTCCGGGTGCTCGGCGGCCAGGTCGTGCAGCTCGGCCCGGTCGGTATCGGTGTGGTACAGCTCCCAGGTGTCGTCGTTGAAGTCGCTCCAGCCGCTGAGCGTGGGATGGGTGGTGACGGCCTTCCAGCCGTCGTGCCAGATCCCGCGTGAGCCGAGCATCGAGTAGAACTGGGTCTTGCGGGCCGACGGCGCCGACGGGTCATCCACGCTGTAGCGCATGCTCACCCCGTCGAACCGGCTCTGCACGTGGCCCTTGATGGTTTCCGGGGCCTCGACGCTCAGAGTGTCCAGGATGGTCGGGACGATGTCGATCGCATGGTGGTACTGGTGGCGCAGTTCGCCCCGGCCGGTGGTACCGGCTGCGGCCGGGGGCCAGGAGATGATGCACGGGTCGGCGGTACCGCCGTTGAACTCGTACCGCTTCCACATCTTGAACGGCGTGTTGAAGGCCATCGCCCAGCCGTTGGGGTAATGGTTGTAGGTCCTGGTCCCGCCGAGCTCGTCGAGCATCGCCAGGTTCGACTGGATATTGTCGGGGATGCCGTTGGCGAACAGCATCTCGTTGACCGATCCGTCGGGGCCGCCCTCGCCGCTGGCCCCATTGTCCGATACCAGGATCACCATCGTGTTGTCACGTTGCCCGGACTCCTCCAGATAGTCGAGCAGTCGGCCGATATGGTGGTCGGCGTGCGCCAGGAAACCCGCATAGACCTCGGCCATCCGCGCGAACAGCCGCTTCTCCTCGGCCGACAGCGAATCCCACGGCCTGGTGACATCTAGCGGCGGGAATGGCTGGCCTTTGGGCCCCGTGCGGGTCTCCGTGGTACCGATCGGGTTGACCGGGGGCAGCTCGGTGTCGGCCGGGACGATGCCCATCTGCTTCTGCCGGGCCAGGGTCTGCTCTCGCATCGCCTCGTAGCCCATGTCGAACCGGCCCTTGAACTTGTCTGCCCATTCCTTCGAGACATGGTGCGGCGCATGCGCGGCACCGGGCGCGTAGTAGAGGAAGAACGGCTTGTCCGGCGCGACGGTCTTGGAGTCCATGATGAACTCGATCGCCTTATCGGTGAGGTCCTCGGTGAGGTGGTAACCCTCGGCCGGCGACTTCGGCTGGTCGACGGGGTGGTTGTCGTAGACCAGGTCCGGGTACCACTGGTTGGTCTCCGCGCCCAGGAACCCGTAGAACCGCTCGAACCCGCGGCCGGATGGCCAGTTGCGCCGGGTCGAGGCGACGTTCATCTCCACGGTCGGGCACAGGTGCCACTTGCCCACCATGTAGGTGTTCCAGCCCCGTTCGCCCAGGATCTCGGGCAGCATGCCGTTTTCCGGCGGGATGGTGCCGCTGGCGTTCGGGAACCCGATCGCGGCCTCGGTGATGCACGCCATCGAATTGCGCGTGTGGTTGCGGCCGGTCAGCAGGCACGACCGGGTCGGCGAGCACAGCGCCGTGGTATGCCACTGCGTGTAACGGATCCCGTCGTTCGCGATCCGGTCGATGTTCGGCGTCTCGATCGGGCCCCCGTAGCAGCTCATGGCCGAGAACCCAACGTCATCCAGCACGATGTAGACAACGCTGGCCGCGCCGTCCGGCGCCTTCGGCGGCTCAAACGGAGCCCAGTCCGGCACCGAATCCCGGATATCGACGTTGATCGTGCCCTTGAACGGCTTGCTCATCCCTGTGCTCCTTCAATCGACCCTGATCCCGGATCCGGGTCCGGATGCTGCTCGGCGTCTAGCCGCTGAGCAGCGGTCCGGAACGGCGGGCGCTTGCTGCTCCAGGTTGTCGAGACGGTCATCCTGCTGGTTCTCCTGCTGTTCCCGTTCCGCCGACCGCCGCGCGACGCTCTTGCCGGCGACATAGGCGCCACCCCCCACCACGGCTGCGCGCATCAGCGGGCGTCTTCGACGGAACTTGACTGCCTCCTCAGGTCACGGCTGGCGGCGGATTGCTCCGCATAAGCCACGTGTGCTGAGAGTCACACGTCTCCAGCTCGCGGGCTTCACCCTTGGGGGGTGGTACAGCGCAATCGAGCCGCGCCGGCCGCGCGTCACCCCTTCCCGCAGATCGCCGCGCGGCGCAGCCCGCAGGTCGAGCCGGGCATGCGCGCGGGCATTTCGTCGCGGTGAGGCCCGGCAATATCGGGCCTGGCATCGCCAGGTCTCGCCATCCAGGTCGGCGGTCACCGCCTCGATGGCGTCCGGTGTCTCCGCGGCTCACGCGCAGTGGTCCCGGTCCTGCGCGAGATGCGTATGCGTGCGGTGATTCCCGAGTGTGCCGTGGTGCGCTGCCATCGGAAAGCGGTTTGAAGCGGCCGACTCCGGTGGCCGCCGGTGGGCCTGATGGCTAAACTCGCGGGTCGCTGCCCACTGGCCCGGCTTGTTTCCATAGCACCTGGAGGTCGGCGGCCCGGGAACAGCGGATCGCCAACCTCGGCCTCGAACTGATCGGCGTAAGCGTCGTGGCACCGCCGGCCGACGTCCGCCATGAGACTTCCAAATGACGATGACCGAGCTATCCCTCGGTTCGCGCGTGTCGGAATCTCGTGCGGAAGGCCAATCCCCCTCGGCAGGCGCGGGCTAAGGCAGCCGGGCGAAGGCGCGCCCCCGTTCGGGCTGATCGCAGTGAATTATCCCGAACGGGAGCGCGGTTCCCCGTCCCGGCCGGACTACTCCAGGGGCTGGCGGGAGACGGCGGACGGCTGGCGGCCGCTCAGCAGCCACGCGGCGGCCCCGATCAGCGGCATGCCGATGACGAGCAGGCCGATGTCGCCCCACGGCATGTGACCCCAGTCAGCGCCCGCCTGGAGGACCGGACTAGAGCTGGTGACATGACAGCTACTTCCCCTGCCGCCGAGAAGGAGCGGGCCGGCCGCAGGTGTCGCCGACGGCCAGGCGGGCGGTCAGCTCAGCCGGACCAGGCCGCTGACTGCCAGGTAGGCGCCCAGGAGCAGGGCGATGGCGGCCATGAGCTGCAAGGCGTGGCCCAGCAGCCAGTCCTGGGTGTGCTTGAGCCGTGCCTTGGTGGCCTCAGGCCTGAGTTCCAGGAACGCGAACGGGATGATGATCAGCAAGAAGTCGATGAGGACGAAGACGACGACGGCGATGACCTGGGTCGCGGTGGAGGATTTCCCGGTGACCAGGTTGTGCAGCGCGGTGAGGTAGCTGGCGCCCGGAATGCCGATCACGGCGCCGACGAGCGCGGCTAGCCCGAGCCTGGGCTCAGCCAGCGCCCGCCCCGCCCAGCTGTTCTTCTTTTCCGGCTTGTCCGGCTTGTCCGGCTTGTCCGGCGGCCCGGTCCCGGCCGGGACCGGTACCTCGCGCCGGCCGTGCAGCCGGCCCGTTGCCAGCAGCGCGCCGGCAGTGAGCAGGAACAAGCCGAGGGCCAGGTCGACGCCCGCGCTGACCGAGGCCTGGTGCTTGATGGCATCGGCGCGGAAGACGAGCACGTCCAGCAGGCCGATCGTCAGGGC
>Ga0209656_10002294_pt1 | contig 12387 bp, 13 predicted proteins | sample BogFormECP12_OM2_FD_188239 | JGI IMG/M metagenome (GOLD analysis project Ga0209656, IMG submission 188239) | Bog forest soil microbial communities from Calvert Island, British Columbia, Canada - ECP12_OM2 (SPAdes) (version 2) | ecosystem: Environmental > Aquatic > Freshwater > Wetlands > Bog ... | reverse complement strand
CTCGTCGAGCAGCAGCAGGGTCGCGCCGCCCAGCTCGAGCAGCAGGATCTGCAGCCGCGCCTGCTGGCCGCCGGACAGCGTGCCGAAGTCCTGCCGGGCGCACGCCTGCAGCTCGTACCGCGCGAGGGCCGACATCGCCTCGTTGATGAGCAGCGCGTGCTCGGTCATCACGATCTCCAGCGGGGTGCGCGACGCCAGGTCGGGCCTGGCGTGCGTCTGCGCGAACATGCCGGGCACCACCCGGGCGCCGAGCCGCGCCGTCCCCTCGTGCGCGAGCGGCTCGCCCGCGAGCAGCCGCAGGAAGGTCGACTTGCCGCTCCCGTTCGCGCCGAGCACCGCGATCCGGTCGCCGAACCAGATTTCGGTGCCGAACGGCCGCGTGGTTCCCGCCACCGCCAACCCCTCGGCCATCACCGCGCGGCGGCCGGTGCGACCGCCTTTGAGCCGCACGCGGATGTTCTGCTCGCGGGGCGGGATCTCCGGCGGCCCCGCGTCCTCGAACTTCTGCAGGCGTGTCACGGCCGCCTGCAGGCGCGATGCCATGTCGGAGTTGTGGCTGGCCTTCTGCCGGTACATGCGGACGAGCTCTTTGAGCTTCTCGTGCTCCTCGTCCCAGCGGCGGCGCAGCTCTTCCAGCCGGTCGATCCGGTCCCTCCTGGCCTGCGCGTACGTAGCGAATCCGCCGCCATGGACCCAGGCGTGCCGGTCCTCGACGGTGACGATGCGCTGCGCGCACGCGTTCAGCAGCTCACGGTCGTGGCTGACCAGCAGCACCGTCTTGTTCGTGGCCGCCAGCTGGCTCTCGAGCCAGCGCTTGCCGGGCACGTCGAGGTAGTTGTCCGGCTCGTCGAGCAGGAGCGTGGCGGCCGCGCCGCGCAGCAGCGACTCCAGGACCAGGCGCTTTTGCTCGCCGCCGGACAGTGTGTTCACCGCGCGCCAGCGCACCTCGTCGTAAGGCTTGCGCAGCGCGGCGACGCAGCACTCGTCCCAGTGCACCTCGGCGTCGTAGCCGCCCGCCTCGCTGTAGGCGTTGAGCGCGGCGGCGTACTCCAGCTGGGCGGGCTCGTCGTCGCGCTCCATCATCACGAGCTCGGCGTCGTCCAGGCGGCTGGCGGCCTGCTGGACGGGTCGCGGGGCGACCGACAGGAGCAGGTCGCGGACGGTGGCGTCGGCGCCGGCGGGGCCGCCGATGAACTGCCGCATGACAGCGAGCCCGCCTGTTGCTGTTATCACGCCGGTTTGCGGCTCGATGTCGCCGGCGACCATGCGGAGCAGCGTCGTCTTGCCCGCCCCGTTCGGCCCGACCAGGGCGGCGGTGACCCCCTCGCCGACGCGGAAGCTGACGTCGTCGAGCAGTACCCGGCCGTCCGGCAGCACGTGGCTGACGTGCGCCACCTCGACATGTCCCACTCGCGGACCGTACCCGGCGCGGCTGTGCTAGGGCAACGCGATTAATCCCGCAGCAGGGCCACCGCCCCGGCCGCGCCCGCCGCCGCCGCGCCGCCCGCCGACGCGGCGATCAGCCATCGGGTAGCGGGCGGGAGTTCGGGCCACGCCCCCGCGGTGATCGCCGTGTCCAGGACGTCGGACAGGGCGCCGGCGGCCACCCACGTCGCGGCGGCCTCCCCGGATGCCGACGGCCTCAGCAGCGCGGTGAGCGCGCCGAGCCCGAGGACGATGTCACGCGCGCCGAGCGCGCGCCCGAACACCCGCGCGCCGAGTTCGTCCGCTGACGCGCCTACCCACGGGCGCGCGGGAACCGAAGGCCGGATCAGCGCCGCCACACCGAGCGCCACGCGCCCGGCCGCCACCGCGGTGGCGGCCTGCCGGGACAGCGAGAGAGCGGCCGCCGCGGCCGGCCGCCTGTTCGTGTCATGCACCATGACAGACATTGTCGCCGCCGGCGAAGAGGTCGCGCAGGTAACCGGCTATCGCTTCCATGCTGCCTGGCGTGCCCCGCGCCGCCGCGTGCCCGTCCGGCCGGACCAGGACGACCGGTCCCGTCCCGCCGTCGCAGGTGACGACGTCCACGTCCGCGCGGTACGGCCACAGCGCGGGGTCGGCTCGCAGGCCGGCCGCGTGCGCGGCCGGAACCAGCAGCACGTGCCGACCGCTTCGAAGGACGCTGTGCAGCGTGGTGACCCGGCTGCCCGCGCGGACCTCGCGGTCCGGCACGCGCTGCCCGGCCCGCGGCGTGCCCCCGGCACGGTCCGGCCGGACCAGCGGGCCCGGCGGGTAGGCGACGTAGACCTGGCTGAGCCGGCGGGCGGCGCGGCGCTGGATGACAGCGGTGCGGCCGAGGGCGGGGACGGTGACGTCGCGGACCCGGCGCTTGACCGGGTGGGTCATGGTGCCGTACCGGACGAGGGTGTGCGTGAGCCGCAGGACGTCGGCGGCGACCGGGCCGCGTTCGGCGCCGTAGCTGTCGAGCAGCGTGTCGGGCGCGCGGCCAGCGGCGACGAGGGCGAGCTTCCAGCCCAGGTTGTGGGCGTCGATGATCCCGGTGTTCATGCCCTGGCCGCCGGCGGGGGTGTGGATGTGCACCGCGTCGCCGGCCAGCAGGACACGGCCGCGGCGGTAGGCGCTCGCTGACCGGCGGTGGCAGCGGAAGGTCGCGAGCCAGGTGGGGTCGGACACCGTGACGGGCCGGTGGGCGGCTCGCTGCCCCGGTCTCCCGCGAAGGGCAGCGTCAGCCGCCACCGGTGGCCGCGCATCGGGAAGAAGATCACCGGCAGGCCGTCGGCCCGGAAGCACGCGTGCGGGCGGCAGCACCTTGACCCGGGCCGCCGCCAGCTCGATCGCCAGCGGCAGGCCGTCCAGCCTGCGGGCGATGTCCGCGATCACCGGCGCGTTCTCATCATCGATGCGGAACCCGGGCACCACGGCGGCAGCCCGCTCGGCGAACAGGCGCACGGACTCGCACGCGGCGAGTTCGGCGGCGGTCGCGGCGGGGCGCGGGTCCGGGACCGCCAGCGGCGGAACCGGGCATTCCTGCTCCCCGGAGACGCGCAGCGACGAGCGACTGCTGACGAGGATCCGCAGCGCGCTGGTCTCCCGCAGCAGCTCGGTGACCACCGGAGCGGCGGCCAGCAGGTGCTCGAAGTTATCCAGGACGATCAGGAGCTGACGCTCGCGCAACTGGCTGACCAGGTGCTCCATCAGCGGCCGGTCCCGGCGTCCTGCAGCCCGATCCGCTGTGCGATCGACGACGGCACGAGCCCTGGATCGCGGACCGGCGCCAGCGGCACGAAGAAGACGCCGTCGGGATAGTCGCCGGCCACCTCGGCGGCCAGGGCTATGCACAGCCTGGTCTTGCCGCTCCCGCCCGGCCCCGTCAGCGTGACCAGGTAGCTGCCCGCGAGCAGCCGCTTCGCCTCAGTCAGCTCGCGTTCCCTGCCGATGAAGCTGGTGAGCGGCTTTGGCAGGCTGATCCGGCTGGAGTCGCCCGGCTGCGAGGACATGGCCATGGCCTCCAGTGCGCGGTGGGCCCGGAAACTCGGTCTCCGTTGCTACTCCTATGGTCGCACTCCCGCGGGTTCTCGCGGTTCGCCGAGCAGCTCGCGGACGCGCGGGATGACCTGACGGCCGTACAGCTCGACGCAGGTCATCAGCTGGTCGTGCGTCAGCCCAGGCATGCCGTACTTCAGGTCGAACCGGGTGGCGTCCAGCGCGCGGAGGTTGGCCGCGATCTTCCGCGCGACGGTCTCGGGCGAGCCGACGTACAGCGCGCCGTGCGGCCCGGTTTCCCGGTCGAACGACTCCTCGGTGGGGATCGCGAAGCCGCGCTCGGGGGCCATCAGCGTGATGATGTCCCGCCAGCGCGGCCAGAACTCGGCCTTGGCCTGCTCGTCGGTGGCGGCGACGTGGCCCGGTGAGTGGACGAGCACCGGCAGCGGGGGCCGGCCGAACTGCTCCAGGGCCCGCCGGAACAGCTCCGAGTACCGCGCGAACCGGGCCGGCGGGCCGCCGATGATGGCCAGCGCCAGGCCGAAGCCGAGGCGGGCCGCGCGGATCACCGACTGCGGGTTGCCGCCGACGCCGATCCACGCGGGGAACGGGCCGGACTCGGTATGGGGCACCACGTCCTGGTCCAGCAGCGGCGCGCGCGTCTTGCCCTGCCAGGTGACCGGCCCGCCCTTGAGCAGCTCGGCGAACAGCCCGGCCTTTTCGTCGAACAGCTCGTCGTAGTCGGCGAGGTCGTAGCCGAACAGCGGGAACGAGTCGATGCTCGACCCGCGGCCGAGGATGACCTCGGCCCGGCCGCCGGAGATCGCGTCCAGGGTCGAGTACCGCTGGAACACCCGGACCGGGTCATCGGAGCTCAGCACGGTGACCGCCGAGCCCAGCCGGATCCGCCGCGTGCGGGCCGCGATCGCGGCGAGCACCACGTCCGCGGCCGGCATCGGGAACTGCCGGTCTCGGCCAGCGTTACCGAGGTGTTGGTCATCACCGACGAGCCGCGCGGGATGCGGGCGAGGACGGCGGCGCGCGCGGCGTCGAGGTCGTCCACGACTTCCACGCTGAACCCGTGTTCTTCCAGGGCGGTGAGGGTGGACGCGAGCACCCGCTCGTCGGGCAGCGTCGTGTAGCGGTCAGGTGTGGTAACCGAGCTCACTGGGTGGTCCTTCCTCCGGGCCGGACGACAACGGAAGCTTAAGCGGACTTTACCCCGCTTATATTCCGGGCGGCGGAGTGGAGCGCCGTAGAGTGAGAGCCATGAGCCAGCCCGTAACCCTGGGACCAGGGCGCGCCGAGCGCGCTGACGCCGCGCGCAACCGGCGGCGGCTGCTGGCCACGGCGCGCGAGATGCTCGCCGAGCAGGGCGCGGACAAGCTGACAATGGACGCGCTGGCCGAGCGCGCGGGCCTGGGCAAGGGAACGGTGTTCCGCCGGTTCGGCACGCGCGCGGGGATCTTCCAGGCGCTGCTGGATGACGACGAACGGGGGTTCCAGGAGCAGGTGCTCTCCGGCCCCCCGCCGCTGGGCCCTGGCGCTCCGCCGCTGGACCGCCTGATCGCCTACGGCCGCGCCAGGATCGGCTTCCTGATCGGGCACCGCGAGATCGCCCGCGCCGCGCTGGACGGCAAGGAGCCGGTGCCTGCCGGGTCGCAGAGCCCGCTGTCGCGGGCGCACATCTGGTTCCTGCTCGGCGAGCTGCGCCTCGGCGACGTCGACCTGGACGTCCTGGCCACCCAGCTCACCGCCGCGCTGGACGGCCCGCTGCTGCTCTACCTGTCCTCAGACATCCTGGCCCAGACCGCCCCGCAGGTCTCCGGCCGCCTCGGCCGCGGCTGGGAGGACCTGATCCGGCGCGTCGCCCGCGACGGCCTCGACTAGCAGGCCAGCTCACCCGGGCACGCGGGCTCAGGAGGCCAGCACCTTGTCGAGGAAGGAGGCGAGGTTGAGCCGGGTGCGATCGATCTTGGCCGCAGCAGCCGGTGAGGGCGGTCGGCGCCTGATTATCTCCCGCTTCCGCGGAAATGCCGCGTCAAAGCCATTATCCCGAAAACTTTTTTCTGCGCGAATAGAAAACATCGTCATAGCGACGAAAAACCTTCGGCATAATGAGGTCCGCGCCTCAGCAGTACCGTCAGACGCACGCGTTCTCCTGGGCTCGCACACCTGGGAGCGGCATGGTGCGGACGTGGCCGTTGGTGCGAGAGATGCGCACCGACGCCGGCTGAGCCGCTCTCACGCGGGCGCTACGCGCAGGCGCAGGTACTGCTTGATGCCGAGCAGCCGGAAGCCGCCCCGCTGGAGCGGGCTGAACACCGACGCCACCAGGGGCCCGGCGGCGCTGCGGTCCAGGAACCGCGGATCGGTAGCCTGGTGGTCCCGGCCGCTCACCTTGAGCCCGCAGCCGCCCGCCGCCAGCACGTTCTTTGCCCAGTCGGACTGATTGCCGAATGTCAGCGGGATTACCGCCACATCGCCGCTGACCTTTGCTCCCACGGGAGTCACGTACTCGCGGCCAGATCGCCGGCCGACGTGCCGGACCTGCGCCGCCATGGAAAGCGGCCGACGGCCGGTGATCTTGACCATCAGCGGGTTGAGCACCCGCGTCATCGGGCGCACCACGATCTTCACAAGCGGCGACGGCCCGACGGGTGGCACCACGGCGGACGCGGCCTGCCGCCTGGATGACCTCACCGCGCATGGTGAGCACAAGGACGCCGGACAGCTCGCCGCCGCGGAAGCCGAGCAGCGCGGGCTGGCCGGCGATCGGCTGGGAAACCAGCGTCGCTTCCGGGCCCCAGAACCGCAGCAGGTTCCTGGCGACCTCGGCGGCGCCGCGTACCACGCCGCGCACGGGCCCGTCCGGCCCGAGGTCGACGTCGCAGCAGCTCGCCGAGGCGTTCGCCTACCTCGGGCTGACGGTGTTCACCTCGTACTTCCTCAACTACGCGGCCACCGAACTGGACATTCCGGACGCGGCGCCATGAGGCTGGTTCAGGCGCGCATCGTGACCGACGACGTGGCCGGCCTGGCGGCGTTCTACGCCGGGCTGCTCCGGGCCGACGTGGCGCTCAACGACTACGTCGAAGTCCCGGCCGGCCCGGCCTCGGTCGGCTTCTCCAAACGGCGCTTCACCGAGTACCGCGCCGGCTGCGGGGCGGGCCGCGCCGCGCGCGAGGTGATCCTCGACTTCCAGGCCGCCGACGCCGACGCGGAGTACCCGCGGATCGCGGCCTTGGGCGTCGACTGGCTTATGCCCCCCGCGACCCAGCCCTGGGGCAGCCGCTCCATGATCTTCAGGGATCCCGGGGGAACCCTCGTCAACGTGTTCTCCCGGGAGGCAGGGCATCGGTGCTGATTTGACCCTCACAAATACGTGCGAAAAGCTCCAGGTCAGGCACTTGTGTGACAGCCGGTGAAGCAGAGCAGAAAGTTCCGCGATCAACGATCCTTTCGCAGCCATTGACGTGCACTGCTCTGGTGATCTAGCGTCCACCACATAGCTGATGTGAACGATCACATCGGCCGTCTGACAGTGCAGCTAAACCCGGAGGTCCGCATGGGCAAAGTGGCCCCGAAGGTAGAAGAGGCAATAGAAAAACTCGATATGAAGGACGGGCCCACCCGGCGGAAGCTGCTTGCCGGGACCGGCCTGGTCAGCGCGACGGCCGCGGCGTCGGCGCTCCTGGCCGCCTGCAGCTCGTCGAGCAGTTCGTCGTCGTCGAGCGCGGCGGCCGCCGCGACCGGCAGCAACCCGTTCCCTGGCACGCCGAAGTTCCAGTTCTGGTTCGTCAACCACGTGACCACGAACAGCTTCTTCGTGCCGACCCAGTACGGCATGGCCGACGCCGCCACGCTGTTCGGCCTGCCGACGCCGAAGTGGACCGGCTCGGCGAACTCGGTCGCGTCGGAGATGGTGTCGGCGATCAACTCCGCGGTGTCGGCCAAGGCGGCCGGGATCGCGACGACGCTGACCAACTCCACCTCGTTCACGACCCCGGTCGGGAACGCGATGAGCGCGGGCATTCCCGTGCTCAGCTACAACGCCGACGGCAGCGTCAGCTCCAACGGCACGCCCAACATCGGCACCAACAGGCTGTGCTACGTCGGCCAGGCGCTGTTCACCTCGGGCCAGCAGCTCGGCGAGCGGATCAAGCAAGTGGTCCCCACCCCGGGCGACGTCGTGATCTTCATCGCCACCCCGGGCCAGGCGAACATCCAGCCCCGGTACGACGGCGCGGCCTCGGTGCTGAAGCCGCTCGGCTACACAGTCGCGGAGATCGCGACCGGCGCGAACACGGCTGTCGAGCAGGGCGCCATGGTGTCGTACCTGCTCGGGCACAAGAGCGTGAAGGGCGCGTTCGCCGTGGACGGCGGCTCCAGCTCGTTCCTCGCCCCGGCGCTCAAGAAAGCGGGCCTGACGATCCCCAACGGCGGGTTCGACACCGAGCCGCTCACGCTGTCCAACATCGCCGCCGGCGAAACCGATTTCACCATCTACCAGGACCCCTACCTGCAGGGATTCCTGCCGGTGCTGTACCTTTACCTGTTCAACATCTCCGGCGGTACAATCAGCCCACCGAACACCGACACCGGCCTGAGCTTCATCACGAAGAGCAACGTCGGCCCCTACCAGCAGGCCAGCCGCTTCCAGGGTTCGGCGACGGCGGCGAAGTACATTCCGCGGCCGGCCGGCGCGATCCAGAACCCGATCGCGACGACGAGCACCTGACATGGCCGCGCCCCTGACCCTGGGCGCGGGAAGCCGAAGCCGGCGACGGGAGGCCGTGCCTGCGGGGCAGGCCGGTCGCCCGCCGTCGGCGTCAGGCTGAGCGGACGAGGAGAGCGGATGTGAGCGAGACAACCAGGCAGACCGGCAGGCTCATCGGTGAGCCCGGCGGAGGCCCTGGCCCCGGCAATGGCACCGTCGACATACTGCGCCGCTGGTTGGGCGTTTTCGCCCGCCAGCGTGAGGCCACGATCCTGGTCGTAGCGGTCGCGCTGCTGCTGTACTTCGGCCTCAGCAACACCTCGAGCTTCGTCAGCAACGCCAACGCCACCAACCTGCTCTCGGCCACCGCGGCGCCGATCGCCATCATCGCCATCGGCGAGGTGATGCTGCTGATCTGCGGCGAGATCGACCTGTCGGTCGGTTTCATCTTCACCTTCTCGCCGTTCGTGATGTTCTTCATGAACGAGTACTTCGGCGTGCCGGCGCTGCTGGCGATCATCCTCAGCCTGGTCTTCGGCCTGGTGGTCGGCTTCATCAACGGCTTCTTCACGGTCACGCTGGGGGTTCCGTCGTTCATCACCACGCTCGGCACCGGGTTCATCCTGCTCGGGCTGGCGCTGACCCTGTCGCACGCCGAGCCCAAGACCATCCCGCCCGCCACCGTCAGCATCGGGAAGTACCTCGGTATCGACGCGTGGTCTTGGTTCATCTGGGCCGTCATCCTGGTCGCGATCTTCCACGTCGTGCTGACCCGGACGCGGTGGGGCCTGTACACGATCTCCACCGGCGGCAACCAGCTCGGCGCGCGCGAGGCCGGCATCAACGTGGGCAGGATCAAGTACGGCAACTTCATGATCAGCGGGGTGCTCGGCGCGCTCGTCGGCCTCCAGTCCGCCTTCTACAACAACACCATCGACCCGCTGGCCGGCGGGTACCAGCCGATGTTCTACGCCGTGACCGCGGCCGTCATCGGCGGGACCGCGATGCTCGGCGGGTCGGGCACCATCCTCGGCGCCTTCCTCGGCGCGATCGCGCTGGCCACCCTGATCGACGGCTTCAACATCCAGGGGATCAACGCGAACGCGATTCCGATCGTCTTCGGCTCCGCGATCCTCATCGCCATGGTCGCGAACGTCCAGCTAGCCAGGGTGCGTGAGAGAGGAAGGGCGTTATGACATCGCAGTCGCCGGAGCCGTGGACCGTCGCGCCAGACGGCGATGTGCTGCGCGCCGAGCACATCAGCAAGCGCTTCGGCCCTGTGACCGCCCTCGTCGACATCAACCTGCGGCTCGCCCGCGGCGAAGTGCTCGGCCTGCTCGGCGACAACGGCGCGGGCAAGTCGACCCTCATCAAGATCATCTGCGGCTTCCAGCAGCCGGACGCCGGCCGGCTGATCGTCAACGGCCAGGAAGTGACGCTCAAGTCCGTGGACCAGGCCAGGTCACTGGGCATCGACGCCGTGTACCAGGACCTCGCGCTGATCAACCAGCTCAGCGTCTACCACAACATGTTCCTCAAGCGCGAGCGCCTCCGCGGGCCGCTGCTGAACAACCGGTCGATGCACGAGGCCGCCCGCAGTTATCTCGACCAGATGGGAATCAACATCAAGTCGGTGGACGTTCCCGTCGCCAGCCTGTCCGGCGGGCAGCGGCAGGCGATCGCCATCGCCCGCGCCGTGTACTCGGACGCGAAGATCCTGCTGCTCGACGAGCCGCTGGCCGCGATGGGCGCGAAAGAGGCGGCGATCATCCTGGACCTGGTCCGCGACCTGAAACAGCGGGGCGATGTGTCGATCATCATGATCGCGCATAACTACGGCCAGGTGCTGGAGATCTGCGACCGGATCAACCTGCTGCAGCACGGGCAGATCACCCTGGACAAGGCCAGCAAGGACACCTCGGTCCAGGAGCTCAACGACATCGTGGTGGCCGAGTACCGGCGCGCGCTCGAAGAGCGGCAGCGGTCAGCCTGACTGCTGCCGCCCCAGGCCGGCTAGCCGCCGGCCGTGATGCCGAGCTGGCTGAGCATCTCCGCCTGGTCGAAGTACAGGTGGAAGCCGGTGATCTTGCCCTCCTCGAACTCGTAGACGCAGCAGAAGTCGACCGTCGCCGTCCGGCCGGTCGGCGCGATCTCGCCGCCCGGCCCGCGCAAGGCACCGGTGTGCGTGCCGATGGCGCGGCCCTCGTGCACGCCGCCCCGGTCGTCGGCGTGGATGGCGATGATGTCCAGCCGGTTGCCCGGGAACGCGTCGTTGTACATCGACCAGATCGTCTCGGCGGCTTCCCGGCCGGTCAGCCGCAGTCCGCCAGGCGCCCGGGCCTCCAGCCGGTGCAGGTCGAGGCCTGACATCCAGCCGTCGCGGTCCTTGGCGTTCCACAGCTCGATGTCGCGCTCGATCAGGCTCCTGGTATCGCCGTCGCGCACCGTCGTGAACACCAGCCGGTACTCCTCGACGGACCGTATCTGGACGTGCGCGATCTCCGCCGCGCTCGAGCGCAGCCGCGCGGTGGCCGACCGGCTGGCGGCCAGCGCCGCCGCGTCCTCCCACGCGGTGATCACGAGACACCGGCCGGAGGTCCGGTCGGTCGTGAGCTGGGCGCTGCACAGGCCCGGCATGTCCATGAGCGACGGCACGCCGGTGTTGGGGAATTCGTCGATGAACGCGTCCATGTTCGCCGGGGCGCACTCCGCGCGGACCAGCCGCACGCCGGCGCCGGCCTGCGGGCGGCTGCGCCGGACGAAGACCGGCACGTCGTAATGCTCGACGGTCACGCTGCCGCGCATGCGTTCGGCGACCTCCTTGCGCGAGACCTGGACGGCCTGCTCGCTCGCGGTCATGGCTTCCATGCTGTCCCAGTAGGACGCCACCACGCAGACGCCTAGGTCGTCGTTGGCGAGGCAGGCGAGGCCCCGGTTGCCGTGCTGTGCCTCGACATGGGCCCGCACGGTTCCCTCCATGTAGCGGATTGTCTCTTCGAGCTGGGCCGGGTCCCCGGCCACCATGTTCATCCGGGCGTGCATGAGCTCATCCCCCCTCTGGGCTGATCCCCCGCCCCTGTGTGCTCCGAGTCAAGCACCGCCCTGACGACTGGACAAGATCATCATCTATAGAACCTAGACATGCGACAGCGCAGGTCACGACCGTACTGGCATTAGATTCGGATTCAACAACCGAGCCGCAGCGTCACGTCGAGGACGTCCCGGGAGGCCACCGCGGCGCATGTGCCGTGGCGACGCAGCATGCCGGTGATCCACGCCTGGTCGGCGAGGAGCTGTGCCCTGAGGGTAGTCAGCCGCGTCCGTTCCGCATGATTGATGATTTCAGCCAGCAGCCGGCCGCCGATGCCGAGCCGCTGCCAGGCGTCCTCGACCAGGATGCCGATCTCGGCGATGCCAGCGGTCACGGTGCGGCAGCTCGCGAGCGCGACCAGGGTGCCGCCGCCGGCCGCCTCCGCGACGAGGGCGAAATGCGCCGGGCTGCCGGACAGGGCCTCGGCCAGGTACCGCTCGGGGAACGCGCTGACGTGCCCGTGGAACCGCCGATACCGGGTTTCGCTGCCGCACCGGTCCAGCATCAGGGCCAGCGGCTGCCGGTCACGCCGCCGGGCGCGCCTGACGTCGAACAGCCCGCCGAGCAGCGAACCGGGCTCGGGGCTGGGCTCGCGGCCGTCCTGGACGGGCATGCTCATGGCCGCGGCGCTCCGATCGGGTTCGGCACAGGGATGACCCCGGCGTCGATGAGCCCCCGGCTGATGGGCGTCGCCAGGTCGATCGCCCGCTTGACCCCGGTCTCCCCCAGCCGCTCGACCGGTCCCGCGGCGAGCCGGTCGGTGAGGTCCTCGACGTCGCGGCGGAGCGCGCCGCCCGTCTTGGTGAGCCGGCCGTCGCGATCCAGCAGGCCCCGCGCCTGCAGGCGCCGCACCGACTGGTCCCAGTCCTCGTCGCTCCACCCTCTGGTGGGCTGTATCAGGGCCCGGGTGATGGCACCCGTGGCCACGAACGTCAGCGACGCGTCGAGACCGCGCAGCCCGTTCGCGACGCCGGCCAGGACGTGCCCGTCGCCGCGGTGCTCACGCAGGATCGTCGCGCCGAGCCAGGCCGCGGCGACCGGGTCGGCCGGCCGGTGGACGCACGACCAGGCCGCGGCCAGCGGCCGCCCGTCGTACCGGCAGCCGGCCACCGCGTCCCACAGCAGGCCG
>Ga0209656_10002293_pt1 | contig 12390 bp, 8 predicted proteins | sample BogFormECP12_OM2_FD_188239 | JGI IMG/M metagenome (GOLD analysis project Ga0209656, IMG submission 188239) | Bog forest soil microbial communities from Calvert Island, British Columbia, Canada - ECP12_OM2 (SPAdes) (version 2) | ecosystem: Environmental > Aquatic > Freshwater > Wetlands > Bog ... | reverse complement strand
TACCTACCACCAACGTCCTGACCGAGAAGCAGATCGCGGAAATCGTCGACGGACTCGGAAACGTCGCTGAGCTGCTCAATAGCGCCGATCCATCGGAGTTGGCGGCGTTGTACGCCGCGCTTCGATTGGAGATGGTCTACAACGTCGCCGCCAAGATCGTCGGCGTCTCGATTCGTCCGACGGGTAGGGGTAGTAACCGTGTCCGAGGGGGACTTGCCCACTAACCCTACGCATCGATTTGAGCTCCTAGCAGGCACTTTACGGGTCCCAACCCACGATCCGGCGCTGCGAATGCATCGCCGGACGGCCACCCGCCTTGCGGGGTGGGCACCAACGGCTCGATCAGCTCCCACTGGGCGTCGGTCAAGTCGGAAGGATAGCCCTTGTTCTTGGCCACAAGTCCACACAGCGCAAAACGCGCTGGCCTGCCTGAACGCGTGTTCAGTGTAGTGGTACTTGTCCGTACCGGCGTTTGCTGGAAAGTTTCGGCGCTGCCAGCCAGCTTGACGGCTGTCCGGACCTTAGCGGGCTCCAAAAGATTCCGCCGGGAGCGGTGGGGCAAACGAACGGGGTAGGGCACCCGGCTTGCGTGTGTAGGTGGCCGGGCGGCCAGGCGACACGCGGGCAAAATTGACGTGCATTTCGGCCGAGATTGTGCGGTTCTGTCCAGTTGCCCAACAGAAGGGAGCCACACACGATGTGATCAGCGCACAGGAAGGACTGTCGACATGACAGAGGGTGAAGAACAGGAAGAGGTAGAGCGGGTACGCGACTGGGTCCGCCGGCTACAAGCCTTCGTGGAGTCGCTGGACGACCTCGAGGGCACCACGCCAACGGACTTCTGCGAAAGCGCCTGTCTGGCATGGCAGAACACCGCCATGTCGGCTAACCCGCCGCCAGCTAGTCCCGCAGCTCTGATCATCGTCGAGGCCTTTGGCGCTATCACGCAGGTGATGAAGACCGTGGCGACGGACTGGGTGGACACCCCTGACGTTCGGGACCGGTTGACGCGTGATGGAGCTCAGCAGCTTCTGAAGGACGCGCTGGACGGCATTCTGTCCAGTAGCGCGCGTTGGCTTTCCGAAGGGCTGCCGTCGGCGGAGGAGGTCCAGCAACGGATCGCCGCCGCTAAGGGGGACGTGCAAGCGGCGATGGGTGAACTCCAGAAGAGGGATGCCGAGTTGGAGCAGGCCGAGGAAGAGGCGGCCGCAGACCCGTACGGGGCGATTCTCGGATATCGAGATGACAACCGCGATGTGGGCTTGATCTTCGACAAGGTGTGTTCGTTCACCGAAGCCGAGCACACGCGCTATCGCGATGCGCACGAACGGCTCCGGAAAATGGTGGACAGTGAGTTGTTGCGGCACATCTCCGATGAGAGCGATGCGGTGACCGACGCGGTGATCGGCATCCTCCAGGATCTACAGAGCGACCGGATCTCACTGATGGATGAGGACGCCTGGGATGAGCGCAGGCGCAAACTTCGCTCGGCGCTGATCTCCTTTACCAGCGCGCTACAGATTCACGAGGATCAAACAATCCGCTCTGCGCGCAACGCCTTCAGCCGGAACACGCCGGAAGAACAGGCAGTACTGGCCTTGTTCAACGACTTGAAGACGACGTCGTTTGAGTACCGCTGGCTGGGAGAAATGCGCGATGCGCTGCTGCACGGCGATATCAACGCGTTCAAGTACGACTTCACGGCACGGTTGCACGGCGACCCTGAGGTGAATGTGTACATGGATCGCGGGTACATGCTCCAGTTCACTAGGGAGGCTAGGAACAAGCCCTGGCTGAAGCGTAGCGAGCTGGAACAGATGACTTCTGATCCCAGCGTTCTGGACATGATCAAGGCGCTTCAGGCTGAAATGGGTCCACTCCAAGAGAAGCTGGACAAAATCCTGTACCCCCGACGTGGCCGACGACGCCGCCACGGTCAAGGAACTGATCGGCCGATTCGAGGGCAGGCAGGGCCTGTACGCGCTGCAAAACGGCCCCGGTTTCACGCGACGTACCTTGATGCCGCTGCTTCATCGTCTAGCGCCGCGCGTGCTGGCCTTCGCGGACAAATACGAAGCCGACGCGTAAACCGGGTCGCTGGTAGGCCGCGCGGACAAGCCGTACCGCTGTCACGCCGCTGTGACGGCGGCCGAAAACGGCGGCAACCCGCCCGCTGCCCACAGCTGCGACTTTGGGTTGTGGGGCGGGCGGGGCTCGAACCCGCGACCAACGGATTCCCAACCCACTGGACAGGTCGTGTTATTTCCTGTCTTCTGCTGTGCAACAAGATAATTGATCGTCCAACGACTTCGGCGAGAACCGGATAATTCCGGTCGTTTCCGGGTCATTGGCGTCGAATAAACGACGACTGATTTGGCGGTCAACTCCGCGCTTCGGAATACTTCAGCGCCCGGTCGCGCTCTCCTGAAGGGGTCGTCAATGACTGGGAGCGCCGCGGCGTGGTCTTGGCCGGACCCCCTGCTTTGTCCCCCCGGTGGAACGCCGCGGGCGTTTGCTGCTGGCAACCAGACGCGCCACCCCGGATTCAATGCCCTCGGCCAGTTTGTCCACATCGGGTGCGGTGTCGTGGTCGGCGGTGATGCCGAACGAAAGATCGCTCGCGTAGCTCAATATGGCGATCCCTATTCGGACTTGCAGCGCTATCGGCACTATCGGCAGCACCCGAAGAACCTGGCGGCCCAGGACATGCACCGGCTGTCGGGGACCGGGGACGTTCGTCGTCACCGTGACAATAGCGCGTTGCGGCAATCGCATTAGCGCGCGAACCGCTTTGGCGCTGACGGCGAACGGGATGTAATCCGCCGCGGTGGCAATCAGGCTTGCAGCCTGGCGTTGTCCGCTGACCTTCGCGTTGCTGAGTCGCGTGTGCACGGTGCGCAGCTGCTCGACCGGGTCTGCCGCGTCGACGGGCAGGTAGACCAGCATCGCCGAGACCAGGTTATGCGCCTCGCCCATGGCGTCGTTGGAGCGCACCGACACCGGCACCAGGGTGCGGACCGAATTTGGTTTGGGCTGCTCGCCGCGGCGGATGAGCGCGGCGCGGAAACTGTCGGTGATGGCAGCCAGCGCGACATCGTTGATCGTCACGTCGTAGGCGCGGCATACCCGCGCGACGTCGTCGAGCGAGACCCGTGCGGCGCTGTACCGGCGCATGGTAGTGACCGGCCCGATAAGCGACGACCCGGCCGCCGGACGAGCCAGCCCGCTGACGATTCCTTCGGCAACCCCGATTGCTCGCGTAGCGGCGTTGAACACCGCGGTCGAGGCGTGCCAGACCCCTTGCATCCACGCCAGCGGGTTCCAGGTGAGCCTCGGCATCGCGGTCTGAGCGCCGTTGGGCTCGGTGGCCGTGCATATCGCGGTGGCGAAGGTGTCACCGCCGTCGTCGTCGGACATGGCGCCGAGCACTTGCATCGCCGCGATCCCGTCGGCCATGCAGTGGTGCATCTTCGTCAGGATCGCCCACCGGTTGTCGGCGAGTCCTTCGATGATCCAGCACTCCCACAAGGGGTGATCTCGGTCCAAGCGCCGCTCCATGATGTACGCGACTAGCCGGAACAACGCATGGTCATCGCCGGGCTGCGCAACCGCCGCGCGGCGCAGATGGTGGGACAGGTCGAGGTTGGCATCCTCGACCCATTCCGGAGCGCCAACATCGAACGGGTGCGTGCGCAGCACCTGCCGGCACCGGGGGACGGTCAGCATACGCTGCCTCAATGCCGAAACGAGGGAGTCGTCGTCCGGCAGCGGCCCTTCCATCACCGACACGGCGCCGAGTGCAAGACTGACATGCGGATCAGAATCCTCGGCTTCCAGAAAACTGGCGTCAAGGCCCGTCAGGTGCTCCACCGCTAACCTCCGCGCACGTCGTGGTCTTACGATCTACCCGCCGCGGGACCCCAGGTAGAGGCGGAAGTCACCAACCGCAGGGGTGCTTCAAGGGAAGCGCCTCATTGTGGCCAAGGGTAGGGCTGACGCAGCAACCGGATCGTCGCTTCCGTGAGCACCACCGACCCTGGGGCTTTAGGGCAGTGGTGGTAGTTTGCGCGCCTAGTATGTTGATCGACTCTGCCTGGTAGGTGTTAGCGCACCGATGCGGGGGCCGTCGAGTAGGCACACTTGCAGCCGCTTGGCACCGGCGGCTCACGATTGATCATCCCTGGTAGAGCGCGGCCACGACGGTGATCCCTGCGCTCACGCAGACGAACAGCGCCATACGTCCTACCTCCAGTCGTACCGACTGCAGCGCTACCGCCAGTGCGGCGGTGTGCGCGCCGGCGAGGGCTGGCGAAGGCATTGCGACCCGCGCGGCGGGCATGCCCAGCCGCTGCGCCAGTGCGGCGGCGAACCCCGGAACCGACGCCGTCGCGACGAGCAAGTCGACCTCGCCCAGGTCAAGCACGCTCTCCGCCGCCAGATCGCGGACGGTCGACTCGGCGCACTCCAGCGCCCGATCGGCGTAGGACTTGGCGATCTCAACGGTAAGGACGTTGTGCCCCCGATCGCTTCGCTCCGGCCGGGGGTCTTCCCGCCAGGCCACATTGCTCGTAAACAGTCCGGCGAATTCGGGGAACGTCACGCACCGAAACGCCGTGAACCCCGCACGGGAGCCATCGGCGCTCAACAGCACCGCGCCGCCGACCGCGGGAAAACCGAACCCTTCAGATACGCCCGGCTCCGGGTCGATGTCGCTGGCGACCACCATCCCCAGCTTGACCGTTCCCGACGCGAGCATGCCATCGACCAGTTGAATGCCCGACAACATGCCACACCCCCCGTTGCGGACGTCAAACGAGAACGTTCCCTGACCCGCGCCGGGCTGGGGCTCGGGGTTCGCGCCGATGTCCTCCTGGATCAACGACGCGACCGCCGGCTCGCTGATGCCCCTGTCGTTGTAGACGCCGGCGTTGATCAGCAGGTCCACTTCCTCGGCGGTCCGCTTCGCGCGCTGCAGACACAACCGGGCGGCCGCATCGGCAAGCCCCAGCGCCCCCAACGACCCGCCCTCCGCGGTCGCGGTCGCCTCAATGATCGTGCCCATAGCGCCCCACCAGCTCATCGACCTTGAAGATCACGATGCCCACCTCCAGACCCGAAGCAAGCGAGAGCAGCATCACCCTGTCCTGCGGGACGAAGCGGCCCTCCTTCAGATACTTGCTCAGCGCAACGAAATGCGTCGTCGACGCGGTGTTGCCCAACTCATCGACGGTGATCACCGTGTGCTTCGGCGTTGAACCGAAACCCTCAGCGAACGACGCCGCCGCCTTCTTGATCGCCCGCGCCGAGGTCTGATGCGGGATCAGATAATCGATCTCGTCGAACTTGAGCCCAGCCTGATCGAGCACCTCCCGAAGCATCGGGACCGCTTCCTCGGTCGCGACCCGATGGATCTCGCGGGCCTGGGTATGCATCGTCACCCCCGGGCCAATCGTGGCCGGGAACGCCACACACAAGCGACTGTGCTCCGAGAGCGTGGTAAACCCCGCCACCTCGATCCCCGCAGCGCCCTCCGGCGCCCGCTCGAGAATCGCAGCGGCGCCGGCGTCCCCGAGCGTCAGCGAGGCGAGCTGGTCGTCCATCACCGTGCGGACCTCCTGCGCGGCATTGCGCCCCAGCTCTGAGATGTACTCGCCACTGACGACCATCCCGCGCCGGATCCGGCCCTGCCGAATCAGGTCGTTGAGAATGAACACGCCGGTCATCATCCCCGCACACGCATTGGAGATGTCCAAGCCCAGCGCGCGCTCGGCGCCCAGCGCAGCCTTCAGCGCCACGTTCAGGGGCGGCTCAAGCTGCAACCGCAGGCCACCGACGTGGCGGCTGATACTGCACACGATCAGCATGTCCAGGTCCGCCGCGGCACAATCCGCGTGCGCTAACGCGTCGCGGGCCGCACCGAGCGCGAGTGTGTAGGAATCCTGGCCCTCGCCGACGATACGGCGCTCGCGGACACCGGTCAGCTGCTCGAGCTCGATATCGGTGCGGTACTTCGTGCTCGCCATCACCTCATCAGTGCTCAACCGCCGCTGCGGAAGACACGCACCAATCGCCGCGAACCGGCTCGTGTACGACCCTTCACCGGGCGAGCCGTCGGCCCCGCCCTCCAACGCCATCCAATGCTTTCCACCGCCTACCGACATGCCACACCCTTCCACCTACCCCGTTCTCACCAATCCACGCTAGCCCTGCGGGCTTGCCGCCGTCGCGGGTCCGGCCGGTTTCATTTGGTAGCTGCTGGACCAATCGCGATTGATCGGCCGTCCGCTCAACCGCCTCCTCAGGGGTCTCCGGCGGAGCGGTTTTTTCCCATCCCGGGGGGCTCTAGACTTTGAACATGACAGGCTTGGTTGCAGCCACAGAGAAAGCTGACCTCTCCAAGATCGAGAAGCGCGCACCGTCGGTGGCCCAGATGTTCCTCGATCGCGTCGCCACAACTCCGCACGCCGAGGCGTTTCGATATCGGCACGAGGATGGCTGGGAGAGCGTCACCTGGCAGCAGGTCGGTGACCGCGTGCGCCTCCTCGCGAGGGGGCTGATCTCGCTGGGCATCGCCCCCGAGGACCGGGTCGCGCTGGCGTCCTCGACACGCTACGAATGGGTCCTGGTCGACTTCGCCGTGATGTGCGCTGGTGGCGCCACCACCACGGTGTACCCGAAGACCACCGCCGGCGACGTCGCGTTCATCGTCGCCAACTCGGGCAGCCGGGTCGTGGTCGCCGAGGATCAGATCCAGGTCGACAAACTGCTCGAGCGCCGCGCCGAGCTGCCCGACGTGCAGAAGGTGGTGGTCATCGACGGCCAGGGCGACGGCGACTGGGTGATCACCCTCGACGAGCTCGAGCAGCTCGGTAAGCAGGTGCTGGCCGAGTCCCCGAGCGCGGTGGACGACCGCGTTCACGACATCCGTCCGGGCCAGCTGGCCAGCATCATTTACACTTCCGGCACCACGGGCAGGCCGAAGGGGGTGCGGTTGACCCACGGGGCGTGGACCTACACCGCGGCGGCCGTCGACGCCCTGAATATCCTCGGTCCCGAGGACCTGGGCTTTTTGTGGCTGCCGCTGGCGCACTCGTTCGGCAAGGTGATGCTGGCGCTGCCGCTGTTGGTCGGATTCCCGACGGCGATCGACGGGCGCGTCGACAAGATCGTCGACAACCTCGCTGAAGTGCGCCCGACCTTCATGGGCGCGGTGCCGCGCATCTTCGAAAAGGCGCACGCCCGCATCGAGGGCATGATCGCCGAGGAAGGCGGGCTCAAAAAGCGGATCTTCGACTGGGCGATCGGGGTCGGCCTTCAGGTGTCGCGGGCCAGGCAGGTCGGCCGGCAGCCGTCGCTGCCAATCGCGTTGCAGTACAAGCTCGCCGACAGACTGGTGTTCTCCACCATCCGGGAGCGGTTGGGTGGTCGGCTGCGGTTCTTCATCTCCGGGGCCGCGGCCTTGGACCGTGACGTCGCGCAGTGGTTCGACGCCGTGGGCATCACCGTGCTCGAGGGCTACGGACTGACCGAAACCTCGGCCGCCTCGTTCCTCAATCGCCCGAGCTCCTATCGGTTCGGAACGGCCGGCTGGCCGTTCCCCAACACCGAGGTCAAGATCGCCGACGACGGCGAGATCCTGCTCAGGGGCCCCGGTGTGATGAGCGCCTACCACGATCTGCCCGACGCCACCGCCGAGGCACTCGAGCCGGACGGCTGGTTCCACACCGGCGACATCGGTGAAATCGATGCCGACGGCTTCCTGCGGATCACCGACCGCAAAAAGGACATGTTCAAGACGTCGCAGGGCAAATACGTGGCGCCGTCGGCGATCGCAGTGAGGTTCACGGGCATCTGCCCGTACGTGGGTGAGTTCATCGTGTACGGGGAGGACCGGCCCTACTGCGTCGCGCTGGTCGGCCTTGACACCGAAGCAATCACCGAGTGGGCCGGCAAGCACGGCCTGGCGGGCAAGTCCTTGGCCGAGATAGCGCGCCACGAGAAGACCCGTGAACTCATCGGTGGGTACATCGACGAGGTGAACAACGAACTGAATCCCTGGGAGCAGGTCAAGAAATTCGCGATCATCAACCGCGAGCTGTCCATCGAGGCCGGCGACCTCACACCGAGCATGAAGCTACGACGCAAAGTCGTCATCACCGAGTTCGCGGACCAGCTCGCGGCGCTCTACACATAATCCGGGCAGCGGGCCGCGGGTGCCGCTTCAGACGCTTTCTCAGTTGAACGCCGAGCACAACGTTTGACGGTTTTCGGTTCGGCGCGCAAGGGGTTAGGGAAAGATGGGCCGAGTGGGAGCCACCGTGGCCGTCACCGGACCGACCGGCGAAATCGGCATCTCCGCGGTGACGGCGCTGGAGCATAACCCCGCGGTAGACCGGATCGTGGGGATGGCGCGCCGCCCGTTCGACCCGTCCGCGCTCGGGTGGACCAAGACCACCTATCGGCAGGGCGACATCTTGGAACGGCAGTCGGTGGACGAACTGGTCGCCGACGCCGACGTGGTGATCCATCTGGCGTTCATCATCATGGGATCGCGCGAGGAGAGCGCGCGGGTCAACCTGGCCGGCACCTGCAACGTATTCGAGGCGACGGTGGCCGCCGAGCGGCCCAGGCGGTTGGTCTACACGTCGTCGGTCGCGGCCTACGGCTACCACCCCGACAACCCGGTCCCGCTCACCGAGGACGTCCCGCCCCGCGGGTCGCCGGAACACTACTACTCCGAACAGAAAGCCGCGTGCGAGGCGGCGCTGGCCGAGATCACCAAAGGATCGTCGGTGGAGGTGTTCATCCTTCGCCCGTGCATCGTCGCGGGGCCGAAGGCACCGATACTGGCGGACGTGATGCCGTGGCGGCACCTGCCGGGGGCGGTGCAGTCGGCGGTCCGCGCGATTCCCCTGCTCAAGACGCCGGTCCCCGACCCGGGAGTTCCGCTGCAACTGGTGCACCATGACGACGTCGCCGCCGCGATCGCGTTGGCCGCGACCGCCGACGCTCCGCCGGGCGCCTACAACATCGCCGGCGACGGCGAGGTCACCATCTCGGACATAGTCACGGCGCTGGGCGGGCGCCCGGTGCGGGTTCCGGCCATCGCGGCGACCGCCGCGTCGGCGGTCATCGCGCACATGCCGTTCGTTCCGTCGGCCCTGGAGTGGCTGCACGTCGCGCGGACGTCGGTCGTGATGGACACCAGCAAGGCGAAATCGCAGTTGGGCTGGAAGCCGAAGTACACCTCGGCGGAAACGCTGCAGGCCCTTGCGCAGGCTGTCTAACCCGTTCAGCGAGCGGTGTCTTGCACGGCGCACACAACCTTCCTTCCACCACGGGCGAAGCCATAGGCTTCAAGCCGTCCGAGAGCGACCCGATGCTCGGCTTTCGTGGCGCCTCGCGCTACGCGCATCCTGCCTATGCCGAGGGCTTCGCGCTGGAGTGCCGCGCGATGCGACACGTGCGCGAGCAGATGGCCTGACCAACGTCATCCTCATGCTCCCGTCCGCACGCCGAATCGCCGAGGCGGACCTGGTTCTTCAGACGAGAGTCGATGAGCCTCAACCCCGACACGGTCGTGAAGACCACCCGGCAGGTCCTGCAGGTGGAGCAACAGCTCGCACCGTCTCAATGAAAGCAGGAGGGTCATGACGTGCGACTTGGTGGACCGTCTCGGCTCACAATAGAGGGCATGGACCTCGGTGCGAGTGTGGCATCGGGTCGCGCCTATCCGCTGGGTGCCCGTTGTGTCGACGGTGGCACGAACTTCTCGGTGTGGTCCCGCACCGCTGCGCAGCTAGATTTGGTGCTGTTCGACGATGTCGATGATGCGCGGCCGTCCGACGTGATCGCTCTCGACCGTGTGCGGAATCGGACGTCGTATTTCTGGCATGTGCTCGTGCCCGGGGTAGGGCCCGGACAGGTCTATGCGTGGCGGGCCCACGGCGCCTTCGGTCCGGCCGCCGGGTTGCGGCACGACGCATCGGCGCTGCTGCTTGATCCTTATGGCGTCGCGGTGGCGGTGCCGAGCGGCTACGACCGGATGGCCGGTGCTGAGCCCGGCAGGGATCCGCGCACGGCGATGAAAAGCGTGGTCGCCGATCTGCCGGCATACGACTGGGAAGGTGACGTCCCTCTCGGGCGGCCCTTTGCGCGCACTGTCATCTACGAGGTTCATGTCCGGGGCTTCACCGCCCATCCCGGCAGCGCGGTGGATCGCCGCCTTGCCGGCACTTATGCCGGCCTGGCGGCCAAGATCCCCTACCTGCGCTCGCTGGGGATCACTGCGGTGGAACTCATGCCGGTGCAGACGTTCGACCCCCAAGACGCGCCGTCGGGGCTGGTCAACTACTGGGGCTACAGCCCGGTGTCGTTCTTTGCCCTGCACGCGGCCTACGCCTCCACCGCTGACCCGCTGGGCGCCCTGGACGAGTTTCGCACCATGGTCAAAGAGCTGCACCGGGCCGGCATCGAGGTGATCCTGGATGTGGTCTTCAACCACACGGCAGAGGGTGGTGCCGAGGGACCCACGTTCTGCTGGCGCGGGCTCGACAACCGGGCCTACTACCAGCTCGACCCGGCCAACCAGGCGAGGTATCTGGACTTCACTGGCTGCGGGAACACCGTCAACGCGAACCACTCCGTGGTGCGTCGCATGATCCTTGACGCGCTGCATCACTGGGTGGACCAGATGCACGTGGACGGCTTCCGCTTCGACCTCGCCTCGGCCATGGGGCGGGACGCCGCCGGCACTCCGATGGCCAACCCGCCGATCCTCTGGGAGATCGAGAGCGACCCCGTGCTGGCCGGCACCAAGCTGATCGCCGAGGCCTGGGACGTCGAGGGCCTGTACCAGCTCGGGACGTTCGTCGGCGACCGGTGGCGCGAGTGGAACGGCAAGTTCCGCGACGACATCCGCCGGTTCGTACGCGGTGACCGCGGCACCGTCGGGCTGCTCCCGAACCGCTTGCTGGCCAGCCCCGACCTGTTCGGCGGCCGACCTGCCGAGGTCGAGCACAGCACCAACTTCGTCGCCTGCCATGACGGGTTCACCCTAAACGACCTGGTCTGCTACGCGCGCAAGCACAACGAGGCCAACCTTTCGAACAACCAGGACGGCACTGACGAAAACTACTCCTTCAACTGTGGTGTGGAAGGGCCGTCCGATGACCCAGTGATCGAGCGCATGCGCACCCGTCGGGTGAAAAACCTGCTCGCCATCACCTTGATCTCGATGGGTGTGCCGATGATCGGCATGGGTGACGAGGTGCGCCGCACCCAGCGCGGCAACAACAACACCTTCTGCCAGGACAACGAGATCAGCTGGTTCGACTGGTCGCTGACGGATCGCTACGCCGAGATCCGCCGCTTCGTACGGGGGCTGATCGACGTCCGGCTCGAGCTGGACATGACCCGAGTCATGCACGGGCTGTCGCTGCGGGAGTTCCTGACCCGCTCGCTGGTCGAGTTCCACGGTGTTCGACTGTGTCGACCCGACTGGTCGGAAGACTCCCACACACTGGCAGTCACCGTCAGAAGCGTGATCGGGACACGGATGGTGCACGCGATCCTCAACGGCTACGAGCATCCCCTCGACTTCGAGCTTCCTCCAGTCGCCAAACCAACGCTGCCATGGCGCCGCGTCGCCGACACGGCCCTCGATCCCCCGGACGACGTTGCCGGTCTCGACAGCGCACCACCACTCCGCGGCGCCACCTACCGGGCCGACGCCCACTCGGTGGTTCTGCTGTGCGCCGACCTCCACGACGCCACCGACGCCCAGCGCGCCCCCGCGCTGCTGTGATACGGGCCACTCGGTGGTGAGCCTGCAGGTCGATGTCGATGCGCTGGCCCCCCTGCCGGCGTTGCGCAAAGCGCCCACCAGTGGCCCGGCCCAGTCGGAACTGACCTCCCAGCACTTGGTATCGCTGCGCCAGCGGCGCACCGCGGCGGGCACGCTCGACCGCGTAGAGAAAGTTTGAACACGGGTCTTGGCGGGTGGTTGGCGGATGGCGATTCGGTTGGGTGCTGCACTTGCGCGAGTTGGTGGGTGGCGCCGGGAGCGGAGCGGACGGCGCCACCCCGACTCTGGGGGGTGGTCAGGTGTAGAGGCGTTGTTTGAGCCGTCGGAGTGCCGGTTGTCTTGCGTGTTTGGTTTGGGCTTCGATGTCTTCGATGACGGCGGCGAGCTCCGTCGGTCCAGAGCGGCGGGCGGACTCGACTCTCGCCGAAAGCTGGAGCGCGGTGCGAAGGCAACGAAATGGCCGTACGCCGTGAAAGGCATGGTGCGCTGCGCATTGTGCGGTCGCCGGATGGAGGGAACACCTCGCCGTTCGAAGAACGAATCGCGGACGTACTACAGATGCGCGGCTCGAAGCATCGTTCCCG
>Ga0209656_10002291_pt1 | contig 12400 bp, 10 predicted proteins | sample BogFormECP12_OM2_FD_188239 | JGI IMG/M metagenome (GOLD analysis project Ga0209656, IMG submission 188239) | Bog forest soil microbial communities from Calvert Island, British Columbia, Canada - ECP12_OM2 (SPAdes) (version 2) | ecosystem: Environmental > Aquatic > Freshwater > Wetlands > Bog ... | reverse complement strand
GTGCGCCGGGTAGGTGAACATCAGCCCGCTCACCGACGATTGCCGCGAGTGCGCGATCTCGTCCTTCACGGTCGGGTTCCGCCGCAATTCCGGCACCGTGACCAGGCTGAGGAACGGCAAAAGCAACTGGTTGAGGGCAGGTACCGCACTGTGCGCGAATATCACAGAACGGCCGGGGCTGACTCCGATCGCCAGATAGTCCAAGACCATGCCGGTGACGTAGTCGCCGAGATGTTCGGCGCTGTCGCGGTCAGTCAGCACCTGGTAATCGGCGACGAGCACGAACAATTCGGCGCCCAGGTCCTGGAGCCGCACCCTGTTCTGCAGCGTGCCGAAGTAGTGGCCGACGTGCAGCGGGCCGGTCGGGCGGTCTCCGGTCAGGATGCGGAACCGGCTGGCGTCCCGCGCGATCTGCTCTTCGAGCGTGTCTGACCGCCGGCGGGCGGCGGTGAGGGTGGCTGTCATGGGGTCGCTCCTTGGCTTTCTTAGCGAGGGACGACTCCGGTCAGCAAAAAGGCCGTCCCGTTCGTTGACGGACGGCCGTTGCTTCTTCAGCGCGCTCGGTGACAGTGGCCGTCCCTAGGCGGGACGCCACCAGCCGGTGCGCGCGCTGCGATGCATATGTCCACGATACCAGCGCGGACGTTGGTCTGCCGGGCTGATGCCGCCTGGCCTCTGGCCCGGCGGCCAAGCGCAAGGCATGATTTGCCCATGCTGAGAATGACGAGAAGCAGGATGGCTCGCGCGGCGGCGGCCATCGCGGGCACCGCCGCTGTCATCCTGGCCGCGATGGCCGCGCCTGCCGGGGCGGCGACGGCGCCGGCCGGCGACTCCCCGGCTGGCTTCTGGTACGGGACCGACAGTGCCACGGTCGCGATCACCGGGCACGTGCCGTACCAGGTACCGGTGATCGGCGGCACCTACGGCGGGTACATCGGGATGACCGGCAACTGGGCCAACCTCGCCGGCTGCCGCAAGATCGTCGTCTGGTCCGCGGCTAACGCCGCCCAGGCCAACGCCAACTACGCCGCTCATTACGGCGTCGGCGCCGGCGTCTACTGGTTCATGGGCGGCCCCGGGGTCGACCCCCGCTACAACGGCACGCGGGCCGAGGCGTCCGCCTGGGGCGCCCAGCAGGCGGCGCGGACGCTGTATGACATCTCTCACCTGCACATCACCTATCCGGTGGTCTTCATGGACATCGAGATCCCGGGAAACGCGCCTAATTACACCCCGGCCCCGGACAACGGCTGGAACACCGTCTATACCTCGGCGTGCAGCGGCGTGGCGCGGAGCTACTACATCCCGGCGGCGGTGGACCGGGCCGACGTCAACGGGTTCGCCACGTACCTGACCAGCCACTCGCACTACAAGGCCGGGGTGTACTCGGCGCCGGACATCTGGGCGTCGATCTTCGGCACCGGGACCGTCTCGCTGATACCGAACACGTACGAATGGACCTACGAGCCCTTCACCAGCAGCCTGGCCCGCCCGCCGTCCGGGTGGTGCCTGCGCGGCACGGCGACCTGCGCGCGGTTCTTCGGCGGCCAGACCAGCACGTCGAAATACGCGCTGATGTGGCAGTGGTCCGGCGGCGGCGGGAGCCGGAACGGGTACGGCGACTTCGACCAGATCGACGCGAACAGGACCCCGTGACTGGCGCGTGAAAGGCTAGCTTGCTACCGCATCGGTTCTAGGTAACCGGGCGCCTCGTCCGACTCATCGAACAGCCCGCCGTGAACCTCGACGGTGTGACGGTCGGCGAACACCCGCACGTGGCGCGAGCGGAGGAACGATCCCTTACCGGCCCGGTCTAGCGCGTCCCAATGCTCAGCTACCGTGATCCGTTGTGGCACTGGCACGTAATGGTCAGGGTCAAAGGGCAGTGACCGGAGGTGGTCTATCTCGGCTTGCTTGGCCGTGATCACCATTTCAGTGCCCGTGATGCTCTGTAGTTGCTCGATCTCGCGTTCCAGCGCATGGATCGCTACCTGGTGGTCGTCTCCGGGTACCGGCTCTAGCTCCACTAGCTCTCGGTCACCGTAAAGGAAGAGCAGGTCGTTTTCCGTTTGCTGTTCTAGCTCGTCCATCCGCATGTGAATCATGCATTTGAGGCAGCGGTAATACCCGCCCGACGGGCGGTCGCGCTTGACCTGGCAGTAAAGCGGGCTACCGCACTGACGGCAGTAGGCCACGCGCAAGAGCATGTGCCCGCCGACACGCTCCCCGCGTGTCTGCTCACGGTTGCGCAGCGCGGCCCGTAGCCGTGCTGCTTTGGTCTCGCCGAGTAGTTCGGCCGTGTTCTGGTGGCGCAGCACGCGCCTAACCGTGTCCTGCTTCCACTGCCGACGAATCATAGTGAGGTAGCAGACGCTACCGTTTCCGCCGTTAAGCCATTCTGCTATCTGCCCTTGGCTCTTACCGGCTATCGCCATATCCGCCATAGTGCGCAGCACGTCGGCCGTGCGTCCGTCATCGGGTACCAGGTGGCGCGCGTCGCGATTGTAGCGCCAGCCGTAGGGGAGTCGTCCGCCCGGCCAGTGCCCTTGCTCTATCTGCTCCTGGCGGTTGTCCCTGTTGCGTTCGGCCGCCATCTCACGCTCATACTGAGCGAACGTCGCGCGCATCGCACCCATTGCCCGGCCGCCCGGCGTGCTGGTGTCTAGGGTTGGGTCGTCTAGGACCACGAACCGCTTGCCGTTACGGTCGCACCATGCGGAGAGCTTGAGGTAGTCGGCTACGTCACGGCATGCCCGGTCAAGACGTGTGACCACAAGCACGTCCCAAGTCTTGATCTTGTCCGGTTCGGTCAGCCATGGCCCCAAGCCCTTACGGCGGAATGCGGATTTTCCGCCGCTGGTGCTCAGATCCACGGTGAACTTGACGACCTTGCCGTCGTTGTCGTCAGTCCAGGCGTTGATGCGCTTGCGCTGCGTTTCAGGGGACAGTGCCCGGTCACGAGTCTTGGACTGGCGTATCGCTCCCAGCACGTGCAGCGTGTCGTCGGCCTGGCCCTCGCCGACTGCTACGGCCCCGATTACCCTTGCCGTGTGGGCTTCCATCGTTCTCACCCTCCCCTGTCGGGGCACCTCCATCGTATCAAACCGGAGATGTTCGTAACCGCCAACACCTACGGCCGGGCGCAGAGCCCGCCCGGGCAGGTCGCGCGCAACGAGCAGTCGCACGCCGGGTGGACCGAGGAGATCCCCGGCGACTGGTTCGCGCAGGGCGGCGGACGGCGCGAGCGGACGGTCCTGGCGATAAAGCTCTATGGCGACATGGGGACATGGCCGAACGAGGGCGGGCCGATCATCGGGCCGCGGACGCTGGCGCGGCTCGACGAGATCTTCCCCCGCTACAAGCCCGCCCCGGAGCACTACGCCTGGTGAGCACCCAGGCTCAGGCCACGCCGCTGCTGCGTGACCGCTCAGGCGACCAGCGGGTCACGAACATCGAGTTGTTCTACGACCTGGTGTACGTCTTCGCGGTCACGCAGCTGTCGCACTACCTGCTTCCTGAGCCGACCGTCCGCGCCGCGCTCCAGGCCGCGCTGCTGCTGGCGATGATCTGGCTGGTCTGGGCCTACACGACGTGGGTCACGAACTGGATGGATCCCGAGCGGCTCGAGGTCCGCGTGCTGCTCATCGTGCTCATGCTGATCAGCCTGGCGATGTCGGTGGCGCTGCCGCGAGCGTTCACCACCCTCGGCTGGGTGGTGGGCACCGGGTACGCCGTCCAGCAGATCGGCCGGGGCGTCTTCATGGTGATCGCCCTGCGCGGCCCGCTGCAGAAGAACTACGAGCGGATCCTCGCCTGGTGCGTGGTCAGCGGGAGCTTCGCGGTGGCCGGCGGGCTGGCGGGCGGCCTGGCCAGGGAACTACTGTGGCTGCTGGCCGTCCTCACCGACGTGGCCGGGGGCCTCACCGGGTTCGCGACGCCCTGGCTGGGCCGGTCCCGCACGTCGGACTGGACGATCGAAGGCGGCCACTTCGCCGAGCGGTGCCAGGCGTTCATCCTGATCGCGCTCGGCGAGTCGATCGTGATCATCGGCGCCACGCTGTCCGGCATGGCGCGCATATCCGGGACGGCGGTCGCCGCGTTCGTGGTGGCCTTCGCGGGCTCGGTCGCGCTGTGGTGGCTGTACTTCGACCGCTCGGCCGGCGCCAGCGCGGCGGTCATCGCCGCCTCCGACGACCCCGGCCGGATCGCGCGAGCCGCCTACCACCTCATCCACCCGGTGATGGTGGCCGGCATCATCGTCGCCGCGGCGGCCGACGACAAGATCCTGACAGCCCCCTCGTCCACCGCGAGCGCGCCGTTCGCCTGGATGATCCTCGGCGGCCCGGCGCTGTTCCTGGCCGGGCACGCCGCGTTCAAGTGGGTGGTGTGGCGCGTCATCCCGTGGACGCGCCTGGCCGGGGTGGCTGTCCTGGGGCTGCTCGGGGCGGCGGCGCCCGTGCTGCCGGAGATCGCGCTCGCCGCGTGCGCGGCCGCCGTGGTCGCGGCGGTGGCGGCTTTGGACCGGCTCTCGTTGCCAGGCTCTCGCTAAGACCGGGCCGCGGTCCAGCCGCTCTTGCAGATCGTCGATCAGGACGCTCACCGCGACGAGCGCGGCTAGCGGCGCGAGCGGACGCGGCCATGCCCCTCGCACGGCGGCTACTCCTCTTCCTCTTCGGTCTCCATGACCACGCTGATGCTGTCGTTAGCCAGCAGGAACGAGATGTCCTCCAGGCTCTTGGCGATCGAGAACAGCAGGTAGGGCAAAGCCGCCTGCGCGTCGCCGCTCAGCATGCCCGCCGCCAGGCGAAGCTGCGGGCTGTAGTCGGAGCCGATGTCTTCCTGAAGCTCGTCCAGCAGGCCTTCGTCGTCCATTGTTACCCCGGTGCCTCCGCTATACCGACTCGCCCGTTCGTGGGCTGGCTTGGGAATCCTAGTGCAGTGGGCACCGGCATGCGCAGGGTGGTCGACGAAGATCGATTCAAGGCGCCTCTCGGGCAGATGCCTTCGGTCACCCAGCGCGAATCCCGGTGTGCCATCCCCCGGCTGCCAGCCGATCGGGATTTCGAAGATAGTGGATCATTAGGCACCCTCTAGGGTGTCCAACGATCCATTATCTTGGCGCGTGCCCGATCGGCGAACCCTGATGCCCGAGACGGCAAACTCGTGGTGCGGGTGGGGTTCATAGTACGAAAGTGACCGCGTGACCGACCCGGAGCGGGGCCGGAAACGCAAAAGCGTGCCGGGCCCGGCGGGAGGTCGGGTCCGGCACGCGTATGTTGCCCGTACAAACGCCTTACGACGCGAAGTCGAGCAGCGGTTGCGCCCGGGACGGGTGACGCAGCTTCGACAGTGACTGCTTCTCCAGCTGGCGGATCCGCTCGCGGGTCAGCCCGAGCGCGCGGCCGATCTCGTCCAGCGTGTGCGGGTTCCCGTCGTAGAGCCCGAACCGCATGGCCATGATCGTGGCCTCGCGCGGCGTCAGCGCGTCCAGGGCGGACCTGAGCTGCTCGGCCATCAGCTGGCGGTCGACAAGCTCGGAGGCCTCCGGCGCGTCGACGTCCTCGATGAGGTCGCCGATGGAGGTCTCGCCGTCCTCGCCGATCGTGGAGTCAAGCGAGATCGGCTGGCGCGAGGTGCGCAGCAGCTCCTCGATCTGGTCCGGCGTGCGGTCCAGCTCCACGGCCAGCTCTTCCGGAGTGGGCTCGCGGCCGAGGCGCTGGTGCATGTCGCGCTCCACGCGGGACAGCTTGGACAGCATCTCGAGCACGTGCACCGGCAGCCGGATAGTCCGCGCGGAGTCGGCGAAGCCGCGCTGGATGGCCTGCCGGATCCACCACATGGCATAGGTGGAGAACTTGTAGCCCTTCGAGTAGTCGAACTTCTCGACCGCGCGAATCAGGCCCAGGTTTCCTTCCTGCACGACATCAAGCAGCGACAGCCCCCGGTCGCTGTACTTCTTGGCGACCGACACGACAAGCCGGAGGTTCGCCTCCAGCATGTGCGCCTTCGCGCGCCGCCCGTCCTCGGCGACAAGCTCAAGATCGTGACGGAACTCCGGCGCGAGATCCGGCTCGGTGTCCAGCTTGTGCTCGGCGAACAGGCCAGCCTCGATCCGCTTGGCCAGGTCGACCTCCTGCTCGGCGGTGAGCAGGCTGGTCCGGCCGATGGACTTGAGGTAGGTGTGCACCGAGTCGCCCATGGCAGGCGTCTGGTCGTCGAGGTCAACCCCGTCGGCGAACGCGGCGACATCCGCCTCGATCGACGCCGCTTCATCATCCCCGAATTCCGCGTCCCCGTCGCCGTCGGCAGTCTCGGGGGCGGCGGCCGCCTCCGAGTCACCCGACGAAACCTTCTTGGACCGGGTCGTCGTCTTCTTCGCGGCGGGCTTGGCGGCGGTCTTCACGACCGCACTCTTCGAGGCGGTGGCCTTCAGACCGGAACCCTTGGTTTCGGTCTCCTCGTCGGCCAGCCGGACCCCGGCCTCGCTCAGCTCACGGAGAATGGACCGAGCCTCGGCAGGGGTAAGCCCTGCCTGCTCGAACGCGGTCCGCAGGTCTGAAAGGGACAGGTGACCCTGGCTGCGACCGCGCTGGATCAGGTCGTCCACGCGGGTAGAGCTAGCTTCCTCATCCTGCGCCGGAGCGGCCATGGCGATCCGCGGCATGAGACACCTCCCTCCTTCTGTACACGCGCGCATGCACTGCGCGGTTCAACAACACGTCGTCTTACGGCCCAAAGGTGGCTTATAGGCAGCCCGCCCGGTTTCGCCGGTGAATGCTGCGGGCACTCTTAATTAACGCTCCGCAGCGGAGAATGTTCCCGTCCGCGTAACGTTCTTGCCTTCCTGAGGGAAGCAAGATCGGGCTTGCCGCTGGGGAGCACCGGGATGGCCTCCGTCAGCACGACCTCGCTGGGAGAAGCGTAACGCGGCAGCCGCTCCCGTACATGCATACGTAGCAATTCCAGGCTAGGGGGGTCAACGGGGTCCTCGGGGACTACCACGGCGGTGACCCGTTCCCCCCATTCCAGGTCCGGGCGGCCGATAACGACGACCTCGCGCACGCCCGGGCAAGATTCCAGGGCGGCGGCGACCTCGCCCGGGACGACTTTGTGCCCGCCGGTGTTGATCACGTCGTCCGCGCGGCCGCGGACGGTGACCCGGCCGTCAGGCGACACGGTACCCAGGTCCGATGTGACGAACTCCACGTCGAGGTCCGCCCCTCCGAAGTACCGGTTCATCAGCACCGGGCCGGAGATCCGCAGCAGCCCGTCCTCGCCGGCCCGCACGCGGACGCCGTCCAGCGGCACTCCGTCGTACACGCACCCGCCGCAGGTCTCGGTCATCCCGTAGGTGGTCACCGCCGCGATCCCGGCCGCCCGCGCCCGCGCGAGCAGGCCCTCCGGCGCGGCCGCCCCGCCGACCAGCACCGACGAGAACCCGGCGAGCGCCGCCGTCCCCGCCGGGTCCGCGAGCAGCCGCGCCAGCTGGGTCGGCACGACCGACACGTGCGCCGCTCCCGACCCCGCCAGCGCCCCGGCGTCCGCGTGCGCCGCCACCGCCGGCTCGCTGCCCGCCGCCAGCGACCTGACCAGGACCTGCAGCCCCGCGACATGGGTCACCGGCAGGCAGCACAGCCACCGCTCCCCGGGCAGCGCGCCGACCCGCGCCAGCGACGCCCTGGCCGAGTGCAGCAGCGCGGCCGCGCTCAGCTCCACCCCTTTCGGCTCCCCGGTGGAGCCGGAGGTGCCCACCACCACCGCCGTATCCGGTGCTGTCCCTTGTCCCCCTGAACGGACGGTGGCGTCTCCCGCCACCCCCACCACGACGTCCGGGCGGAAGGCGCCGAGCAGCGTGCCGAGCCGCGCCGCGGGCAGCCCGGCGTCCAGCGGCAGGATGGCGGGGCCGGTGCCGTCGAGCGCTTTCGCGAGCGGCCCGATGAGCCGTGTGGCGTCCGTCACGCCCGACAAGAGCACCGCGTGCAGGGAACGTCTCTCCACGGTCGTTAAGGTTAGATCCCGGACTAAGGGAGGGTTACGAGTGGCCGAACTCCGGGATCTGCTCGGCTCGCTGCGGGCCTTCGCGATACCGATGCGGACCAGGTTCCGCGGGATCACGGTCCGCGCGGGGGCCCTCATCCAGGGGCCGGCCGGGTGGGGGGAGTTCTCCCCGTTCGCCGAGTACGGGCCGCGGGAGTCGGCGCGGTGGCTGGCCAGCGCGATCGAGTCGGCGACGGTCCCGTGGCCGGAGCCGGTCCGGACGCGGATCCCGGTGAACGTGACCGTGCCCGCGGTGGACCCGGAACGCGCCCGCGAGATCGTCGCCGCGTCAGGCTGCCTGACGGCCAAGGTGAAGGTGGCCGAGCCGGGCCAGGCCGGCGCCGAGGACATCGACCGGGTCGCCGCGGTGCGCGACGCCCTGGGGCCCGCCGGGCGGATCCGGGTCGACGCCAACGGCGGCTGGGACGTGCCCACCGCGACCCGGATGCTCCGGGCGCTTGACCAGTACTCCCTCGAGTACGCCGAACAGCCCTGCGCCACCCTCGAGGAGCTCGCTGAGCTGCGTAGATTTATCGACATTCCGGTCGCGGCGGACGAGTCGATCCGCAAGGCCGACGATCCGCTGCGGGTCCGGGCGGCCGGCGCGGCGGACATCGTCATAGTCAAGGTGCAGCCGCTCGGCGGCGTCCGGGCGGCGCTGCGGGTAGCCGAGGCGTGCGGGCTGCCGGTCGTGGTCTCCAGCGCCGTCGACTCCTCGGTGGGCCTGGCCGCCGGGGTGGCGCTCGCCGCCGCCCTGCCTGAACTGCCGTACGCGTGCGGGCTCGCGACCATGTCGCTGCTGGCCGGCGACGTGACCGCCGAGCCGCTCGCCGAGAGCGGCGGCGAGCTGCCCGTCCGGCGCCCGGCCGTCGACCCCGCCGAGCTCGCCCGGTGGGAGACCGATCCCGGGCCGTGGCGGCGGCGGGCTACGGAGGCCGCGGGATACCTCACCGCGGACGCTCCCGCGTGAACCCGGCTACCGCGTTCGGGACCGTCTTCGCCGATGAGCTCGCCCGGTGCGGGCTGCGCGAGGTGGTGGTCGCCCCGGGCTCCCGGTCCACGCCCATGGCCATGGCGCTGCACGATCTCGCGGTGGCGGGCCGGGTGCGGCTGCACGTCAGGATCGATGAGCGGTCGGCGGCGTTCACCGCGCTCGGCCTGGCCAAGGCGAGCCGCCGTCCGGTCGCGGTGCTGTGCACGTCGGGTACGGCGGCGGCCAACTTCCACCCGGCGGTCATCGAGGCCGACGAGTCGGGCGTGCCGCTGCTCGTGCTCACCGCCGACCGGCCGCCGGAGCTGCGCGGCGCCGGCGCCAGCCAGACGATCGACCAGGTCAAGCTCTACGGGGGAGCGGTCCGCTGGTACGCGGAGGCCGGCGTGCCCGAAGCCTGGCCGGGCGCGGCCGGCTACTGGCGGTCGCTGGCCTGCCAGGCCTGGGCGCACGCGGCCGGCGCGGCCGGCACGTTCCCCGGGCCGGTGCACGTGAACCTGCCGTTGCGGGACCCGCTCGTCCCCGGCGAGGCCGCCGGCTGGCCCGAGCCGCTCGACGGGCGCCCGGACGGCGGGCCGTGGACCCGGATCGGCGGCGCGGCGGCGGCTGAGCCCCTCGAGCTGCCGTGGACCGCGCGCGGCGTGGTGGTCTGCGGAGACGGAGACTACGACGCGTCCGCGCTGGTCGAGCTCGCGGAGCGGGCGGGATGGCCGGTGCTCGCCGAGCCGTCCTCGGGCGCCAGGCGCGGGCCCAGCGCCCTGGCCGGGTACCAGTACCTGCTGGCGTCGGGCGAGTTCATGGCGGCGCACCAGCCGGAGGTGATCGTCTCCGCCGGCCGGCCGGGCCTGACCCGGCCGCAGTCGGCGCTGCTCGGCCGGGCCCATTCGGGGGAATCTATTCGGCACGTGGTCATCGCGCAAGGACCCGGCCGGTGGGCCGACCCGCAGCGCGCGGCGACAGACGTCGTTCCCGGCGTCCGGCTGGCCGGGGCTCCCGCCGGAGGCGAGGCCTGGCTGGCGCGATGGCGCCGCGCGGACGCGGCGGCGACGCGGGCGGCCGACGCCGTGCTCGACGCCTGGTGGGGCGACGCGGGCCCTGACGGCGAGCCGCCGCTCGCCGAGCCGCTGCTCGCCAGGGAACTGCTCGCCGCGCTGCCGGAGAACGCGCTGCTGTGGTGCGGGAACTCGCTGTCCGTGCGGGACATCGACCTTGTCATGGCGCCGCGCGAGGATGTGCGCGTGCTGGCCAGCCGGGGTGCCAGCGGGATCGACGGGACGGCCTCGACGGCCGCCGGGGCGGCGCTGGCGCACGCGGCGGCCTGCCCCGGCGCGCCGTCGTTCGCGCTGATCGGCGACCTGGCGTTCCTGCACGACGCGGCGGGGCTGGCGATCGGCCCGGGGGAGCCGCGCCCCGACCTGTGCCTGGTCGTGGTCAACAACGACGGCGGCGGCATCTTCGAGACTCTCGAGCAGGCGGCCTTCCCTGGCGTGTTCGAACGAGTGTTCGGGACGCCGCACGGGGCCTCGCTCGAGCACCTGGCGGCCGCCTTCGGCGTGCCGTACACGCTGGTGGCGCGGCCGGGCGAACTGGCGAAGGCCGTGTCAGGCACCGGCCTGCGGGTCGTGGAGGCGCGGACGGACCGGGCCGCGAACGCGGACCTGCGGGCCCGGATGCGGGTCGCGGCGACTCGCGCCGCCGCGGCCGCGGGCGGCCGGTAACGGGACCGGGCGGACGGACGGGAACAGGCTCGCGGCCGGAGCCGGCGGGGCGGTCACCCGCCAGCTGAAGGTCACCGAGCCGGCGGCCCCGGCCGGGTTCCGCGCCGAGACCGTCACCCGGTACGTGGCGGCGGCCCCGGTGACGACGCCGGTGATCGTGCCGACCGTGGTGATCGCGAGGCCCGGCGGCAGCCCGGCCGCGGTGTAGGCCAGCGGCTGCCTGCCCGCCGTGTTGAGCGCGGCGACGCCCAGCGACACCTTCGCCCCGGCGCGGCTCGCCTGGCCGCCCGGGTTGATCAGGCCGACGAGGCTCATGTCGAAGACGTCGAGGTCCGTGCTCCCGGGGCTGTCGACGCCAGGCACCGTGCCGCCGCTGGTGTACTGCCAGAACGTCCAGGACCGCCAGCCGGCCGGCATGGGCGGGCTGGTGAACCCGTACGCCGCGACCCACATGGGATCGGCGCTGAAGGCGGTGCTGCCGCCGGTGCAGGTGTCCCACCAGTCCGCCGTGGTGTAGATCACCGGGAACTGCCCGGTCAGGCTCCGTGCCGTCTGGACGAACGCGGCGAGCCACGCCGTCATCGCGCCGCGGCTGAGCCCGTAGCACTCGTTGGTGCCGTCGGTGCCCACGTAGGGGTCGTACTCGATGTCGAGCATGAGCGGCATCATCTTGGCGCCAGGGGCGTACCGGGCGTACCGCACGGCGTACTGCGCCTGGGCGGCGCCGCCGCTGACGTTGGGGATGGCGAAGTGGTACGGGGCGACGTACAGGCCGGCCTTCTTCGCGGCGGCGAGGTCGGTGGCCGCCCACGGGTTGACGTAGTAGTTGCCTTCGGTGGCCTTGACGGCGGCGAATTTGTACCCGGCCGCGGCGACCGCGGCCCAGTTGATGGACGCGCCGCCCGGGTGCTGGAACGCCGCCACGTCGATCCCGGGCACGCTCGTGCCCGTCGCGTGCCCTCCCATCCGCCCGCGGCTGATCGGCCCCGCCAGTTCACGCAGCAGCCGCGGCGAGTGCGGCAGCGCCGCCGTGGCCGCCCGGCTGACGGCCAGCGCCGACCCCGTCCCGCCCACGCCGGCCCCGCCTGCCGTGGATCCTGCCCCGGACCCGCCCGCGCCGGCCCCGCCCGCGGTGGAGCCGCCTGCTGTGCCTGTCGCGCCGGAACCCGGCTGCCCGCCCGGCCCCTGCCCCGCCGTCCCCTGTCCGCCCCCTGTCGCGCCGGTACCCGCACCGGACACACTGGCGCCGGACCCGCCCGCACCTGGCACCGTGGCGGTTGCCCGGGACCCGACGGGTACCGGCGGCGCGGACGGTGCGGACGGGGTGGCGAACCCGGACGAGGCGGCGTGGATGGCCGCCGCCGATCCCCCCACGGCGAGCACGGCGAGCGTCGCTGCCGCCGCTATCACGCCGCTTGATTTGATAAACATCGCGCCAGGCTAGAAGCCCGGCAATGATCATTTCGCGACTATGGGCCCTGTTTAGTCCTTAGGGACTAGCGAATAGCCCGAACGGGCAGCGAAAAAACGCCCGCAGCGCACGCATGCCGGTTTACTCATGACTCTCCAGTACCCGCAACCTGTCAGGCATCGCAAAGGCCCTATGAGGCACGTACGTCACAGGCTTTATCCGGGCACTGGCTCGCCGAGTCAT
>Ga0209656_10002290_pt1 | contig 12405 bp, 10 predicted proteins | sample BogFormECP12_OM2_FD_188239 | JGI IMG/M metagenome (GOLD analysis project Ga0209656, IMG submission 188239) | Bog forest soil microbial communities from Calvert Island, British Columbia, Canada - ECP12_OM2 (SPAdes) (version 2) | ecosystem: Environmental > Aquatic > Freshwater > Wetlands > Bog ... | reverse complement strand
CCGGCCCTGGCGCGCCAATCTCCGTCAGCGTGAACTTGGTAGTCTTGCACACCACGGTCCTCGACGATCGCGGCCGCTTTGCCGAAGGCCTCAAAGAAGAAAACTTCCGCGTCTTTGAAGATAAGGCGCAACAAAAGCTTTCTGTCTTCAAACGCGAGGACATTCCCGTCAGCATGGGCCTGGTCATCGACAACAGCGGCAGCATGCGCGAAAAGCGCCCGCGCGTGAACGAAGCCGCGCTAACGCTGGTGCAAGCCAGCAATCCCGACGACGAAGCCTTCGTGGTGAATTTCAACGACGATTTCTACTTGGACCTGGACAAGGACTTCAGCAACAGCATCCCCGAACTAAAAGAAGCCCTGGAACGAATCGACTCGCGCGGCAGCACCGCCCTCTACGACGCCATCATCGGTTCGCTGGATCACCTGAAAAAGGGCAAGAAAGATAAAAAGGTCTTGCTGATCGTCACCGACGGCGAGGACAACACCAGCCGCAACTCCCTGGAAAAAACCGTCCGCGAAATTCAGCGCACCAACACGGTGATCTACACCATCGGCCTGCTGGGCGACGAAACCAAAAAATCCAAGAGCAAAGCCAAGAAAGCCCTGCAGCAAATCGCCCAAGCCTCCGGTGGCCTGGCGTTTTTCCCCGAAAACGTCGAGGACGTGCACAACATCTGCGAGCAGGTAGCCCACGATATCCGCAACCAGTACACCCTGGGCTACTATTCCACGAACGACCGCCAGGACGGCAGCTACCGCAGCGTACAGGTGGATATCATTCCGCCGCGTGGCCGTGGCAAGCTCGTGGCGCGCACTCGCAACGGCTACTACGCCCCCAACGCCGCGCAAAAACCAGCCTCGGGCAACTAGTTTCGTCTCGCCAGTTTATCAACTCTACGGTTCGTCGGATTGAATCTGGACCAGCGCGCCGACATTTGGCGGGCGTGTTTCTCCACCCCAGCGCGAGGACTTCACGGCCTTACTACGCAGACGGTTTACGAAGTTTCCGATGTTGATGGAACTGGAGATGAAGTGCTCCACCTTTAGCGGACCGGCCACCTTAACGGTGCGAATCCAATGCAGCCCGCTGCTGATGGCGCATCCGCATTCGCCGCAATTGGGATTGCCGCCAAAAACGCAAGGTTCCACGCGGCTCTTGAGGTCCGCGGAATAATTCGCGGATAGTTTGGCGAACACGCAGTCGCCGGGATCCTTCGGCGGTGCGATCATCGCTTTGGCCAGGTTTTCGTTGAACAACAGCTTCGGATACTTCTTGCCTAACGCGGGCAGTTCCCCCGCCAAGGCTTGACGGTCCGCGGGCGTCAAGCGTTCCGCGCTCTCCTCACCCATTTGCGGCGTGTACACGCTAACCCACACGCAATTGACTTCGCCGCGTGCATTCCAGAACTTTACGTATTCCTCCAAGTAGCCGGGGCGCTGCAGCATGGGGCGCGTGACGGTCCAATGGATGTTCACCTCACGGCCCGCCAGGTTGCTGAGGATGCGTTCGTACGTCGCCGGTTTGCGCCGCACGTCATGATGCTCCGGCAGCCCGTCGATGGACACCGCCACCCGCACACGGGGCAGCTTCATCCACTCCAGCGGGATAGGAATAATGCCGCTGGTCACCACCAGCGTAAAAACTCCCATCTTGCTCAGCACTGGCAGGATGCGGGACAGCTCGCGGTGGCGCACCAGCGGTTCGCCGCCAACCAGCGAAACGTGCATCGGTCGATGCTTGCGCACCAGCTGAATGACCCCGTTGACCAGATCGTCGCCGCGGAAGTCGCTTAATTCGCGCAGCGTAACCCCGCCGCCAAGGTGCGCGTCGCCATACGCGTAACAACCCGGGCAGCTCAGCGGACACTCGCGCGTGATTTCGATGCTTAAAATCGGGACTTTGCCGCTGAGGATGCGTCCCCAAGCGGCGAACAGCTGTAACGGCGCGATGCTTTGCTTCGGAGCGACTTCTGGACTTTCAGCGTGCTTGGCGGACATATTCATTTGATGCCACATTCCGCTTCCCAGCTACCTCGCAATTGTGCGCCTAATTTCCTAGGTATAAAATCGATTTTATTGCCCGGACAGATTTTGCCGAACCTTTTTCCTCCGACCCGTTTTTCCAGGCCGCCACGCCAGTGTCCGCGGGTGCCGGCCCCGGGACCCATTCACTGGACCCAGTTGCGGGTCGCTGCTTGTTTTCTAGTGTATAATTCGCGCGCTTGGCCTCTGGGGGATTTTAATGGCGGCGGAAAAAGCTCCGATGGTGTGGGTGCCGGTGTGTTGCGGGCGGGTCATGCGCTACAACGTATTTGGACGCGAGGATGGCGGGGCCTTTGCCACGCTCGGGTGCCGCATTTGTGCCCGCAGTATCACCCTGGAGCAGGAGAACCCGGAGAAGCTAAAGGAATATGGGGAGCGCGCCACTGTGGTGCAGATGATCGGCTCGCCGCGTCCGCCCACGGAGGATCGCACCAAGTCCGTGCTCGATGGCGGCACCAACGAACCCACGTTATGAGTGAGAGGGAAACGGCGCTCGTAGTGGGCACGCGGAAGGCGGAAAGCTAGAGAGTAATTCAGCGCCATAGACGACCGCCGGCGGCGACGGCCGTTTGCGAATGACAGGCTCGCATTTAGCCCCAGTGGTGTACGACCAAGAGTTGGAACCGCGGCGTGACCATGATTGGCGAGACGATCTCTCACTATCGCATCCTGGAAAAACTGGGCGCTGGCGGCATGGGCGTCGTCTATAAAGCACAGGACACCCGCCTGGACCGTGCGGTAGCCCTAAAATTTCTCCCCGACAATCTCCTCCATGACCCCCTGGCGCTGGAGCGTTTCCGCCGCGAGGTGCATGCCGCCTCGCACCTGAATCATCCCGGTATTTGCACCATTTACGACGCCGAAGAAGAGGGCGGCAAACCCTTCATCGCCATGGAATTTATCGACGGCGAGACCCTGCGCCAGTTCATTGAGGGCAAGCCACTACCCCTCGAAACCATGCTGACGCTCGGCATTCAACTGGCCGACGCCATCAGCGCGGCCCACGGCGAAGGCATCATTCACCGCGATATCAAGCCCGCAAACATTTTTATTACCCGGCGCGGGCAGGCCAAAGTCCTGGACTTCGGCTTGGCCAAACTCGTTCCCAAGATCGGCATTTTGGGCGAGGAAACCGACATCTCCGGCTCAGGCAGCGCGGTGCGCGGACCGGCCAAGGCCGCGGCGGTGGGCGCGGGGGCCAAGGTCACCGCGGGCGGCGGTCCGCCCAGCGCCTCGCAAGACGCGCAGTCCATCGTCGGCGTAATCAGCGGCACGCCGTCCTACATGTCTCCGGAGCAGATTCGCGGCGACGACCTGGACGCCCGCACCGATGTCTTCAGTTTGGGGCTGCTACTCTACGAAATGGCCACCGGCAAGCAGGCCTTCGGCGGCCAAACGGGCGGCGCGGTGATTGAAGCCATCCTGACGCGCGCCCCGGTGGCCATCCGCACCCTGAATCCAGAAGTACCCGCGGAACTCGAAGCCGTCATTAACAAGGCCGTTCACAAAGACATCGCCCAGCGTTATCAGAGCGCCGCGGACCTTTGCGCGGATCTGGCCGCCATCAAACGCGGCCTCGAGACCGGACACACCGCCGCCACGGTAATTGCCATGCCCGCGCAGGGAAAGGCATCGCCATGGCGAAATAAATGGCTGATTGCCGGAGTGGCCGGCGTGGCTCTGCTCGCCGCAGTTCTCGGCGGGTGGCTGTACAAAACCCGCCAAGCCCGTGCCCTGGCGGACACCGACACCATCGTGGTCGCGGACTTCATCAATAAGACCGGCGATCCGGTATTTGACGACACCTTGCGCCAGGGTCTCGCCGCGCAACTGCAGCAGTCGCCCTTCTTAAATCTCCTCTCCGAACAGAAAATTCAGCAGACCCTCCTGCTCATGGGCCGCACCGCGGATACCAAGCTGACGCCCGAAATCGCGCGTGATATTTGCCAGCGTTCCGGAAGCAAAGCGTACCTAAGCGGCTCGATCTCCAGTCTGGGGAGCCAGTACGTCATCGGCGTGAAAGCCGTCAATTGCCAGACCGGCGACGCGCTGGCCTTGCAGCAAGTCACCGCCGACAACAAAGAAAAAGTTCTGAAGGCCCTCGACGAAGCCACCACGCAACTCCGCGAACGCCTGGGCGAATCGCTGAAAACCATTCGCACGCTGGACACTCCCATCGAGCAAGCCAGCACCCCGTCGCTGGAGGCCTTGCAAGCCTTCAGCCTAGGGCGCAAAACCATGAGCGGCAAGGGCGACTATGCGGCTGCCATACCTATGTTTGAGCGCGCCATCACCCTCGACGGGCGCTTCGCCATGGCCTACGCCTTGCTCGGTACCTGCTACAGCAATTTGGGTGAGAGAAATCTCGCCGAGGAAAACACGCAGCACGCTTACGCTCTGCGCGGGCACGTCAGTGAACTCGAAAAATTTTACATCGAGTCCCACTACCACAATTACGTCACCGGCGACCTCGACCGCGCGCGCCAGGTTTACGAGACCTGGGCGCAAACCTATCCGCGTGACAATGTGGCCACCGGCAATCTCGGAGATCTCTATCTAAAACTCGGGCAGTATGAAAAATCCCTCACCGAGGTTCAGGAAGCCATTCGCCTGGCCCCCACGTCCACCATCAACCATGCCAACCTGGCCGAAGTCTACATTCGCCTCAACCGTTTCGGTGATGCCCGCGCCGTTGCCGACGAAGCGGTGCCCAAGAACTATGACTCCCCCACCATGCATTTCCTCGCCTACGATTTAAGCTTTCTGCAACACGACACCGAGGGCACTGCGCGCCAGGTCTCCTGGGCCTCCGGTAAAGCCGGTTACGAAAATATTTTGCAGTATCTCCAGGCCGAAGTTGCCGGCTACGCAGGCCACCTCAATAAAGCGCGCGATCTGTCTCGCCAGGCCGTGGCCTCCTCTCTGCGCTCCCAACAGATGGAGATCGCCGCGCGTTGCGAGGCCGCCGAAGCCTTGCGCGAAGCCACCTTTGACAAGGTTCCCGAAGCTCGCCAGCACGCCTCCGCGGCTCTGGCGCTGTCTCGTGGCCGCGATGAAGAATTTGTCGCCGGACTGGCCCTGGCCATGGTCGCAGACCCCGCCACCGCGCAGACCTTGGCTGAAGACATGGCCAAGCGCTATCCCCTCGACACCATCGTGCAATTCAATTACCTGCCCGCCTTGCGCGCCCAGATCATCCTGGACCGGGCCGGCAATGCCTTGGAAGCCATGAAGGCCGTGGAAGTCTTGCAAGCTGCCGGTCCCTACGAACTTGGCGCGCCGGGCAACAGCGCCATGAATATCACCATGTATCCTGTCTACGTGCGCGGCCTGGCGTACCTGCGCGCCGGGCAAGGTTCAGCCGCGGTCGCCGAATTTCAGAAGATTGAGGAGCACCCCGGCGTGGTCGTCGGCGAAACCATCGCATCCTTGGCGTATTTAGGTATGGCGCGCGGTTACGCCATGAGCGGCGACTCCGCCAAGGCCAAGGCTGCCTACGAGCAATTTTTTCAGATGTGGAAAGACGCCGACTCCGATGTGCCAGTCCTAAAAGCCGCCAAGGCCGAGTACGCCAAACTTGGCTAGCTGTCGCGGCACACGCAATTCCGGTTATTAAACCTTTGCTTTTGGTCCCGAGGGGTGCGCGGGCTGGGCCGCCTGTCCCCGCTCAATCCGCCACGGAGTAAGGGCCGCTAGTTTGGTCTGCCCAGCCAGGAATACTGCCAAGCCACCGAAACGTTCTGGTAGTGCCCGCCATACCGGACATAGTCGCTATTGTTATAGCTGATTTTGAGACTCTGGTGCTTACTCACTGGGACTGAGACTGTCGCACCGATGAGGGAGCTCACTTGAAGGGTTTGTGGGTTTTCTACGCCATTCAAACTGGTACGACCGCCGAACCAGAGATTGCTGTCGAGCGAGGCCCAAAGCCGAGGCTGTACGTCGTAACTCAGGTGCCCTTCGAAGGCGCCGATGGGTGCTTGCGATTGAGACTGTGTGCCGGGAATGAATGCGTTATGCGACCAGAACTCGGGGTTCGTCGTGAACAACCACACGGCGCCGGAGGCATCGAGCACCCAATGGCCCCAGCGTTGTGAATACCCGAGTTCCGGTTTGAAGGCCCAGCGATTCGCGCCATTATTGATCAGCTTGGTCCCATCGTATTGACCCGTGGGAGCCACGATCTTGAGACTCACGCCGAGGATGGTCTTCTGGCGCCATTTTCCGAATTCGTCTACGGTCATCGCTGGGCCGCCCTTGAGATTCACCGTGAAACGAAAAGTGGAATCCAGAAGGCCGGAACGATAGAGCTTGGTTTCATCGTCAATAAATGTGCCGTGGAAGTTACCCACGCCGTAAGGCAGCGAAGCAGTGATGTTGGCCGAGCGGCCGAAGAAACTTAGGGAGTGGTAGTAAGTGAAGACCGAGACGTGGAGTTTTGTTGTTGCATCCTTAATGGGAAGTACGTTGTTGAAGAAAATATCGCCCTCGTAGAAGGAATACGTCAAGATCACTGCGTTCGAATGGATTGGACCGATGACATAGGCCCGTGGCGCAAGGTCCTGCGCGGAAAGCGCTTGTAGGGAACACGCTACAATCACTGACCACAAGACAAGTCTAGATATGGCTCGCATAGGTCTTTCCGGGGGCGTCTCCTTCAGGCTCTCGTTAGAGCTAGCTCCGCTTGCCAGAAGCCACTATCGGTGCTTGTTACATCAGCATCTTGAACAGCGCCCAAATATCCTTAAGCGGAATCTGCAGTGCCGCGACGGCTGCAAATGGCAACAGCGCAACTGTAATGAGTTCCAGGAGCTGGTTCCTCTGAAATGGCAGCTTAGTCATCCGGTAAACCCCGGCGACCGTCGAGTTGAGATCGATAACTGCCGAGAAGTCCTGCACAGCCAGCATGTCAGCGGGTCTGGAACGAGAATCAATCCATTTCCTTTCAAACTGTCTCACTTGCTCCTGCACGGCCACGCCGTGGCTTAGCCACGCATGGAACCTGGCATTCTTGAGTGGGTTGTAGAAAAAGAGCAGCGGACCGACAAATAAAGAAGTGATAACAGCGGCAATGAAGCCGATCAAGTACTTGTAATTGAGAACTGGCTGACCCGCGGACAGAACGAAAGTGGCGAGTCCGCTGGCCAGTGAGGCTGCCAACCCAGCTGCGGGCCATTCCAAAGGACGCAGGCTGAGTCCCAAAAACATGAGCCCCCCGCCTCCGTCCGGATGCGAGCCTTCGATTTGCAGATCCAGGTGTGATACCTGCCACAGAGCGTTCCACCAAAGACCCACCCGGTATAGGAAACGCACGACAACGTAGGTGTAGACCGGCTGGCTGACAGCCACAAACCACCATCCCGCGAGAGTCAATTTTCTATGTTCTTCGTAACCGAGAGCGCGCCATGAGGAGGGGAAATCAGCAGCAAAGACGGTAATAGCAACTAAATAGGCGGAGTATCCGTATGCCAACGCGAGGAAAACCCAGTCGGTCAGAGGCGCATTGCGAAGCTGCATGGTCGAGCTAAGAATGGTCCGATAGCGCTCTCGCTCGTCGTCCCGAATCAGCCCCGATTCCAGAAAGTGTTGCATGATTCTTTGAAAGTTGTGTCGACACCTGTACGGCGCTTGCAATAGGAGTGGAAGCGCAACGAGGAACCGGGCATACATCCCAGCATCCTTGAGAAAGGACTCCGGTTGTGTGCGCCCGAGGGCTACACCCTGAATGGCCGCCAGTATCGCCAGCGGAACCCAGGCGACGCAGACCGTCAGGATGATCCTCTGTAACAGGGAAAACCGATCAAACCACAGTCGCTTGAGCGGTCTTTCTAGGCCGAAAAGCGAGCCTCCGTCAAAGAGAGGAAATTCCGGCGCATCTGAATCAGCGCTGGATTCTGGCTTGTTCTCATCCATTACGATCTCCACCGGCAATGCAGCGCTCTTTTCACCACGTAATCACGGACCAGCCACGAAATATCGGAGAGGCTCCGAGATTTCGGGCAATGCCAACTCTTCAGTCATTCCTATGAACCAAAACCGTCCTCGTAATTTACTAATTCATAAGCGCTTACGCGCGCGAGCACGGAACGCTGCAATCGGAATCTGCCGTGCACCAATTTACAAAGCACGAAGCGCTCCGTAAGGCGACGAAGAGAGAAGCGGCCGCCAAGGCGGAGTACGCCAAACTCGGCTAGCTCTCGCAGCCGACCATCCCGGCGGTCCAACCTTCACCTACGACGAATTCGGCGGACAGACGGGGACATTTCCTGCTACTTTCGTTTTTATGACTCGACGGGCTCGCAAAATCTCCGGTGAACGTCCCGTGCGCCCAGGTTTCCCAATGAGCGAACCGGGCGAGGTGTGTTTCTCTCAATCCAGACGATTCTGGATATGCGTCCGTCACCGAAGAAACCGTCTGGTGTATACCGCACGCACCGGAAACTTATTTAGTCGACAATATTCCGTTCTATGCCGCCAACATTAGCCTCGGGGATGAGATTCGAGCGAAAAAGCGCAACGGGAGATTATTTTTCACGGAGCTCGTGAACCCGTCGAAAAATACCACGGTACACGTCTTTGCTCGTCAGAGGTCACTCGGCCCTTCAATCGTTCCTCGATTGCAACGTGACAATCTTCTCCCGCGCCATACCACGCTCCCAGTACACAGACTACATTCGCATACATTGCATACACTTCGGAGCCGCATGGGAACCCGCGGCTAGCTTCTTTATGTATTTGGAATTCGGGGCCCCCCTCGATGTCTTGGCCACTGACCTCGCTGGCAGTCGGTTTGCCGTTGCCTCGCCTAAGTTCCAGCGGGTAAAAATAGGTAGCTGCCAACCTGCATTTCCCCTATCCGTGAATCCTTTTGCTCCGTCTGGACCTCCTCCATTACAGAGGGCCATGGGTTATGAAAGAAATCAGTGTTTCTAACTTGCATGCTAGTTCCGACGCGCTTCATAGGGCGCAGTGTGTGGATGTGCGCTCCCCCGCTGAGTACGCCGCCGGCCATCTTCCGGGAGCTGTAAACATCCCCATGGAGCAAATCGAGGCCCGCTTGGATGATCTCCGCGCGGGCTTGCCCATAATTCTGGTCTGCCAAGCCGGGACCCGAGCGCGCACCGTCGCGCGACTGTTGGAGCCGGCGCGGCCAGATGTCGCAGTGCTCTCCGGAGGCACCAACGCCTGGGTTAAGGCTGGTCTCCCGCTGGTGGTCAACGCCAAGACCCGCTGGTCCCTCGAGCGGCAAGTGCGCCTAGCCGCTGGGCTATTGGCCTTCACCGGTGCCGCACTGGCCGCCACGGTCGACGTTCGTTGGTTGTATCTTTCCGGGTTCATTGGGCTTGGCTTGACGTTTGCCGGGCTTACCGACGTGTGCCCTATGGGTATGCTACTCGGCAAAATGCCTTGGAATTCGACCCCGAGGTCGGTACCCGTGACGCCACCCACTGCCAGGCATGTCTCGGGGTGAAGCGCCGGCTAATTTGAGCTCTCACGTTGAATAGGTGAAATAATGCCGCCATGGACTTTGAAGCGCTCGCCAATGAACACAAAGACGCGGTATATCGCCAAATGATCCGCGCCTGCGGCAATCGCGAAGACGCAGAGGATGTCCTGGTCGAAGCGCTGCTCAAGGCCTATCGCGGTCTTTCGCAATTGCGGGATGTTGTGGCGTTCCGATCCTGGCTGGCGCAGATTGCCAGGCGCATTTGTTGGCAATTGCGCGAGCGGCAGTCGCTCATGCCCTTGCTGCAACTCTCCACGCTGGAAGAAGAAGGCGCGCAGATTCCCCAACACCAGCCGTCGGTGGAAGAACAAGTGGCGCTGCAAGAGATGAAAGCCATCCTGCACGCCGCCGTTGCCAAACTGCCCGCGGAATACCGCGCCGTTTATCAACTACGCGATCTGGATGAGATGCCTGGAGATGAAGTTGCCGGGCGCTTGGGAATTTCTCTTGCGGCTATGAAGTCGCGCTTGCATCGCGCGCGGGAACTCGTACGGCAGTCCTTGGATGCGGTTTTGCTTAGGCATCCCCATCCGACGCATCTGCCAGCCATCGGTGGCGATCAGTGAGATCCAGGAGGATCACATGGAAGTACTCGTTGAACATCTCGGCGCGGTACAGTTTGAAATAAAGGCAGGACAGCACACGATCGCTTGCGATCAGCCGCCGGAAAACGGCGGATTTGACGAGGGCATGACCCCGCCGGAACTCCTGCTTGCTTCGTTGGGGGCATGCGCCGGGTATTATGCCACGCAATATTTAAGAAAACGCAAACTAGCTACCGAAGGCACAAAGGTTCGCGTTACCGCGGATAAGGTCAAAGATCCTCCCCGAATGGACAATTTTCACGTTGCGGTGCAGGTGCCTTCGACACTGAGCCAGGAGCACCGCATCGGCGTCGAAGAAGCCATACACCACTGTCTAATTCACAACACCCTGCTGCATGCCCCCAAAATCACTCTCGATGTGCAGCCAACGCAAGACTTAGGCAGCGGTGCAACCCCGCCGCAGGGCCAATTCATCAGGTCTTGAGTTCCCCAGCGGGGCAGGGTGGCACACCCTTAAGGCTTGGCGCGTGAGTCCGGATTTTTCTGGAAGTTGAATTTGGCTGCCTCACTCCTTGCGCCTTTTCAAGGGTGCGGTCTTTGAATCTGCTTTGTCCGGAGAGAATGAACAGCCTTGAATGAAGGCGGCTTTTGGAGGCCCTTTTGTCACCATTCTTGCCACAGACTCGCGCTAAACTCATGTGCTAGATTGGCATTCGGCCCTGAATTGGGAGGCTGATTATGCGACCCCAGAAATATCCTGACCGACCTCGCAAACGCCCCTCGACATTTGCTGAAGTTCGCCACGACGCTGAGAAAAGATTAGAGCACGGATTGAAACTCGACTTCGACCAGATCATGCTCGACATTGCGGCTATACGCGTGCGTGCAGAGACCCTGGCGAAGAAGTGACTGGCTAATCGCTTGGCCGGATTTATCCGGCGGCCGGGTCAATCGAAGTGCGGGGCTGCTGAGCTTTCAGCGCCTTCAGACCTTCCAGCGCCTCTGCGAATTGCCGCCTCTCGCCCGCTTTTGTTCTTGCTTGCATGCATTTGTGAATCGCTTCTTTTGCTGCCAGAATTTTCCAGGCCATCATCTTAGGTTCTTTCTCACACACCGCTGCGATGCACAGAAACTGCCATCGCGGCAAATACCGCCGCAAATCGGAGGAACGCGTAATGGACGTCACTGAAGCCACTCCGCGCCCCCCGCAAGAGGAGTGACGGCCGGCAATTCTAGGCCAAACTCAGCGCACCATGCCGCCGCACAGCCGTCGTTGTGCAGAGCCACGATCAATTGCACATTCGACAGAATCGAGTATCTGAGGCTCACACCATTTTCTCGGGTGACTGGATTGCTCTCGTTGTGGCAGTGATTGCAGACGGTCGGTAACGGAAGCATGGAATTTGATACCCGGCCATGACGGTAGCAGGTCCGAACGTGCAGCAGGGATGTATTACGAGCCGTCGGCAAAAGCAGGGGCGTTGTCATGGGCATGACTGAAGCGGGACAGGCGCGACGCTTCCCGATATTCCCGAAACGGCCCAATTCGAATGGGATACTATAAAGTACTATTGACAAGCGATTACGGAAGCTAGTATCATTCGTCGTGCCGCCGCGAAATCCATCCTCATCCTGCCTCCTTCACCCGCATAGCAGCCCTTCGCCAGGACTTGCCAAGACCGGCCGTAATGATCGGTTCCAGGACGCTTCGGGAGGAAGAGGAGGTAACCAGTTAACAAATAAACTTGCCCCATAACTCCAGTCGAATCAACACTTACGTATCATACTGAGCGCAAAGGACTTCAAGTCTATTCGGCTCAGTATGATGCGAAATTCGAGGGGGCTCCTAACCCAATCGCCGAGCACCAATTCCACCCGGCAGCGCGTCTCAGAATTGCGACTCGAACTGCCGAAAGCGCGCTTCCAGCTCCCACTGCTGCGCGGCTTTTTCGCTGCCCTTGAGAAACTCCGCGCAAGCCGCTTTGGGATTTTCCCCGCCGAGCGCTTCGCGGGCACAAGCCGCGGCGGGAGCGCGAAAATTATCCCGCTCTCGCCAAAGACTGTCACCCGCAAGGAAACTGTGCTCCAGGCCGGTGCGCACCAGTTCTTTGAGCTCGGAGTAAGTGAGGTTATAGGTTTCCACGGCGCGCACAAATTCATGCGTTAAATTAATGCGGCTCACGCCTTCATCGTCGGTGGAGAGGGCCATCGGTACGTGGAATTGGTGATAAATGGGAAAGGGATGCTCGTCGCCAAACACGCCGAGGATCGCGTCGTTGCTGGTGAGATTGATCTCCACCATCACGTG
>Ga0209656_10002289_pt1 | contig 12407 bp, 10 predicted proteins | sample BogFormECP12_OM2_FD_188239 | JGI IMG/M metagenome (GOLD analysis project Ga0209656, IMG submission 188239) | Bog forest soil microbial communities from Calvert Island, British Columbia, Canada - ECP12_OM2 (SPAdes) (version 2) | ecosystem: Environmental > Aquatic > Freshwater > Wetlands > Bog ... | reverse complement strand
ACCCGATCCCCTTGGGACGGAACATCGTTCCCGACTCGTCGCCGATCTGCCCAATCGCGTACTGGAACTGTCCGGACTTGTCCAGCACCTGGACGCGGAAGTTCATCGCGTCCACCACCACCAGGTTGTCGCCATGCAGGCGCAACTCGGTGGGGTAGTTGAACTCTCCGTTTCCGGTGCCGTTCTGTCCAAAGCTCTGTAGGACGCTGCCCTGCATATCGGTAACGTAGACCTTGTTGCGCAGCGTGTCTGTCACATAGAGCCGCTGCACCGCCGAATCCACCGCAATCCCCGTCGGGCGCTTGAAGAAGCCTTCGCCACCCTTCAGGCTGCCGACCGCCCGCTGATACTTGCCGTCGGAGTTGAAGACAAACACCTTGCCGGACTCCGAATCGGTCACGTAAATGTTGTCCTGTGCGTCCACCGCGACGCACTGCGGCGTCAGCATGGGGTCTTTTCCTTTGTCAACGCGCGACAGGAACTTGTATTTCTGTTGCTGGAAGTCGAAGACGTGTACCCCGAAGGCACCGGGGTCGGTCACGATGATGCGGCCGCGGGAATCAGTGGCAATGCTGTAGGGACGGACCAAAGTGTGGAATGTCGGCTGGCCGGCGACGAAGTCAAGCACCTTCTTGAAGAAGGGCCGCTTTGGCTGCACTTCACGCGCGGAGTGGAAGCTGCGCTCGTAGGTAAGCTTGCGCCCGCCCAGCAACTGCATCTCGGGCGGTGGTGGTTCCGGCGCGGCTGGTTGTTTCTTTTCTTTAGACGCCGCCGCCCCTGATGCCAACAGCACCAAGGTGACAATCGCGATCTGTACTGCCCCCCACGGCAAAACCCAGCCATACCCTTCAGAAAAAGTTGAAGTAGCGCGATACACCAAAGTATATCGAGTTTACGCTGCTCGGCGGCAACCCCGTGGCGCTGAATCCCTGGACGATTCTCCCGTATCCGCCGGAAAAGGTGAGCTTCCTGAACTGGTAGTACGCATTGGAGAACACCTGCTCGCTGTGATTGGCGGAAAATGTCAATCCAGTGACGGTATTGTAGTCAGCCCGAGAGAAGCTCGCCCCTATCGTCAGGTGGCGGATGGGAGACGTCCCCAGCGAAAACGAATAGCTGGAGCCGTCATAGAACAGTAGCCACTCCGGCGGTATCACTCCAGGAGGCAGGCCGGGAGGCAGGGTGATCCCATTTCCACTCAGCAGCCCGTATCCATGGGTCTTGGAATAAGCGGCGGCGAGAGTCAGTCGCCGGGCGCCCAGGCTGGTAGAGTAGCTTTGGCCGCCATTTCCCGTATGGGGCTGATAAACAATCGCGCTGTGCGAACCGGCGGCGCTGGCCGTCCACACAATCCGCCCGAAGCGGTGCCGCACATTCCCCGAGTAGATGTAAAACGAGTTCATGTACGTCACCAGGTAACTCTGGACATTCTGGGCATAACCGCCGTTCACGCTGACGAACCAGTCGGAAAACACACGGTTCCAGCCCGCGTTGGTCGTAAAGCTCAGCGCATTGCCACTGATGGTATCGGAGGTATTGTCGGCAAAGTTTAGCGAGCCGTTAAAGAAGCCGCCCAACAGCCTCCGGCTGTACACCACGCCCGCCTCGTAAGTGTCAGCTCCGTAACTCCTTCCCTGGTAATCCTGTTGCCGGCGCTGGACTTGAAAGTCCAGTTGCAAATTGGGGGCTACCGAGTAGGCGCCATAGCCGGTGATATAGAGCGCACTGGAGGATTGCTGTGTCTGCTGCAGCAGCCCGCCGTTAGTCTGCTGGGGCTGTCCGCTGCTGCCGCTCGACTGCGGCTGCTGCGCTTGCAGTTGCACCCCGGTGGTTGCTTGCGGCGCCCCACTTGGGGGAAGGATGGATTGGTAAAACGAACCCGAAAAATTGTCGGTGTAGCCAAAGCTGGTCGAGAAACTGAACTTTTCCGTGGGGTTGATTCCGGCGGCGGCGTTGAAGGTATTAATCGTTCCGTTGAAGCTGTAACCGAGATAATTGGAATTAACGTAGGACCGTGTATAGCTGGCTGACGCGGACCCGTGCATCGGCAGGTTGTGCGAGGCGCCGAACAGAAATGCGTTGTTGTCCGAACTGTAACTCTCTGCCTGGTTGCCAAACACAGCGGGGATGAAGGAATGCGAATTCCCGAGGTCATAGGCGGCGTTCAGGTTGAAGCCGGCAATGGAATAGTTGGACCGCAGATTAAAGTTGTGGTAAACGTTATTGCCATCCTGCTCAGCGCCCAGCACGGTGTAGTCGCTGCTGCCGTCGCTATAAGTCGCGCTCAGGCTTGGCAGACCTGGCAGGAAGGCCCCCCAGCCAATGCTGAAGCCCTGGCCATTGCCCCGGGTGGTGTAGTTGGGGGCGCCCGGAAACCCGAAGCTTCCCTGACTGTCCCAGGACTTGGAAAAACCGATCGATCCCGGGAAATGACTGCCTCCGAAGATGTTGCTGGAGAACTCCAAACCGCTGGTGTTAAAGATGGACTGAGACTCCGAGTTCGCCTGGGATCGGGCGTAGTAGGGGGAGAAGGCGAAGTTGAGAAAATTGGGATCGTAATAATAGCCCGACAACGTCCCATTCCCTCCGAAATTTACCGAGTGGCTTGAGTTGATGTCGTTGCCCCATACGTCGTTATAGTTGACCGATACGACGCCGTTGAGGTTCAAGTTGAGGTTGTCGCCGACCGTGACCTGCGCCGCGCAGGGAAGAACCAGAAGTATTAAGATCACAATTAAAGCGACAGACAGAGCGCCATGAGCGCGAACGAGCTTACAAATGGTTTGAAGGGGCGCGGCTTTAGCCGCGCCAATGGCGTTGGCTCGGACTTGGGCTTTAGCCCCTGAGGGGATTCGAGGTCGCAAAGGCCGGAAGCCAGTTTCCTCGGCGGCTAAAGCCGGCCTAATTCGGCTACTTGGGGCGCGCCTAAAGGCGCGCCCCTTCGATGCAGATGCCCGCTCTACCCGACCACGGCAACCTTGACCTTGACTTGTCCTGCCCCGCGCATTGGATCCGACGTACCCCACGTCATACAACTCCCTACAGCACTTCCACCTTGGCGTTCTGCCGCAGCTTCTTGTCGAACGCAGCCCGCACATCATTGGTCTTCTTGTCCTGCAATTGCTTCATCAGCTGGGCTTGCACGTCCTGGAACTTGATCCTGCCCGCCGGGATATGTTGGTTCAGCCGCACAATCGTGTATGCACTTCCGATCTGGATAAGATCAGTCATCTGTCCCGGCTGCATGGCCGAAAGCGTCTTCACCAGCTCGGGTGGCAGCTTGTCGCGGGCCACCTTATGGTGATCGCCCATCATCACCCGGTAGTCGTCTTCCGAGATCTTCTCCGCCAGCAATCCAAATTCCTCGTAATTCTTGGTTGCCTTGGCTTGTTTAAGCGCATCTTCGGCCTTCTTGCGGGCTTCTTTCAGTTGGGCGGACGTGGCCTTCTCCGGAGGGAGGATCGAGATCGTTTGAAAGACGAACGTCTCGGGATACTGAAAGCTGTTCGGGTTCTTTTCGTAATAAGCTTTGGCCTCAGCGACGGACACCGTGGACTTGGTATCCACCTCGCTCTTGAGCACGGCATCAATCAACAATGAGCGCCGGACCTTCTCGCGCACCGCCTGCTGCGAGCTGTTGAACTCTGATTGCACAAAGCTGTTGTATTCTGCCGGACTGGAAAACTGCTTGCGGAAATCCGCTTCCGCCCGACTCAGCCGCTCGGGGGAAATCGTGATCTTGCGCCGCTGCGCCTCCTGATAAACCAGCTCCTCGAAGATAATCATCTGCATTGCGCCGTTGCGAATCTGCGGTTCCATCTCCTGGGGAATGCTTCCGTTGTGTTGCCGCGCGTAGGGGAAGATGGCGAACATCTCGCGCTGAAGGTCACGGTCGGTCAGCACTGCACCATTGACCCTCGCCACCGGCTTGCCCGTTACCGGCTTGGCCGCTACTGGCGTTCCCGGCTTAGCTGGCTGAGAAATTATCGTGGGGGTGTGTGAGGCAACCTGGGAGTATGCGGTGGTGAGAGCCAGAAGAACCAGAGCACAGATTGAGAGCTTGTACTTCACTTCCTCACCCCCCCAAAAAACTGGGGAGAGAGTGTCTCTCTCCCCTAGTTCCTAAGAACGACTAGAAGGTGGTTCCAGCCGTGCCGTTATTCAGCTCGTTGGCTTCGCCACCGTGGCACTCGCGGCAGAACTGTGCCGTCTGGTTCGAGTTCTGCGTGCCGCTCGCCGGGTTGTAAGGCGCGCGGATGAAGAACATCGTCGCGTAGTAGCCCGAAGGCAGACCCGACTTCGCACCATTCGTCACCTTCACCACGTTCATCAGGTGCTGATTGTGGCAGGTGGTGCAGGTAACGACCGGTGTGTTGTTGTAGTTGCCCGGGCTCACGAAGAAGCCGTAGTTCTGCACGAACTGATACATCTTCGTACCCTGCGGGTAGGTGATGACGCCGTTGACGATGGTGCAATCCCAGTCGTACTGGCCGCCGCAACCGATCGCAGCATTCAGACCCACTGGGTGGTCGTTCAGGTAATTGCCTGCCGTGGTACCGTCGTTTCCGAGCAGGGTCGGAATCGTGTTATAGGTGCCGTAGGTGGACGGCAGGCTCTCGAAAATGGCGTTCTTCATCATGGCGCCCTTGGCGAGGTTGCCGTCGTGGCAGCTCAAGCACTCCGTGATGTTGCGGTCAGGGGTGGTGGCATCCAGGCCTGGCAGGGTCTCGGTCCAACCACCGGTTGAGTCGCCGAATTGGAAGGTTTGGCCGACCAGCGAACCCACATCCTGGCCCCACAGAGCGTGGTTGCCTGACTGCGGATAGCTGGTCTTGGCTGCGCCGTTGCCGTAAGCGCCGCTGTGCGGGGCATGGCAGGCCGCGCAACCACGGCCGTAGTTCAGGTGGGCACCGAGAACGTCGGTGCTCGGGGACTGGCCGATCTGGGCCATCGCAAAGGTTGCGGCGGCGAAGATCACGAGCGTGACTAACAATACTCTCTTCATTTCGATCTCCTGATATGAACTGCAGTTCTCATGGTTTTATGCCTGGAGACCCTAGGCCCCGGCGGCCTCCGCTTACGGGTAGTGCAACTAGTGGGCCGAAACTGAAGCGCGCCTCAGTTGCTCGAGGCTTTTTGTCTAACTTGCTGATTCAGAATAGGTTGCTGGGTCCTCAACTGAAGGCAGTTCGCCCTGTTCGTGCAGTCTTCGATACACTTCGCTGCGTGAAATGAGCCACTTCCAGCTGCCGCGTGGTTAAATCCCCCAGCGTCCGGCTTTGCCTCGGCACTTGGTCTAACCACCATAAATTGTAGGAGGTTACACCTTTAGCTTAGTTATTTCAATACGGGCGGAGTCTTCCCCCTACGATCCTGAGCGGAGCATCCATCCGATATCGCCGACCGCTGCTTTGCGGGTTGGGTGGCCGCGCAATCGAAGTGCCTGCGCCGAGCCTGTCAAGGTGACCCCCATAATTGGCAGGTGCTAACCGGTAGTCACGAGCGCGGCGACTTGCTTTGAGCCTCAGGGTTCAAGCCCAGAGATAAGGCCGCGTCGGTCAACACTCATCATGATCTATCGTGAATTGTCCTTACCGCCCCAGCTTCCGCGCCTCGCACGCCTGCACCACCTTCGACGGGTCGATGGCCTCTGAGTCCAACTGCATCTCGATCACCTTGCCGTTCTTGTCGATGAGGTAGTTCACGCGGCGCGCGGCTTTGTACTTCGGGTTGTAGAGGCCGTACTCCTTGGTCACGTCGCCGCCCCAATCGCTAAGCAACGGGAAGGTGACGCCGATCTTTTCCGCCCACGCCTGATTCGAGAAGGGAGAATCCATGCTCACACCCAGCACCTGGGTATCGGCAGCTTCCAGCTTGGCGAGGTTTTGCTGGAAAGCCTGCATCTGCTTGGTTCAACCACCGGTGAAGGCGAAGATGTAGAACGCCAGGGCGACGTTCTTCTTGCCCTTGAAATCGTGCAGCGAAATTTTCTTGCCGTTCTGGTCGGTCAAAGTGAAGTCGGGCGCCGTGTCGCCCACTTTGATCTTGGGCGCGGGCGTCTCGTCGGATTTGTTGTCGGCAGCATAGGTCGCGGGCAGCAACGATGCCACGAGCAACAGCGCCAGCAAAAGTCGTCTCATGGATTCTCTCCTCGAGACCACAAGCGTATGTTGTGGCCTGCACGTCATTGTCCCATTTGCAGGACGCTTCGCGCCAGAGCAGAGGAAAAGGCAGCCACGGGTCTACACCGAAGACCACGGATTTGTTGGAATCAGAAGTTCAAGAGAGCTTATCCGCAAACTCTGCGTCATCTGCGGTCAATTTGTGAAACCGCGGATCGCGCGGAAAACGCGGATTTGGTTTGATCGAAATCAAAAAGAAATCCGTGTTGATCCGTGCAACGCCGTGGCTAAAACTCCGTGACGAAAACAGGAGATCGTGGCGACGGCAGAAAAGCATTCTCCTGGAAGGGGATGACAATTTTGTGGAACGTGCTCTAATCGCTAGGCTTCTTTACTCCGTCCTCAACGCCTTCATCGGCTCAATCGAGGCCGCGCGCCGCGCCGGTAGATAGCTGGCCAGCAACACGGTTGCAACTAGAATTGCCGTCGCTACAATCCACGGCGCCGCGTGCAATACCCCGACCCTAAACTCTTGCTGCCCTCGAGGCGATGTTCTGCTCGGCCTTCATATTGAGATACGTGTTCGTCTGTTGCAGCGTTACAGCCGAGCCACGCCGAATAAATTCTCGTTATTGCGGTAGTTCGGGTCGTGATAGCGGGCCGGCGGAAATGCGATCGGCACCCAAAGCTCTGCCTGATTCGGCCAGTTGAACGAAGGCCCCGTTACGCCCACGACACGAAACGCCTGATTGTTGAGCATCAGCGTCTGGCCGGCGATGTTGGGATCGGAGCCGAAGCGCTTCTGCCACGTCCGGTAAGAAAGCACCGCGTCATTGCCGGCGCCGGGTTGGTCTTCCTCCGGAGTGAACACGCGGCCCGGGTAGGGGCGAACATCGAAGGTGTCAAACCAGCCGGAGGAAACGCTGGCGCCGTTCAGCAATTCAGGATTGCTGTTTTCGCGGGCGTAGTTGAAGCTGCCGCCCTGCATGACCGCAGCCGAGGAAAAAATGTTCTTGCCTTCGGCGGCATCGGCGAAATCGGGCGCTGACAGGCTGATGTTGCTGAGGTCGGGCATGGCATTGTAGCGGGCGCGCAGTGCGACCAGCCCATCGGCGTGAGGAATGCCGCTGGGATTCAGCAGCACCGCGTTGGTGACGGAGAACACTGCGATGTTTGCGCCGATGCCCAGCGCCAGCGTCAGCACCGAGACCAGCGCGAATCCCGACGACTTGCGCAGTTGACTCAGCGCGTAACGAAATTCCTGCAAGATGGTATGCATTGTTCTTCCCTGTAAAACTCTGTCCTACTATTCGGTCCGCAAGATCTGCATGGGGTCGAGCAAAGCCGCACGGTGCGCAGGCAGATACGCCGCTAGCAGAACGACTCCCAGCAGGAGTAACGGCACCAACATCAAGGTTGCAGGATCAAAGCGACTGACGTTATACAGGCTCGTCGCCAGCAGGCGCGAGCCTACCAGCGAAAGCACAAGACCGACGGCACAACCAGCGAGTCCAAGCGCAACGCCGCGCTTCAGCACCATGCGAAGAATATCGGCGCGGTCTGCGCCCAGCGCCATGCGCAGCGCCATTTCGCGCTGGTGCTGTGAGACCAGGTACGAAATCACTCCAAACAACCCGATCGCCGCCAGCAGCAACGCGCCCACGGAGAAGGCAGACAGCAGCAGCATGGTGAAGCGCCGTTGCGCCAAGGAATCCGACACCAGCGTGGCAAGCGTGGTGCTGTTGTACAGTGGGAGCTCTTTGTCGATAGACCAGATCTGTTGTTGCACTTCGTGGAACAATCCTGCGCCGGGGCGATCGGTGCGGAGAAGGAAGGCTGCATGCCCTGCGGTCCAGGTCTGCATCTGGAAGATGGATTGGTAAATCATCGGCGGCGGGTCCGCGTCGAGCGCGGAGATATGAACGTCGTCCACCACTCCGATGATGGTGAATAAACCGCGATCGCCCCAATAAAACCGCTGGCCCACGGGATCCAGGCCGTGGAAGTATTCGCGCGCCATGGTGTCGCTGATAATCGCGACCGGCGCAGCTTTCGGATCGTCCTGTTCGCTGAAGTCCCTGCCCTGCCGGAGGCCGATTCCCATGGCGTGAAAATAGCCCGGGCTCACCAGCGAGTTCTGGGCAAAATGAAAATCGTCGGGTGCGGCATGCTCGAGATGGAAGCCGATTCCACGTTCATCGCTCAGAGGAAGATGACTGGCGGCGGCAACCGTCGTAACTCCCGGCAAACGCGCAAGCCGCGCCAGCAACTCTTTCTGCACGGCCATGCGTTTGGCTGGATCAGGATAGCGTCCCGTGTCGAAGATCGTCCGCACCACGACTGCGTTCTTGGGATCGAAGCCCGGCGGCGTTTGCAGCAAGTGCGCAAAACTGCGGACCAACAAACCGCCGCCAACCAGCAGCACTAGCGCCAGCGCAATTTCGCCGATGGCGATGGAGTTTTGCAGACGGAGACTGGCGCGAGTGGCACCGGTTTGCGCCGACTCCTTCAAGCAGGCTTGCGGCGAGACGTGCGACAAACGCCAGGCCGGCACGAAGCCAAAGAGAACGGTGGTGAACACCGACAAACCCAAAGTGAACAGCAGGGCTGTCGAGTTGAGCGTGACCTCATCCAGGCGGGGAACGCCGGCCGGCCCAAAGCTCCGTAACCCGGCAACTGAGATCAGGGCCAGACCAACCCCGGCGCCGGAACCCAACAGAGCCAGCAGCGAACTCTCCACCAGACATTGCCGAAAGAGAACGGAGCGCTTGCCGCCCAGAGCGCTGCGGATGGCCATTTCACGGCTGCGGACCGTGGCCCGCGCCAGCAACAAGTTGGCGACGTTGGCACAGGCGATCAGCTGGACGCAAAGGACTGCGGCAGAAAGCAGCCATAGCAGCGAACGAGCTTTCTCAACCGTGTGCGCGGAGAACGCATTAACGTGCGGCGTGACCCGCGCATTTACCGAATAGCTGTCAGGATGCGCCTGCTGGAAGACGTCCGCAATGTGTTGAACGTCCTGCTGCGCTTGCTCGCGCGTAACCCCGGGCTTGAGGCGCCCGATCAATCCAACGCCAAACTCCATTACGCGGTTCTGAGGAGCGAGCACCTCGGGCGAGAATCCAATGGGCAGCCAGAGCTTCACCCTCTCAGAAAACGGCTTACCGTCAGAAGGGAAATGAAACGAGGGCGGCATCACGCCGATGACGGTGTAGGGCTTTTCGTCCAGCTTGATGGTGCGGCCGAGGATGCTGGGGTCGCTGTGATATTGGTTCTGCCAGAGCCAATAGGAAAGCTCGACAACGTTGTCTGAACCGGCACGGTCTTCATCAGCGTTGAAGGCCCGGCCCATGATGGGCGAGAGGCCAAGAACAGAGAAGGCCGACGCCGACATGCGGGCGGCACGAATCCGCAGGGGCTCACCTTCGCCGGTGAGATTAAAGCCCTCGCTCTCGAAGGCAGCGATGTCGGAGAAGGACCGGTTCTGGTCGCGATAGTCGAGAAACTCCTGAGCGGCCACGCCCAGATCATCATTGGGCGCGACCGATTCGGTCTCCGAAACCAGCATCAGCCGGCTCGGCTCGTGGTACGGCAGGGGCCGCAGCAGAACTGTGTCCACCACACTAAACACGGCGGTGTTGGCGCCGATGCCCAAGGCCAGCGTCAGCACGGCCGTAGCCGCAAAACCCGGCGACTTTGAAACTTGACGCAGCGCGAAGCGAACATCTTGCAGCATTTGTACTCGCCTTTCTCAGGTTTCCGCCAATCGCCGGATGGGGCTCGCAACCCCTTCGATGCAAGACAGCGACCATGTCAGAACAATTCTTTTCAGTGACTTACAGCAGGCTTCCAGCGGGGATTGTCCGCCAGCGTAAGTCCATGTCCGCTACTGGACAGGAATACGCGGCCGGGGGACCCTCTATTCCGGGCAAACTTCGGAAATTTCGAACAATAAGTCTCGTTCGAATAGGCAGGTTACGTTCCCTCGAAAATCAATTCTTCACAACGGAGAACACAGAGGGCACGGACCTTCGTCCCTTGTGGTTCTCCGTGATCTTCGAGGTTGATTCTCATGCACCACCCATAGCCTGACCGCTGGCTTACAATGGACGCACGGCGCAACGCGTCGAGTACCCATGGAGGAGATACATGGCGCAAGTAAAGATCACATGCCGCAGGAACGGGCCGTACCGCGTGGAGGCGGCCGAGGGCAGCATCGAACTGCTGGACGCTGACGGTAATCCTTTTGACCTCACCGGCAAGGCAGCGTTTTCGCTCTGCCGCTGCGGCGGGTCTGTGAACAAACCCTTCTGCGACGGTACCCATTCCAAGCTGGGCTTCGAGGCCGCCGAAGCCGCGGTGAAAAAGACAGACGGGACCGCGCCCAATCAGCCCAACGCCGGCGGGTAGTTACGACCGCGACTCATGCAACGAAGGACCGCGCCGAGCGGTCGCTGGCTTTTCCATCGGTGATTTCCATCACTGACTCGATGTCTGACAAATTCTATGGTAGTGCTGTTCTGTAGTGCTGTTCCATTCTTATCTGGCCGGATTCTAACGCAAGATATCCGGAGGAACGAGGTATAATGTGAGGCGGCATGTCCTCCCATTGATCACGTCCGCGTTGTTCGCCATGAGCGCCTCCGCCCAGCAGGCGCAACCGGGCGCGGACCGCACAAAACCTACTCCCCTGACCCAGATCACGATCGAGGGAAAACAAATCACCGGTGACAGCGTGCTGGTTCACAAAGGGACCGCGTACGTAAGCGTTCCCGCGCTGGCGCGGGCGCTGGGTGCGTCGGTGTCATCGCAAGGGCAGGTGGCGGTGCTCAGCATTCCCGCTGCGCCCGAGCCCGATTGTGGAGACATACGCGACGCGAAGAAACTTTCCGACGCTTACCGGAAAGCTGCGGTGCGCATTCCTGATGCGGTGGAGAGTCTCAGGGCACTCGTAAAGCAAGGCACAGTTATTCCCGCAGCCAGCTTCGATGAAGTGGACCGCCAGATCTCCGAGGCAGAATTTCGCGCTCAAACTGATGCGGACAAGTCCGTCTCGTACGCTCTGAGCCACGCCAATAACGCGCTCGCGATTATGTACTTCAAGCTGCGCCGTGGCGTCCCATCCGAGTACGCGAAGCAGGGCCAGCTCGATTCCGTTTTGTGCTCGATGGAGAGTAAGTTCGCGTTGCAGGTCGGGCGTTTGTCGGGCAAGGAGAGCTGCAGCGTCTTCCAGACCGAGCAAGAGGAAGCGAGAAACAGCAATTAGCAACTAGCAACTAGCAAGTAGACAAGAGCGCCAGACATTGCGCTGCATGCTGGGCCGGGGTTCTCGACTTTCGGATTCCCTACCACCCATCCGCAATCAGAGCGAATCGCACACGTCGCTGAAATCAATCGCCTACGGCCGCAGTTGCGAAGAAATAGGCATTATGACTGGCGGTATAATTTTTCGTCGCCTATGCCACTAAATGCAGGAGCCCACGTAGGTCCCTATGAGATTCTCGCCCTGCTGGGTGCGGGCGGAATGGGCGAAGTCTATCGGGCGCGCGATACGTCGCTGAAACGCGATGTGGCTATCAAAGTCATTCCCTCCTACTGGTCGCGCGATCCGGAGCGTCTGCGTCGGTTTGAGTTAGAGGCTCAAGCCGCAGCCGCGCTCAACCACCCCAATATCGTTTCGATTTTCCACGTCGGCCAGCACGAAGGCTCGCCCTACATCGTCACCGAATTGCTTCAGGGCGAAACCCTGCGTGATCGCCTTCGACGGGGGTCTGTGCGTTTGCGGGAAGCTCTCGACCTCGCCGTGGACATCGCCCGCGGGCTGGCCGCGGCTCACAGCGCGGGGATTGTCCACCGCGATCTCAAGCCGGAAAATCTCTTCCTAACCAAAGACGGTCACGTCAAGATTCTTGACTTCGGGATCGCCAAACTCCGCCAGGTCCAATCGGCAAGCGCGGATAGTGCGACTGTCACGCTCCAGGGAGAGACCGATCCCGGGCAAGTCATGGGCACGGTAGGTTACATGTCGCCGGAACAGGTTCGGGGAGAAGCTGCCGACGCACGCAGCGACATCTTTGCTCTGGGCGCGATCCTGTACGAGATGCTGACCGGAAAGCGCGCGTTCCAAAAGCCGACATCAGCGGAGACCATGAGCGCGATCCTGAACGAAGACCCTCCAATGATTTCGCAGGTTACGCCCGATCTCCCTCCAGGGCTGCACCGAATTGTGAACCGTTGCCTGGAAAAAAGCCCAGACAAGCGCTTTCAGGATGCCTCCGACTTGGC
>Ga0209656_10002288_pt1 | contig 12410 bp, 11 predicted proteins | sample BogFormECP12_OM2_FD_188239 | JGI IMG/M metagenome (GOLD analysis project Ga0209656, IMG submission 188239) | Bog forest soil microbial communities from Calvert Island, British Columbia, Canada - ECP12_OM2 (SPAdes) (version 2) | ecosystem: Environmental > Aquatic > Freshwater > Wetlands > Bog ... | reverse complement strand
CCCTTCCTGACCGCGCGCGGCGGCAAGGTCGGCACCTCCCTGCTCGAGGCCGGCCAGGTCGACGCCGCCGCAGGCTACCTGGACCGGGCGGCCCCCGGCCAGATCGAGCTGCCGTCCGATGTCATCGCGGCGGCCGAACGCACCGTCGGCACACCGCGCCAGGTGGTGGCCGCCGACGCGATCCCGGCCGACCAGATGGGCCTGGACATCGGCCCGGAATCGGCCGCACAGTTCGCGGCCAGCATCCGCCAGGCCAGTACGGTCTTCTGGAACGGCCCGATGGGCGTCTTCGAACTGGCCCCGTACGCCGGGGGCACGCTAGCCGTCGCCCAGGCCATCACCGGCAGCAATGCGTTCACGGTGGTCGGCGGCGGCGACACCGGCGCGGCCATCCGTGCCCTCGGCTTCGCCGACGACGCGTTCGGCTACGTCTCCACCGGCGGCGGCGCCAGCCTGGAGTTCATCGAGGGCAAGACCCTGCCCGGCCTGGCCGTGCTGGAGGACTCTTGAGTGGGCAGGTCCGGCTGGTCGTGCTGCGCCACGGGCAGAGCGAATGGAACGCCGCCGGAATCTTCACCGGCTGGGAGAACGCCTGCCTGACCGCGGCGGGCGAGCAGGAGGCCACCCGCGCCGGGGCGCTGCTGGCCGAACACGGGGTTTCCCCCGCCTCCGTGCACACCTCGCTGCAGCGGCGGACGATCCGGACGGCCGACCTCGCCCTGGCGGCCGCGGACCGCGACTGGATCCCGGTCCGCCGGTCCTGGCGGCTCAACGGGCGGCACTACGGGGCGCTGCAGGGCCGGAACAAGGCCCAGGTGCGCGCCGACTACGGCGAGCAGCAGTTCATGGCGTGGCGCCGGTCTTATGACGCCACGCCACCGCCGCTCAGCGCGGCGGCTGAGCACTCCCAGCTCAGCAACCCCCGCTACGAGTTGCTCCCGCCCGAGGCCCGGCCGCGCGCGGAGTCCCTCAGGGAGGTCTCCGCGCGGCTGCTGCCCTACTGGTACGACGCCATCGTGCCGGACTTGCTGGCCGACGGATGCGTGCTCGTCGTCTCGCACGGCAACACGCTGCGGGCGCTGGTCAAGCACCTCGACGCCATCCCCGACGACCAGATCGCCGACCTGGACATCCCCACCGGCATCCCGCTGGTCTACCAGCTCGGGCCGGACATGCGCCCGAATGCCCTGGGCGGTCAGTACCTCGACCCGCACGCCGCCCGGGACGCGATCGAAGCCATCAGGGCCATCCCGGCGACCTAAGGAGGATCTCATGAACAGCAGACCGAACGAGCAGGCTCCGCGCATCGTAGTCGGGGTAGACGGCTTCGAGGCGTCCAAGGCCGCGCTGCGATGGGCGATCCACCAGGCCAAGCTGACCGGGGCGGCCGTGGAGGCGGTGACGGCATGGCAAGTCCCGGTCGGCGCCGGGCTGGTCCCGGCCACCGACATGCCCGATTACCAGGACGACGCCCGGATGGTCCTCACCGAGGCGATCACCGAGATGTGCATGATCGATACCGACGTCGAGGTCCGCCCGCACGTGGTGGAGGGACGGGCCGCCCAAGTGCTGGTGGACGCCGCCGAAGGGGCGGAGCTGCTCGTGGTGGGCTGCCGGGGACACGGCGGGCTGGCCGAGGCGCTGCTCGGATCGGTCAGTCAGTACTGCGTGCATCATGCGTCGTGTCCCGTCGTCATCATGCGCGGTAAGCAGGAAGAATCCGGCCAGTCGGCTTATACCCATGACTGAATGTCATGCCTTGCCTGATGTCAGCAGGGGGCGCGGATGGTGTACCCAGGATCGTGGTGGGGGTAGACGGTTCCCGCTCGTCACGAGCGGTGCGCCCGGTTCCTGACCTCAGGTCCCGTGGGTTAGATCGCGGCACGATCCCGGTCGCCGGTCCGGACGCGCAGGACGCTGTCCACCGTGCTTACCCAGATTTTCCCGTCGCCGATCGTGTCGGTCCGGGCATGCTTGGCGAGGGCCTCGACCAGGGTATCCGCGTCGTCCTCCGCGACCACCAGGTCCAGCCGGACCTTCGGCAGTAGCGCCCCCTTGCGGGCACCAGGCAGGCCGAGGTCGATGTCGGCACCGTGCGCAGGCTCACCGAACTGACGGCCGAAACCACGCACCTCGCTCACGGTCAATCCGTGCACCTGACTATCGATCAAGACCTCGATCAGCTCATCCAGCTTCTCGGGCCTGATAATGGCCGTAATCAGCTTCATGCCATGCCACCTCACGCTTCAGTCGCTTCTGTCTTGATCCGGCTCGGTAAATTCATCCGGCCCCTACATGCTGCGCATGCGGCGGAACTTGCGGATGTCATCCCGGCCGACCAGCAGCGCCACACCCGTGATCGCTAGAACTAGGCAGCCGCCCACCCTCAGTGCCGTTCCCATGATGTGCTTCATTTCCGAGCCCTTCTGCTGTGCCAGGCCCCAACTTCTCGGCCCGGATTGGCGAACACCTGCCGCTCCATCGGCGGCTGCGCTCAATGTCGCGTTGTGGCACGGCAGCGGGCTAGGGTCCAAAGGCGGCTCTGAAAGGACCTGGGTCCCGTTCGTGCCTCCGGTGAGAATCGCCGGGCCCGGTGCCGATGCTCGCGCTGGCGGTGGCCGGAGGGCTGGACCTGGCCCGGGATTTCTAGCAGCGTGGGCCGTAGCGCGTCATCTGGTACGTTCGGCACGGCGGCCTGTAGCGGGAGAGAGGTCGTGGAGAAGATGACCGGAAATGCCGAACGTGCCGGAGGCCGGATCGTGGTGGGCGTGGATGGCACGGCGGCGTCGCTCGCCGCTGTGCGCTGGGCGGCGCAGGAGGCACTGCTGCGCCAGGCCAGTGTGCATCTCGTCTTCGTCTCCCGCCGGTACCCGCGCGCATCGTATTCGGGCGCGCCGGAGGTATCGCCTTCGGTTGAGGACGATGCCGGGGGGCTTGCGCCGCTGGCCGCCGCGGAGCTGGAGGTAGGCCGGACCTTGCCGCCGGATCGCCTGTCATCTGAACTAGCCGGCGGCTCACCGGACAAGGTGCTGATCGACCGCTCGGCTGATGCCGAGCTGCTCGTCTTGGGCACTGCCTATCCGGCGACCCAGTTGCCGGGCGAGGTGCCAGCCGTGGGATCGACGGTGCGCGCGTGCCTGCACGGCGCGGCATGCCCGGTGGTGGTCGTGTCCACATCGGCGGAACTTGCACGTCAGCGTGCACATGACGCCTCGCCAGTCGCGGGCCGGGCCAAAGGTGGTGGGGCTGAAGCTGCGGCATCCGGGGCTGATGTTAGCTAGCTGGCACCTATCCAGGAGGAGGGGAGCTGCTCCGGGTTTAGGCGGCCCGGCCGGGGTTTAAGCGGCGGTGCGGGCGGTCCAGGTCAGGCGGGTGCCGCCGTCGGCGGGGGTGGTGAGCTGGAAGGTCCCGTGGTTGCGTTCGGCGCGGCGGCGCATGCTGGAAAGGCCGCTGGAGCGGGCGGGCGTGCCGATGCCGCGGCCATTGTCGGTGATGTCCAGGGTGATCAGCCCGTCCTGCAGGATCAGGGAGACGTCGGCGGCGGTGGCGTGGGCGTGGCGCGCGCAGTTGGACAGGCCTTCGCGGGTGACGGCGAGGATGTCGTGGGCCAGTGTCTCGTCCGGGCCGGGGTCCAGCGGGCCGGCGAAGCTGATGCCGGCGGTGAAGCCGAGCTGCGGGGCGTGCTCCTCGATGATCTCCAGCAGGCGCGCGGGCAGGCCGGCGGGGGCCTGGCGGGGCTGATGGAGCCCGAAGATGCTGTCGCGGATCTTCTTGATGATCTCGTCGACGGTGTCGACGTAGCCGTTGACCCGGTCGGCGGTGGCGGGGTCGCTGCGGGCGGCGTGGCCCTGGAGCCTCATGCCGAGGGCGAACAGTTCCTGGATGACATGGTCGTGCAGGTCGCCCGCGATCCGGTCGCGGTCTTCTGCCTGGGCCAGGGTGATCTGGTCGGCGCGGGCCCGGGCGAGTTCCATGGCCACCGCGGCGTGGCCGGCGAAGGAGGCGGCCATGTCCAGGTCGGTGCCAGTGAATCCGGGGCGTGCGGCCAGCCTGCCCAGCATCAGCGCGCCGCGGACCTGCTCGCCTGCGACCAGCGGCACGACGATCAGCGGGCCGGTATCGGCGCCCAGCTCGGCGGCGGCCGCCTTACGGCGGTCCCCGGTGACCAGGCGGGGCTTGCCGGTGCGGATCGCCTGGCCGGCCAGCGAGCCGGCCAGCGGCGCCGTCCGGTTCATCAGGCGCGCGGTGACCGCGCCGGTTACGGCCGTGACGATGACCTCCTCCGCGCCGGATGGCACGGCCAGCGCGGCGAAGTCCGCCGCTGCGGCAGCCGCGGCGTGCCGGGTGATCAGCGCGTGCTGCTGTCCCGCCGCGCCGGACAGCAGCAGCGGTACCAGGTCGCCGGAGGCGTCCAGCCAGCGGCGGCGCCGCTCGGATTCGGCGAACCGCCGCGCGTTGGCGATCGCCGCACCGGCCGCCCCGGCCAGCGCGATCGCCAGCTCCTCATCGTCGGCGGTGAACTCCCCGCCCCCGGAGCGCTCGGTGAGATACAGGTTGCCGAAGACCTCCTCCCCGATGCGGACCGGGACACCGAGAAAGCCGGTCATCGGCGGATGCCCCGGCGGGAAACCCGCCGACACCAGATGAGCAGACAGGTCCGCAAGCCGCATCGGGACCGGCTCGCTGATCAGCAGGCCCAAGATCCCCCGGCCCTTGGGCAGGCCGCCGATCCTCGTGACCAGCCCGCCCGCCGCGTCCGCGGCGGACGTCTGCGCAACGGACGGGGCCGGACCGGGCTCACCTGCCGGGCCGGTCATCTTTGCTCCTCATCGGGGCTGCACCGGCCAGCCGCCCCTGGCTGCGGCCCGGCGGGCAGCGGCCGCCCAGCGATGGCCGTATCCGCCCGGACGGCGATCCGCGCGCCCATAAGCTCTCCTGCTGTCAACGAGACTAGCGGCGGGGTAAGCGCATGGTCCGGACTGGCCAGGCCGCACCACCAGTGAACGGCATAAACGGGTCCAGCGCAAGATCACGGCCGCCGACAATACGTGATTCCGGCTGCGGCCGAAGGCGCGCGTGGCGACAGCCGACGTCCCGATGACGGCGAACAGCGCCACAGGCCCGCGGACGCGTCACCGTACCTTCCCTTCAGGTATGAGCGGCAGCGAGCGCAGCCGCCGGCCGGTGGCGGCGAAGATGGCGTTGGCGACGGCCGGGGCCACCGCGATCAGCGGCGTCTCGCCCGCCCCGGCGGACGGCAGGTCCGGGCGGTCCAGGAGGACCACGTCGAGCTCGGGGACATCGGCGAAGCGCGGCACCCGGTAACCGGCCAGCGCGGGCTCGGCGATCCGGCCCTGATCGAAGACGACGGTCTCGAACAGCGCGCCGCCGAGAGCCATGACCATGCCCCCTTCGATCTGGCTGATCACCGTGTCCGGGTTGACCACGGCTCCGCACTCGTAGGCCGTCACGATCCTGGTGACACTGACGTGACCGGCCCCGTCGGCGCATACCTCGGCGCAGGTCGCCACCCGGCCACCCTTCTCCAAGCCGACGGCCACGCCCGCCCCGTGCCAGACCCAGCACCCGCCCCGCCAGGCCGGCCGACCCGCAGGGCGCCAGCCGGGCCACCACCCGAACCGCTCGACGGCGGCCTGGACGACGGCGGCCAGCCGCTCGTCATCGAGGTGGCGGAGGCGGAAGCGCAGCGGGTCGGCGTGCGCGACGTACGCCAGCTCGTCGATGTGCGACTCGCGCGCGAACGTGTTAGCAGTCGCGGAGAGCGCACGGTACGGACCCTGCGCATGCGGGGAATCGGCCGGCTGGTAGCGCAGACGGCGGTTGGGAACCACGTACGGGAAGGCAAAACCGTTGGCCCCCGCGTTGATATCGAGGAAGTCCCACGCAGTGATCGAGCCGGCCGCGTCCAGCCCCGCCCGCACGTCGATCACCGCCATCGGCCGCAGGTAGCCGCGCTGGAGTTCCTCGGCCCGGCTCCAGCGCACCTTCACCGGCCGACCGGTACCGCGGGCCAGGCGCGCGGCCTCGACCGCCTCGGCGCCGTGCTTGCCGCCGAACCCTGCGCCGACCGGCGGGACGATCACGCGGATCGCGGCCTCGCTTATCCCGAACGCCTGGCTGAGCCGGGCGCGGACGGCGAACGGGACGTTGGTGCCGGTCCAGACGGTCAGCCGCCCGCCGTCCCATTCGGCCAGGGCCGCTCTGGTCTCCAGCGGGACGTGAGCGAGGTAGGCGGTCGTGTAGGTGGCTTGCAGCTGTGTCACGGCCGCGGCCAGCGCGGCCTCGGTGTCGCCGGTTTCGGTGCCGACGGCACGCTGCCAGCCCTGGCCCGCGACCGGATGAGAACGCAGGTATCCGGCCAGGTCCGCGGGGCCTGGCGAGGGCATGTCCCAGTCGGCCTTGATCGCGGCGACAGCCCGCCGCGCGGTCAGCGAGTTGCCCGCCGTGACCCCGACGAAATCGCCGTCACGGACCACCGTGACACCCGGCATGGCCTCGGCTAGCCCGGAATCCACCATCCGCAGGACAGCCCCCGGCGCGGGCGGGCGGAGTACGGCCCCGTGCAGCATGCCGGGCAGTTCCAGGTCGGACACGAACCGGCGGGCCCCGGTAACCACATCGATTCTGGGCGCGGGGTGCGACCGCCCGGCGGTGGTCCAGTCCGCCGGTGCGGTGAGCTCCGGTTCGGCGGCCAGCACCTCCACTCGTCGCGTCCCGGCCAGCAGCGGGCGGGAAGCCAGGATCTGCCGGGCGCCCGCGGCGGCACGGCGCAGCGCCTCCCCGGCGTCAGGCATAGACCGGCTGCCGAACGTCCCGGTGTCATAGGGGCACACGTCGGTGTCCCCCTGGACGACGCGGACGTCGGCGGGGTCGGCTTTCAGCTCCTCCGCGACCAGCAGCCGGAACGCCGTCTGGTTGTCCTGCCCCACATCCACCTTGCCGGTAAAGGCAGTCACGGTCCCGGACGGCGCGACGTGCAGCCAGGCGCCGCAGGACGAGGGCCATACGACGACCAGCCCGTCGCCCAGCATGCCGAACCAGTCCCGCTCTTCCGGCTCGGACAGGTCCCACGGCCTCGACGGCCTGGCCAGTACGGCCGGCTGGGGCTGCGGTTCAGGCACAACGGCCTCCTCTTCGTCACCACGGATCATGGCGGCGGCCCGGTGCACCGCGCGGGTGATCCGCGGGTAGCAGCCGCACCGGCACAGGCAGGGGTTCAGCGCCGCGGTGATCTGGCCGTCGTCGGGATCGGGTTCCGCGGCCAGCAGCGCCGCCGCCCGCAGCGCGATGCCCGGCGTGCAGTACCCGCACTGCGAGGCCCGTTCGGCCGCCAGCGCCCGCTGGACCGGGTGCAGCGGCTCGGCCGGGCTGGCCAGCCCTTCGATCGTGGTAACCGAGCGGTCGGCCACGTCGCCCGCCCTCGTCCGGCAGGCCAGGACCGGCGCACCGTCGACCAGCACCGTGCAGGCCCCGCACGCGCCTTCGCCGCAGCCCGGCTTGGCGCCGGTCAGGCCCAGGCCAGACCGGAGGAAGGCCAGCAGGCTCTGCCCCGGCTCGCCGGTCTCGCACGTCTTGGCGTTGACGACGACGCTGCTCATCACTTGTTTTCGCCGGTTTCCCTGATGACCATGACCGGGCAGGAGGCGTGGTGCACGCAGTGCTGGCTGACCGAGCCGAGCAGCGCCGTGGTGAGCCCGCCATGTCCCCGGCTGCCCACCACCAGCATGTCCGCCCCGCGGGCGGCCCAGACCAGCACGTCGCCCGGGTTCCCCTGCACGACCGAGGAGCGGATGACCACATCGGATTCGGTGCCGCTCACCTCGTTAAGCGCGTCGGCAAGGATCTTCTTCGCGTCGGCCTGGAAGTCAAACGCGTCCTCTCCGATCGGCGCCAGGCCGTAGGCGGTGGGCAACTGCCACGCGGTCACCGCGTCCACGGAACTGCCGGTTAGCTTCGCTTGACGTATGGCCCAGCGCAGCGCGGCGATCGAGGAGGGGGATCCGTCCACGCCGACCACGATGCGTCCGCCGTCCCGGCCCTGAGTGCTCATCGTCGTCACTCCCTCCGAACTAGCTAGGACGAGCGTGGTGCCGGGGCGACCGTCACCGGCAGAGGCTAAGTGCCCGCCAGGACGGGACCATGCGCCCTAAGGACGAAAGACCCGGGAACCGGTAACCAACGCCCATGACCGCGGCCGACCCCGCCGGCCGATGGTGGAGGGAAGGACAAGGCATTTATCCCGAACGGACCTGGCTCATGGCTACCGAGACCGCGATTTCCGTCCCCAGGCTGATCAGCATCGACGGGCTCGGTGCCGTCTTCGAGGCGCTGGTGGCCGATGGCTACCGGGTGATCGGCCCGGCGGTCCGGGACGGCGCCATCGTGCTGAGGGAACTGTCATCGGCGTCCGAGCTGCCGTCCGGCTGGGGCGTCCGGCTGGAGCCGGGCGGGTACCAGCTGCGCCGCCGTGATGACACCGCCGCCTTCGGTCACGCGGCCGGGCCGCAGAGCTGGAAGCGGTTCCTGCACCCGCCGCGGGAGCGGCTGTGGTCAGCCACGCGCACCGCGGCAGGCTTCGAGGTTTCCGAGGACGATGACGAGCCGCCACGGTACGCGTTCCTCGGCGTCCGGCCGTGCGACCTGCGGGCGATCGCCATCCAGGACCGGGTGCTCGCCCAGCCTGGCTCGCGGTACGGACAGCGGCGCGCCCGGGTGTTCATCGTCGCGGTGACCTGCACCGAGCCGGGCGAGACGTGCTTCTGCGCGTCCATGGGCACCGGCCCGGGCGTCGACGGAGCGGCCGGCTATGACCTGGCGCTGACCGAGCTGGTTGACGAAGGCGAGCACCGGTTCCTTGTCGACGTCGGCTCCCCCCGTGGCGGGGACATCATGGCGCAGGTGGCCAGCGAGCCCGCCGGCGACGACGTGCGGCGGGCGCGGGCGGCGGTGCTGGCCGCGGCGGGCCAGATGGGCCGCCAGCTGGAGACCGAAGGACTGCGGGAGCTGATGTCCGGCAGTCATGGCGCCGCGCGCTGGGACGACGTCGCCGCCCGCTGCCTGACGTGCGGTAACTGCACCATGGCCTGCCCGACGTGCTTCTGCACCTCGATCGAGGACACCACCGACCTGACCGGCGAGCACGCCGAGCGCTGGGAGCGCTGGGATTCCTGTTTCGACCTCGACTTCTCCTACCTGTACGGCGGCAGCATCCGGACCTCGGCCAAGAGCAGGTACCGGCAGTGGCTTACCCACAAGCTCGGCACCTGGCACGACCAGTTCGGATCGTCCGGCTGCGTCGGGTGCGGCCGGTGCATCGTCTGGTGCCCGGTCGGCATCGACCTGACTGAGGAATGCAAGGCCCTGCAAGCCGAGCAGGACGCAGCACAGGAGGAATCATGACCGCCGTCCAGGAGCACGTGATTACGCCGATGGCTCCGGTGCCGCCGATGCGGCCGGCCCGCTACCTGGTGGCGGCGCGCATCCAGGAAACCTACGACACGGTCACGCTACTGCTGCGCCCGACGGACCGCCCGATCCAAGTGCCCCGGCCCGGCCAGTTCACCATGCTGTACGCGTACGGCGTGGGCGAGATCCCGGTCTCGGTCAGTGGCATCGGCGAGGCGCCCGGCCAGGTACTCGTGCAGACGATCCGCGCGGTCGGGGCGGTATCACGCGCCCTGTGCGCCGCGATGCCGGGTGAGATGATCGGGGTACGCGGCCCGTTCGGCACCGACTGGCGGGTGAGCGACGCGGCCGGCCGGGACATGCTGATCGTGGCGGGCGGCATCGGGCTCGCGCCGGTGCGGCCGGTGCTGCTAGCCGCGCTGGCCGATCGGGCCAGGTACGGCCGGGTGGTGCTGCTCGTCGGCGCGCGGTCGCCCGGGGACCTGGTGTTCGCCCGCGAATTCGACGTCTGGACCAGGCGCGGCGCCCACGTGCGGATCACGGTGGACCACGGCGACGTTAATTGGTATGGCCGGGTCGGCCTGGTGACCGGGCTCATCCATGAGGCGATCACCCACCCCGCGGGGACGACAGCGTTCATCTGCGGGCCGGAAATCATGATACGGATGTCCGCCCAGGCGCTGGTGGACGCCGGCATCCCGGCCACGGACATCCGGGTCTCCCTGGAGCGGAACATGCGCTGCGGCGTGGCCGTCTGCGGCCATTGCCAGCTCGGGCCGCTCCTGGTGTGCCGCGATGGCCCGGTCGTCAGCTACGCCGAGGCCGTCCCCCTGATGGCGATAAGGGAGCTGTGATGGCAGTGCCAGCTAGGACCCCAGTGAGCAAGCCCAGGCTGGCCGTGTGGAAGCTGGCGTCCTGCGACGGCTGCCAGCTCACCCTGCTCGACTGCGAGGACGAACTGCTCGCGGTGGCCGGGGCCGTCGAGATCGCGCACTTCACCGAGGCGTCCAGCGCGGTGGTGGACGGACCGTATGACGTGTCCCTGGTGGAGGGTTCGGTAACCACCGAGCGGGACGCCCGCCGGATCGCCGAGATCCGTGCTGCTTCGGCGGTGCTGGTCTGCATCGGGGCCTGCGCCACCAGCGGCGGGATCCAGGCCCTGCGTAACTTCGCCGACGTGGCCGAGTTCACCTCGGTGGTGTACGCGCACCCCCAGTACATCTCGACCCTGGCTACCTCGACGCCGGTGTCCGATCACGTCACAGTCGATTTCGAGCTGCGCGGCTGCCCGATCGACAAGGGCCAGCTGCTCGAGCTGCTGACCGCCCTGCTGGCGGGCCGCAAACCCCAGATTCCCGCGCACAGCGTCTGCCACGACTGCAAGCTGCGCGGCACGTCCTGCGTCATGGTGGCGCACGGAACCCCCTGCCTCGGGCCGATCACCCAGGCCGGCTGCGGCGCCATCTGCCCCGCCTTCGGCCGGGGCTGCTACGGCTGTTTCGGCCCGGTGGCCGCGCCGAACCTGGCCGCTCTGACCGCCCAGCTACGGCGGCTCGGCATGAGCGAGGACGACGTGGACCGGGTGCTGGCCACCTTCAACGTCGCCCATCCCGCCCTCGCCCCGGCCCGACGATGAACGGCGGAGGACTAGCTGACGAGGCGAGATCAATGGAAGGTTCGGTCCGGTCGCCCGGCTAGTACGGGCGTGCTACTGTCGCCGGTCAGTCCCGGTGCCCCGCCTGACGCTCGATCTCGCGCTGGATCTCGCCCTCGGAGATCGGCTTGTTCCCGTAGACGAACCAGCCGTGCCCCGCCAGGATCAGCACCCGCCGTTCAGCCTACAGTCCGATCCCTCAATATCCGGCCGACTTCACCGTGGACTATCCGCAGCAGCTCAGCTGCGGCCTGGTACTGGTCAAGTGGTGGCTGCTGGCGCTACCGCAGTACCTGGTCGTCGCGATCTTCGCCGGGGGCTGGGGCTTGGGCTGGACCGGGGGCTGGCGGACCGCTGGCGGCGGTGGCCTGATCGCCCTGCTCGCGCTGATCGCCGTGGTCATCCTGGCGGTCTCCGGCCGCTACCCGCAGCAGCTCTTCGACCTGGTGATGGGGCTGAACCGGTGGTGCTACCGGGTGCTGGCCTATGCCGCGCTGATGCGGGATGAGTACCCGCCGTTCCGGCTCGACACCGGCGGAACCGATCCCGGCCACTTCTCCTCGCTGCCCGCCGGGCCGCCCGTCCCCCAGCCGACCGCGCAGGGAGGCTGATCATAACCCGCCCGGGGCGCGGGCCGAAGAACACGTGATGGCAGGGCCGGACTTACCTAAGGGCTGGTCACCGACCTCACCCGCTCCTACCTCATCCTGCTGGCCTGGACGGCGGCCGGCTGGATCATGACCGCCTGGGTGGTGGGACGGCGGCGCTAGCCTTCAGCCAACCCTGTCGTCACGGCCGTCCCGTCATGCGGCTCTCCAGTCGTGCGGCCGCCTGAAGGAAGCTGGCGCAGGAACGGGTCGGCTAGGTGGTGGCTGGTTACGCGGATGCGTGCGTCCACGGCGATGACGCCGTCCGGGCGTGCGATCACCGGGTTAAGGTCGAGCTCGGCGACCTGCGGCAGGTCATCGGCGAGCCGTGAGACGCGAAGCAGGGTGTCGCGCACCGCGCCGATGTCGGCCGTTGCCCGGCCCGCGTGCCCCAGCAGCGCCGGCGCGGCGCGGATGGAGTGGATCAGGTCGTCGGCGTCGGCGCTGGTGAGAGGGGCCAGCCGGGCCACGTGGTCACCGAGGACGTCGGTGGCGACCCCGCCGAGCCCGAACACTACCACCGGGCCGAACACCGGTTCCTGGACCACGCCGACGATCGTCTCGATGCCGCCGGTGATCATGGGCTCCACGAACACCCCGGACAGCCGTCCGGCGAACCTGGCCTGCAAGCGGCCCATGGCGGCGCGCACCTCGCCAGCCCCGCGCAGGTCGAGTTCGACCGC
>Ga0209656_10002287_pt1 | contig 12412 bp, 11 predicted proteins | sample BogFormECP12_OM2_FD_188239 | JGI IMG/M metagenome (GOLD analysis project Ga0209656, IMG submission 188239) | Bog forest soil microbial communities from Calvert Island, British Columbia, Canada - ECP12_OM2 (SPAdes) (version 2) | ecosystem: Environmental > Aquatic > Freshwater > Wetlands > Bog ... | reverse complement strand
GTTCCTCCGGGACCAGATCGCCCCGCACAAGATCCCGGTGTTCTGGACCTTCGTCGACGGGCTCCCCATGACGCCCACCGGTAAGACCCAGAAGTACGTCCTGCGGCAGCAGGCCGCCGAGGGCACGCTGACCTTCGACGAGGTCCGGCCGCCGAGGTCCCTCAGCCAGACGCAGTCCTCATTTTTAGCCCACGTACTTGTCGTACTCGACGTAGCTAATGTCCATCTGTGCATAAGAATTGACTGGCGCGCTAGGACCGTTCAGCGCAGATTCATTCTGGATAATCCAATTCATGTTCACATCCGGCACGCCGCGAGTGGTACGACCAACCAGCTTCCCGTCAACGTAAAAAGCCAAGACGCCTGGTTGCCAGCGGATTTCATATGTATGCCAGTCGTTCCAGCTTACATTAGTATCGAAAGTAACGGTGGAGTCATTGGCTCCATAGTGTACATGGGCAGATGGGCTAACAGTCCACTCGCTCTCTGGGAAATCTACCTCGTTATATGCATTACCGACTGGCCAGAGCAGATGAGCACTCTTGTATCCCGGTGTAACCTTACTGACGCGTGCTACCTCAATGAATCGGCCATACTTGACGTCTCTGGCAGCCTTCGGAGAAACGGCAGCGGAATGTATGCTGCCAGTGCCACGCCACATCTTCAAGTGCAGGTAACCGCCGCTGATCCAGGTAGTCGTGGCTGGGTCATAGTAGCCGTGTACGGCATAATTGCGCTGCGTGGCTGTGTCAGGCCAAGGGCTAGGGTAATCGGCCCACTGAGATTTGTCAGCACCAGGAAACTGCCCTAGCGGAACAGCAACCGCAAAGTTCGTCGACCAAACACGCTGCCACTCAGCCGGATCGGCCCAGGCTGTCAGAATTGGCGGGCGAGGTGCCGAATTAGTAGATAGTGACGCTGCCGTCGTAGAGGCAGATGGTGTTGATACTGATGGTGTTGATACTGATGGTGTTGATACCGATGGTGTTGATACCGATGGCGTCGGTGCCGTCCTAGATGATGTTTGTACCCGCACTATTGTGGTTAGAGCTAGCACCGAAACAGCCAGCACGGCGAGCAAGTAAGGCCAGCGACGCTTAATCAGGGCCACAGATTCTCTCCCGGAGTCGGTGTACAGGCCCATACTAGCGCTCCAGCGCTCCAGTGCCACATTAGGTAAGCCGAAGAACCGCTGGTCGAGGATCTGTTTCGAACAGGCTCTCGAACGAGGCTGTGACCTGAGGGACGGCTGCTGTCTCAGCAGGCCCGTGAGAAATCGAACTAAAGCGTGTCCCGTGGATCATGGGACGGGTCGCGTAGCCGCTCTCTTGATGTCCTCGGCGCTCAACCTACGTTGCCGCTGGGGTGACCTCACAGCCGGTCGGCCGCGCGCGTCTGCTTCATGCAGAACTAGCTGCAGAGGGAGGCGAGCCATGACGGCCGATACTGCTGGGATCGCGGTTACCGAGCACACGGTGATCGCGACGCGACTGGGTGAGCTGACGGTCATTCGGGACGGAGGGTCGCTGACCGGACTGTACTTTCCGCGCCACTGGCCTAGGCCTGATCGTGCGACGTTCGGCGCCCGCACCGACAGGGGATTCGAGGAGATGTCGCGGCAGCTTGATGAATACCTGGCCGGTGAGCGGAGCACCTTCGACCTGCCGGTTGAGGCGCGCGGCACCGAGTTCCAGCGCCGCGTCTGGGACCTGATCACGCTTGTGCCCTACGGGCAGACGACCACCTACGGCGACCTCGCGCGCCGCCTAGGTGAGGACGTAAGTCCGCAGGACGTCGGGGCCGCAGTGGGCCGGAACCCGCTGTGCATCCTGATACCCTGTCACCGCGTGATCGGAAGCACCGGAAAGCTGACCGGCTACGCGGGCGGCCTGGGCCGCAAACGAACGCTGCTGGAGATCGAGCAGGGAGGATAGCGCGGGTGCGGCAGGCGCTCGCGGTAGGCCTGCAATAGATTCCGCGTTTTACTGTGCCATGGCCCGGATCCCGCTGACTGCGGGATCCGGGCCACCCTTATTGACGCATCAGGTGATGTCAGCGCGGCAGGCGGGAGATTTCCTGCCCGTCGTCTCACAGGGCCGGCCCTGATGCGCGTCTTCGGTGTGAGCGCTCCGGAAGGGAGCGGCAGACAACCCGCTAGCAGGAAGGCACGATCCATGTCGATCGAGGAGAACAAGGCCATTGTCGGGCGCTGGTTCACCGAGTTCTGGGGCAAGGACTTCAACCCGGCCGCCATCGACGAGCTCGCTGCCCCCGGTATCCGCTTCGAGTACTCGCTGCACGCGCCGTGCCGCGGACGCGAGGAGGTCCGCGCCTTCGCCGCGAAGTTCCGTGCGGCCTTCCCGGACCTGAACTTCTGGGGCACCGCCGACCTGATCGCCGAGGGCGACTACGTCGTCGGCCAGTGGGAGGGCGGCGGCACGCACACCGGCGACGCGTTCGACGACATGCCCGTCGGCTCACTGCCGCCCGCCACCGGCAAGACGATGCGCTTCACCGGCACCACCATCCTCAAGGTCGAGAACGGCCTCATCACCGAGGAAATCGGCCTCGACGACGGTGTTACGGTCCTGCAGCAACTCGGGCTGATCACGGCGGACCTCGCGCAGTAGAAGGCTGCAGACGCGAACTCGGTGAGAATTGATGGTCACCTCGATCTCACGAAAGCCAGCGGCAGGGCGTCTACAGACCATGACGGGCAAGCAGCCGTTTGAGGCGGTCGTCACGCAGCACGGGGCCACCGTACTGCGCGTCTGCCGGGCCGTACTCGGCCCGGCAGACGCCGACGACGCGTGGTCGGAGACGTTCCTGTCCGCGATGAAGGCCTACGCGGATCTTCGGGCCGACGCCAACGTCGAGGCGTGGCTGGTCACCATCGCCCATCGCAAGGCCATCGACGTCACCCGCGCAGCAGCTCGCCGCGCCATACCTGTCGCCGAGACCCCTGACACCGTGGCCGCGGACGCCGCGGATGGCTCCGGCCTCGACGGCGACCTCGCCGATGCCGTCGCGGGACTGCCGGCGAAGCAGAAACAAGCCGTCGCCTACCACTACCTGGCCGGGCTGCCGTATGCCGATGTCGCCGACATCGTCGGCGGCAGCGCCGACGCGGTGCGCCGCGCCGCAGCCGACGGAATCGCTACCCTCCGGCGCACCTATCCGGGCGCCGCCGCAACGAAAGAAGAGACCGATGAACGCGGATGACCTGCCCAGCGACCTGGCCCGGGCCTTCCCCGACACCCCCGGCGAGCTGCGCCGACTGCACGACCGGCTAGCCGCGGCAGCGGAACGAGACGGCATCCTCGACGTTGCCTACCGGACCGTCGACAGCCCCGTTGGCCCATTGCTGCTGGCCGCGACCGAGGCCGGCCTGGTCCGGGTCGCCTATGCCAGCGAAGGCCACGACACCGTCCTGCAGGCCCTGGCCGACCGGATCAGCCCCCGTATCCTCGACGCCCCCGCCCGCCTGGACGCGCCCGCACGGGAACTCGACGAGTACTTTGCCGGGCGACGGCGCAGCTTCGACTTGCCGCTGGACTGGCGGCTTTCGGCCGGATTCCGGCGCGCCGTGCTGAGCCACCTGCCCGAGGTCGGGTACGGGCACACCGCCAGCTACGCCGCAGTCGCTAATCTCGCCGGCCACCCCAAGGCAGTCCGCGCCGCCGCCACCGCGTGCGCAACCAACCCGCTGCCGGTCGTGGTGCCCTGCCACCGCGTCATCTACTCCGACGGGCGGATCGGCCGCTACCTCGGCGGCCCCGACGCCAAGCGCACCCTGCTTGCCCTGGAGGCCACAGCATGAGCCACACCGCAACCGAGACAGCCAAGACCCCAGGCATCGCCGACACTGGTTGCGCCGCGACGTGGCGGGACCGGGCCGGGGCCGCCGACTGGGACAGTGTCCGCGCTGACCTGGACGCCTACGGCTGCGGCCTGATCGGGCCGCTGCTCAACCCCGACGAGGCAGCCGAGATCGCGGCGCTGTACGGCGACGACTCCCGCTTCAGGTCGACCATCAACATGGCCCGGCACCGCTTCGGCGAAGGCGAGTACCGCTACTTCACCGAGCCGTTCCCCGAGGCCGTCACCGGGCTGAAGCAGGCCCTCTACCCGAAGCTGCTGCCCATCGCACGCACGTGGTGGGCCAGGCTGGGCCGCCCGGCGCCGTGGCCTGACAGCCTGGATGAGTGGCTCGAGATGTGCCACGCCGCTGGGCAGAGGCGGCCGACGCCGATCCTGCTCACGTACGGCGAGGGCGACTGGAACGCCCTGCATCGTGACCTGTACGGCGAGCTGGTGTTTCCGCTGCAGGTCGTGATCAACCTCAGTAACCCGGGCGTGGACCACACAGGCGGTGAGTTCCTGCTGTACGAGCAGCGGCCCCGCGCCCAGTCCCGCGCCACAGCGACCCTGATCCCGCACGGCCACGGGCTCGTCTTCACCACCCGCGACCGCCCGGTGCAATCCGCGCGCGGCTGGTCAGCCGCGCCCGTGCGGCACGGCGTGTCCGTGATTCGCTCCGGCCAGCGGTTCACCCTCGGGCTCGTCTTCCACGACGCAGCCTGATGCTGTCCTCCCCGCCCAGTGACGAGCACGCCAGCGCCATCCCGGCACCGGGCAGCAAGAAGTACACCCTGCTCGGCGCCGACCGGCGCCCTTACCCGAGCGAGACGCCCGGACAGATCGGCGGGCACCGCAAGATGAAGATCTACGGGCGGCTCGACTGCCCGACCGCGCTACGCGCGATCGCCGCCGGCGGCTATGTTGCCAGCCGCGTCTTCTTCGCCGACGAACCCACCGCGGTCGCCGCCGGCTACCGGCCCTGCGCGATCTGCATGCCCGCCGCCCACAAGGCATGGAACGCCCGTTGACATCCTCCGCCGCCCGAGCAGGGATTCCAGACGCGACCTGTGTTCGCGCTGTAGGTTCGCGGTTCACCGGGCCAGAAGCCTCCCGCGCAGCCTCGGCATGCCCTGCCGCGGTTCCAACTAAACAGACGCCTCCGGACCAGCGCCATCTTCGGGAGCGGGCTGGTCAGGCGGTTCGCGTCTGAGTGTGCGGCCTGTTGCAGATGGTTTCCCACTGGCCGCTGGCCTCACGGCAGCGCGGGGTGATGATGGTGATCAAGGCGTCCAGGCCGGCTCGCGCCGGCCGGCCTGGACGTCCTCGCCCCGGTCTGCCTTCGTTGCTAGTCCTGGAGTAGACCCAGGGTATTGCCGTCAGGATCCTTGAACCACGCGCCCTTGCTCGAGCCCAGGACCGCGATGCCCTTCTCGTCGGTCGCGATCGGCGGCTGGTCGTAGCGCTCGAAGCTGACGCCGTTCGCGGTCAGGTCGTCGACGACGGCCTCGATATCGCTCACGTACCAGCCGGCCACGGTCGCGTGCGACTTTCCGGCGTCTGGAGGGGCGGGAAAGACATGGAGTGTTGTCTGCTCGCCGCACTGGTACGTGCGGCCGCCGTCAGGATCATCGCCGTGCGCCGTGAGACCAAGCTTTTTCTCGTAGAAGTCCCTGGCGAGCTCCATGTCCGACACGGCGACGACTGCGCCGACCCTGTAGTTGTTCAACGCCATCGTGGAATCCTCCCCTTCGAGCCGCCCGTCCTGGGCGGAGTCCTGGTCCGGTCGCTCCATCGTAGGCTCATCCCTCGCTGAGAATCAGCAGCGTTTCGGGGCGGATGCCGTCGTGCTTCATCGCTTCCGCGGCCCCCTCGGTCTGCATGAGCTGCTCGAAGGCGGCGAAGTCGGGGATCTCGAAGATCACCCGAAGACGATCATCGGCCAGCGGCTCAAGCAATCAGGCATGCGCTGGACCGTGGCCGGCGCCGACGTCATCATCACCCCGCGCTGCCGCGAGGCCAGCGGCCAGTGGGAAGCCATCTGCATGCGGTCCCGCACTCAGACAGGCGCCGCCTGACCAGCCCGCTCCCGAAGATGATCTTGACTACCTACAAAATTGACGCGCACCCGCATGGCGTGTATGTCCGGGGAAATGTCGTAGCCACCGGCTAGAATCGAACTCAGAAACTAGACATGCTCCCGGCCCGGCCGGGAGAAGGAGACCCCCGAGCACCAGCAGCGACCGCCAGCCCGCAAGCGTCCCCGGAGGGAGGTGAGCACCCCGGTGGGCACCGCCCCGGCCTGGGCCAGCGAGGCGATGGACATGGTCCACGCTGGGCTCGCCTACCTGGCCACCGCCGACGCCACCGCGATGGGCGCCGACACCTTGGCTCGCGGCCTGCACCTGCTCGAGCAGGCCACCTCGATCGCCACCGCCGCCCGGACGTCGATCCTGGCCGCGTTCACCGCCGGCCAGGGCTACTGCGCTGACGCGGACTACAGCCCGCGCGCCTGGCTGATCAATAAGACCCGGGTGAGCAAGGGCGCCGCGGTCGGGTACACCGCGTGGGTCCGCCGCGCGGCGGAGCATCCGGAGGTGTTCGCGGCGCTGGCGGCCGGGCAGATGTCGGAGTCCTACGCCCGGATGATCTGCCTGTGGACCGGCAAGCTCGCACAGGAGTGCCGGGCGATGGCGGATGAGATCCTACTGGGGGCGGCGCTCGGCGGGGCGGACCTGCGGGATCTGGCCGGGCTCGCTGCGGAGATCCTGGCCCGCTCCCAGCCCGCCGACCCGGACGGCAAGGACGAGGTGTTCCAGGACGGGACGGTCCGGCTGGAGACCACCTTCGACGGCGCCGGGATCCTGACCGGGGACCTGAGCCCGGAGTGCACTGCCGTGGTGCAGTCGGTGCTGGATTCCCTGTCGGCCCCAGCGGGCGCGGAGGACACCCGCAGCTATGCGCAGCGGTACCACGATGCGCTGCATGAGGCGATGCGCTGGCTGGGATTTTGCATCATGATGGACTCATCGACAACACACGGTCTGACCGGGCGAAAGCCCAGCTCAGGGCCGGTGTGCCCGCGGCCGGGCGAGACCGACGATGCTGCAGAGCCGGTACCCACCAAGCTTGAGCGCGGCGCCGCGCACGCAGCGGCGCGGCTGGCAGGTCGCTGCCATCTTCACGGATGACGGGTGCTCGGGGTTCAAGGAGATCACCCGCGACGGGTTCGGGGAGCTGATCGCGGCGATCAAGGTCGGCTGGGTCGACGTGTCATCGTCCGGCTGAGCCGCAACCTGACCGTCTGGAACCAGTTCGAGAAGGCGTGCGTGCGCCATCGGGCGCGGCTGAGCAGCCATACCGGCGGGGACCTGGACCTGTCCACCCCGAAGGGGCTTATTACGGCGGGATGGAGACGCTGCGGGCCAAGCGGGAAAGCGCGGTCAAAAGCGCGCGGGTCCGCGAAGCGGCAGACCGGAACGCGTGGAAGGGCCGGCGCGCGGGCGGCGGGCAGCGCTGGTCCGGGTGCACCCGAAAACTACGCCAACCCCGAGGAGTCCGATCACCGCAAGCGCAAGATCGTGGGCGAGGAACTGCACCCGGCTGAGGCCGACGCGCTGCGCGATGCGGCACGGCGGATGCTAGATCACGGGGAACGCTCGCCTTCCTGCGGGACTGAAACCAGCGCGGGATCAGGCTGCATGACCGGCTGGTAAAGCTGTTCGCCGACGGGCCCGGGCCCGTACCGCCTCCTTGGCGGTGTTGCCCTCGGCTCGATGACCTGCGCCGCGTCGACTCCCAGAGCCGCTGGGCCGGGTCGGGGTGCGGGCCTCGGCGGCGCAGGCCGGCGGCTGCTGTGACCCGTGGCCGCGGGACTGGCGGTTCGGCGGCCCTGTGCTCACCCGGCCGCCATCTAGCGCAAGCTGCGGATCAGGGCCACCGGACAGGTGGGTGACCAGATCTGGACGCGGACGAGCCAGGACAGCGGTGCCGGCGGCTGGTGGTTCTGGGCGGTCGCGGGTTGGTAAGACGTGGGGGACCAGGATCGGTGCCGCGGGACCCGGCGCTATCTCGTTTCTATGCGCCCTCACCTGGAACCGCGGGGGCCGCTGAACCCACGGCAGCCGTGGCGTCGCTCGGTTTCCCATCGGCGGGTACTGCAGACCCTCCCCAGATGTCCTCGAGGTAGCGGTGTTCTGCCCGGAGTTCCGCCAGCCAGGCCTCGGCATCAGCGTGTGTCTTGCCGGTCTGCTCCTCGAACACGCTCATGAAGGCACGGCGCACGTCGGGCGCCATCGTGCTGGCGTTCCCGCAGACGAAGATCACCGCGCCGGCCTGGATCAGCCGCCAGACGTCGGCGCGCTGCTCACGGATGTAGTTCTGGACGTACTTCTTCGGCTGACCGGGAACGCGCGAGGCGGCCCCGATCAGGCGGACGACCCCCGTCGCCTCGAAGTCCCGCAGCTCCTTCTCGTAGAGGTAGTCCTGGTCGGGCCGGCGGAAGCCGAAGAACAGCAGCGACTCGGCGACCGGGACGCCGCTCGCCTTGAGATCTGCGCGCTCCTGGATGAAGCCGCGGAAGGGGGCCAGGCCGGTGCCGCACCCGACCATGATCATCGGTATGTGCGGGTTGTCCGGCGGCCGGAACGGGATACTGGGCTTGCGCACGAATGTGAAGACCGTGCTTTGCGCCGGGTTGCCGTTCAGATACCCCGAGCAGACCCCGGTGAACAGCCCGCCTCCAGACCGCGCCGCACCCTGGAGCACTCCGACGGTGATGCTGCAGACCTCGGGCGAGATCCGGGCTGAGGAGGAGATCGAGTAGTAGCGGGGGTGCAGCGGCGACAGGCGGTCTAGGTAGACCTCGAAAGGCATGGCGCAGGCAGGGAACGCCTCGAGCAGATCGATCAGCGACCGGTGCTGGACCAGGACCTGCTCCCGGTAGCCCGCGTGGCCGTTGCCGTCGGGCGACGCGAGGGCCAGCAACTGCTGCCGCTGCCTGTGGTCCTGGGTGTAGCTGGCCATCAGCGCGATGTCGTCCCGGCTGGCCGCATCCTGCAGTTCGACGCAGCACGCCAGCACGCCGAGCAAGGGGGTTGGCTCCCCTACCGGCAGGTGGGTGGGCGTCCCGCCATCCGCCGTGATCACCATGTACATGCCACCGTCGAGCTTGAAGTAGCGAATCACCCGCTGGATAAGGCCGACGTCGTTGCGGGGAAGCACACCGAGGTGGTCGCCCGTGGCGTAGCTGGTACCCGGCGGCAGCTTGATCTCGATGTGCCGTGTGGACCGCTCAGGTGGCTCGGGGCCATCGGTGCGCTGCAGCTCGCGGTTGACTTCGATCAGCGCGGCCTGCGCCTGGTAAGACTTCACCACCGGGTTGGCCGTCTGGCGGTTGACCAGGGAGATCGCCAGCCGGTGCCCGTTGGCCGCCGCCGCGACCTTGTCCTCGGGCAGGGACAGGCCCGCGGCCAGCGCCTGCCACAGGCCGGCGTGCCAGTCCGCGTACTGCCCGTCGAAGTCGGCCGCCGCGTCACCTTCACCGCGGCGGTAGGCGCGGGTGGCGCCGCGGCCCTCAAGCTCGGTATCGAGCAGCTTGGGAATTGCCTGGTAGGTCGCGGCCCAGTCGGTGCTGCCGCAGCCGAAGACCGTGTACCGGAGCCCGGCGCCGGCATCGGCTGCCGTGGCGGGGTCGCGGATCCAAGAGCAGAACTCGGCCGCGTTGTCCGGGGGCGTGCCGTTGTAGGAGGCGGTGACGATGATGGCGGCGCCATCCTTCGGTAGGGCGCCGGCGTGTTCGTCGAGCGAGCCGAGGGTGACGGCGAAGCCACGGCCGGAGCCTTCCCGGGCCAGGCGGGTGGCGATGCCCTCTGCGGTGCCCAGGTTCGACCCGAACAGGACCAGCAGCGGGGTGTTGTGCCCGCCGGGGCGGGCCGGCGCGAGCGCCGCCGCGGCCGGGACTGACCCCGGCAGCGCAGTCTCGTCCGGGACAACCGCGCGGGCGCGGCTGCCGTCGCGGCCCGCGACCCGGCCGGGCCGGGGCCGGGCCTTGATCCGCAGGCCGTCCGGCTTGATGGTCAGGGTCTCCTTGATCTTCAGGTCGTAGCCGCGATGGTCGATGAGCTCGAAGCGCTGCAGCAGCATGCCCAGGACGAGCGTGGCCTCCTGGAGGGCGAACTGGCGCCCGATGCAGGCCCGCTGGCCGGACCCGAAGGGCTTGTAGGCGTTCGGCGGCAGCGCCCCGCGGCGCTCCGGTGCGAAGTGGCCGGGGTTGAACTGCTCGGCGTCGGGCCCCCACACCTTCGGGTCGCGGTGCAGCATCGGGGTCAGCACCACCACGGGGGCGCCCTTGGGCAGGGGGTACCTGCCGCCGATCACCGTGTCCTCGAACGGGTACCTGGTGAAGCCCGGCGCGGTCGGCCACAGCCGCAGCGTCTCCTCCAGGATCTGCGCGATATAGGTGAGCTTGCGCACCTGGGCGTAGGAAGGGAGGACGCCGATGTCCGTGCCGAGCACGCTGTCGGCCTCGGCCTGGGCCCGCGCCATCACCTCCGGGTGGTTGAGCAGGTAATAGATCGCGAAGGTGAGCAGCCCGCTGGTGGTCTCGTGCCCGGCGATGAGGAACGTGATGCACTGCGCCCGGATGTTCACGTCCGGCAGGCGCTCGCCCGACTGCTTGTCGACACCCTCGAGCATGCAGCTGAGCAGGTCCCGCTTCCCCTCAGAGTTACCGGCGTCCTTCCGCTCCCGGACGATCTCGTCGACCATCTGGTCCATGAAGGCCTGGTCGGCCGCCAGCTGCCGCGCGCCCCGGACCCGCAGCCGGGCCTGGATCGGGAGCTCGCGGGAGCGGGCCTGGGATTCCTCCAGCGTGCGGACCATGGCCGCGACGAACGGGTGCGGCGTGTCGCGGTAGAAGGAGTTGAACCGGTAATCAAACCCGCACAGGGCGATCGTGTCCAGCGTCAGGCGGGTCATGTCATCCGCGACGTCGATCTCGTCGTCGCTGTTGAGCCGCTCCCACTTCAGCATCAGCTGATCGGCCACGTCCAGCATCATCGGGTGGTAGCCCTGCATCGCCTGCTGGCTGAAGCTCGGCAGCAAGATGTTGTGCGCGCGCCGCCACAGCGGGTCGCCGGTGTCGGAGGTGAACAGGCCGGTGTTCTCCGGATCCCGGCGTACCTCGGAAAGCCCGCCGGTGACCAGCTTGTCGAACCGCCGCTCGTCGCACAGCTCCTCGACCAGATCGCTTCCCGAGACGATGTACCGGTGCCCGCCCGGCACCTTCAGCCGGTAGATCGGCCCGTACTCCCGGGCCAGCTTGATCGCGCTCTCGACCGCGTGCTTCCGGCTGACGTCCAGGGCGTTGCCGATGACCGGCCGCGGCCGCGGACCTGGGATGGCATCTGCCGCGGCGCCCGCTGCGGCGGATCGCCTTGTGCTGGGTGATGTGGTCATGGGATCCCCTCCCGAAGTGTGCTTGGGTGCTACCTGCCGCGCCCGGAGCCCGCTGGCGGCGAGCGCCGCCCTCGGCCGGGTCCGGGAACTCCGGAGCAGGGCGAGGCTCACCAGCAGCACCCAGGCCGGGTACGCCAGCAGGGTGGCCGGCTGCGTGGTGGTCGTGAGCAGCAGGAACGCGGCCAGCAGGTAGCTCAGGACGGCAAGCCACCGCGGCATCAAGCCGGCCCTCCGCGCCAGCGTCGTAGTGGTAATCGTGAACATGCCGGCCACACGCACGCCGTAGACGAACACCAGCCCGTAGCCGACGCTGGACAACACCCGGTCCACGCTGACCGGCGGCGCCGGGACCCTCGCGAAGTGCAGCATCAGCGCCACCGCGCCCGCGGCCGCGGTCCCCGCGAACAGCATGCAGACAAAGGCAACCCCCGAGGCCAGCTGCAGGCCCTGGGTCAGGTCGGCCGGACGGTCCAGCAGCGCCCGGAAGGCCATCATGAACCACAGGTAGGCGATGCCGGCGAAGGGCACCAGGTACAGGCCCACCGTCACCAGCACTCCGCCTGATCCGGTCGTGTAGAAGGCCGTGTAGGTGCTGTCCGGCGAGTCTAGACGCGGGATCCGGTTGACCAGGACGAGGCCAAGGGTGAACAAGATGGCGAAGGCGAACCCCGAAAAAGCAGCCTTCTTGGCATTACCGGCCGCCGGCCCTCCGCCGCGGCCCGAACTCGCGGGCACCGCGGTGGACGCTACGCCGGTCGCTGGTGCGGTGCTCCCGTCCCCGCCCTCACTTATGAGCGCCATCGCAACTCCCCGGAGCCTCCGTAGCACTCACCATCCGGAGGGGGCCTGCCCTCCTTCGCAGAGCGCTAAGGGGCACCAGCCTTCATGATAGACGGCTAGTCAGCATCTCCGCCGCTCGCGTTGCCGGTGGTGCACAACTCCTCTCGCGCGTTCAGCCTGCACCAGGCCTGCTATGAGCTGCGGATCTGCCAGTATCGGCTTCCGCGGGCTGGACTGGCGCGAGGCCCGGCTGGAGGACGCCGGCGAGTTCGTGGCCTGGCTCCAGTTGCCGCCGGCGGGCCGTGCGGGCGAGGTC
>Ga0209656_10002286_pt1 | contig 12419 bp, 16 predicted proteins | sample BogFormECP12_OM2_FD_188239 | JGI IMG/M metagenome (GOLD analysis project Ga0209656, IMG submission 188239) | Bog forest soil microbial communities from Calvert Island, British Columbia, Canada - ECP12_OM2 (SPAdes) (version 2) | ecosystem: Environmental > Aquatic > Freshwater > Wetlands > Bog ... | reverse complement strand
CAAGGAACTTGGAATCCAGCAGTCGATCGCCCACCAAGAGCTCGAGGCGTCCTATGGCAATTATCTAGCTAAGGACAACCAAGTATGGGGCGTGCACGACGGCTACCCGTAACAAAGGGGGCACCGCACTGTTTAAGGCTTATTGTCGAGCCGGAAGAGGCACTTTCAGCAATAGTCTAAGTGGCAAGTAAGCCGGGATGTTGCGCGCGATGAGTTCTATGCCATCAGCTCCGCGATGGATTTGACCATTGGATAAGTCCTCGACCACCACCTCGCCCATGCGCAGCGGGCCGGTCCGGGGAGTATCCGTCGAAGGATCGACCTTGCCGAACCAATCACCCGCGAGGATAGCCGCAATGCCAACGAGCCGCGTGACGATTGCGGGTCGGGGGGAGAAGTTTCTCCGCGGCGATGACAGTCGCAATGCCCGAGCCGGGCTGCAACCCACTCATCGCGCGAAACGACCTTGTGTTCGCACTTCGGATTCTTCTGTTCAGTGATTTTCACATTTGTGCCGGGTCGGCAGCGAGGATCAGTGTGCGCAAATCGGCCAGGATTTTTCCGCGCCAGTCGTTTAGTTCAGCGATCCAGGCGGTGATCCGTTGTGAGGCCGTCGGGCCTCCCTTGGACGCCGCAGAGTCAAGCATGGCTTTTTTCCTTTCTTAATGTCGTCGCGTGTTCGTTGAGCGCGCCGCACATTGTGATCGATACGGATTCGTTTTGAGCGGGGCGTTCGGCCCTGCAAATATAGGACGAACGGGCCGGGACGAAATGGACAACCAGCTCAATTTTTTCGCCACAGCTTCACTCGGCGCCGAGTCTGCGACCGATTGGCCCCGCTGGGAGGTGAAGCCTATCGCAGCGCGGCCCCTTCCATTTCGAGGATGGGAAATGCCGCTGGCGCGCAATTCCGCTCACTGGCCTTCTCGAGACCGGCCAGGTGATCGAGTTCAAGTACAAAAAGCAACGACTCTGCCTCCATTCGGCACACTTACCCAAACAACCTGCTCAGGTGCGTCATTCTCAAGAAACCTCACCGGATCTAGATCGGTGCGCTGCCCATCGCTTCAAGCAAGCCGACCGGCGGCGCATGACCGACCCCGGTCAGGATCCTCTTCATGCTCAGCGGCAGCGGGTCCGCGACGAGCTTACCGTCGAATGTCCACGAATAGAGCGTTCCCAACGATGAAGGATCGTTCTTGAAGCGTTCGCCTTTGATATTGACGGCCAGGCGGATCGTGCCGAGATTGGTGTGGGTTGTGACGGGCGGTAGATCCATGGCTTTTCGTTATGTATTGCAAATGGTTTGGGATGTCCGGCTTTCAGAAAGGCCGCAAAATCTTTGGTCGATCGGTCGATCAGCCTTAAGACAGCCCCATTAAATCTCGAACGCTGATGCTTCCACTGGCGGGGTCAAGCGAGCGAAGACCGGGATTCAGTGTCAGTTGATGCGCCTGCAAGAACTGCTTCAAACTGTACGGTCTGGACCCAGCGAACCGTTCGCGCGTCACAGACCATGTCACTGTGTAGTCGGAATTACTGCCGCAGCCAGAAGGCGAATCCGAACCCGGGTAGTGCAGGCTTTTTCTGAATGTGACTCCTCCGGTAGAATTGATCAGCGCATCCCACTGGCTTTTTGTCCTGCCTATAGCATCTGCTACCACAAATCCGTCGCAGTCGGGAAATAATAAGCTGCCGATATCGACAAAGATGTTCTCGAAAAAAACTGTGCTCCAGTCTGAGGTATCCGCGAAAGGATTGTTCTCGTCCAACATCGGTACGTCAGCACCCGCTTCGCCCGAGGAAAAGTTAGCAAAGCCCGTTTCAGCTCCACTGGTCTTAATGGTGTCGTCGACACTTTGGGCAAGCGGTGTCTTGTCGAGTGTCTCTAAGTCAACAGATAGTTTCGAAGCATCGCCGTTGTAAATCTCGTAGCTGAATGCAACCGGGCTCATGGGGTCGCCGATGCACACGAACCGATAGGAAAGGTTGACCCAGTGATCACCATTGTTTACGTCGCCCGCGGAGAATGACTGTATCGGGAATTCCCTGCTTCCGACTTGCAGTCCGAACGACACTTGATCGGTATCTTCGTGGCGTGAGCGCGTGTTGTCGATATGGAAATTCTCTAGTGCGAATGTATAAAGAGCCATGGCCGATCCTCGTTTTCGATTTCTTCAGTTCACGCGTTCATTGCAAAGCGACTAGAATCGGAATGAGCCCACGCCCAGCTTTCAGCGGTCTCAGAGCCTTGCCTATTACACACCCGAATGCTCGGACGGGGTCCTCGGCTTTCATGGCGTGCCCAGGTGTAGCAGACGTCGTCAGCAAGTCACCGACCGCGACTGGCGCGTACTCTGCGTCCACCTTGCAGCAGACCTTGCCAACTAAAGCGACGGGCAACCGGCCGGCGGATGCTTGTTTTTTGTCGAGCACAATACCTGGTTTGTAGTCCCCTGCCCCAGAAATGACTCCTGCGACTCTGTTGTCGTAGGCCTTTCCACTCTCTGTCAAGCGTCCTTCCTCGTCGAGTACCATCACGCTTCCCGGTTCGATCCGTTCCGTTGCCGCTACGTCGAAGTCCTCGGCGCAGTCGCCGCCCGTTAGCACAACATCTACCTGTGCTCTTAGGGTACCGGTCACCGTGACGTCACCTTGGAAATAGCCGGCCAAGCCTCCCGGAGCACCGAAACCAGCCATGGCTGCGGCAGAGGGGGTGTGACTGACGCCATGCACACCCGCACCGTGCTGGCTTTCACCCCAGACGCCAGGCTGAGCGTTAGCGGCTGGAGCATCGTTGAATCCTGCGACTCCCGCCCCTCCGCCGTGGCCGATTCCGTGCACACCCTCCCGGTTCTGGCTCTCTCCATGCACGCCCTGGTAGGCTTGACTGAACCCACCGACACCAGCCCAGTTCTTAGCCATCAAGCGGCGGGTTAACGTCAGCCAGGGTTTCCGTTCTTTTTGGGCTGCCTGGCGCACGCTGGCCGGCTACGAGGTAATCCACATGATCCGCAAAGGCCAGGCCTGCTGGAGTGCGGTGGGCGCCGGGTCCGGTTTGTTGCACCGCTTCGTTCTTGGTATGTTTGGAATTGAAGTCTAATTCATACGATTATCGCACCCGACTGCCTTCGATTCCATAGTTGCAACACTACCCTTACACTTCTTATCATCCGACACGCAAAGAAGGGGGGGAGTCCTGGCCAGGCACTGGCCAGGACGGTCAATGGAGTTCCAGACGCGAAATCTTTAGTCATCCGCGGTTGGCAACGGACTGGCAGTTTGGGCTTTTTGCGGGGATATGCAAAAACCCCCAGGATGCTCTCCTTTAGCGAAAACAGACTCTTATCTTTGGCGCACAGAGCAGCTTCAATCGGGCCGCGTTTTCTGTAGATCAGGCTTTACACCTTGAGCGAGCAAGACCTCTCGGCGATCAGCCAAAGGCGTGGTGACGCAAACCGACTAGGCTAAAAACCCAAAACTCGACCGGCAATCCTTCTTCATTTATTTTAGCCCGCGAACACCCAATGGCGAAGCCCAACTTTTCTATTTCACTCGGAACCCATCCAAAAATGACTAAACTGCCTAAGCATATATCGGTGGGGCTTTTTTTCATTCTGTTGCTACTTCTAGGGATTAGCAGGTATCGCGATTATGGGATTTCATGGGACGAGACGAAACAAAGACTAACCGGCGCAGTGACGCTAAAGTACCTAGCGGAAGCGTTTCATGTTCCTGCTTCCAGGGTTCCCTGGAAGGAAAGGCTTCCATCCCTGGCTACGTATCAAGATCGAGACTATGGAGTCGCTTTCGAGGCGCCAGCCTTTGCCCTCGAGCAACTTTTGCGATTAAAAGATTTTCGCGATGTATACATGTTTCGCCATTTGCTTACTTTCCTGGTTTTTTTTGGCGGTGTGTACGCTGTTTATAGACTCGCCCTCAGGCGCTTTTCAGATTGGCGGATAGGATTATTGTCCGCACTGTTTCTAGTACTTACACCACGTTTTTTTGCTGAATCGTTCTACAACTCCAAGGACATAGTGTTTATGGCGGCCTTTGCAGTTGCCATAAATACGACGATCTCATTCGTGATACGACCGCGCGTTGGCGCGGCCTTCGTGCACGCATTAGGCACCGCCGTGGCCATTGATATACGTATAATGGCACTTTTCCTTATGGTTGTTTCAGTCGCGCTTTTGATGATTAGACTAATACGGCGCGAGCTACCATTGGGCAGAACAGCCCTAGTATTAGCTATATACATTGTTGCCACGGGCACCTTTGTCGTAGTAATGTGGCCTTACCTGTGGTCACGTCCACTGGGCCATTTCGTGCAGGCCTTTAAGGATATGGCGCACTTCCGATGGGGGGGTGAGCTTCGCTATATGGGCTCGTTTATACACTCGACTGCACTGCCATGGCATTACACTTTTACTTGGATAGGAATTACAACGCCTTTGTTCTATCTAGTACTGTTTGTGGTCGGCGTATTTGTTACTTGCCGTCAGATTGTCACTCGCGGTATGAAATTGTGGCAGGACGACGCTGAGCTGCAAGACATCGTGTTTTTGGTACTCTGCTTTGGCCCAATAGCAGCTGTCATTTTGTTTCATTCAGTGCTTTATAACGGATGGAGGCAGCTATATTTCATATACCCAGCCTTCTTGCTGCTTGCCACCAAAGGGTGGGTGGCGGTGTGGTCTATTGAACGCAGCTGGACTCGTTATAAAATAAGCCTGCTTGTTTTAACAACAATTTCGCTCGTGTACACGGCGATGTGGATGTGGAAGGCACATCCCTTGGAGAACCTTTATTTTAATGTATTAGCCGGCAAAAATGTGAGAGCGCGATATGAGATGGATTACTGGGGTCTGAGTAATCGAAAAGCGCTCGAGTACATTCTGGAACATGATAATAGTCCTGTGATTAGTGTTTGGGCTGACAGTGTTACTCCGCTAGCAAAGAGCGTCTTTATGTTGAAGCCCGAGGATCGCCGGCGCATAAGCATAGAAGAGAATAAGGGTATTGCTTACTACGTACTGACCAACTACTACGGGGTTAAAGAGACTGACAATGCAAAATTCGGCCGAGAATATGAGTTGTTTTATGAACTTAAGGCGGGTGATGAAGTTGTTTTGTCCGTGTTTAAGTGGAAAGGTGCAACGAGTGCAGAGGAGAGCCCGGACTGGTCCGGCTCTCTCACGACGGCCAAGGGTCCGGGCAATTTTGCCCCACCTCCTCCGATGCGCCTGGTGTATCGATTCGGCTGGGTGGGTCTACAGGCCGCTAAGGCCGAAATCCAGTTGTTTTCGCAGACCCGGACCATGTTCGAGATCGACGCGACCGGCGCGACCTCCGGATTGGCGCGGACGCTGTTCAAACTGGACATCTATCAACGGGCCATCGAAAACAAAATAACTCTCAGGCCAATCCATTTTTTTCAGGAGGAGAAATATCGGTCAGAAACAGTCAGAACGAATGTCGACTTCGAATCGAATCAGCTCACCGGGCTCCGGGAAAAAATCCCAAGCAACTATCCCGACATGCCGAAGATTTTCAAGTTCAGCCCGGTATTCGACATGGCTGGCGCGCTACTCTGGGTAAGGAGCCAACCGCTTGTGGAAGGCGAAACTGAATCGATCGTTGTGTGGGCGTCAAACGCTCCCTATCTCGCGACGGTGACGGTCTTGGGCCGAGATACAATCAAAGTCAACGGGCATGAGGAAAGAGCTATCAAACTCGACCTCAAGTTAAACGGGATGGACAACAAAATGCACTTGAAAGAATACAAGCTGTTCAAGGGCGGCCGCGGCTGGCTATCTGATGACGCCAAGCGCATCCCGCTGCGGATCGAGGCAGACATTTTTATCGGCTACGTTTTCGCCGAGCTCGAATCGGTGCAGATTGAATAGCTGGCCTATGTTTGACAATGGAGAGCATTTTTGTGGCGATGGTATTCTGCGTACCGAAAATGATGCTCACGCACAACAATGCCACCAGCGCATTTAGATATCGTTAGACTTAGGTCTCGCCCTGGCCAGGATCTCAATGGAAAGCGCCGCGCTTCGGTCGTTCCGGAATGTCTTTTCCGTCGGAGGCCGACAAAAGACAATCCGTTTTTGGGCAACCGGGTGTTCGGTAATAAGTTCAGAAAACTTCATAGTCAGTCAATAACCTCCGCCTATTTGCGCGGTTCGCCCGCTGATCGTCGGGCTCAAGTGAAGCTAGGGGACGTACTGCAAATTCATTTTGCGGTAATGTTTGAATCGCAACGCGCGTTTGCGATTTTCACTGATCGATGGCAGTTCGCCTTTACACGGGTTTGAATTGCTTACGTCGATCCTTTTGCGCCTTGCTGTTTGCGTTTATTTTTTCTTTTGGGTGGTACTTCCGCGAATGCGTGACCTCTCCAAACGCCCGTTTTGGCTGATTTTAATTCTGGCTCCCGTTCTCAACGAAGCCTTCGGCATAATCCTCCTTTTTCGACCGAGGCCGATATCGAGTTTTACCCGTGGCGGTGTTGTATCCGCCAACGTAAGCGTAAGGCGAAAACCTCCTACCCCGTCAACCGCGTGCGATGTGGCGCCTTTTCCCGAGCATGATTCCGAGCAACGCCACGCCGCCCACTCCAATCATCGACCACGGGGAAGGCTCGGGGACGGACGCCACGGCGAGTCCGCCGGGGCCGCTCAGCCCCGAGATTAAGCTGGCGTTAATCGTGGCACCCGAGGTGGTGTATTCGCCAACCGTGGTGCCGTTGCCTTCGATGCCCCAGTTCGACGACTTAGTGCACTAGAACTAGAGCAGCGTAAACACTGCAAATATCTTAATGATTTTTCCGGCAACCTCGACGGGCCCAACCAGTGCGGCAAGTCTGGCCGCAAGCGCGACGGGTTTACTTACTAGATTTTCTCGATCTTGCATTGAACTGTTGGCGGGCACCTTCCAGTAGCAAGATCATGCGATCAAGGAAGCTTGTTCGGGCGCCAGAGGTAATCCGTACCACGATCTGGCGCGACACCACAAGTGTGCCGCCGGAAACGCAAGTACGAACGCCCTCAGCCTCACAAATCACAGGCGCGGATTCACCTGTAATGGCAGACTCGTCTATTGACGCGATGCCTTGCACAATTTCACCGTCACCCGGGATGACTTCCCCGGCTTTTACGACTACTCGATCCCCAGGCCTCAACTTCCTCGGCTTCACCTCCTCAATCTCGTCGCCTTCGGTCAGACGATAGGCAACCGTCTCACCGCCAGTCTTGCTGAGCGAACCAAATTCACCTTTGCCACCCTCTTCAGCGAGAGAGGTCACAAACAGGAAATTTTTAAATGCTACAGCCATCTTTTCAGGGCCTCCGTTTTCGTCAGGTTTCGCGATCTTGGGGTGACGACACGAAAGTACGCAAATTGTCCGGTTCGCGAAGCTACAGCGATGCTCGCGCGCTCGGCAATTGGAGCTGAAACACGATTTTCAAGGTGCCCGAAGGCGACAGTCGGCTGAAAAGCTATGTTTTGCGATCGAAAACAGACAATCAAGCAATCAAGCGGACGCTTTTCACCTTGGAGCGACGACCAGATGCCCTCCGTACTGTCCTCCACTCGGTCAATCGCCGCGAACTCACGCTCAGCGCTTAAGATCGTCCAAATTCTACACAACGTTTTTTATTATCAGAAACCTTTTGCGCCTTCGAGGTTGACGCCGGACAGAATCAAGCCAGGTTCGCGTCACAGCGTCAGGAGAGCCCCCCAAGCGGCATTAGCGATAAGGGGAGGGGAGGGTGGGGCAGGGGAGCAAGGCCTCCGTCGGGCAGATTCTTGCAAACGGGGAGCTTCCAGAGACAACACAAACGCTTGATAAAGCCGAAGGCGTTTAAAGTCGCTCCTCTCGAACGGGCGGAGCGTAATCTCGGCGGCCTTTTTCTTCATGTCTATTCCACAATGTGATTCAGTGATGGCTTGACAGGAAGTCGTTTCCCCGCGCTGCAAGACTTGCTTTCAATGTAAAAAGGCCCCTCCAACAATATGAAGTGGTGCCAGGATATTATTACCGGCTCGATGACAATGGGGATATTTACACCAACACCTGTTGTCCAGATACGGCCTCTGAGCATCGCATGTTCTTCAAACTCATGCTCGATACGCTCAAAATCTGGGCGAAAGATTATCACGTTGACGGATTTCGATTCGACCTGATGAGCTTCAGCTTCAAAGACAACTTACTCGACATCCAAAAAGCCCTGCACGAGATCGACCCGACGATCTATCTGTATGGCGAAGGTTGGAACTTCGGCGAAGTGGGGAACGATGCGCTTGGCATCAACGCGACGCAGGAGAACATGGCCGGGACAGGGATCGGAACTTTCAGCGACCGCGGGCGAGACGCGATTCGGGGCGGTAGCTTCTTCGATAGCCAGCGGTCTTTAGTCGCGAACCAAGGGTTTATCAATGATAAAATCACGAAGACAATCAGCCTGCCAGATTATGCAGGGATTCCCCTGGAGTTGCATCCGATCTTAAGGAATTCCGTTGCCGACTTCGTTGTGAAGCAAAGCCAGTACAACGCGCCAACCGGCACCTTTACCATCCCGCCGCGGACAACAACCGTGTTCTTGGAACGGTAGGGAGGCGCTTCCACTTTGGTCCCGCGATCGCGCGATCGTGGGACTTCGAACAGCACCGCCGCTCCCGCAGACGCAAGGGTTTGTTCGGGGATTGTCCGCAATCTCAAAGATCGATCTGGCGCGCTAGATTTTGGTCTTGGTTTCCGCTCACTCGACGACCGATGATATGCACCACAGAGACGTGTATCCATTCTGAGCGGGGGTAACGCTCTTTCTACGATATCGAGAGGAGCCGCGCCCGAACAAGGCTGGAAAATTGCTGACATTGAATGCAGGCAGGATTTTCAGCATGAATCAAACGTTGACCTATCACATAATTGATTGCTTTCAAGGTACTTACGAATACACTTGAGAAAATTTACCTTTTTCATACTTCGGAACTCCTTAGATTGATGGAGTGCACGTCTTCTTGCCAAAGGAATTGTAGGAAGGAGCGAGCACCTTAAGTTGCTTACCGAACTGCAAACTACACCGATTGCGGAGTCGCCTGCATTTTCAGAGCCTCACCGACGGCATCGATACTAAACCCCCGGCTGGTCGCTTCTTCTTCCACGTGATGGCCAGCTTGGCGCAAATGGAACGTGAACTGCTGGTGGAACGCACCCGTGCCGGACTGGTCGCGGCGAACATAATGAACCCGGGCAAGATCCTCCGGATTTAAGATTCCGGCTTGTTGCTCAATCACCCGCAGCGTGCTTTTATCTGTCGGCATCGTTAGGCCTGCTTGGAATCGCCATATCAAACAGACAAAATTGTATCTGGTGCCTTAACGTACGATTTTTTCCGTTTCGTGAGGTCAGGCCTAGTACCCTAAATACGCCCACGTTTTAAAGGCAGTGTCGATGCGGGCAAGTATTTCGCTTTCAGGACTGCCGCTGAAGTCATCGATCGTTTGGCGTGTGTCTAAGGAACCCGAAACTGACCAACCAAATTCCAGCGAGCTCGCCAACCGTGTGTTTGCTAGCCGGATACTTCCGACTGCTAGTGGGCCGCCGCCCGCCAACGAGCCGCTAGCGCGTCGGGTCGCCGCCTTCGACCGCGCAACCCAATAGGCCGGCATGGTGATTTCCTCGCTCGCATGTGTTCTTGCCTGTCATGCCTGCCGCCGATCAAATCGGGGCAAGCTCCAGCGAGCAGTACACTCGGCGGTCCTAGCGCGAATCGCAAGCGTCAGCGTTTCCTGCCGGGCCGGGGGGTTCATGGTGATCTGCTTCCCGGTCAAAGTGCGCGGCGGTTGCGATCATCGACTAACGATCGTGCGACGCCATATGCCGCGGAAGCGCACGGTTGACCCTACCGGGCGCGCTTCCTAGCATCGCGGCCCGCACGAAACCGGCGCCGCCTCAAGCCGGCTCAACCTTGGGAGGACAGCGTGGATCGACGCAGCTTCGTCTTCGGCTCTGCTGCGACAGGAACTACCACTTCCCCCGAGCTATCGAGGAGGGTAACTTGTCGTAGAAGCGCTACCGTATGTTTTCGCAGCCACGAGGACTTTGGGCCAGCGTGACAGCAGGCCGCAAAATTGATTTGAGCAATCGTCCTCAGTTGGAGCAGAATATGCCGATCGAATGATGGGGAGACGCCAGGCCGGCGAACGGCCGGTCAAGCCGCGATACGCCGACAGGAGAGACGACATGAACGAAGCTCGACATGATTCGGTAAAACCTGCGCCCTTCGACACAGCGCGACTCGACACCCTGCTCGAAGACGAGGGCATCGACGTCCTCGTCGCGACCTCCAAGCACAATGTGCAGTATCTGCTTGGCGGCTATCGTTTCTTCTTCTTCGACTACATGGATGCGATCGGGGTGAGTCGCTATCTACCGGTCGTGGTCTATCAGAAGGACCGCCCCGACAACACGGCCTACATCGGATGCCATCTCGAAAGCCATGAGAAGCAGCTCGGCAAGTTCTGGCCTCGGGTCGTCGAGACGACCGCAGGCAACAGCACCAGCGCGATCCAGCGGGCCGTCGAGCATATCAGGGGTCTGCCCGGGCCGATCGGCAAGGTCGGCGTTGAGGCGTCATTCCTCCCCTGGGACGGCGCCAAGTTGCTGCAGGACGGGCTAAACAATTGCCAGATCGTCGACGCCTATTTTCCGCTGGAACGGCTACGTGTGCGAAAGACGAAAACCGAACTCACGCTGTTGCGGGAGGCCTCCGAGCGTGTCCTGGCCTCGATGCTTGCCGTGTTCAACGGGTGTGCGCCCGGCCAAACAAAACATGAGCTCGTCGACCGACTGCGGCGCGAGGAGGTCGAGCGGGGCCTGACCTTCGAATACTGCCTGATGTCGGCCGGTAATAGCTTCAATCGGGCGCCCTCCGACCAACGCCTCGAATCCGGCGACATCTTTTCCCTCGATTCCGGGGGAAATTACAAGGGCTATATCGGCGATTTGTGCCGGATGGGGATTCTAGGTGAGCCAGATTCCGAGCTTGTGGACCTTCTCGGTGTGATCGAGGAGATCCAACAGCGGGCACGCCGCCCGATCCGCCGCGGCGCTGCAGGGGCTGAGATTTTCGCTGCGGCCCATGAGCTTGTGGACGCCTCGTCCCACCGGGTATATCTGGATTTTGTGGCGCATGGCATGGGCCTCGTCAGTCATGAAGCGCCGCGCTTGACCAGCTACAAGCCTTGGGCTTATGAGGGCTATGACGCGACCCGACCGCTGGAGGCCAACATGGTCCTCTCCATCGAGACCACAATGACGCATCCTAAGCGCGGCTTCATCAAGCTCGAGGATACGATTGCGGTCACCGAAGAGGGTTGCGTGGGCTTCGGCGATCAGGGGCGGGGCTGGAATCGGTCGGGTTAACGATTCAAGGCAGCTGAATTGGTCGACTTGGAGAATTGTGCGCGAGAACTGCCGCTTCCGAACGCCAACCTCTCCGATTTCCGTTGTCGCACTGTACTTAAATCGTCTTGCCGCAATCATCGGTCGTGGAAATTCGCGTGGCAACAGACGCCACTGACAGCCGGTCCGAAGCAAGTAGAAAATGGCGTTCACTACAGCCCGTACATCAATGCAACGCGCTGAAGCGCTACGCGCTCGGCACGAAGAACAAATCGCTGCAGTACAACCCCGACGGCGGCCTGACCATCTATCTCGGAAACAAGTCGCCTGGCAAAGAAAAGGAGTCCAACTGGCTTCCGGCGCCTGCTGGGGAGTTTTCGATTTGGCTCCGCGCCTATTGGCCCGGCGACGGGCTCAATCCTCGCTACTCATCCAGCTCTCAAAGATAAAGATCGTGCAGGGATCGCACCCGGTTTCGACGCAAACGTTTTCCAACGCTTCGGGCGAGGGGTAGGCTGTTTGAGCAGCGATAATTCGCAATTTCTCTTTCGCGCCTGCCGCTAGCTCGGCGTTTTCAGATTCAAGATCGAGACAAATATTCCGCATTTCAAAAGCGCCCCTTATTCCATGTTGCGTGAGCCCAGGAAGACAGTCTCTGCCAACGTAAAGGAAAAGGAGCGCTTGGCTAACACAATCTACAATGTAGCTGTAGTCAAAATTCGTACGCATTGTAAGCTCGACTGGATCAGCGTACGCGAGTTGAGCGATTGTCGTAATATTTTCCGACGCGAAGCGTTCCGCCTTAGCGAGATCGATGCCGGATAGGTCCTTGAGCTGAGTATTTCCACTGCCAAGTTCGGCGCGACAAAATAGCGTAGCACCCAACCTAAAGGGATTGCAGCGACTAAGCGAAAACTTACCCAATACAGGTTGGCTGGCGAAAGATCCCGCGTATACCAACGTTGAATTTGCGGATATTCTCGGTCTGTTCTCATTTAAT
>Ga0209656_10002284_pt1 | contig 12423 bp, 15 predicted proteins | sample BogFormECP12_OM2_FD_188239 | JGI IMG/M metagenome (GOLD analysis project Ga0209656, IMG submission 188239) | Bog forest soil microbial communities from Calvert Island, British Columbia, Canada - ECP12_OM2 (SPAdes) (version 2) | ecosystem: Environmental > Aquatic > Freshwater > Wetlands > Bog ... | reverse complement strand
CTTCTACGCTCAGTATGCCTCGGTCAAGCCCTGGCTGCAGACCCGGACGCCGGCGCCGCCCGACGGGGAGCGCCTGCAGTCCAAGGAAGATCAGGAAAAGGTCGATCGGCCCTCGGCCTGCATCCTGTGCGCCTGCTGTTCCACCAGCTGCCCCAGCTATTGGTGGAACAGCGACCGATACCTCGGGCCGGCGGCGTTGTTGGCGGCCTATCGCTGGATCGTCGACAGCCGCGATGAGGCGGCCGGCGAGCGCCTCGATGATCTCGAGGATCCGTTTCGGCTGTACCGCTGCCATACCATCATGAATTGCACCGAAGCCTGCCCCAAGGACCTCAATCCCGCCAAGGCGATCGGCGAAATCAAGCAAATGATGGCGCATCGCCGCCAGTGAGTGGCGCCGCGCCGCCGCTGAGCCCCCAGGAACTCGGCAAGCTGCGCTGGCGCTGCCGCCGCGGCATGAAGGAACTGGATGTATTGCTGGAGCGCTATGTGGATGAACGCTTCCGCAACGCATCGAATGCCGAACAAGAGGCGTTCCGGCGGCTGTTGGAGAGCCAGGATACGATTCTTTATGCCTACTGCCTGGGCGCGGAGCGGCCGCCGCTCGAGTTCGCCACCCTGATCGAGCGGATTACGGCAAACTCACTTTGCCGCCCCTAATGCCGCGCCGTGCGGCTGCTAGAATCTGATAGCTGTGCACAAAGTCACGTTTAAAGCCCGTTCGGCTCGGGAATTGTCGAACTTTTCCTTCTCCGCTCTGTCTATCGCGACAGGCTGGGTTGTGAGCTCGCCGGTTTGGGATCACCCATGAGTGTTGAAGAGAGTGACCTCAAACTGGTCGAAAGAGTCCAGCGTGGCGAGCGCGCGGCGTTCGATTTGTTGGTCCTGCGATACCAGCACAAGGTGCTGAAGCTGATCATGCGTTACGTGCACGATGCGACCGAGGCGGAAGACATCGCACAGGAGGCCTTCGTCAAGGCGTACCGTGCGCTGCAATCCTTTCGCGGCGATAGCGCGTTTTACACCTGGCTGTATAGAATCGCGATCAATACCGCCAAGAACGCGCTGGTTGCCACGAAACGCCGTCCCATGGATTACGATCTCGATCTTCAGGACCCCGAACAATACGATTTGCACGCCCGGCTGGCCGAGTCCGAGACCCCGGAGGGCCTGCTTCTCACCGATGAGATTCGCGACACCGTGAACCGCGCCATCGAGAATTTGCCGGAAGATCTGCGGACCGCGATCGTGCTGCGCGAGCTGGAAGGATTGAGTTACGAGGACATTGCCCAGACCATGGATTGCCCGGTGGGCACGGTGCGTTCGCGTATCTTTCGCGCGCGCGAGGCAATCGACAAGAAGTTACGACCCATATTCGACGGCGGCCTTGGTCGCCCTGAGGACACATGAGCGAACAAATCCGTGAGCAGGTCTCCGCGTTTCTCGACGGAGAGTTACACAACTCGGAAGCCGAGCTGCTGTTGAAGCGGCTCACTCGCGACGGCGAGCTGCGCGAAAGCTTCGGCCGCTACGCCCTGATCGGCGAAGCGATCCGCGGCACGAGCCGGGGCCTGTTGACGAAGGGCTTCGCCGGGCGGGTCAATTTCGCCATCGACGGCGAACCGGTGGCCGCGGATGGGCACCTCCCGCATCCCAAAGCATCCCGATGGTGGCGGCCATTCGCGGGCGCCGCGGTGGCGGCGGGCGTGGCGGCCGTGGCGGTCGTCGCCCTGCAGCAGCGTGCGGTCGCTCCGGGGCTGCGCTCCGGCGCGGCCATCACCGCGCAGAATGCGCAGCCCGCGCCAATCGCCTCTGCCTCGAGCGCCGTCCCGGTGCCCAGGGAAGCCATTTCCTATACCGTGCCGACGACCACGCCCGCAGGGCCCGCGGGCATCGCGCCGGCGCGGCTGACCAATTACATGTTTGCGCACAGCAAGTATTCTTCCGGCCTTGCGCTGCGCGGGGTGTTGGCTGACTTGCTCATCGAGGGCGACGACCAACCGCCCGCGGTCGAAGCAGCGGCGGCGCACGCTGCTCCATGATCCTGCCGACGCGTAGCACGGCCAGCTGGCTGATTTCCGTTGCCGTGGTCGGCAGCCTGTGGTCCGCGCTGGCGCAGCGATCTTACGGCGCCGACGACCCGCGCGATTGGCTGCAGAAAATGAATCAGGCCTTGGCCACGCGCAATTACGACGGCACATTTTTTCACCTGAGCGGGGGCCGTGTCGAGACCATGCGCATCGTGCACCGGGTGCGGGGCGGCCGTGTGACCGAGCGGCTGCAGTCCCTGGATGGCTCCGGCCGGGAGTTCGTGCGCAATAACGGCGAATTGACCTGCTACTTGCCCGATCAACATACGGTGCTGGTCGAATCGCGGCCGGATCACAACGCGTTCCTGGGGCCGCTGCCGCAGGTGGGCGCGGACGTGAACGAGAACTATCGGATCGAATCGCTGCCTTCGACGCGCATCCTCGGCCGCGCGGCGCATGTCATCGCCGTGACACCCAAGGATCAGTTTCGGTTTGGGTATCGTCTCTGGCTGGACGAAAATACGGCGATGCCGCTCAAGACGCAGCTCTGCGATTCGCGCGGCCAGGTGATCGAACAGATATTCTTCGCGCGCCTCGACATGCCCGAGACCATTGCGGACATCGATCTCGCACCGGCCGTGCGCACCGACGGCATGCGGTGGGTGCGCCAGGGACCCTCGCACGACACGGCGCCGCCGGCGCTGTCCGCCTACCGCGCCAGCGAATTGCCGCCGGGATTTCATTTGACGGTCGCCGGCGCGCAGACGCTCGGCGGCGCCACCGTGCCGGCGAGTCACCTGGTCTACTCGGATGGGCTGGCGACCGTATCGGTGTTCGTCGAGGCGCAGCCCAGCGACGCGCGCAGCGCGACCGCGGCCGGCGCCGGCGCCGAGGCCGCGGCGAGCGCGCCGCCCGAGCCGCCGATGCAGGGGCTCGCCCGGGTGGGTTCGGGGTTTGCCTTTTCCACCGTCGTGCAGGGCCATCAAGTCACCGCGGTCGGCGAGGTTCCCGCCCAGACCGTGGAGTTCATCGCCCACGCAGTGAAGTCCTCGAGCGACGCGGCACTGCCTCGGCGCTGAGCGGCCGGTGCGCTTCCTGCTCTACTCGCGGCCTGGGTGCGGACTTTGCGAGGAGATGCTGAGCGAACTCGCCGCGCTGCCGGCGGCGCAGCCCTTCGCGGTCGATGTGATCGATGTCGATTCCGACCCCGCGGCCAAAGTCCGCTATGGCCACAAGATTCCGGTGCTGTTGTTCGCCGGAGAACTGGTCTGTCACGGGCACTTCGACGCCGAAGAGGTGCATAAGACCCTCGCTTACCACCGCCGACCGGTATAATAGGGAGTTTGTCCTAGCCCAGGCCTAGATGAAGAATATCCGCAACTTTTCCATCATCGCCCATGTTGATCACGGCAAATCGACTTTGGCCGATCGATTCATTCAGGAATGCGGTGGTCTCGAGGCGCGGGAAATGCAGGCCCAAGTGCTCGACTCGATGGATTTGGAGCGTGAACGCGGCATCACCATCAAGGCGCAGAGCGTCACTCTCGCCTTCAAATCCATCACCGGCGAGGTGTACCAGCTGAATTTCATCGACACGCCCGGGCACGTGGATTTCTCCTACGAGGTATCGCGGTCGCTGGCGGCCTGCGAAGGGGCGCTGTTGGTGGTGGACGCCGCGCAGGGCGTCGAGGCGCAGAGCGTGGCGAATTGCTACACGGCGCTGGAGCAGGGGCTCGAGGTGCTGCCGGTCATCAATAAAATCGATTTGCCCTCGGCCGACCCGGCCAAAGTGATTCATGAAATCGAAGAAATCATCGGAATTCCGGCCGATGATGCGGCGCTGGTCAGCGCCAAGACCGGCCTCGGCGTCCCCGAGTTGCTGGAGCATTTGGTCAAGCGCATTCCTCCGCCCAAGGGCGATCCGGACGGGCCTTTGCAGGCGTTGATCATCGATTCCTGGTTCGACAACTACGTCGGCGTCGTCTCCCTGGTGCGAGTGATGAATGGTGCGCTGCACACCGGGGCCAAGATCCGCGTCATGTCCACGGGCCGCAGCCACCAAATCGACAAGCTCGGCCGATTCGCGCCCAAACCCGTGACCCGTGAGTCCTTGAACACCGGAGAAGTCGGATTCGTGATCGCCGGCATCAAGGAAATCGACGGCGCGCCGGTCGGCGACACGATTACCCTGGACGGCAACCCGGCCAAGGCACCGCTCGAGGGTTTCAAGCAGGTGCAGCCGCGGGTGTTCGCGGGATTGTTCCCGACGAGTTCCGACGACTACGAACAATTCCGCGAGGCGCTCAAGAAACTCAAGCTCAACGATTCCGCGCTGCATTTCGAACCCGAGGTCTCCACCGCGCTCGGCTTTGGTTTCCGCTGCGGATTCTTGGGGCTGCTGCACATGGACATCGTGCAGGAGCGCCTCGAGCGCGAGTACGACCTGGATCTGATCACCAGCGCGCCGACCGTCATCTACGAGCTGCTGCTCACGGACGGGTCGGTCGTCAATGTCGACAATCCGAGCAAGCTGCCTCCGCAAGACCGGATTTCGGAGCTGCGCGAACCCATCATCACGGCCAATATCCTGGTGCCTCCGGATCACGTGGGCGCGGTGCTGACCCTGTGCAGCGAAAAGCGCGGCGTGCAGAAGAAGATGCTGTTTCTCGGCAGTCAGGTATCGCTGCAATACGAATTGCCGCTGGCCGAGGTCGTGCTCGATTTCTTCGACAGGCTCAAATCGGCGAGCCGCGGCTACGCCTCGTTCGACTACGAATTCAGCCACTTTCAGGCCGCGCCCCTGGTCAAGCTCGACGTCTTGATCAACGGCGATCCGGTCGATGCGCTGTCGCTCATCATCCATAAGGACAATTCCTATAACCGCGGCCGGGAATTGGTCGACAAGATGCAGGAATTGATTCCGCGCCAGATGTTCGACATCGCCGTGCAGGCGGCGATCGGCAGCCACATCATCGCGCGCGCCAGCGTCAAGGCGATGCGCAAGAACGTGCTGGCCAAGTGCTACGGCGGCGACATCACGCGCAAGCGCAAGCTCCTCGAGAAGCAAAAAGCGGGCAAGAAGCGCATGAAGCAGGTGGGCCAGGTGGAAATCCCGCAGGAGGCTTTTTTGGCCGTTTTGCAGGTCGGGAAGAAGACAAATTGAGATTTTTTTTGGGGGTATTTCGTGAACGACGGCGATAGCCTTTTCCTAGGCCTGTTGTGCGCGGGCATCGCCTGCGTGCTGGTGATCTTGGTGGACGGATGGTTCGTGAGGCCGCGCCGGGATCCGGGCGCCACCAGCGTGGAGGAGCCCTGGCTGCCGAAAATCGCCGGGTATGCCCTGGTCGGTTTGTCGCTCGCGATGTTGTGGCGCCTGTTTCGCTACGAGGCCGTGGACTTCAGTCTCATGCTGGTGGTGGTCGGCGCCATTTCGGGCATCATTTGGGGCTTGGATCAGGCCTTCTTCGCGCGCCGCCGCCGGCTCGCCGCGGTCTCGACCGGCACACTGCCTGAGCAGGTGCGCGAACCCATTGCCGTCGAATATGCCCGCTCATTCTTTCCGGTCATCGTGCTGGTGCTGGTGATCCGCTCGTTCTTGTTCGAGCCGTTCCGCATCCCGTCCGATTCCATGATGCCGACCTTGTATGACGGCGATTTCATTTTCGTCAGCAAGTATTCCTACGGGTTGCGCCTGCCGGTCACCAATACGCTGCTGGTCCCGACCGGGACGCCGCAGCGCGGCGACGTGATCGTGTTCCGGCTGCCGCCCAATCCGAAGATCAACTACATCAAGCGCCTGGTCGGCCTGCCGGGAGACCGCATCCGGGTGGACGAAAACAACCAGCTGTACGTCAACGACAAGCCCATGAAACAGGAGCCGGGGCCCACCTACGCCGGCCCGAAGCAGGATTTATCGAATTATGCGGGCGTTCCCACGGCCTTCGAGCAGCTCGGTGCCAAGCGCCATCTCATCATGTTCGCCAACGGCGGCGTCAGAACCGGCGAATGGGTGGTGCCGCCCAAGCACTACTTCTTCATGGGCGACAACCGCAACAACAGCAAGGACAGCCGATGGCTGGACGATAGCGATGCACCGGGCTTCGTGCCGGAGCAGAATCTGGTGGGTAAGGCGGTGCGGATTTGGCTTAATCTCGATACTCGTGACGGACCTCTCTGGCGGCGGGTGGGGAATGCGATTCAATAGGAACCCATTTTAGGAGCCTAAAGCCCATGAAACGAGTTACGCGAAAGCCGCAGCAAGGCATGACATTCCTTGGTTTGCTCTGCATTCTGGCGATGGTCGGCGTCATCGGCTACGCGGTCGTCCGCCTCGTGCCCGTGTACTTGAACTACATGAAGATCGTGCGCACCATGGAATCGACGGCGGCCGAGGTCAAGGGCGACAATCCCGATCCCCAAGCCATGCGCAACTCCTTCGACCGGCACTGGGCGATCGAAGACATCCAGGTGGTCAATTACAAGGACATCGAGATAGTGAAAGACGAGAGCGGAGTGTCGATGCACGTCGCCTACGACGATTCGGTGCCGTATGTCGCCAACGTGTCGCTGGCCGTGCACTTCGACAAGACCGTGAAGGTGCAGTGATTCCACTGCGCAAATCGGACGAATTGTCGGCTTGGGTCGAGCAGTCGTTCGGCTACGTGTTCGCGCAACCGGCGCTGTGCTGCGCGGCGGTCACCCACCGCAGCGCCGGCGGCGAACACAACGAGCGGCTGGAATTCCTGGGCGATTCGGTCCTCAATTGCTGCGTGGCGGGCATGCTGTACGAGGCTCACCCCCAGGCGGACGAGGGAGCTTTATCGAGGCTGCGGGCGACGCTGGTCAGCGGCGAGACCCTGGCGCAGGTCGCGGGCGAGCTCAATCTGGGGGAACACCTGCGGTTGGGGCCGGGCGAGATGAAAACCGGCGGGTTTCGCCGGGCATCGATATTGGCGGATACCTTGGAGGCCCTGTTGGGCGCGATTTTCCTGGATGCCGGCTTCGACGCGGCGGCGGCCGTGGTGGCGCGCATCTTGGGTCCCCGGATGACGGAATTGCCGACGGCCGAGTCGCTGAAGGACCCCAAGACGCGGCTGCAAGAAGCGCTGCAGGCGCACGGGCTCGCTTTGCCGATCTATACCCTGACCGCGGTGGCGGGCGATCCCCACGTGCAATCGTTTACCGTCAGTTGCGAGGTTCCGGTTCTCGGCATCTCGGCCGTGGGCGAGGGCGGGAGCCGCCGCCGCGCCGAGCAATTGGCCGCCTCGAAATTGCTCGAGCTGCTGCCGGCCGAAATCAGGAAATCCGTATGAGCGGCTCCGGATTTCATGCCGGACATGTGGCCATCGTGGGACGGCCCAATGTCGGCAAGTCCACCCTGGTGAATGCGTTGGTGGGCCGCAAGGTGTCCATCGTCACGGCCAAGCCCCAGACCACGCGGCACCGGATCCTGGGGGTGGTCAACCGGCCCGATGCGCAACTGGTGCTGGTGGATACGCCGGGATTGCACGAGTCGACGCGCCGGGTCATGAATCAGTACATGAACCGCGTCGCCATCTCATCGTCCCAGGATGCCGATGTCATCCTGTTCGTGATCGAGGCCATGCGCTTCACCGAAGAGGATATGTGGGTGTGGGAGCGGGTGCGCGGCCTGAAGCAGCCGCTGTTTCTGGTCATCAACAAGGTCGATCGCGTGTTTCCGAAGGAGCAGTTGCTGCCCTTCCTCGAGGAGATGACGCAGCGCGTACCGGCATCGGGAATCATCCCGATTTCCGCGCTGGCGTCTGATAATCTTGACCGCTTGATGGATGTGGTCGGAGCGCGATTGCCCCTGTCGCCGCCCTTGTTCGCCTCCGATGTGGTCACCGACCGCGACGAGCCGTTCCATGCGGCCGAGATCGTGCGTGAGAAGCTGACGCTGAAATTGCGCGAGGAACTGCCCTATGGCATCAATGTGCAAATCGAGCGCTTTGCGGACGAGAACAATCGCATCATGATCAACGCGGTCATTTGGGTCGAGCGCGCGGGGCAGAAGGCCATCGTGATCGGGCAGGGCGGCGAGCGGCTGAAGGAAATCGGCCGGCTTGCCCGCATCGAATTGAACGATCTGTGGCAGCGCTCGGTGCATCTCGAGCTGTGGGTCAAGGTCAAAGAGAACTGGGCCGACAGCGAGATGGCGCTGCGCCAGTTTGGGTACGACACGTTGTGAAGAGCATGCGGCGCGTGTGGCTGGCACCAGCCTACGTCTTGCACCAATATGCCTATCGCGACACCAGCCGCATCGTGGAGGTCTTCACCAGCGGCTACGGCCGCCTCACGCTGTTCGCGCGCGGCGCCAACGGCCCAAAATCAACCTTGAGGGGCGTGCTGCGGCCTTTCCAGCGAATGCTCGTCTCGTGGTCGGGCCGGGGGGAAGCCTGCCAGCTGGTGACGGCGGAGATCGACGGGCCGGTGACCAGCCTGCCGAAGCAGAGGCTCATGAGCGGGTTCTATTTGAACGAGCTGCTCCTGAAGTTGACCGAGCGCTGCGATCCGCATCCGGAAATCTTTTTCTCCTATGCCTCTTGCGTGCAGGCGCTGTGCGACGGGGAAATCGAGGAGCCGACGCTGCGCCGCTTCGAGAAGCGCCTGTTGAACGATTTGGGTTATGGGCTCGAGCTGGCGAGGACCGGCGACGGGGTGCCGGTTGAGCCCGACCAGTACTACCGCTTTGCCCTGGAAAGCGGACCGCAGCCCTGCGTGGCCGAGGCTCCCGGCGCGGTGTACGGCCAATCGTTGGCGGACTTGCAGGCGGAGAGCTTCGGCGATCCGCGCTCGCTCCGCGACGCCAAGCGCGTGCTGCGCACGGCAATCGATGCCTGCCTCGATGGACGCTCCCTGAAGTCGCGCGAGGTGGCGCTGGCGCTGCGGCACCGCGAGGAGCTGCGTTGAGCGGCGGGCTGCACACGGGGATCGCGCTCGGCGTGAACATCGATCACGTGGCCACCGTGCGCCAGGCGCGCCGCGCCCGCTACCCCGACCCCCTGTACGCGGCCCTGATGGCCGAGGAGGCGGGCGCGGACAGCATCACCTTGCACCTGCGGGAAGACCGTCGGCACATCCAGGATCGGGATGTCGCGGCGATGCGCGCCGCCCTGCAGACCCGCATGAACCTCGAGATGGCGGTGACGGACGAAATGATCCGAATCGCGCAGCAGGTGCTGCCTCAGGACTGTTGCCTGGTGCCCGAGTCCCGCCAAGAAGTCACCACCGAAGGAGGTCTCGACGTCCTGGGACAGGGCGCACGTATCGGCGACGCCGTGCAGGCGCTCGGCAAGGCCGGCATCCGAGTCTCCCTATTCATCGATCCGGATCCGGCGCAGATCGAGGCGGCGGAGCGCAGCGGCGCCCCGGTGATCGAGCTGCACACGGGCGCCTATGCGGATTCCACGGGCGCGGCCTGCGCCCGCGAATTCGAACGCCTGAGCGCCGCCGCCAAATTTGCCGCCCGCCTCGGGCTGATCGTGAACGCGGGGCATGGCCTGCATTACCACAATGTCGAGCCGATCGCCGCCATCCCGGAAATCATCGAGCTCAACATCGGACACTCGATCGTGGCGCGCGCGATAACCGACGGTCTGGCGAAGGCGGTGCGCGACATGAAAGAGCTGATGCGCACGGCGCGATTGCGCGCGGCGCGATGATCTACGGGATCGGCATCGATGTGCTCAAGGTCGACCGCATCGAGCGCGTGTACGCAAAGCACGGCGAACGGTTTCTCCGGCACCTGCTCATGCCTGCCGAGCGCGCGCAGTTCGAGCGCACGGCGAGGCCGGTGCGATTCATCGCCATGCGATTCGCCGCCAAGGAGGCGATCGTCAAAGCCATGGGCACGGGTTTCGCGCACGGCGTGTGGATACGCGATGTGGGAGTCGTGCAGAATTCCTGGGGCAAGCCGGAGGTGGTTTACTCCGCCCGGGGCGAGAAGGTCCGCGAGGCCTTCGGTATCGGCGAAGGTCATGTGACCTTGACCGACGAGGCGGGTTTGGTGGTGGCGGTTGCCGTTCTGCTGCGGCGCGCGGCCGCATGAACACCTTGGTGTTCGACATCGAAACGGTGCCGGACACGGATCTGGGCAGACGTCTGTACGGCCTGCATGACCTGTCCGACGAGCAGGTGGCGCAGATCATGTTCACCAAGCGCCGCCAGGAACAGGGAAGCGAATTCCTGTCGCACGAGCAGCATCGGGTCGTCGCGATCTCGGTGGCGATGCGTTCCCGGGACACGTTGAAAGTGTGGAGTCTGGGCGACGAGACCTCCTCGGAGAAAGTGCTGATCGAGCGGTTCTTCGACGGTCTGGACAAGTACACGCCGGATCTGGTCTCGTGGAACGGCGCCGGGTTCGACCTGCCGGTGCTGCATTACCGCAGCCTCCTGCATGGTGTGACGGCCGCGCGCTATTGGGAAATGGGCGATTCGGATCACAGCTTCCGATTCAGCAACTATTTGAGCCGCTTCCATTGGCGGCACATGGATCTGATGGACATTCTGTCGGGCTTCCAAGGGCGCGGCCGGGCGAGCTTGAACGATATCGCGACGCTGTTGAATTTCCCCGGCAAGGTGGGGATGCACGGCGCCGACGTGTGGCCGACGTACTTGCGGGGCGGTCTGAAGCGCATTCGCGACTACTGCGAAACCGACGTGCTGAACACCTATTTGATTTACTTGCGCTTCGAGCTCCTGCGCGGCCACTTGAGCCCGGCCGAGCACGCCGGCGAAGTGGCGCGAGTCCGCAAATATTTGAGCGAATCCGGCGCGGAGCATCTCCAGGAATTTGCGGCTGCGTGGCCCGCGAATTGAATTTCGGCGCCCTTCAGGAAGCCGACATCGTGGATCTGACGCACGACGGCCGGGGTGTCGCGCGGGTCGACGGTAAGGCCGTGTTCATCGACGGCGCCTTGCCGGGAGAGCGCGTTCGATTTCGCGTGCTCAAGCGGCGCCGGCACATGGACGAGGGCGGATTGGTCGAGGTTTTGCGCGCTTCGCCGGATCGCGTGGTGCCGGCCTGCGCGCACTTCGGGGTTTGCGGCGGCTGCTCGCTGCAGCATCTGTCGCCCGCGGCGCAGCTCGAGGCCAAGGAGCGGCAGCTGCTCGACAATCTGGAACGCATCGGCCGGGTCCGCCCGGAGCGGGTGCTGCCGCCGCTGCGGGGACCCGAGTGGGCCTATCGCAGGCGCGCGCGTCTCGGCGTCAAGTACGTCCACAAGAAGGGCCGCGTGCTGGCCGGTTTTCGGGAGCGCGAGAAGCCCTACCTCGCGGATGTGCAGCGCTGTGAAGTACTGCTCGAACCCCTGGCCGACTTGCCGCGCGACCTGGCCGCACTGGTGGAGACCTTGAGTCTTCGGGAAAAGATACCCCAGGTGGAGGTGGCGGCCGGGGACCCGGCGGCCGGCGACCCGGCGGCCGGCGAACCGACGACGGCGTTGGTGTTTCGCGTACTCGAGCCGCCGGGTGCGGAAGACGTGGCAAAGCTTGCGGCCTTCGGCGCTGCGCAGCGTGTCGATATCTATCTGCAAACCGGCGGGCTCGACACCATTCGGCCGCTGCGGGAGCACCCATCCACCTTGAGCTATGCCGTGGATGCGGGCCGTGTGCGCATCGAATTCGGACCGGCCGATTTCATTCAGATCAACCGTGAAATCAATGTGTCGATGGTGGACGCGGCCGTCGCATTGCTGCAGCCGGGCGCGCAAGACAGCGTGCTCGATCTGTTCTGCGGCCTGGGCAATTTCACTCTGCCCCTGGCCCGCCGCGCGCTCAATGTGACCGGCGTCGAAGGCGATTCGGGGCTGGTCTCCAAGGCGGGCGCGAATGCCGCGCGCAACGGCGTTGGCAACGCGGCATTCTTCGTGGAGAATCTATTCGAACCGGCGCAATTCGGGCCGTGGGCGAGGGAGCGCTACCAATTGGTGCTGCTCGACCCGCCGCGAGCGGGCGCCGCCGCGCTGCTTCCGCTGATGACTCATTGGCGACCGCGCCGAGTCGTGTATATTTCCTGCCATCCAGGGAGTTTAGCGCGGGATGCTGAGATCTTGGTGCACACCCAAGGGTTCAAGCTCACCTGCGCAGGGGTGATGGATATGTTTCCGCATACCACGCACGTCGAATCGATCGCCGTATTCGAGGCCCCGGCGTGAGCCTTGGACCGCTCATGGTCGATATCGCCGGCACGGAATTGACGGATGAGGACGTCCGCGTGCTGGCCCACCCGCAAGTCGGCAGCGTGCTGTTGTTCACCCGCAATTACAGCAATCCCCGCCAGCTCGCCGCGCTCACGGCCGCGATCCGGGCGGTGCGCACCCCGCATCTATTGATCGGCGTGGACCATGAAGGCGGCCGGGTACAGCGCTTTCGC
>Ga0209656_10002282_pt1 | contig 12425 bp, 19 predicted proteins | sample BogFormECP12_OM2_FD_188239 | JGI IMG/M metagenome (GOLD analysis project Ga0209656, IMG submission 188239) | Bog forest soil microbial communities from Calvert Island, British Columbia, Canada - ECP12_OM2 (SPAdes) (version 2) | ecosystem: Environmental > Aquatic > Freshwater > Wetlands > Bog ... | reverse complement strand
AGAGGTAATATCCGTCACATATTGGATACCGTCATTGGCATTCTGGATTTGTGCCAGAGCCATGGAGAACGGGTATTTCTCTTGGCCAACGATGGTTTGAAATGGCGTGACAAGCTGAGAACCTGGAGTAAATCCGCCGGGGACCATACTGCCCGGTTGCGCCTGGTTGCCAGTGGGGGACATGCCGGTAGCGAGAAGGTTTATGCAGCCCGTGCCATAAGCTACCTGACGCCGCGCTTCATTGATCCAGGTGGTTAGCTGAGAGACAGGCGTGAGCAGGCCCAGATTATCATGGAGCAGGGATTGCGTATCCGTGATGTACTGGCTGAGCTGCACTATGGGGCTCCAAATAAAAAGCCCGGCGGCGATTCAACGCACGCCGGGCTTTCCATTGTCTGGCAGGACGTTAAGACGGATAGATATAGCACTCGTTGTCCACGAGGCCGCCCATGGTCAGGGTGAGAACGGCGGCGGTGGTGATGAGGCCGTTACCAAGGATGGTGATCGAACCGGCGGCGGGGATCGCTTCATAGGAACCGCCATCCACGACATATTCGCCCGTCGCGGTGATCGCGCCAGCCGAGCTGACAGGAGCGGAGATGATCGCCGGCCGCATGGTGACGATTTCAATCTGTGTCCCCGGATTGGTATAGGCAGGCGTACCAGCCGTGGGGACAGGCGTTGCCGAGACTGTCACGCTACCAGCCGCCGCGGTGTAACCTGCGCCAGCGGTGCTGACGGCATAGGCCGTAATCGCAAAGTTCATGATCGCGGTCGCAGCCGCCGAGCTGCCGCCGCCGCCGGAGAAGGTGAGGGTGGGGACAACGCCAGCCGTACTAACGCCGTGATTAAGACACAGAACAGCGGTGACGGTCCCGGCGCCGGTTATGGTGGCGACGGCCGAGGCATTGGCGCCCGTGCTATCGCGCGGATCATTGAAGAAGCTAACCGTGGGCGGGAAGGTGTAGCCTGCGCCCTGGTTGGTGACGGTAACGCCTGTCACCACGCCGCCGGAGATGGTGCAATAGCCGGTGGCAGGAACGCCGGGTGCCGGGGGCGCGCTGAAGAAGACGTTGGGAGGCTGGGTGTAATTGGTCCCGCCATAAGTAACTGTAACAGAGGTATTAACCGCGCCGCCGATGAGGGCCAACCATACCGAGCCGCCAACAGAGGGGGTAACGGTCGGGGAAGAGGTATAGCCAGAGCCAGCTGCGGTCAGGAGCGCGCCAACGGCGCACCCGGAAGTGTTTGCAAACCGCATATTCACGCCATCAGCGCTGAAGAATGTGTGGTTTTTGACGCCAGAAATCGGCTGCCAGGTGGTGGTAATGGGATCGTATTCCTGGAGCTGCGTATAGCGCCCGAGGTTGACCCAATAGCCGTTTGCCGGCGGCGCCCAGACTTCTCCGGGCTGCAAAGCAAATTGGTTAGAGGTAAGGTCCGCTAGGGTGTTTGTGACACCAGGACCGCCAAAGCGAATAGGCATTTCCTAAATCTCCTGAAAAATGGTCATGGGATCACAGCACTGCCGGCGGGCCAGGCACATTCGGCCAAGCCGGGGCGGCAAGGCCTGTGATATGGGCGCCGGAAGAAGGTTTGGAGCAAACGAGATCGAGGGCGGTCAGCAGAACGCCGATGCTGGCAAGCTGGCCGAGCGGGATCATGGATTCAAAGCCGGTGAAGATGAACGGTGCCGCTTCCGACATAAACATGGCGAGATAGCGGGAATTTATCATATACATTTCCCCTCGCGGACACCACGGATCGGGGAAGATTGGCGTGTTTAGAACCTGGATCGCCCGGAAACCGGAATTGACCACATCGCCCTTTCCATAGCGGCTTCGCGGATTGGTCTGGTATTGCTCAAAGCCCATGAAATCTGCCATGAGCGTGGCCCAATCCGCCGGGTTCATCACGGCAAAGTCTACGTCTTCGCCGCCAGCCCCGGTCTGCACGCGGGTTAGCATCGTGGCCATGCCGACGCGGGATGCGATATTAGATATGCCGCCCTGGTTGGGATAATATTGGCCCTGCCAGAAAGCATTCGTCTTGCTGATACCGCCATACGACGAGACGTTTGTGCCGTTATCATAGGCCATGTAGAGGCTATCGAGCGCGTTCAGATTGGCCGAATTATTCGTGAACATGGATTGCGCGATGCCCTGCTTGATAACCACCGCCGCATCAGCCGTCACGGCACGTAGCTTCGGAATAATCACGTCCGATGACTGCACAATTGCTTCAAGATTGAAGAATCCAATCGGAACCATGCCAATTTTCAGGTTGAAACTGGCGTCATTGATTGCGGCCTGATCTTCCGGCATCGGGAAGTCGCCCGCGAAGCTACCCCAATTGAAGGTGGTGAAGCTGCTGCCCTGAGTCGGCACGGTGATCTGAGAAGCGCCACCGCGAGCGGACTGGGCATTAGACAGCAGGAGGCTGAGAAGGGGATGACTTTGATAAATCTGCACGAACAGCGACGGTATAACAGCGCGGTTGGTGATATTTGTAAGCTGTTGGCCCAGTGCGCCGCCTGGCATTAACCCGCCAGATACGCCACTCGTGAAGAAGGTCTGTGACACGGGTTATCTCCTATGCGGCGTTTGCCGCGTCCTCATTGAGAATCTTCATCACTTCATTATCGAACCACTTCACAGGGTCTTTATGGAGCGCTGCGATATTTTCGTCCGAGCCTCGGTCATCGCCCGTCCCATACAAATGGGCATATTGCGGCGCGAAGGCGTTTGGCTTGATCGGAGCGGGAGGCTTCGGAAGAGTTTCGAGATAGGCTGGAGCGGCGATTTCCGCATCCGCCACATTCTTTTCGTGCATGAACTTCACAAGGTTATCCGTAGCTTCGGGGCTTAGCTTGTACTTAGCCTGAGCGCGGCCGATTGAATCGCGTAGCTGGCGTTCCATCTTGGAATTTTCCGCCGCCAACTTCTCGGCGGCGCGTTCATCCTGGAGCGCTTTGATCTGCGCTTGTGTGGCGCTCAATTCTTCGCGGATTGGGGCGACTACCGCATCACCTACATCAATACCTGGAAGATTGAGCGATGGATCGAATTCCTTCAGCTTTCGCTGAATTTGAATTCCGCTGGTTTTGTCAGTTGTGAGCTGGTTAAGCAGCCCCACGGCTTTCTTATACAGCGCCAAATCTGCCGATGAAATTTCAACGGTTTCAGACATTAGTTGCCCTTCCCATTTGTGCCGTCAGTCGTGGTGCCGTAGTGCTGCAATCCCATGCCGCCATTGCGCGTTCCGGCCGGCAATCCAGCCGCATTCGCGCCGATGCCCATGGTGTCGAACGGCACAATTTTCTGAATCGGCTCCTTGCCTTCGGCAGGGACCGTATTGACGTAAGGGCCTGGACCTTTGGGCATGATCGTTGCTCCTGGTTAAGCCGCCGCACCCATTGCGGGCGCCCCGCCGGGGCCTCCCATCGGTGGTGCGGGCGGTGGGGGTAAAGCGGGGGAGGCGGTAGGCGAGGGGGGCTGTGCCATGCGCTGGAGCGCCGCATTCGGCTGCTGTGTCGCCAGTTTTTGGATCAAAGCCATCAATTGCGTGATTTGAGACTGATCTGTGGCCGGTTGGTTTTCCGCATGTTTTGCCAGCATTCCAACGGCTTTTAGGACATCATTATGGACATCCGATCCCATCGGGATTGCTGGGAGCGCTTCCTGAAGCAGCGTGACCGCCGATTTGACCTTTGAAGCCGCCGCTAAAGCGTTTCCCGGATTTCCTTGTGGGGCGCCCATCGGTCCTATACCTGGCGCCCCTCCCATAAGGCCAGGCGGAAGAGGCGGATGAACACCGGGCGGCATACCAGGCATTCCACCGGGCGGCGCTCCACCGGGCGGCGCTCCACCTACGGCACTTAGAATGCCGGCTAGACCAGGGGGGATTTGTCCATCAAATGGGGGCATGATTTTTCCACGGCAAAATGCGGATGGTTTTTACGCATCCGCGTTCTGGCTTACTTGCGCTTGCCGCGTGATCCTTTACGCCGTGCCATTTTGAAAAATCCTTCAGATGACGATGTTTATGGGGATAGCATTCAGTTTACGCCTGAATGGCGATTACTTCCGCTTGCCACGGTGCATCTTGCGCTTGGCCATGATCCACACTCCTCTATGTCGAGGGGACACCGGTTTTACCGGTCCCGTTGTGTCCGCCCATATCGGCGTGGCCCTAGTATTTCCGTTTCAGAATAACCGTCAAAAGAATAAGTTATATGCTCAAAAAACCTCGCACATTAGCGTGGTTTTTGAGCGGTTTTCCGTTTTTTTTGTTGAATTTTCGGAAATCATGCTTCGCAACATTCTTGCACGCCTAGCCATCAATTCTTCGATCTTTTTTTCAATGCTGGGTTTTATTTTGGCGCGACCTAGTTTCCATTCTGTTACTGTCCACCGGGAAACTCCTACGTTGCGCGCTAAGTCGCCTTGCCATTGACGGCCGTACAGGAGTTGACCGCGTAATTGCAATTCAGATGGCGTCATTGTCCCGGAATTTCCAATCCTCCACCAGGTCATGCTGTAAAATCGTTACCGCTCCTACGATTTCTGACATTCCGCTGCTTCCAACAACGAACCTTGACCCGACCCATCCGCCCTCTCTGATAATTGCTATAGCGAAAGAAACAATCTCTCCGCGCTGCGCTTGTTCCAAAATTTTCGTTAATTCTTCTATGACACGTCCATTCGGACCAGGTGTTTTGTACTCTCCAAACGGTTTAATAATATCCGCTGTTTTGTTTGGCTTTTCCATGGATTATTTTTTTCCTTTCCCAGGTGGTGCCGCCGCTTGTTGCTGTGCTTGCTCTTTCTGAGCAACCATCGCGGCAACTTCAGCAGTTTTGACTTCTGCAATAACGGCATCAGCATTTGGAGGATTGATTTGTTCAACAAATTGCGTGCTGGACATCGCATTTGCTTTCTTGAGAAGGATCGCTTTTTCCTGAGCCTCATTGCCAAACGCAGGAGAAGAACTGTGAGCATCAACAGATACGCGGATATTGTGAGGTATTTCGTGCATATAGAATTGATAGGCCTTCATGCCAGGTACGGGCGGTTGCACGGATGGATCAATCAGCTTTGCGAGCAATTCCGTAGAAAATTCCTTTTCCGGCATAACCCATGCGGTAATAAGCGTGCTAGATTTTGCCTTTAAAAGATCAAGCAATAGACCGGCGCAGGCCTGTATTGACCTTTCTATTCTCAGTGATTTTGTTTTAAATCGCGGTGTGGCATTGGTTGTCAATTGACCGGTTTGCCCGTGGCTGCGAACAGAAGGTGATGCCAATCCCTGCAACGTTGGCGTCATGCCCGTCATCACGTCGAATAGACGTTCTGTTTGTTGAAGGCTTGTCCACAAATCGGCCGGAAGCGTTGGCGCTAATACAGTCGGTGGTTTTGCGGTTGGATCGGGATCGTGCATCCATCCGCCAGGTTTTGTAAGCTTTGATTTTTTCTCCTGATCCATCCCGGAGCCACCCAAAAATGCCATGGGCGGATTCTCTTGAAGTCGTAGAAGCCCGTTGATACCATTCACACGTTTGTTTAGTTGTCTTTGCAAAAGTGCCAAATTGGCAACTTCGGATCGGCCCCAAAAATAATTCTGTAATCTGTTCGGGCAGAATTCCACAAACGGCTGCTTGAATGCGAGGGGGTTTCCTTCAAACGGCGTTCTGATTGACTGTTTATTGGCAGGATCAATCGCATCCGCAAAAATGTTCATGCGCTGCTCTTTGCCAAAAAGCACGATGTTACCAACGAGCTGGAATGTACTCCACTCTCGGCGCCCCTCATCATCAGTGCGCGAATCATCCCTTATCCATAGTTCATCGACGCGGACAAGCTCTGTGATAATCTTGGGATCAAATGACGGGTATGGACCGGCCAGCCATTGCACCATGCCGTTTGTGGTTTGTGGATTTGCAGCTCCTACGCCGCCCACGCCCTGATATGGCTGGAAACCTCCCACGATAACCTGCTTCAGCATCGCCGCCTGGTCAGGTCCATCGGCTGAGCGTGTCTGAGCGGAAAACTGAATCGCCCGTTTGTAAATCCTCTTGGAATCAGGGTGATCTTTTATCAAAAGCTTGAATTGGTTTCGCGTCAAATAGGTCGAATGAACAAAAGCTTCTTGCTGATCGAGGCTGTTCACATCAGCTCTCATGACACCCATGAATTCGGGCATAATCAGATGCGGCTCCAGCCCGTTCACTGTCCAAAGCATTTTTATGAACGTGATGCCCTTCACAAGCGCCCATCGCGTGGCCTCTTCAAAAAGCGTGTCCAATTCTGTATGCCGGGATTGATCCATCAGCTCATGTCCGATGGCTTCCGCTTGCGAACGCTGCAAAGAAGAACCGCCGCCTGGATATGTCACAAGATATCGAAGATCGGTGGTGGTGCAGATATAGCTTGTCAGGTCTTCGATGCTGTCCCAAGTTTTGTTATAAATCGCAGCATCGCCGTTTTCATCGCCGGATAAGTACAGATTTCGGAAAAATGCGCCTCGTTGAAGTCGGTCAAGATTGTCGGGGGTACATTGCCTGATAATCTCGTACAGCCATTCCTCCAAATCGCGGTCAGGGATTATCATGTGACTAGACTCCCATCTGGCCTGCGCGGGTTTAGAAGCTGCACGGGAGGCTTCTGCTTAGCGCGGTGGATCATCTCGACCGGATTTGGCGCTTTGGGGTCTGGAGGTCGCGCAAAAGCCCCCAGGGCCTTTCCTTGAGCTGCGGCCTGCACCATGCCTCTTACCCTCGCATTCAAGGCATTACTTCCGATCTTGGGCGTTCCGAACATCGAATCTGCGCGCTGCTGCTGTCCAGGCGGAAGCCTTGGCGCCATAACTGATCCTTCTCGCCCATCCGATGAGAGATCGGTCATGCCGTGATCTTCCATCACCAGATTTGCGGCCATATCCATGGCCTTTACGATTTTTGATCCGCCAATTGACGGCGCTTTCCCTGCTTCTATGTCCAGGCCGCGTGTTTTCTGCACCGCATTGCACTTAGGACATGCCTTGTCAGGTACGTCACCGGCATCAGGCAAGTCACTTGTCGCCTTGAACCGGTAGACGTGGGAGCAGTCCTGGCATCGGTTTTTTATCCAGAAATCCATTACAAATGTTCCAAGTTGGAAATCTCGCGCCAGTACAGAGGGTCAAACTGAAGAGGGAAATTTAGGGTTGGCGTCTCCCATTTTCCAGTTTTTACCCATTTCCATCCCTTTAACTGTCGCGTTGATCGCCATCTCGCGGCGAACCCGACATATTTTGGATCGTCTGAGACAATTACGGTTTCCCCGTTATAGGGATATTGCCGCGTTTCCGCGTCTTCAGGATTCAATTCCTGATAATCGTAAACCGGAATCTTAGGCGGAGTCGCGGGCGCGGCCGGTGGCTGAGATTCTAGTTTCTCAAGTTCTGGATTGGGCCAGCGTGGCATGAATTTATCCTTCCTCTATGCTAATCCTCGTTCTGACAGGAATTTGTTGATCGGCGGTTGCGGCTTGGGCGCATTCAATGCCCGCATAACGCTCTCATTCAGGACATCGGACACCTTAGACTGCACATGATCCGTTGACTTCATGGCTCGCTCATATGTCAGTCCTTGAGCTATCATTGACGGACGAATCCAGCTTTTCCAGCATTCATCGGCCAAAGCTGCCGCGAAAACGCGGTCATCATGTAAACCGCCAGGCGCCCCAACCTCCGCGCCTTCCTGCACAACCTCGTACATTTCCCGTAGGCAGAATACGGAATTAATCACGATTTGATCGGTTACGTGACTATCTCTGAATCCACCTAGAAGCCGGAATTTTGTCCGCACCGATGTCTGCCAGTTATAGACATATCCCGCGCCCATTGAATCCGGCCGATGGTAAAGATACCATCGCATCGTTTCCAGAAAGTTCGTAGCTCCAGCAGGCATATTCATCGCCTTTTGGTACTCTTCCGAGCGAAGCTGTTGACGAACGGAATTAAGCTCCATCATCACCTGGTCGCCAGGACCGCCAATTTCCAGGTTTACAATACAGTTTGAATACCAGCCGGCTAGATGAGCCATCACCCACGCGGCTTGCCCTGCCGTGTGATTGTTGCTGGAATACTCAGCGACTTGAACCCATTTGTCCGCGAAGCATCGGGCAACGCAAATTACGCTGTTGTCGGCATTATCATTGCGTCCATAGGCGGGATCAAAACCGATGGCATACCGGGCGCCTGGAATAGGCTCTTCCCACACCCGCAGCTCCACTTCATTATACCGCTCTGGCGTTACGATTTGCTCACACTTTGATGCCATGAAGCTATTGCCATGGTAATATCTGTACCATAGGGATGGAACCGTTCTGGCATGCTCAAGGTTATCCGTGACTTTGCGTATCTGGAAAAATGACATGCCCGTGGAAACAAAAGCATCGTCTTCCGTCCAAGGCTGGTTTTCATCCAACATTTCCTTGGATACGGTCTTGTTCGATTCTTTCCACCTGATCCAGGCAAGTTGTTCTTGGGTGATGGTCCAGCCATAGGCTTCCTTCACCTCAGTTAACTTCTCCCTTTCCCGGATAGACGGGGGAGAGGCGCCAAAAACCTTGAATCTTTGGTCTTTATTGTCGATCCGGTTAAGCGGTTTGCTCCACCAACCGGCGAAAAGACGGCGTTTGACGTAAATATCGGTCCCGGCGTCTTCCCACATGCCGCGCCAATGATTTTGCCCGTGTGCCGTACTCTCAAATATGTAGAGACGGTTCGGGTTATCCATCGACATGGTTTCCATAAAGGAATTCAGGCCCTCCACGCGGCCGTATTTGGAAACCTCGGAAAGAAGCGCCACGGTATAGGCGCGGGATTCACCCCATGTCGTCTTTGACTTGCCAGCAACCAAGAAATCCAGGCGAGAGCCGTTGGAAAATTCCAGGAAAGCAGCGTTATTCTTGGTTATGGTGAATGATTTCCCAAAGTAATTTTGGGGAAAGCTCCGCATGTATCGCGTTAAAACGTCTCGGAAAGCTTGACTGTTTTTGTCATTGTCTATTACCAGGGCGCCGAAAATTCGGGGATGGATTGCCAGCCAAAAGAGCAATATGGCCAGCGTGATCGTGGAAATGCCGAGCTGTCGTGATTTAAGTATCAGAAAAATATGGATTCCTTCATCAAGCCCATTGCCGATGAAGTCCAATGCTCTCTGCTGGCTCTCCCATAACTCCAGCTTTGTGCCTTCTTCAGGCGATTCCGCTGCGGACTCTTTACTGTCGATCCGCAGGTTTGCGATGAATTGGGAGAACGCCCTGAGCCATTTGCCAGATTTAGTGGCCATTTCAGGCCATTATCAAGGCGCCTCCATAGCCATCAAGAAGAATCTACTGGAAAGCATTTCTAATAATTGGGTGTTCGGCCATTAGGCGGTTTATTACGCGCTCCTGGATTTTCTTTTGGTTGTAATGCCAGATAGCATCACCTTCAGCGGCCTTCTCAAAGTCGATTATCTGCATCAGAAGGACGCCATACGGCGGAATCTTAACGGACAGTCCGAAGTCGTCCTCTGTATCTACGGGGCTTGGATACGCTCCGTCTTTTGTCTGCATAGCTTCTTGGATTTGATTTCGGCATGTTATCGCATCATCTTTTTTCTTGAATCTAAGCATGACAGTTTCTCCAACGCCCTGGAGAATGATTTTCAAAATGTGCATGTTTTTCCTCAGTGTTTTATGCGTTTGAACTTGTCAGTAACCAAATCAGAGCTGAATTGTCGTATCTCGGCTTCGAGCGCTTTCATAAATTCAATTTTCAAACGAATATCCCCCTCCCTATTAAATAGATTTGATTTTATCATTGTGTATATTCCAGAACATGCAGTGAAAAAGATAACTCGCACCATTTCAAGCTGATCTTTCCCCATTCCATCCAGCGTTTCTTTCTCGAATTTACTCCAGAATTCCTCAATTGTTGTTATTTCTTCATAGCTTTTCATTGAAGTTTTCCCTCATTTTTGGACTCACATTTCATAATTGATTATTCGGCCGCTGCTCTCAATTCATCTCGAATTCTCAGAACGGTAGAATGTCCGGTGCCGGTGGTCTTATGCACCACCCACGGACGCATACCATTGGCCAGCAATTCCACCACGCGACGGTAACGCTCAGGATCGCTTACCTCAATTCCCTTGGGGCCAGGGCGCCGCCCTTCTTCCTTGACCCGCGCTAGACCGGCCTTAATTCGCCCCTGGATCATGGATCGCTCGAATTCCGCAAACACGCCAAGCATGCCAAACATTGCTCGGCCGGCTGGAGTGGTGGTGTCTAGGTTCTGTGTGTGGATATAGAGACCGACCTTTGCCGCCTCCAAATCCTGGAGCGTGTGGATCAGGTTCACCAGAGAGCGGCCGAGACGATCCGTAGCCCAAATGAGAACGATCTGAAATTCCCCCGCATCAGCCGCCTTCAGCATGGCATTCAGCCCCGGCCTGGCCTCTCTGCCCTTGCCGCCGCTAATGCCGTGATCGGTATATTCGTTCACCACTTCCCAGCCGCGCTTTTCCGCCAACTCAAGCAATTCACGGCGCTGGTTATCGGTGGATTGATCGGCCGTGCTGACTCGCGTGTAAATGCAAGCCTTCATGGGGCCGGTCTTCTTAGTCGATTTAGCCATTTAGTCTTTATCTTTCCACATATTGATGCTGATACTTGCCGCGTATCATCGAGTTAAACGCCTTGCCGACGCTAGGCGCATTCTGAAGATCGCTGGCGATGAGGGGAGGCACATTGTCATATGCCGAAATCTGACCGTCTTTCCACCGCACATAAAGCTTTTGGGTGGAGTCATCATATCCAACAGCATCCAAATGCGTGCTTGAAACAGGAGTCAGTTCCGGGATTTGGTCTGGCATTAGGCATCTCCATCGCCATTGTGAATAAATCACATCGTAGATGAAGATGCAATACTAATTAGATAGATTTCCTACCGGAGGGAGTTTGGATCGGTGACAATGCCATCTTTAATATCTGAGGCCAATTGATCCTGGCATCCATCCATGGACGTGAAAAATTCAATTTCGGTTGTATCGTTCTGGCCTTCATCAGTTGTCAGAGTGACGGTTGCCAATGATCCATCAGGATTGTTTGTTTCCGTGATGGTGGGAACGGTGCCTTCGCTCCTTAGCTGAGCTTCGACATCGTATGGAGAGGTTGCACCTCCCCACGGGAGAATTTCACATGTTGCTGCTTGGACATCTTCCACGATCCATTCCCGCGCATAGGAAGTTGCGGGAAGCAGAAACATGCCAGCACCAACAATCAAACCCATAATCTTCATGATTTATCCAGTCTTGGTTTATACAACAAGACTGTTATTGACCAATATTTTCTAATTGTAAATACACTTCATCTTAGATGATTATAAATATAAATTACACCATTTCGATGGGCGGCATGGGCATTTCAAAATCATGCTTGCGCCAGATATGCAAAACATTCGGATGGATGTTTATATGATCCGAATATGGTACATGATATTGCCAGCACGTCTCATAATAATCAAAAAACATACGCTTGATTTGTTCCATTTCCAGCCAATTTGGGCATCTTGAAATAAGGCTTACTGATACGTGATCCCATCCCATATCAGTTGAAGCGATGACCCTTAAATTTCTTCCGCTATTTTTCGATGGAACGCAAAACATACCGCAATACTTTTTATCTTCATCAGGCAAATCATCAATTCGGTATTTATCCAACTCCCGCAAATCCCTCATCTCATTACCTTCATGTCGTTCGGCCAGCGCGGCTTTTCGCCTCTGGCAACTCGGTCTCGATCCATAGCGCCGCGCACCAAGCGATCATGCTCCGGCGGCACGGGAATTTCGCCTAAGTCCATCATGCGGGTACGCCAGCCGTGGTGGTAAGATCGGCTATGGTTCGCTCCTGGCTCTGGATCGCCTCTCTCTGCGCCCATGTTCCCCTCTACCACTTCGGCTAGGTTCATCTCGTCCCATTCTGCCAGAGTGGTGATCGGCGCGTGCGGGCTCATGATTTTGCCTTTCTACCAAAAATAGGTTGATCCCGGTTGCCCAGCTTGCGGTATGCCGTGCTGGGCGAAATGCCGATCTTCTCGGCCGCCTGGTCGCCGGTCAGTGCCGGGTCCAGCCAGATAGCCATAGCAGCCTCCTTGGCCTTCCCGGTCAGCTTGGTAGGCGTCCCGCCCTTGCGCCCGGTCTCGGCCCGCCGGATGCGCGCCTTAGCGAGCGCCGCGCTCCGGGTGATGGTCTCGGCCCGGTTGCAGAAATCCAGCAGCGCCAGCGCTTCGGGGTGCCAGGGGATAGCCTGCCCGGTGCTGGCGTCGAACACCGCGCCTTGGCGCTGGCCGATAGCTTGCAGCACCTCGAACACCTGGCCGCGTTAGCCGCCCAGGAC
>Ga0209656_10002281_pt1 | contig 12427 bp, 15 predicted proteins | sample BogFormECP12_OM2_FD_188239 | JGI IMG/M metagenome (GOLD analysis project Ga0209656, IMG submission 188239) | Bog forest soil microbial communities from Calvert Island, British Columbia, Canada - ECP12_OM2 (SPAdes) (version 2) | ecosystem: Environmental > Aquatic > Freshwater > Wetlands > Bog ... | reverse complement strand
AAGACATCTGCACCCCTTAACTGTTGCGCATCTCGGTGTAGAACATCTCGGTGTACAAATGGTGACGGTGCGTGCGACGCCCGTCGCGGGTAGTCCACTACGTGAACGCACAGCTCCGCTGATCGACCGCGCGCGCAAACCCGCCGGCGGTCGACAATGCCTCCGCGTACCGTGGCGTCGCACGACCGGCGGAGGCTCACCGGTCCAGGGCGGCTACTGTGGCTTCACAACTCATGACCGCTGACCTGCCGAATCCCCCGACGACCGCCGTGGCCGGCCGTCTTGTCATCGCAGCGCTGTGTCTCATCACCGCGGCGGCGCTCACCGCGTGTGGCCCGTCCTACACACCACCTAATGAGAGCCACGGTAGCCCAGGCAACGCCGGGATCTTCAACAATCGCTCCGTCGACGACCTGATCAAGGCGATCCAGCAAAGCGGCTTGCCCGCGCCGAATCCACGCGACGTCACCGCGAGCGACTGCCCGCCGATCGGCTGCGTGGAGAAGGTCGACACCGACGCGGTGTCCGTCATCAAATTCCCGACCACCGGCAAGGCCGAGTTGTATGCCGGTTCGACCCAGCACTGTTTCCAGATCGCGGACGTGGTGCTCACGTTCGCTCCTGATATGTCAGCGAGCCGGCAGCAGCAGTATGAGCAGGTGATCACCAAGGAGATTCAGTGATCCGCGGCCTTCAACTCCTCGATGATCGGCTCCCAGAACCCGTCGGGCACCGCGTAGGGCGCGTAGAATCCGGTGCGGGTGAAGATATCGCCGTACTGCGCGAGCAGCCGCTCGGCCACCTGCTCCGGCGGCGCCACGATTGCGATCTCGTGCAGCATCTCGTCGGTGATCAGCCGCCCCATCGCCTCCCATTCGCCGCGCTTGGACATCGCGTTGAGTTCGCCGTTCAGCTCGCCCCACCCGTGCAGTTCGAGGACGGGCTTGTAGGCCGGTGTCGATCCGTAGAACGCGATCTGCCTGCGCACCGCCGCGTCGGCGGCCTTGATCTGCTCCTCGTTGCGGCCGGTGAGGATGAAGGGCATCCCGCTGATCTCGAACCCGGCCAAATCGTCGTGGCCGGCCGCCGCCCGGCCCTTGTGCAACGCGGGCAGCGTCACCTCCCGCATGTACCGCTCGGTGGTGAAGCCGTGCACGAAGAACCCGTCGGCCACCTCACCGGCGACCTCGGTCATCCGCGGGCCGACGCCGGCCAGGATGATCGGCGGATTGCCGTACGGGTTCGGCCCGGGGTTGAAGAACGGCGTCATCAGCGTGTGGGTGTAGAACTCGCCGGCGAACCGCAGCGGCTCACCGCTGGACCAGCTGTGCCAGATCGCGCGCATGGCCAGCACGTACTCGCGCATCCTTTCCGCAGGCGCCGACCAAGGCATCGAAAAGCGCTTGGTGATATGGGCTTTCACCTGCGAGCCGACGCCGAGCAGGAACCTGCCCTTCGAGTACAGCGCAAGGTCGTTGGCCACCACCGCCAACGACATCGGGTTGCGGGCGAAGGTCACCGCGATCGCGGTGCCGAGCTCCAGCTTCTCCGTGCGGCTGGCGGCGACGGCCAGCAGCGGGAAGGGATCGTGCTGGACCTCGGGCAGCCACGCACCGTCGTAGCCGCGCTCCTCCGCCGACACCGCGACGTCCACGTCGCTCGGCTGGCCCGTGAGCGTGATATCGACCTTCATGGCGGTCAACCATATGCTCAACCGGGTTAGCAACCGTCCGCGGCGGGGTATGGACATCCCGCGGGCTCGCAACGACGGGAGTCTTTCGACCGAAGGTTCAACAGTCTATGGAAGAGATATGACCTCAGCCGACCGAGAGCAACCCGACCGCGACGAGGAGCTGGAGAACATCGTCGACCAGCTCGACGAGAACGTCGCGGGCGAACGCGAAGCGGAAGGTGTTCCCGGCAAGCCCGGCAACCGCGGCGACAGTGAACAGGCCCCAGTCGACGACTCGGCAAGCGAAGAAAGCGAGCCGTCGGACTAGTTGTCCCGATCCCGACCCGGATGCCGGCATTGATCGCAGCGTCGGCGCTCGGCAAGTGATATCACATGCGCTATCACTTTCGCGAGTCGTCGAATGGTTGGGAAACCTCGAACCCGAATGCCACCTCAAGAACCCGAATGCCCGAGAAACCGCTGCCGGGCTATCCCGATTCGGAACTCGCCCGGGGACTTTCCGCCCCCGGACGGTCCGCGGCCCCCGGACGGTCCCCGGTGGGCCCCTCGCCGGTGGCGATGAAGTCCTCGAGAAGCTCCACCACCGCGGTGTGCGCCTCCACCTGCGGGAAGTGGCCGACGCCCGGCAGCACCTCGAGCCGGCTGTCGGAGCGGGCTTCGTGCGCGGCGTAGGCGTGGTGGACGGGAATGATGCTGTCCCGCTCGCCCCAGATCGCCATCACCGGCAGCTCGGCGCGCAGCTGCAGCCTGTTCAGCGCGCTGACGGCCTGCCCGCGGTAATCGACGACGGACCGCAACGTTCGAAGGAACGACTGCCGCGTCTGCCGATCCGACAGCGACGAATACGCGCTCCAGATCTCGGCGCCGCGCGGCGACTGAATGCCGGCGCCGGCCAGCCACGACCTGAGCTTGTGGCCGACGGTGAGCACCGGCTGGGGCGCGATGACCGGCAGCACCAGCTCTGCCCCGGGCGCCGAAAGCAGCCGCAGCATCATGCCGACGTCGGGGCCCAGCCCGCCGCTGCTGATGAGGACCAACCGCTTGCAGTAGTCCGGGTGTTGATAGAGGAACTGCATCGCGACACCGCCGCCGAGGGAGTGCCCGACCACCGTGGCTTGGCTGACGCCGAGTTCGTCGAGGAAGTCGCGCAGCCACACCGCGAACGCACCCAGCGAATAGTCACCCCGCGGTTTCGCGGACTCGCCGTGGCCGAGCAGATCGGGCGCCACCACCCGGAATTTCTTCGACAGTTGCGGCATCACGGCCCGCCACGTGGCCGAACTCCCGGCCATGCCGTGGATCAGCAGCAGCACTTCGCCCTCACCGGCGTCGCGGTACGCCACCCGGTCGCCGTGTAAGTCCAGAAACCTCAGTTCGATCATGGTGAACCGGTACCCCCATCTGGCCCGTTGAACCCGTCGCTGCACAAAAACGCTAGGCGCTGTTGCGCCCGGATTCCAATTCCCGCACGACGGACGCGACCCAGCGCTGCACATGGGCCTCGTCGCGCCAGTCCCCGGCCGTTTTCTTGGCCATCGCGCTGGCGGGGAAACCCTTGGCGTCGGCACGCAGCCGCCCACCGAAGGTGACGTGACCGCGGGCGTTCACCCGCTCGGCGAGCTTCGTCACCTGCTCGGTGGGCGGGATGTCCTTTTCCGTCGCCGAGCCGTCGAGCGGCCCGCTGCTCACCAGCCACACCGGCAACGTTCGCAGCTTCGCGGTGTGGCGCCGCACGAACCGCCGGGCGCCGCGTTGCCACCGGTTCATGTACAGCGCACCGGCGACGATGACCGCGTCGACCTCGGCGATCTCGTGCACGTCGCGCGCCGGTGTGACCCGCGCGTCGTAGCCCGCGTCGGTCAGGGCGTCGCCGATCATGCGGGCCAGCCCGGCGGTGCCGCCGCGCTTGGAGCCGAACGCCACCAGTACCCGCGTCATGTCGGAGCCTCCGCGTCGCACGTCGGCATCACCGCGTCGATGAGCAGGCCCTCCGTGCCCGAGGTGGTCATGCCGCCAATTCTCGGCGGCGCGGTGACATCGTCCCTAGGGCCACACGTCACAAGGTTTACGTACCTGCAAAGCGAGTATGTTTGTCCGGGTCCACCGGGAACGAGCCTCAGGAGGTCGGGGTGTCGAACAAGGTCTATGTCGTCGGCGTCGGGATGACGAAGTTCGAGAAGCCGGGACGACGTGAGGGTTGGGACTATCCCGACATGGCGCGCGAAGCCGGCACCAACGCGTTGGCCGACGCCGGGATCGACTACAACGAGGTCGAGCAGGGCTACGTCGGCTATGTGTACGGCGAATCGACGTCGGGCCAGCGCGCGCTCTACCAGCTTGGCATGACGGGCATCCCGGTCGTCAACGTCAACAACAACTGCTCGACCGGGTCCACCGCGCTGTATCTGGCCGCGCAGGCCGTCCGCGGCGGGCTGGCCGACTGCACCATCGCGCTGGGCTTCGAGAAGATGAAGCCGGGCTCGCTGGGGTCGACGTACGACGATCGTGCGCAGCCGATGGACAAGCACATGATGGCGTTGGCGCAGATCTCCGAATTCGCGTTGCCGCCGGCGCCGTGGATGTTCGGCGCCGCCGGTCGCGAGCACATGAAGCAATACGGCAGCACCGCCGAGCATTTCGCGAAGATCGGATACAAGAACCACAAGCACTCGGTCAACAACCCGTTCGCGCAGTTCCAGGAGTCCTACTCCCTCGACGACATCCTGGCCTCGCGGATGATCTACGAGCCGTTGACCAAGCTGCAGTGCTCGCCGACCAGCGACGGCTCGGCGGCGGCGATCCTCGGGTCGGAGGCGTTCGTCGACAGGCATGGCCTTGCCGGGCAGGCGGTGGAGATCGTCGGGCAGGCGATGACCACCGACTTCGCCGACAGCTTCGACGGCAGCGCCAGGGGCCTCATCGGCCACCACATGAACGTGAAGGCGGCCCAACGGGTTTACGACCAGTCGGGGCTGGGCCCGGAGGACTTCCAGGTGATCGAGTTGCACGACTGCTTCTCGGCCAACGAGCTGCTGCTGTACGAGGCGCTGGGACTGTGCGGTGAGGGTGATGCCCCGAAGCTCATCGACAACAACGAAACCACCTACGGCGGCCGCTGGGTGGTCAATCCGTCCGGCGGCCTGATCTCCAAGGGCCACCCGCTCGGGGCCACCGGCCTGGCGCAGTGCTCGGAGTTGACGTGGCAGCTGCGCGGCACCGCCGACAAGCGGCAGGTCGACAACGTCACCGCGGCGCTGCAGCACAACATCGGGCTGGGCGGCGCCGCCGTCGTCACCGCCTACCAGCGCGCGGATCGGAGCTGACGATGCGACACACCGAACCGCGATGACGGACACCGGGCTGGGCTTCGACGACAGCGGCCTGAACAGGTGGGGTGACGACGAGCGGTTCGAGGTCACCCGCGAGCGCATCGCCGAGTACGCCGCCGCCACCAACGACCCGATCGCCGCCCACCGCAGCGGCGACGTCGCGCCGCCCGTTTTCGCGATCGTGCCGGTGTTCCCGTCCCTGGCGAGCCCGGCCGTGGGCGTGATGCCGGCGAAGCTCGTGCCGCGAATCGTGCATGGCGAGCAGGACTTTCACTTCCACCGGCCGATCTATCCCGGCGACAGGCTCGTCTCGCGGGGGAAGATCATCGGATACGAGGGCCTGGAGAAGGGCACTCCGTGCGCGATCCAGCTGGAGTGCCGCACCGAGGACGGCGAACTCGTCAACGAACAGTATGTGACGTTCTTCGTCCGCGGATTCAACGCCGGCAAGAAGGTGGGCGAGCTCAGCCCGGCGCACAAGTTCGACGAACGGCTGCACGGGCAGTCCCCGCTGGCGAAGGCGAAGGCTCACGTCGATGACGACCAGACGTTCCGGTATGCGAAGGCGTCCGGCGACCCGATGCCGATCCATCTCGACGCGGAGTTCGCGAAAAGCGCTGGCCTGCCGGGCATCATCGCCCACGGTCTGTGCACGATGGCGATGGCCTCCTGGGGTGTCCTCACCGAGGTGGGTGGTTCCGACGTAGGACGGCTGAAACGGTTCGCGGTGAGGTTCTCGAAGATGGTGTTCCCGGGCGACGACCTCGAGACCCGCATCTGGAAAGCCGGGTCACGCGACGGGACGACGTCCCACGCGTTCGAGACCGTGCGCGGTGAGGAGTTCGCCATCACCGACGGCCTGGCCGAAATCGCCGATGCCTGAAAAGGAGATTCAGGTGACCCACATCGCGAAGGATCTGCTGAACCCCAACCATCAATCATCATCTCCGGAGATGGTTCAACGTCGAACGTCCGCAGGAGCGCAGCGATGAATCTGGGTGACCTCACGAGCTGGATCGAAAAGCCGATCGCGGCAGTGTCCAACCTCGTCAACACGCCCAATTCGGCGGGCCGATATCGGCCGTTCTACCTGCAGAACCTGGTCGATGCCGTTCAGGGCCGCACCCTCGGCGACGCGGTGGACGGCAAGACCGTCCTGGTCACCGGCGGGTCGTCGGGCATCGGGGAGGCGACGGCGAAGAAGGTCACCGAGGCCGGCGGCGAGGTGGTGCTCGTCGCGCGCACCCGGGAGAAGCTCGAGAAGGTCGCCGACGAGATCCGCGGGTCGGGCGGCACCGCGCACGTGTACCCGTGCGATCTGTCGGACATGGACGCGATCGCCACGCTGGCCGACCAGGTGTTGACCGATCTCGGCCGCGTCGACATCTTGGTCAACAATGCGGGCCGTTCGATCCGGCGGTCGCTGGAGCTGTCATATGACCGGATCCACGACTACCAGCGCACGATGCAGCTCAACTACCTTGGCGCCGTCCAGCTCATCCTGAAGTTCGTCCCCGGCATGCGCGAACGCGGCTTCGGCCAGATCATCAACGTGTCGTCGGCCGGTGTCCAGATGCGCGCCCCGCGATTCGGCGCCTACATCGCCAGCAAGGCCGCGCTCGACACGCTGTGCGATTCGTTTCAGGCCGAAACCGTAAGCGACGGTGTGAGGTTCACCACGGTGTTCATGGTGCTGGTCCGGACACCGATGATCAGCCCCACCAAGGTCTACGACCACTTCCCGGCGCTGACGCCTGAGCAGGCCGCCGGCGTGCTCGCCGACGCGATCGTGCAGCGGCCGCGCCGGGTCAGCCCGCCGTTCGGGCAGTTCGCTGCTTTCGCCGACGCCGTCAGCCCGATGCTGATGGACTTTGTCCGAAACCGCGGATTCGCGATGTTCGACGACTCCGAAGCCGCCCAGGGAAAGGAATCCTCGAGTGAGCCGGTCCGCTTCGACAAGCGCTCGGAAACGTTCGTCCGTGCCACCCGCGGAATCCATTGGTGAACCGCGATGAGTCTTCCGCAACCGGGCACCGACGCGACCGTCGTCGTCACCGGAGCCTCGTCGGGTATCGGCACCGAGCTGGCGCGTGGCCTCGCCCGCCGCGGCTATCCCCTGCTGCTCGTGGCGAGGCGCCGGGACCGCCTCGACGAGCTGGCCGGTGAGCTGCGCTCGAAGCACTCGGTGGCCGTCGACGTCATGCCCGCCGATCTCGCCGACGGCGCGGCACGCGCGCAGCTGACCGGGCGCATCACCGACGAGCCGGTGGCCGGGGTGTGCAACAGCGCCGGCTTCGGCACCAGCGGCGTCTTCTACGAGCTGCCGATCGAACGTGAACGCGACGAGGTCACGGTCAACGTCATCGCGCTGATGGAACTCACCCACGCCGCGCTGCCCGGCATGGTTGAGCGGGGCGCCGGCTCGGTGCTGAACATCGCGTCGATAGCCGGCTTTCAGCCGATCCCGGACATGGCGGTCTATTCGGCCAGCAAAGCGTTCGTGCAGACGTTTTCCGAGGCCGTGCACGAGGAACTGCACGGCACGGGGGTGTCGTGCACCGTGCTGTGCCCGGGACCCGTTCCGACCGAGTGGGCCGACATCGCCGACGCCCACCAGTTCGACATTCCGATTGCGCAGGTCTCGGCACACGACGTTGCCGAGGAAGCCATCCACGGCATGCTCGCCGGCAAGCGCAGCGTGATCCCGGGACTCGTGCCGAAAGCCGCCAGCATGGGCGGCAGATTCACCCCGCGCAGCATACTGCTTCCGGCGCTGCGGATCGGCCGCCAAATCCGCGGTTAGACGCGGCCGGTAACCCCGTACCTCAGCCGCGGTTCCGCAGCTGCTCGGCCCAGTCGCGCGGCACCCGCCCGCGCGGGCCGGGCACGGTCTGGTTTTCCGGGCGGCTGACCGGGGCGGCCAGCTCGGGCCCGTTGGTGTAGTCGTCGGTGTCGAAGTTCCAGAACCAGTCCTCGCCGGGTTCGAACGACCGCATCACCGGGTGCCCGGTCTCGCGCCAGTGCGCGGTCGCGTGCCGCGCCGGCGAATCGTCGCAACAGCCGATGTGCCCGCACGCCGCGCAGCGCCGCAGGTGGACCCACCAGCCGCCGACGGCGTCGCACTCGACGCAGCCGGTGCCGCTGGGCGGGACGGACGGATTGATTGCCGCCGGCTTCATCGTCTTCCCTTTCCGACCGTGGGTATCTGGCTCGCGTTGGCCGCGGCCGCCGACTCGGCCAGTTCCGCCAGCAGCGGTGGCACGTCCGATCGCGACACCACCGCTTCGACGAGCACGATCTTGTCGCGGTGCGCCGCCGCGGCGGTGAACGCGTCCTCGAGTTCGCCGTATGTCTCGGCGCGAAAGGCCAGATGGTCACGGACCCCGAGCGCCTTCGGCACCTCGAGCCAGTCCCACGCGACGATGTCGTTGTAGTACGCGTCGCGTCCGTGAATGGCGCGCTCCACGGTGTAGCCGTCGTTGTTGACCACCACGACCACCGGCGTCAGGCCCTCGCGGTGCAACGATCCCAGTTCCTGGATCGTCAGCTGAGCGGCCCCGTCGCCGATCAGCAAGACCGGCCGCCGGTCCGGGTGGGCCAGCCCGGCACCGAGCGTCGCGGGCAGGGTGTAGCCGATCGACGCCCACAGTGGCTGCCCGATGAACGTCACCCCACTTGGCAGCCGGTGCCCGGCCATCCCGTAAAACGACGTGCCCTGGTCGGCGAGCACGATGTTGCCCGGTGTGAGGGCGGCGGAAAGCCTGTCCCACAGGGCTTTCTGCGTCAACGGCTCGTCGCGTCCCGGCGGCGCGGACGGCAGATCCGCCGATGTCGCCGGCACGGGCTCGGACCGGATGCCGCGGCGTTCGAGGATCGACGTCAACGCCTCCAGCGCCGCGTCGATGTCCAGCGGTGCGAACACCTGTCCCGCGACCACGCTCTGGTTGGGCCCGATGTCGATGGTCCGTGCCGGGTCGATGTTCTGGCTGAAGAAACCGCTGACCATGTCCGTGAACTGCACCCCGGCGGTCACCAGCACGGGAGCCTCCTCGATGGCCTTGCGCACCCGCTCGTCGCTCGCGGCGCCGGCATAGATCCCGAGGTACGTCGGTGACGTCTCGTCGACGAGGCTCTTGCCCCACATCAGCGTCGCGTGCGGCACCACGTCGGCGGCCAGCAGCGCCTCGAGTTGGGGAACCGCCTGCAACCGGTGCACGAGCAGGTCGGCGAGCACCGTCAGCTGGTGGTCACCGATGAGTTCGGTTGCGGCGTCGATGAACAACGACAACGCGCGGGGGCTGGTGCCGCCGGTGTACCTGGCCAGTGGTGTGGCGGGCGGTTCGACGGGGAAGCGGGCCACATCGGTTGCCAGCAGCAGATAGCCCGGCAGTTTCTGCTCCCGCACCTCCGACAGCACGCGGTCGATCTCACGGGTCGCGGTGGCAGGGACCAGATTGGCTTGGGCGCAGGTGAATTCACGGGCGATGCGCAGGAAGTGCTCGAAGTCGCCGTCACCGAGGGAATGGTGCACCACCCGGCGGGCCCCTTGCGCATCCTTCGACGGGGCGCCGACGATGTGCACGACCGGCACGTGCTCGGCGTAGCTGCCGGCGACCGCGTTGGCCGCGGACAGCTCGCCGACCCCGAACGTGGTGACCAGCGCCGACATGCCGCGGAGGCGACCGTAGCCGTCGGCGGCGTAGCCCGCGTTGAGCTCGTTCGCGTTGCCGACCCACCGAACCTTGTTGTGCGCCACGACATGGTCGAGGAACTCGAGGTTGAAGTCGCCGGGCACGCCGAACACCTCGGTTACGCCCGACTCGGCCAGCCGGTCGAGCAGATAGTCGCCGACGGTGTAGGGCGACTCAGGTGGCACACCCACACCCACGACGGTACCCGCGTAAACCGGCCGAAGCGTTCCGTCGCGAAACCCGGCACCGTATGGTCGGTGACCATGGCCGTCAGGCGAATCCAGAGAAGCCGTCATCGAGGCCGCACCTGAAGAGGTCAGGTCCGCCGGAATCACCGACGAGCAGGTCGTCTCGTACACCTGGCATGACGACGGGGTGAGCTGGACGCTGGAAAGCGCGAACCAGCAGCGCTCGCAGGATGCCCGCTACACGCTGGTTCCCGAGGGCGACAAGACGCGGGTGAAGTTCGACATCACGATCGACCCGCTGGTGCCGCTGCCCGGCTTCGTGTTGCGCAGGGCCACCAAGGGTGTGATGAACACCGCCACCGACGGATTGCGCAAGCGCGTGCTGAGCCGGAAGAGCGGTCGTTAGTCTTCCTCAGGTGACGACGAATAACGGGCCCCTGGCCGGGGTGAAGGTAATCGAACTGGGCGGGATCGGGCCCGGGCCGCACGCCGCGATGGTGCTCGCCGACCTGGGCGCCGACGTGGTGCGCGTGCGGCGGCCCAGCGGTGGGCTGGGAATGCCGCGCGAGGACCGCGACCTGATGCACCGCGGCAAGAGGGTTGTCGACCTGGACGTGAAGAACGACCCGCAAGCCCTGCTGGACCTGGTGGCCACGGCCGACGTGCTCATCGACCCGTTCCGGCCGGGCACGTGCGAACGCCTCGGCGTCGGCCCCGACGACTGTGCCGCCGTCAACCCACGGCTGATCTTCGCCCGGATCACCGGGTGGGGCCAGGACGGTCCGCTGGCGGTCACCGCGGGCCACGACATCAACTACCTGTCCCAGACGGGCGCGCTGGGCTCGATGGGGTACCGCGACCGGCCCCCGCTGCCGCCGATGAACCTCGTCGCCGACTTCGGCGGGGGATCGATGCTGCTGCTGTTGGGCATCGTCGCGGCGCTCTACGAGCGGGAGAAGTCCGGCAGGGGCCAGGTGGTTGACGCTGCGATGGTCGACGGCGTCAGCCTGCTCGCGCAGATGCAGTGGACGATGAAGGCCGTCGGCACGCTGTCCGACGAACGGGAGTCGAGCCTGCTCGACGGCGGTGCGCCGTTCTACCGCACCTATGAGACATCCGACGGCAAGTACATGGCCGTCGGCGCGATCGAGCCGCAGTTCTTCGCGCAGCTGCTGGCGGGGCTGGGGTTGTCGGCCGACGACGTCCCCAACCAGATGGACCCCGACGGATTTCCGCAGATGCGCAAGCTCTTCACCGAGCGGTTCGCCGGTAAGACCCGCGACGAGTGGACGGAGATCTTCGCCGGCACCGACGCGTGCGTCACGCCGGTGCTGACCTGGACCGAGGCCGCCGCCGGCGAGCACCTCGCGGCGCGCTCCACGATCGTGCACCGCAACGGGTTCGACCAGGCCGCGCCGGCGCCGCGGTTCTCCCGGACGCCGCCCGGCGAAATCCAGCCGCCACCGACCGCGACCACGCCGGTTGACGAGATCGGCTGGTGATCCACGGGCAAGCGCACTAGCTTTTGGATGTGGCCGTCAGAGCCTCCCGCGAAGTGCTGATCGACGCCCCACTGGAGGCGATCCTGGAGGCGCTTGCCGACGTCGCGGCGGTGCCGTCCTGGTCCCCGGTGCACAAGTCGGCCGAGGTGATCGACAGCTACGACGACGGCCGCCCGCACCACGTGAGGGTGACGGTGCGGGTCTTGGGAATCACCGACCAGGAAGTGCTCGAGTACCACTGGGGCCGGGACTGGGTGGTCTGGGATGCCGATGACACGTTTCAGCAGCACGCGCAGCACGTCGAGTACAACCTGACGCCGGAGGCCGGGGACAAGACCCGGGTGCGGTTCGACATCACCCTGGAGCCACGGGCGCCGCTGCCGGAATTCCTGATCAAGCGGGCCAAGAAGACCGTTCTCAACGCGGCGACCGAAGGCCTGCGCCGGCGCGTGCTTGGTGCCGAGTCGGCGGACCGCGCCAATCCCCGGATGCAGTAATCCGCCGCCCCGGCATCACGGCCGAAGGCGGCGGAGTGCTGGCCCGGGAAGTCGCGATCACTCTCCGTTCCAGTCCTTACCCGCGAACTTCTTCGCGAGCACGGTCGGCACCGCCACCGGTGTCGCCGGTGCCGAAGGCGGGGTGGCCTGCACGGACGTGACGCTGGCGCCGTTACTGGTCGGCGAGGTGGCGTGGGCCTCGGTGTTGCCCGCCGCGACGGTCAGGGCGCCCATCGTCAGGACGACTCCGGCGCCGAAGGTGGCGGCGTACATCTTGGTGCGGGTGATCGAGGTCATTTCTGTGCTCCGTTCTGGGATGGGGTGGTGCCCCGTGGCGATGTGGCTTCCTGCCCGATTAAATTTGTTATGTGTTGTTTTACGCTTGATCATGTGGGAACGTCAAGACCAGAAAAGTGATCTGCATCACAACTCCGCTGCACCGCGACACTCAACTGGCTGCGGCGACACGCCGGCGCAGCCCGCAGCAGCTTCAGTTTGGCGACGTGGCGGGCGGCTGATGCCCCGGA
>Ga0209656_10002280_pt1 | contig 12430 bp, 5 predicted proteins | sample BogFormECP12_OM2_FD_188239 | JGI IMG/M metagenome (GOLD analysis project Ga0209656, IMG submission 188239) | Bog forest soil microbial communities from Calvert Island, British Columbia, Canada - ECP12_OM2 (SPAdes) (version 2) | ecosystem: Environmental > Aquatic > Freshwater > Wetlands > Bog ... | reverse complement strand
CCAACGGGCATCGAAGGCATCCTCGCCCGCGCGGGAAGCGATGTCAGCCAAGGAGTAGCGGAAAACGCCCACGAAGTAACCCAGATTGTTTCGCAACTGGCGGAGCAACGTCTTATTCGGCCAACCACCACGCAAGGCCACATCGGAGACGTCTTAAAAGACAAGATTGTTTACGATGCCGCGACAACTTCTGGCGGATCCGGTGGACCGCTCTTTAATCGCGAGGGGAAGGTCATTGGCGTCAACTTCGCCATGCTGAATGATTTTGGGGGCTCGAACCTGGCGGTTCCTATCCGCTACGCCGATGAGTTACTGAAGTAAACATCTAACAAGAGCAGACGGGATGATTCTTCCGAACCGCACGCATTTAAGAAAGATGGCGCCGCGGTAGCGACCGAGAAGAACGCTGGGTGCGATCCCGACCCTTTCTCGCGGCTATCGGCAATCTCCAGAAACCACCTCGATCAATTCGATTAGAATTCGGTGTATGCGAGTGCAAATGAGCGCCCGGCAGATCCTGCGAATCTATGCAATGTGGCTGGTGATCGCGCATTGTGTCGCGGCTCAGACCGGAGTGGCACCCAGCACGTCGCCCCCAAGTGGCGAGGAAGTACAGCTGCACTCGTACCTAGAACATGCCGCAGAGGCGATGCACAAAGGCGACAACGCTGCTGCAGAGGACTCTTTGCGGCGCGCATTGAAAATCGATCCGCATTCCATCGCCGCGCTAAATAATCTGGGAATTGTGCTGGCCAGAATGGGAAAGCCCGCCGAAGCGATCCCGCTGTACGAAGATGCGCTGAAATTCCACCCTGACGACCCTTCGACAAAACGCAATCTGGCTATCGCTTACTTCAAGGCCCAGCGCTATTTGCCGGCGTGGCGGCTGCTTCGGCCGATGGCGATGAAATATCCAAAAGATTTTCAGATTCTCGATTTAGCTGGCCTCTCACTTTTTGCTCTCGATCGGTATCCCGAAGCCGCCACATATCTGGAACGTGCAAACCAGGTCGAGCCATCCGATCTGGAGACCCTGGATATGCTCGGCAAGGCCTATCTGCGGATGAAGGACTACAAAGCGCTGACGAACGTATTTGCTCGAATCATGGAGCTAAGTCCAAACTCCGCATCCGCTCACATCATGATGGGTACGGCCTATGACCAGATGTCGAATCGGCCGGAGGCCATCAAGGAATATCAAGCGGCAATACAAGCCGACCCGAACTTCATGGGAGCACATTCCGGCCTCGGCTTCGAGTATTGGCGAGAGGGGGAAAACGAACTTGCCGAGAAGGAGTTTCGCGACGAACTCCAGCACTTTCCCAGCGATCCCGTCTCAAACTGTATTCTGGGCCAGATCCTTTTGGATAAGTCTCGGCCCGCGGAGGCTGAGCCTCATTTTCGCACGGCTTTGGCGGGGAATCCTCGTTATACCGAGGCGCTGTTCGGTCTGGGGAAGACTGAACTGGCGCTCCAACATCCGGACGCAGCGGTTGAGCCGCTTCGGAAAGCCATCCAGATCGATCCCGACTACTTCGAGGCACATTTTGTTCTGGGCAGCGTGTTGCGACAAATGGGAAAGACTGCCGAAGCGGCGAACGAACAAAAGATTGCGCTCGCTATCCAGGAAAAGCATAGGGAGGAAGTGATTAAAAGGAACGAGAGCCGGTAAAACCCCATTCCGCAAGAGGATTTGCCATCTGTGGATTAGGCAGAAATACAAAGCGCACGCCGGAAGGCGTGCGCTTTGTAGTAATGCCTAACCAACGGTTAGAAGTTAACCTTGGCGCCAATCTGAACGTTGCGCGGAATGTGATAGAGCGTGACCACGCCGAAGGATGAATTGCCCACGACGCAGGTGCTTGAACCGGCGTCATTGCAAATCTGGGAGGGACTGCCGTGGTTGAATGTGTTGAACGTCTCCAGCCGAAGTTGGAAGTTGACCCGTTCGCCGAAACGCACATTCTTGAACAGCGATGTATCCCAGCGTTGGAAGCCGGGTCCCATTACTGCTCCCGCTCTGGAGTCACCAAACGCTCCAACCGATTGTGAAAAAGCGGCGGTATTGAAGAATTCACCAGGGGTTTTGGGGCCGCTAGAACTGCCGCTTTGATTGGCCAAGTTCGTAGCGTCGCCCTGTAGAAAGCCTATTCCACGGTTTCCGTTGACTGCAAATGGGTCGTTCGGTTGCGTCACGGTGATCGACTGCCCGGTCTGGAAGTTGACGATACCGGAGAGCTCCCAGCCGCCTAGCATCCATCCCAAACCGCGCTGGTTCTTAAAGAATGGCTCCTGGTATACGTAGCTGAGAACCAAAATCTGCGGGGTGTTTAACGTAGATGGCCCGTAGCCTTGATTCAAGTTGTAGGTATTTGTAGCCCCCCAAGCTCGGTCCAGAGGATTGGTCGTGAGTAGCTTGGACCAAGTGTATGACACGCCAAGTGTCAGCCCATGGCTCATCCGGTGATTGAGCGAGGCTTGCAGCGAATTGTAGTTACTGGTAAACACGGGAGCTCGGTCGCCGAAGGCGCCATAACCGGCAAACGGCCGTATGGCGTTCACGTCCACCAGTTCGTTGGCAGTACGCGCCGCCACCGTGGGCTGGTTGAGATCGATATCGCCGACCAGATGAGTCCCCTTCGTACCCACATAGCCGATTTCAAACACTGTGCTCGGCATAATTTCGCGTTGCACCGAGAGGTTGTAGTCCTGGTAGCTGGGAGCTTTGAAGGGCAGCGAGCCTCCTGTCGTTGGGATTCCGGTCATCACTGGGTTGATGGGAGCGAGAGATGGCCCTGGAGGCGTCCCTGCGGCGGAGTTGTCGAAGAGGTTGATATTCTCCGTCGCCGGGCTGTTAGTGGCTGCAGTCTGCACTAGGGGAGGGTCAGCATTAAACGGGTAAGTGCCGAACTCGTTTTGTTCCCAGATACCGTTCAGTGAGCGGTCGTAGAACAGACCGTATCCAGCGCGAACCGCCATCTTGCCATTTCCTTGCGGATCCCAAGCCAAGCCGAATCTGGGGCCCCAGTTGTTTTTCGAGTCAGCGTTAACCCGGCTCCCGTAGGGAGAACAGGTTGCCGCAGCATAGATCGCCTGCGCAGCAGCGCAGGTCTGGCCGGTGGGGAAGATCATGCCATCGGCATAAGTCGCCGCATTGGCTGCCGGCCCTGGGTTCATGTTTCCCGAGCTGTTAATCGTAACCACACCCGGCGTGAACTTGGCGGGGTCGAAGTTGACGAGGAAATGGTTAGCATCCCAGGGCGACGGGAAATAGCTATAACGGATGCCGAGATTCAGGGTTAGGCGTGGCGTCACTTTCCAGTCGTCCTGCACATAAGCTTCGAAGTTCACGTAGTGGAGATCTGGGATCGTATCCTTGTCGGCTTGGGTGTAGCTGGCGGCCTGTCCCAGCAGGAAGTTTGCAAAAGGATCATTCCCGTTCGCTCCGTCGAAGGTGAAAGAAGCCAAGCCGGAGGAAGCGTTCTCCGTCTTTGTCATCCACATCGCCGTAGCCCCGAGACGGATGGTATGGTTTGCGTGCTGGGTCGAGAGGTTGTCGAACAGGTTCTTATCGATATTTCTCTCAAAATAAGGGGCGTCTCCATTGGTCAGGCCGGTATAAGAGTTATTGGCAAAGCTGACATTAGGAGCCCGTCCGTAGGGATCCTGGTAGGCGGTTTTGCCGGTGAGCTGACTGGTAAAGGATGGCGAATTGGCGAAACCGCTCAGGTTGGCGTTGATGGCTCCCCAGGAATCGGCGAATTCCACTTCGTTCACCACTTTCGAGGAGATGTTCGCGGTTGCATTCGCAACCAGATTACGTCCCGGGGCGTTCAGCGAAATGGCGTCCGCCCCCGGATAGTTTGGTGTACCCCAGAGTCCGAAAGGAAAGTTCTCAGGAACGCTGTCCTGCATATAACGGGCAAACACGCGAACCCTGTCGCCGACGTTTTGATCGAGACGGATAATATCCTGACGGAAGTTATTCAACTGACTGTAGCTCTCCCCCAACTGGTTCGTTCCTGAGTTCGCCGGATTGGGGATCATGAACGCGTTGAGATAGGCCAGAGCGTTCGTGCTGTAGCATTTCTTATTAATGGTGTAGTTTCCGCCTGACGCGCTAACGCAGGAGGTAGTAGTGCCGGGAACATCGGGCGCAACCGGGATTGGAGTGGTGAACACACCATTTAGTTGTGCGTTGGTGGGGACGGGGATTGACGCACTTCCCGGCGTGCTCGCCTTGCGCCATTCCTCCGACCAGAAGAAGAAAGTCTTATCCTTGACTGGCTTGTAGAGTTTGGGAATCTCGAGCGGGCCACCGATGGTAAAACCAAAATCGTTGTAGCGCTCAATCGGGACGTGGTTCGCCGCATAGGCTGCGGCAGGAGTCGCACCCCCAGCGATCGCCTGATCTATAAATTGCCGGTTCTCAAACGAATTCGCGTTATAGAAATTGTTGCGATTGAATTCGTAGGCGCTGCCATGGAACGCATTGGTTCCCGACTTGGTTGCAACCACGACCTGGCCGCCGCCGCTGCGCCCGAATGCTGCGTCATAGTTGCTGCGTTCCAGAGTGAATTCCTGAATCGCGTCGATGCTCGGCGTGTTCAGCAATGTCCCGTTCGAGCCACTATCGTTAATGTCGGCTCCATCCACGGTCCAGTTGTTGGCGCCGGCGCGCGCTCCGTTCACCGAAATCGTCGTATTGCTGGACAATCCAAATCCCGGCTCATCCCCCAATTGGTTGACGACTCCGGGCTGAATTAATACCAGTTGTTCGAAGTTTCGGTTGTTCAGCGCCAGCTCTCGCACCTGCTCCCCTGTGACAGTCCCGGATTCCTCCGCGGTGGTTGTTTGAATTTGTACGTTCTCCGCCGTCACCTCGACGGTCTCGCTCAGCTTACCGGTCTTCAGCTCCACATCGAGAGTGTGTTTTTCGGCGACGTTGAGAATGACACCATTTGCCACGAAACTTTGAAAGCCGGAATTCTTGACCGTGACTGTGTACCGGCCTGCGGGAAGGTTCGTAATGTTGAAACTGCCGGTGTCGCTGGTGGTCACGGAGCGGATGTCCGCGCCTGTTTCCTCACTGTGAACCAGGACATTCGCACCCGCTATGACAGCTCCGCTCGAATCCGTTACCGTGCCTGTGAGTGTTGCGGCTAACTCCTGTCCCAGACCCGCAGCCGACAAGCCTAAGACCATGATGAAGACTGTTAGAAATGAAAAATGCTTCCGTATAACTCCGCGATCAGTCTCGGTTGAGTATTTCCGCATTCCGCACGTCACCTTCGTCATTGCACACCTCCTCAAACCGACATCCACAAACGGGCCAATAATCTAAACGCACTATGCTATATAGCACGCGATGGTTCGTAGTCAAGAAGAAAAAAACAATCTGCCAGAGAAAATTGTTCGATGTGTCCGGAGGAATGTTTTCTAGGTGGCCCGGCGAGGATGGATACTGGCGAAGCTCAGGTCAAAGTCAGCCGAAATCGAACAATGATTGCGTCAAGTGGCCGCGAGCGTTGTTTGCCAACGGAACCGGCACCTCCAACAGCTGATCCCCGTACGGGAAGCACCCTTTCATGCCCAGATTCTCTTTCAACGCTCGCTGAGGGACCCATCAACGCTATCCCTTTCGAGAATTGCGCCTTTACTTCGAACTCTCAATAAGCTATATAGCATAAGGCGCTGCAAATGGGCGAATTTCGGACTTGACGCATCCCCTGGCTGTCGAAGAATCTCGAAACGACAAATTATGAGTGGAAATCATCGCAACAGGATGCCTGCCTATAAGAGAATCCAGAGCGAGATTCGCGACCGGATCGCGTCCGCCAGTCTGAAACCCGGAGATGCGGTTGCGTCGGAGCGTGAACTGGCCAAGACTCACAAAGTGAGCCTCATGACGGCCCGCCATGCTTTGGCCAGCCTGGAACACGAGGGAATCGTCGAACGCCGCCTCGGAGCTGGCACCTTCGTCGCCGTGCCTAGGATCCACTTTAACAAGTTGATGAGCTATACCGAACAAATGTCGAGCCGAGGTTTGGCTCCGCGCTCCCGAGTTTTGGTGGCAAAAGTGATTGAGGGCGATGCGGAGGTTGCGGCCAGGCTTGGGCTCTCAGCGGCCAGCCGATTGCTGAAAATCCAGCGCCTCCGGCTAACGGGGGAAGAACCGTTCGCGTTGGAAACCTGTTATTTGCCCGCGGCCGATTTTGCCGATCTGGCATCGGCCCCTCTTGGAAGAAGTTCCCTGTTTGCGATTCTCGAACACGACTTTTCGACGAAATTGGCCTATGCCGATGAAGAAGTCGATGCCACGTCAGCCGATGCGACCGTTGCGCAGTTGCTCAGCGTGCCTCGCGGCGCCTCGGTGCTGCGCATTCGTCAGATTATTTATTCCACCAAGGGCAAGGCTACGATTTACGGGGTCGGGTTCTACCGCTCAGAGCGGCACACGCTGTTTATTCGGCGCTTCCGCTAAAACGTACAGCCAGCGGCCCCGCAAAAAGAGGCCATCATGCATCGAATGGTCGCAGTAATTCTCACAAGCCTTGTCGTCTTGTCCGGAGCACCGAGTCAGGCAACGCCGCCATCAAGCGCCGTTCCCCGATTCGTCAACACCCTGATGCCGCAGCCGGCAAAGCTTTCTACGCAGGAAGGACAGCTTACGCTCACGTCCTCGTTCGCTGCCATCACAGACCGCTACCGGGACGCGCGCCTCGACGCCGCCATAGCACGCACTCTGGATCGCCTCAGGATTCAGACCGGCATCGCAATTTCAACATCTCCGCCAACCTCAATCCCATCCGGGGCGCTGGTCATTAGTGCCGATGGACCGGGAGAGAGCATCCAGTCGGTCGACGAAGACGAGTCCTACTCTCTTGAAGTCACCGCCTCGGGCGCGCGCCTGCACGCCACCACAGTGATCGGGGCCATACGTGGCCTCGAGACCCTGCAACAACTAGTTCAGTCCGATGCAACCAGTTATTTTGTTCCCGCAGTGTCGATTCGCGACAGCCCACGTTTTCGTTGGCGCGGCCTCATGATTGATTGCGGACGCCACTTCATGCCGCTCGACGTTATCAAACGCTCTCTGGATGGGATGGCCGCCGTCAAGCTGAACGTCTTCCACTGGCATCTCAGTGAAGACCAGGGATTCCGTATCGAGAGTCGGGCCTTCCCCAAACTCACTGAGATGGGCTCCGACGGACTCTTCTATACGCAGGAGCAAGCCCGAGAAATTGTTGCCTATGCGCGCGAACGCGGCATCCGTGTTGTGCCTGAGTTCGATATACCGGGGCACACCAGTGCATGGTTCGTCGGATATCCGGATCTCGCGAGCGCGCCCGGTCCCTTCCACATCGAACGGGAGTTCGGCGTCTTCGATCCGGTGATGGATCCTACGCGAGAGAGCACATACAAATTCCTCGATACTTTTATCGCTGAGATGGCGGCCATCTTCCCCGACCACTTCATGCACATCGGCGGGGATGAAAATAACGGCGTGGAGTGGAAGGCGAATCCGCGCATCCAGACCTTCATGCGCGAGCACAACCTTAAAGATACCGCCGCGCTGCAGAATTATTTCAACCAGCGTCTGCTGAAAATTCTCGAGAAGCATGGCAAGCACATGATTGGCTGGGACGAGATTCTCACTCCCGATCTACCCAAGGACATTGTCGTTCAAAGCTGGCGTGGCTTCGACTCCCTCGCCAGCGGAGCAAAAAATGGATACAAGAGCATTCTCTCCGCCGGCTATTACTTGAATCTCATGGACTCCGCCGAAACCCATTACATGGTGGATCCGCTGCCCCAGGGGAACGACCTCAGCCCTGAGCAGCAGGAGCGCATTCTCGGCGGAGAGGCCTGTATGTGGACCGAGCAGACCACTCCGCTGGACATCGATTCGCGCATCTGGCCACGCGCGGCCGCTATCGCCGAACGGTTCTGGTCGCCGCGCGACGTAAACAATGTAGACGACATGTACCGTCGACTCGATACCGAGTCGCTGCGGCTGGAAACTCTAGGTCTTACGCATATCTCGGAGGAAGCAGTCAGCCTACGTCAGTTAGCAAGAAGCGAGCAGACTGAACCGCTGCATACCCTTGCCTCAGTTCTCGAGCCGGTCACTTTCCACGATCGCGCGCACATGCAGCACCCAAATCAACTCACGCCGCTCAATCAACTTGTAGACGCAATTCCGGCCGATCCGCCATCGCGCCACAATCTCGCGGTGCTCGTGCGCGCGTATCTGCAGGATCCTCCAACGCGATCACAGGAAGAAACCGAACTCACTACCAACTTCAAAGCTTGGATCGCGGCGGAGCCTGGGATCCTGCGTTTAATGGCCGGTTCACCTACACTCGCCCTGGCAGAATCACGGGCTCAACAACTTGCAGCACTGGGAACTGTCGGAATGGAAGCGATTTCCTATCTCTCATCCGGACTGCCCGCAGCGGCCGGTTGGAAAGCCCAGCAACTGGCGGTGCTGGACGACGAGAAACCGCAAGCGCTGGTTCGCTTCACAATGATCAAACCGCTGCGCGATTTAGTGAACGCGGTTCGCGACGCGACCAACAAGTAGATCTCGTCATACAGAATTGCGGGCAGGCTGACTTGGTTAGCCAGCCTACCCCAGTACCTCATCCGGATGGCGATGGTCTCTTCACTCGCCGCCCAGGACTCGAGCAGGACTAGCGACCCAGACCTGCTGCCATGGTTTTTACAATAGTTCCATTTGCATCGTCGTCTTTCACCGCCCACACATAGGCGCCGCCAAGACCTCCCGGAACTTTCAGGTTTATATAAATCATCTTCAGAAATGCCGTGGCGGGATCGTCATAGGTATAGAAGGTCCCGCTGGCCGGACTGTAGAGGGATACTGCAACTCTTCGCGGATCGAAGTAATTCTTGTACCCGTTCGAAGTTAACGTTGAAAGCGTCGAATAGGTTAAGAGCCCGGGAGTCAAGAGGGTGTCGCAACCGGGCGTATTCCCACTGAGGTCGGTACATACGGCTGTTCCATTCGCCAACAGAACCGGAGAAGGAGCTGTTGAGTTCTGGTACAAACCATGATTCACGTTAGGGACGCCAGTCCAACCAGCTCCATATAATGGCAAGCCCATCGTGTACTTATACGGCGGAACGCCGGCCTTGAGATAGGCGTTTACAGTGTCGTCGATGTCGAGTCCCTGGCCGAACAATGGGTCTTGGCGGGAATCGAATAGTGGCGATGCGTCATTGGTCTGCGTGACCCATGAGCCGGAATAGTTGTAACCGTCGATGGTGATGAAATCAACTTGCTCGGCGGCGTGGCGAAGGTCGATGTTGACGTAGTTTTGCGCGCCCGCCGGCCCATCGAACGACAACGTGTATTGCTTGCCCGTCGTTTTGCTTAAGGCGTTCAGTTGGCTGCGGAACTCTGCGAGCAGGGCGGTAAAGTTCTGCGTGTCGGTCGCAGTGGGAAATTCCCAATCGATATTGAAACCGTCAAACAAACCGGGAGCCGTGATGCCCGCGGCAATGTTGCCGCTGACAAACATATCGATGCAGGAAGCGGCAAGGGCCTGGCGTCCGGAAGCGGTGCTGGCGGCGGTGACGAAAGCTGCAGTGTTGGCAGCAGAGGCCCCTCCCAAAGATATCAGCACTTTCAGGTTGGGATGAAGTGCCTTGAGTTGTTGAATGGCCGCAAAATTTCCGTAGAGCGGCCCAGGATAGGGAGTGCCATTCACGCTGGGCAGGTAGGGAGATTGATAGTCGGCCCATGTATCGGCAAAGGCGCAGGCAGGCGCCGGAGTCGTGGTCACGTTGCCGAAGGCGTAGATGAGGTGCGTCAACTTATCGGCCACACCATTCTGCTGCAGATTCGCAATATTGTAGCCCGCGTAGTAGATACTCCACTCTTCGAAGTATCCACCGAGAATTTTGCCTTGATTGTGATTTTGCGCGAATGAGGGTGAAATGCATGCGACGAGGGACAACAGAGTAAGCAAAGCCCCTCGGAGCAGGCGCGGCTGGAAATGGGTAGACATGGGAAACGCCTCCGAAATTTCGTAAGCTACGAACCGGCGGAGTATAGAGCTATATAGCGGAACTTGCAACGCCAATTTTTGGTGCACAGTTTTTTGGCCAGCCTGGACCCGGCAAAAAGAGTCAAACGCAAGACAAAATTAAAGGCAGGCTGGCCCTGTTAGCCAGCCTGCCTTCGTGGTTATTCCTGGGCGCCAGTCTCTAGGGATTGAGATCTGCGGCCAGGGCTTTGGTCAGGTCTCCGTTCGGGTCGTCATCTTTGACCGCCCAAACGTAGCCGCCGCCCAAACCGTACTCTTTGATGTAGTTCACCTTGCATTGCACCGACTGAGCGTTGTCGTAGCTAAATGCAGTGCTGGTGGTTGCGTTGAACATACGGGCCGCGCAGCGGGTGGAGTCGTAGCTGGGAGTGAATCCGTTGTTGAGCAGATTCACAATTGTCCCGTAGGTCGCCAGTCCATCCGTCAGCAGGACGTCACATCCTGCAGTCGGACTGGATTGGTTGTCACCCGTCGGGCAATTCCCCACACCGTTGGCATTGGGAACCGGGGACGTTCCGTTCGGAGTCGTGGCTCCGGTCGGATCCGTAACTCCGGTTGCGTTCTGATACATTCCGCCGTTCGCTGAAGTCAGACCTCCGGCCCAACCCGCACCATAGAGCGGGAAGCCCATGGTGTACTTGGCCGGGGTTGCGCCGTGCGCCAGATAGTACTGTACAGTTGCGTCAATCGTGTCACCTTTTCCGTACAGCGGACTGGCAGCTTCGTCGTACAGCGGCGAGGCGTCATTGGTGGCATTCGACCAATCTCCGGCGTAGTTATAGCCGTCTACATTCATGTAATCCAACACCGAATTCAGACCGGCGATGTTGATTGTGTCGTAACCACCGTCGTTGCCCGAGTCCGGGGCCGCGCCCGGGGTTGACGGACCGGCAGCCAAATCGGCCAATACTTGATACGTCTTGCCGGTGGTTCCCGACAACGTAGTCAGCTCCGTGCGGAACTCGGTCATCAATGCTGTGAAGTTAGCTGTATCGTTTGCGTTCGGGAACTCCCAATCGATGTCGAAGCCATCGAAGAGAGTGCCGGTCGAGACACCCGAGGCGATATTGCCCTGGATGAACATGTTGACGCACGAACCCACAAACGCCTGGCGTTGAGCTTCCGTGCTGGCTGCCAGATCGAAGAGCTGGTTGTATGTTGGGGGATTCCATCCGCCAATAGAGATCAACACTTTCAGGTTGGGATGGAGCTGCTTGAGTTGCACGAGCGCACCGAAGTTCCCCTGCAGCGGGGCCGCGGCCGGAGTAGCGCCAGGCACCTGCGGGACGACCTTCTGATAATCGGCATAGGTGTCGGCGAGCGCGCAATTCACGTTGCTGCCGTTCGCGACCGGCTTGGCAAAGGCATAAATCAGGTGGGTGAGGACGCCGGCTACGCCATTGTTCTGCAGGTCCGCAACGTTCGCATTGGCGTAATAAGTGCCCCACTCTTCATACCATCCAGCCATGACCAGGTTGGTGAGCGCAGTTGTGGTTACGTTCACGGCCGAACTGGCGCCGGAAGTACCCGCGTAGTCGGTCGCTTCAACCGTAAAGCTGTAGCCGGTCGAAGGCGAAAGGTTACTCGGTGTAAAGGACGTGGTGGTTGTGGTCCCGATCGAGGTCCCGCCCTGCAGCACCGTGTAGTTTGTGATCGTGCAGCCGGTCGGTGGCGTGACCGCATTCCAGCTTAGGTTTGTGCTGGAATCAGTGGTGCCAGAGGCCGCCAATCCTGTTGGAGTGCTCGGCTTGGTGGTGCACGAGCTCGCGAGGGTGGTCACATTCACCGCCGAACTCGCGGCTGAGGTGCCGGCCCCATCTGTCGCTTCCACCGTGAAGCTATAGGTGGTCGAAGGTGTGAGGCCAGTTACGGCGTCGGAAGTTGTAGTTGGAGTTGCGATCGACGTTCCGTTCTGTAGGACTTTGTAGCTGACACTGCATCCCGCGGGTGGAGTAACGGTATTCCAGCTCAGGTTTGTGCTAGAGCTCGTTGTCCCGGACGCCGCCAACCCAGTCGGAACGGCTGGCGCAGCCGAGCAAGTCGAACAGGGACCAGTCGCGGTCCAGGGTTCGCCGCTGCCAGCCCCGCCGCTGTTGGTCACCGGACTCTGGTTCTGCGTCCAGAAATTGGCGACGTAGTTTTCTCCGTTCAGGCTCGCCGTCATGCCTGCGGTGTAGACCGCAGTGGCACTCCATGCCGTTGCGCATGTGCCGCCGCCACCTGCCAGAGTTGTTACATTCACTGCCGCGCTGGCTGGGGAAGTGCCGGCTGCGTCCGTCGCTTCTACCGTGAAGCTGTACGCTGTCGAAGCTGCAAGGCCGGTCACGGCGAATGAAGTGCCGCTTGCGGTGCCGATC
>Ga0209656_10002279_pt1 | contig 12430 bp, 9 predicted proteins | sample BogFormECP12_OM2_FD_188239 | JGI IMG/M metagenome (GOLD analysis project Ga0209656, IMG submission 188239) | Bog forest soil microbial communities from Calvert Island, British Columbia, Canada - ECP12_OM2 (SPAdes) (version 2) | ecosystem: Environmental > Aquatic > Freshwater > Wetlands > Bog ... | reverse complement strand
AGCTATGGAACTCCCCGCAGCGGTCGCGCTTGAAGAGCCGGAAACCACAAAGGACACGAAGGCACACGAAGGAATTCGCATGAGTATACCCGCCTTCGTGATCCTTCGTGCCCTTGGTGGTTTATGCTTTTGCATTGGAAGTTCTGACGTTTCAAAATGAATCCCCGCTTTTTCCCCACCCCCGCCGAGTTTCGCCGATGGCTGAAGGCCGAAGGTCATAAAGCCGCCGAACTCTGGGTCGGCTTCTACAAGAAAGGCTCCGGCAAGCCGAGCATCACCTATCCCGAATCCGTCGATGAGGCGCTGTGTTTCGGCTGGATTGACGGAGTGCGCCGCAGCGTTGACGCCGACTCTTACGTCATCCGCTTCACTCCGCGCAAACCCAAAAGCCAGTGGAGCGCAGTCAACATCCGCCATGTAAAAAGACTGACCGCAGCCGGACGCATGCATCCGCCAGGACTGAAGGCATTCGAGGGCGCCGAGTCCCAGGAACGAAAGTACTCATTCGAGCAGCGCCACGAATCGCACTTCGAGAAAGAGGATGAGCGCCGCTTCCGCGCCAACCGCGCCGCCTGGGACTTTTTTCAGTCGGAACCGCCCTGGTACCGGCGCACGGCTACATTCTGGGTGGTCAGTGCCAAGAAAGAAGAAACGCGCCAGAAACGACTCGCCACATTAATAGAAGACTCCGAACATGGCCGAACCATCAGGCCCCTGACCCGACCCGTCCCAAAACGGCAGAAGAAAGCGCAATAACACTAGAGTGCTGTGGACTTTTCTCCACTGGCCAATGGTAGTCTGGTGCTGCTAAAATTCCTATAATCTTGGGGCAAGGCTGATGCACTTCCCAAGCAAGAGTTCCCCCCTAAGCCACTACACCAACGAACTTCAAAGAAAGCTGCTGCACTAAATTCCATCAGGAGTTGCACATGCGGATCGCTGTCGTAGGCTCGGGATACGTAGGACTCGTCGCAGGCGCGTGCTTTGCCGACCTCGGACATGACGTCATTCTGGTCGACAACGACCAACGAAAACTGGCTGCGCTGCGCAATGGCCAGGTGCCGATTCACGAAAAATTTCTGCCCGAACTGCTCAGCCGCCATCGCGGGCAGCGCCTGACGTTTTCTGACGATCTCGAAGAAGCCGTGCGCCAGAGTGCCGCCATCTTCGTCGCCGTAGGTACGCCGCCGACCGAGAGCGGCGAGGCCGATCTTTCCTATGTCGAATCGGTAGCTCGTGAGATTTCCGGCGGTATCAACGACTACAAGGTCATCGTCGAAAAATCCACGGTTCCGGTCTACACCAGCGAGTGGGTGCGCAAGATTATCCTGCGCAACGGCACCGATCCCGAAATGTTCGACGTCGCCTCGAACCCTGAATTTCTGCGTGAAGGCACCGCCGTCACCGATTTCTTGTTCCCCGATCGCATCGTGATCGGCTGCGACAGCGAGCGCTCGGCCGAAGTCCTGCGCGAAATCTATGCGCCTCTCACCGACGGCAGCTACTACGAGAAGCCCGACGCCATTCCCGGCCCCGATCGCGCCACCATTCCCGCGCCGATTATCGTCACCAGCACCAAGAGCGCGGAACTGATCAAGCACGCCTCGAACGCATTCCTGGCGATGAAGATTTCCTTCATCAACGCGGTCGCATCGGTCTGCGAATCGGTCGGCGCCAACGTAAATCAAGTCGTGCATGGAGTGGGCACCGACTCGCGAATTGGGCCTCGCTTCCTGAATCCCGGTATCGGCTACGGCGGATCCTGCTTCCCGAAAGACGTGATGGCCTTCCGCGCCGTCGCCCGCGAGTGCGGATACGACTTCCGCCTGCTCGACGAAGTCATGCGCATCAACGAAGACCAGCGCCAGCGTTTCCTGCGCAAAGTGCGCAGTGCCCTGTGGACATTGCGCGGCAAGACTCTCGGCGTGCTCGGCCTCGCCTTCAAGGGCGGCACCGACGACATTCGCGAATCACCAGCGCTGTTCCTGGTGCAGGCGCTGTTGCAGGAAGGCAGCAAGATCGTCGCTTACGATCCTGCCGCCATGGAGCGCACTCAGGAAGTCATGGCCTCCGGCATCAAGTTCGCCAATTCAGCCTACGAAGCGGCGCAGGGCGCCGACGCGCTGCTCATCCTCACTGAGTGGGAAGAGTTCGCCAGCCTCGATCTCGAGCGCCTGCGCAAGGAACTCAAGTATCCCATCGTGATCGATGGCCGGAACCTGTATGATCCGGAAGTGATGGCTGCTCAAGGATTCACTTACTACAGCGTGGGCCGTGCCGCGTCGCATCCCGACGGGGTGCCCGCCGCCATGCTGAAAAACGGGAACGGCAAGAAGGCATGAAGCTCAAACGAGCGGTAGTCACCGGCGGCGCCGGGTTTCTGGGATCTCATCTCTGCGACGCACTGCTGGGCGAGGGCTGGAGCGTGGTGATTGTCGACAGCCTGCTCACTGGCCGCCGCTCCAACTTTGAACATCTCCGCAATGAGCCGCGCTTCGAGTTCATGGAGAAAAATATCTGCGAGCCGTTTGATCCCGGCCCTGTCGACTACGTCTTCCATTTCGCCAGCCCGGCAAGTCCGGTCGATTACGCCACGCACGGTATTCACACTCTGAAGGTCGGATCGTTCGGGACCTTCCACGCGCTCGGCGTGGCGAAAAAATACGGCGCGAAATATCTGGTGTCGTCGACCTCGGAGTGTTACGGCGATCCGCTGGAACATCCGCAGACTGAGACCTATTGGGGCAACGTCAATCCCATTGGCCCGCGTTCTGTGTATGACGAAGCCAAGCGCTTCACCGAAGCCGTCACCATGGCATATCGCCGCTATCACAAAGTCGACACGCACATCGTGCGCATCTTCAACACCTACGGCCCGCGTATGCAGATCAACGACGGCCGCGTCGTGCCGAACTTCATGAAGCAGGCGCTGAGGGGAGAAGACCTCACGGTCTACGGCACGGGCAACCAGACGCGCAGCTTCTGCTACGTCGCCGACGAGATTGATGGATTCATCCGGCTGTCGAAGTCGGACGAGCATCTGCCCGTCAACATCGGCAACCCGAACGAGTTCACCATTCTCGAATGCGCGCAGCTAGTGCTCAAAGTCACGGGAGCGAAGAGCAAGATTCGCTACGAAGAATTGCCGACGGACGATCCCAAGCAGCGGCGTCCGAATATCGACAAAGCTCGCCGGCTACTGGGATGGGAACCGAGGATCGATCTTGAAAGCGGACTGCGTCTCTCGCTCGACTACTTCAAGCAGGCCGTTGCCGAAGAAGCGACGGTGAGGTAAGCGGCGTTACTCAGAAGGTTCAGTGGTCGAGGCCACGAAGTCGAGCAGCCGCTTCACGCTGTCGCGCTCATCTTTGGTCTGCAACTCGAAGGCAACACCCATGCCGTATCCCGGATGCGAAGCCTGCACCGCGCCGCGCAGACGCACCTTCAACTCATACGTGCGCACCACAATCTCAACCGACGAGCCTGCCGGGAACGGCAACGGCACTTCGAGATAGCATCCGCCCGAGCTCAGGTCCGTCAGGTTGCAGTGATTGGGAACGGATGTTCCGGTGCGGTAGACTTCGGCGCCGATGCGGCATGCATAACGTTCCTTCGTGCGCCGGTCATCGGTATGCACTGCGGTGCGCGGAACCGAGCGCTGTCCGTAGTTATCTTCGAGGCTATGCGAATCGCGCTTGCGCGAACCGGCCTGGCGCGAATCACTTCTATTCGAATCAGCCCTGCTCACATCCTTCTTGTGCGCGTCCCTCGGCGCATCATTCTTGCCGGAATCACCCGGACGCGAGTCGTGGCTGCTCGCGGCCGCCGGATGAGAGTCGAATTCAACCCAATCCTGGGTGCGAGAATGCTTGTGCGGCACACTATCGTGCTTCGGGGTATGCGGCTTCCGGCCTGCGGGAGTCTCGAGGGGAATGGAGAGATGTTGCACCGGACCCTCGTCCATTTCCACGGTGACTTCCTGCAGTTCCTCTTTCTCGCAAACCGTAGGCAGGTTCGCCGTCAGAAATTCGTTGATCAGTTTGCGCGAGGCCTTGGGAACATCGATAAACTGCACGCCGGCGCGCCCGTTCCAATCCTGCCACACGACTTGTCCGGAGAGGCGCACGCTGGCGGATTGACCGGGCAGCGTGAATTGAAAATACACTTTGCTGGTGGGCGTAAGCTTTTTGCCAAACAGGATCGACATGCCGTCTTCGGCCAGGTCAATCAAGGTCGCTTTCTCTCTCTCGACGTTGGCATAGTCGATCATGGCGTGGGTGTGAACCGAAGCCCGGCCCTTGCGGCGCTTTTCTTTGCGCATGAGGGCTCGAGCGGCGCGCAGGCTACTGAGCGCGCGATCGTAGGCCACCGGCTTGAAGATGGCGAAATTCACACCCAATGAAAACAGTTCGCTGACGCTCTCCTGCCCCGAGACCACGACCACGGCCAGCGTTCCCTCGCTCTTGCGGGCGAGGTGAGTCTCGTGCAGCAGTTGAACGACTTCGCGGTAGGACTCTGCGTCCACCACTAGCAGGTCGAAACGATCCTGAGCCAGACGAATGGTCGCGCGGGCGAAATCCGGGCAGGTCTCGACTGCGATGCTGAGCTCCTGCAGAACCCGCTGCAACACCTCGCCCGCCGCGTCATCCAGGCACACCAACAAGGCAGATAGAGTCATGGCTGGGCCCATCGTAAAGTTCCCGCAGTTTGCCAAACAAGTTACCGCAGTCACAAGCCCAGCCGTCTAACTCCGCTAAATGAGTTGTTTTCAATCTGTGACATCGGTAACCCACACGGGGACCTAAAGGCCAAGCCCTTCGTGTTGGACTGTCGTGCTTTGACGCTGGAGCAAGCCCTCCCTAGGATCAAACGTGACGCGATGAAAGCGCGCCCTCCCTTTACGTTTGCGGGGGAAAAGCCTGCGGTAAGTGATGCAGCTTACGTGGATCAATTATGAGAACGAACACACATCGCGGGTTCTCGCTGTTGGAAATGCTGACTGTGATCGCCATCAGCCTGATTATGGCATCGTTCGCAGTCATGACGTTCGTCCCGTCCAGTAATGGCCAACACGTGACCAACGCCTACAACGACGTGCTGGCTACGATGCGCCGGGCGCGCGATCAGGCAGCAGCCGATATGCGCACCTACGTGGTCACCTTCACCACGCCGGGAACGGTCACAGTGCAGCAAAGTATCAGTACGAGCGGCACTTGTCAGATTCCCCCTACGGGCAATGTGCTGGTCACGACTGTGCTGCCCTCCGACGTTACCTTTCACGTGGAGCCTGGAGTGCCCGTCTCGAACACGGTTCTCCCGTATACCCCCGACCAGTTCGGAACTGCCGCTTACGCCGTCGATTTTGATGAGCCCAACACGCCGGGAACGACCACTATTTGCTTCAATCCCGACGGCTCGGCGACGGATGCACAAGGCAATACGAACAACGGAGTCGTATATCTCGGCCGTCCGGGCGATCTCTATAGTTCGCGCGCCATCACGCTCTGGGGCACGACCGGGCGAATTCGTGGATGGCGTTTGTACAACGTGAGCGGAACGAACACCTGGAGCCAACAATGAAACGGCCCACACTTTCAATTCGACGTGCCGCCGCGCAAGGCGGATTCACGCTGGTGGAATGCATGATCTCGATTGCGATTCTCGCCATCGGATCGGTCGGTATGCTGGGAGTCTTTGGGCTGGCGGTGAAGGCCAGCCAAACCGCGCAGCAGGATATGATCGCGCGCAACATGGCATCGGAGGCCATGGAGAGCATCTACACGGCGCGCAATACGGCTGAGATTTCCTGGTCGCAGATCCAAAACTCCTCCAACGGCGGAATTTTCATCGATGGCATGAATTCCATGAAGTGCTCCGGGCCGGACGGTATTCTCGACACCAGCGACGACACTTCCTGCCTCACCGCTTCGGGCGCGACTTGCCCCAACAGCGGCGTGGAGTGCCTGACCGACCCTGGCCCCGACGGCATCCTGGGCACGTCCGATGATGTCGTCCTTTCTCTGAATAACTACCAGCGCCAGATCCTGATCGCGACCCTGAACGATACCAACGGCAACCCGATTCAGACCCTGCGGCAGGTTACGGTCACTATCAGCTATCTCGTCCCCGGCCAGCCGACACCAAAGACTTATTCGCTCACCGAGTACGTCTCGGCGTACCACTAAACGAGGACCCATGGGGAACGCATCGACAATTCGCCGCTGGACAAAAGGTTTCACGCTGCTGGAGATGATGATCTCGATGGCGATCGGCCTCGTGGTCCTGGGCGTGGGACTGCAGCTCTACACCTCGTCGGTTAAGGCGACGTTCACCGCCTCCCAGCGATCGGAGATGCAGCAGGACTTTCGTGCTGCCGCCAATCTGTTGCAGAAAGACATCAGCATGGCGGGCGCGGGCGCACTCGGACAGCAGGGACTAGCCTCTTACAGCGTGGGCCTGCCGACCGGAGGGAGCGCCACGATTCCCGTCTATCCCTGCAGCCTCTCCACCTGCAATTACATTAACGGCGCACCAGTGGCTTATCCGCAAACCTCAGGAGCCCCTTACCTTTACTCGATTATCCCGGGCTACAACTTCGGCATCACGGTGAACACCACAGAAGGCCCGACCGACATCATCACGGTTTCCTATGCCGACGCAACTCTGCCGCTGAATTGCTACACCGTAGATGTGATCTCGGCCACCACCGTGCTGTTCGAGCTTCCCACGCCGCTGCCGGCCACTTGCATTCTCCCTCCCGGATACACCGTCCCCGCATTGAACGCGGCGGGCGTGGGCTTGCAGGCGGGAGACTTCATTCTTTTCGGCCAGTCCGCAGTGGGCGTGGTCAGCAATGTAACCACCGGGGTCGTGACCAGCGGAGCCTACAGCGCTGCCTATACGGTTACGTTTAACAACGGTGATCCCGGCCACATCAATCAGCCCACCATCACCAACGGCAGCATGTTGTCGCTTCCCACCGGCATCAGCACCTCGATCTCGGCGGTGCGCCTGCTGGTGATTACCTACTATCTCGACCTTTCCCCCCTTGACCATGTGACCCCGCGATTGATGCGCGTGCAGAATGGCCGCACTCCGGCGCCGGTGGCGGAAGGAGTTTCTTGCCTGAAGTTCAGCTACGACGTCGATCAAAACGGCACGATTATCGCGAACCAGACTTCGTTGCCTACCGGCGTCACCCCCGCCATGATCACCAAGGTCAACATTTTGCATATGAGCCTTCGCAGTCAGCTCCATGGCACCAGCGGGTACAACTCGATCGACCTGCAGACGTCGGTGAGCGCACGCAATTTGACCATGGGGCAGGAGTATCCGATTTCAGGATCTTCTTACTAGGAATTTCCGGCCAGAGGCGGACACCGCCGCCGCGTGCTGGGTGGATGTGCTAAAGGACGATGTGTTTAGGATCAGGAGAAACAACGATGCGTAACTCGAAGTTCAAATCACTCGGATTCACACTGATCGCCTCCCTCCTACTGTTGTTGTTGATGTCGGGGTTCGCGCTCGGCCTGCTGATGATGGTGAACACAGAGCAGCGTGTCGGCGGCTACGACTTGAACAATGACTACACCTATCACGCGACCGAAGGCGCCATCGAAAAGATGACCTCGGATCTGGCCGCGACCTTCAAGAGCATTCAGGCTCCGACGGCGACGCAGATTTGCTCGTTGAGTTCGAACGTGCCCACCTGGGACTCGACCATCACCTATCCGATCTATAGCGTTCAACCGGTCTCCGGCTGCTCCAGTGCACTGACCACGGTATGGGGTCCGATTCAGTCCGGTCCCGATGCCGGACTCTATGCCCAGATCATTCCGGTAACCATGAACGCCGAGGCGCAGCGCGGCACGGGTGAAACCGTGTGGATGACGCGCACGGCGGAAGTCGCCCTGATTCCGGTATTTCAGTTTGGCGTCTTCTCCGACTCCGATCTTTTCTTCGGCCGCAGCCCCAACCTGGGCTTTGCTGGCCGCGTGCACACCAACGGCGATCTTTACCTTGGCGTCGCCAATGGCGCCAACCTGGTGTTCGGCGATAAGATCAGCGCCTTCGGCAACGTGATCCGCCAGCAGATGGATAATGGCGTTGCCGCTTCGGGCAATGACGATGGCGGCACGGTACTCATTCCCACCCAGACCAACGGCTGCGCTACCCAGATGGCGAACGTAGCGGGCGCCAGCGCGAGTTCCACTTGTGTCGACATCGCCACCACATCGCTCGGCAGCACCCTGGGCAGCGTGACCGGCGGCCACGGCTCCGCCCAGAACACGGCCAGCTGGAAGAGCGTTTCCACCGGCACCTATCAAGGTTATCTGATCGACGGCAACGGCCAGGCTAACGGCCAGGATGGTCCCAATGCGACGGGCGCGTCGGACTTGACCCTGCCCTTCGTCAGTGGCACAACCTCGGCGGTGCAGATCATCCGCCTGCCACCAAGTACCGAAAACATCACCTCGGTGCTGGGTCAGAACCGCGAAGCCAATCTGGCGCAGATTCGCATTCTTCTGGCGGACAACGAAGCCCAGCTTCACCTCAACGACTGGAACGGCAACGCGGCGAATGATTACCAATTGGTCAGCATGCTGCCCACTCCGCTCCAGGGATTGCCGCAAGGCAGCTCCGGTGGAACGCAACCGCTGAACGGCATTGCGGTCGGTTCTTCGGGCAACGTCTATTACTTCGGGGAAAGCTACTGCGCGGGGGCTACCGGCACTACTGGTGTCGTGGGCTCGGCCTGCCCCGCCACTGGCGATCCTAATTTCATTATCCCGAAGTATTACGGTCCGGTATCCAGCGGTCCGGGCGGCGCGGCCATGACGCCTACCGCTTTCCCCGTCTCCTCCTTGACCGGTACCAACAGCGGCGCAGCCAACGGCACAGGATTGGAGTGGCCAATCATTAACGGCTGGCTGCTGGTCGAAGTGAAGTGGGCCAGCGACGGCCTGTGGCACGGCGTCACCGGCGAGTGGCTCCGCTTGGGCTTTGCGCGCGGGCTGCAGGTTCCGATGGTTCCCGGAAATCCGTATCACGCTCCGTCCTCGTCGCTTTGTGCCGCTCCTTGTAACTCTCTAGGAGCGTACGGCAGCAACTTCCTTCAGGATCACGCAAACGCGATTCTCTACTTCCAGCAGACTGCGGACCGTAACGGCAACGACACACTCAGCGGGCCGGGCGTCGGCACGGACTACCCCGTGACCACGAATCTTTACGGCACTGCCGGCTCGCAGTACAACTGGTATCCCATCAACCTCTACGACGCCCGCGAAGGGGAAAACAACGACGTTCGTTCCAATACCTTTCCCTACAACATAACCTGTCCGAATAACTCGGCTTGCAACCAACCCGCCACCAACGTGATGACGGGAACACCCAACGGCATCCTGAACGCGGTGGAACTGGATGTGGGCAACTTGCGCAAGTGGCTGTTCTGCACCAACGGTGCCTCCGGTTGCACAGGAACCAACGTCGACTATTCGACCATGAACGGCTACGTACTGTACTTCTCCGATCGCCGCGGAGAACAGTTCGCCACCACGACGATTTGTGGAGTTCCGTGGCAGTGCTGGGGCGAATACGGATTTGAAGACACCGTGAACTACGCCAATGCAGGCGCAAACTTCGCCCCCGATGGCATACTCGATCCCGTGAACTACAACGGGATATCGGCCGAAGACGTTAATGGAAACTTGCTCCTCGATACCTATGGCGTCAAGTACGTCGGCGATGCCTGGGGCACGAACCCGACCACTGACACCGATACGGCCGCCATCAAGAACCCCTATCTTCACCGGATTCAAACCTTCACCTATGGCCGCGCCAATCGCGTGACTGGCGCTCGCCATGCCTTGAAGCTGGTGGATGCCTCGCTTGGCAACCTGCCGACCATGCCGCCGAACAATACTGTCAACAACTGCACGCAGACGGCAGCCAACCCAACCGGCTGCGGCGGCTTCACCGTCGCTGCAGAAAACCCGGTCTACATCCAGGGCAACTACAACACCAATTGTCCGGCGGCTTCGACGCAGGGCAACTGCACTCCGGGCAACACAACGTATGACACAGTGTGGACGACTGGCACCCAGGTTCCGCACTCGGCGGCGTCCATCATTGCCGACACGGTGACCCTGTTGTCGAACAACTGGCAGGACGGCGGTTGCTATCCGGTCGCCGGCAACTGCACGACGGTCCTGAGCACCACCAGCGGCAGCATGCTGAACCCGGTCAACACACCGCAGGGACAAAACATTCCTGCGACCACCCCAAACCGCATCGCGGTGAGCAGCTACTATCGCGTGGCGATTGCGGCCGGCAAAAACATCGCCTTCAACAACACCACGCAGAATCCGGAATTCGCCTACGGTATGGACGGCGGCGTGCACAACTTCCTGCGCTTCCTCGAAGATTGGGGCGGCCCGCCGGCGCTAAATGCGCAGCAGCAGCTCTGGTACGAGGGCTCGATTGTCAGCCTATATTGGAGCTACTATAACACCGGGCCGTTCAAGTGCTGCAACCTGGTCTACAATCCGCCAGACCGGCAATACACCTTTGACTCGCTGTTCTCGGTGCCAACGAACTTGCCGCCGGGGACGCCCATGTTCCGCAACGTGGACAACCTGACGTATCGACAGAATCAGGTGGCCCGCACCAACTAACCATCAACCAAGAGGCAAATTTGAGAGCCCCGGGTCGACTGATTGATGATCAGCAACCGGGGCTCTCGCTTTTGTGGGCGACGCGCAGACCTTTCAATTGCGGGAAGGCTCGAAAAGACTTGGCGTAGGAATCTAGCTCTTGCGCGGCTGGCTGGTTTTCACTCCAGTGCCGGCGGGAACGTCCGATTCCAGCGTGGTGAGCATGAGATCGCTCGACCAGCAGTCGGCGGCCAGACGCCATTCGCCATTGCTCTGGCGCGCGCACACCCACAAATATTTTCCGCGCTCTTCGCGGCGCTTGCCAGTGACGCTGGGAACCAGCGCCTTGCAGCGCCCGGCTTCGTAGGCCATGTCGCCCACCACGTCGACGCGCAGCGGTTCGATTTCCACTTCGCCCAGACCGGAGTCGAGCGCTCCGAAGAAAAATTCCCGTACTGCCGCAGCGCCGCGGATGGGTGGGACATTGGAACGGAGCACGAGGGCGTCGGCGGTATACAGATCGAGCAGATCGTCGAGATGCTTCGTATTACAGGCGAGCACCCACTCGTGGGCAATGCGCCGGACAGCAGCTTCCGCACGGCTCATGTCACCGCGGAGAGCGGCGGTAGGGCGGTGCCTCTCGGGCTCGCGGGCAGGATCGTTGGGTCGCGGAGGGAATCCTGAAGGGGCAGAACTCATTCCCTCAGCCGCGCCTTGAAAGTAGTGGTGGTGGTAGTGGTGATGGTAGTGATGAGTTTCATTCCGCGCGGCCAGATGCTGTGGCGGATGCGGCTCAGCGAAAGATTGCGGCGGCAAGGGACGGAACGCTTCCTCGGGCTCGGGATCGAGAAATGGATTGGGATGCAGCGCGATAGGACGCGGGCGTCGCGGTTCGGCAAAGGCGGACAGGGCGGGATCGGCTCCGTTTGCTTCAACGATCACGCCGCACTTGCTGCAAAATTTGTTGCCCACTCGATTGCGATATCCGCAAGAGCGGCAGATCACCGAGCTCACGTCGTCAGTGCTGCTTCCGGTGAATTCATCGGCGGACAAGTCGCGCGCGACGTCCTCCGCGGACTGCTCGGCGTCGTTTTCGGTAGAGAGGCGCTGCGCGGCTTCGAGCGCTGCGGTGATCGGATCGGGAGCGGGCTTGGGTCGACCTGCGCCGCCGGCTTGTCCTTGAGGCTTCTTGTCTTTGTCCACGAGATCTATCTTCGAGATTTATCTACTTAGAAATTCCGGTCAAGCTCGGCCCGCGAATTCGCGGCCGCACCAGCGTCATTCTAGCTGAGAGTGAGCTTTACCGAGTGGAAAACTCGATCTTGCCTTCGGTTTCCGTGGGGACGCCGTTGCAGGTGGCGGGACGATATCTCCAGGTGCGCACGGTTTGAAGAACGTGGCGGTCACCGGCCATGCCGGCGCTTTCCAGAATCAGCGGGCTGTGCACCCGGCCATCGACTCCAATGATGAAGCTGACCTTGACCCGCTTGCTGTGCGCCCCGGGCGCGAGCAGCGGGTCGGGAGTCGCGAGAGCCTGCGGAGGCTGGACATCTTCGCACTGCGGCAGTTGGCTGATGTGGGCCACGTTGGCGAACTGCGAGGCGCGGCTCAGCGTGGTCGCAAGCTTTCCCTCACGCAGGCGGGGCCTGGCGGCAGGTTGCGATTCGACAGACGGAGCCGCTGCCAGCGCCAGGCTGGAGATCAGCGACAGAAGAACCGCAGGCCAGTTGCGGCGAAGCATTGTCGGGAGCCTTTCGACTGCGGAACTTGACCTAGAC
>Ga0209656_10002278_pt1 | contig 12431 bp, 8 predicted proteins | sample BogFormECP12_OM2_FD_188239 | JGI IMG/M metagenome (GOLD analysis project Ga0209656, IMG submission 188239) | Bog forest soil microbial communities from Calvert Island, British Columbia, Canada - ECP12_OM2 (SPAdes) (version 2) | ecosystem: Environmental > Aquatic > Freshwater > Wetlands > Bog ... | reverse complement strand
GTCGAGTTCGGGGAACTTCGCGCTGTCGGCGTTGCCGGCTTCGCTGAGTGTGCAGCAGGGGAACCAAGGGACGTCGACGATAACGACGACGGTCAGCGGGGGCTTCAACAGCGCGGTGAGCCTGTCAACGTCGGGAGTGCCATCGGGGACGACGGTAAGCTTCAATCCCAACCCAATCCCGGCTCCGGGCTCGGGCAACTCGACGATGACCATCACGGTGGGGGCGAGCACAGTCCCAGGGACGTATCCGATCACGGTGACGGGCAATGGTGGCGGCATTCAGCAGAACGCGACGGTGACGCTGACGGTAACGGCGGCGGCGCAGAACTTCACGCTGTCGGCTTCGCCGGCTTCGCTCAGTATCCAGCAGGGTAATCAGGGGACGTCGACAATAACGACCACGATCAGTGGGGGCTTCAACAGCGCGATCACACTGTCGGCCTCGGGAGTACCGTCGGGTACCAGCGTCAGTTTCAATCCTAACCCGATCCCGGCGCCGGGCTCAGGCAGTTCAAGCATGACCATTACCGTGGGTAGCAGTACACCCGCGGGAACTTATCCCATCACGGTGACGGGCAGCGGCGGCGGCATCCAGCAGAATGCCACAGTTGCAGTGACGGTTACGACATCAGGCGGCGGTGTAGGCAACGGAATAACGGTATCCGATCTGTCGGGATCTGGGCAGACGAACCGATTCGTTTCGGTAGGACGATTCTTCAAACAAGGTGGCATTCCGCACTTCGCGCAAGCGGTTGTGGGCGGAACCGCGCTGTTGACGCAATGCGATGTCAAGAACCGCTGGGCGGATGGGTCGCTGAAGTTTGCCATTGTGAGTTTCATTCTCCCCAGCGTCTCAACCAGCGGCACAGCCGTCACTTTCCAGGACCAGGCTAGTGGAAACAATACAGGCTATCTTGTCCAGGGCGACATGCTTAATCCGGCATACGACTTCGATGGAATCATGCAGCTCAATGGCACGACAAGCCCGACAATCAGCGCCCGTTCCATGGTGCAGGCTGGACAATTCCGTTACTGGCTCCAAGGACCTATCGTGACCGCAGTGATCATCGAGGACCGCAATGGGCGGAGCTTCGACGTGAACACTGATGGAGCCAGCGGCAATCCTTTGCATCCCATTTTCGAAGCATGGTTCTATCCTCAGGGGAACAAGGTTGAGCTTGGCTTTACCTTGGAAAACGCCTGGTCATCCTCAACTGCCTCCAACAGCGCCCGTAATCAGACATTCTCTCTCAGCCTGTTGACCGGCCACGCTTCTCCCGCGACGCGACTGACCCAATCGAGTTTCACCGAGTGGGCGTTCACTCGTTGGCGCCGCGCGTTCTGGATTGATTCTGATCCACTTCCCATCCAGTTCAACTGGAACCCGCAATATCTGTTGCAGACGACTGCTTATCCGCGCTATGACACGAATTATCTGCCTAACTCGGCGGCGATCGCTGCGGAGTACTCGACGTATACCAACTTGGCGACCAACTATCCATTGCGCATGACAATTGCGGGTTTTGACGATCCCAATTACGGCGGCATTGTGAATTATGACCAAGCCATAGATGCAGGTGGGGACCCGACACATGGAAGCTGGATCGGCATGTATCCGACCTGGGACATTGATTACCTCCTTTCTGGCGATCCCAATCTGCAAAAGATGGTGACGGACAATGCTGACCTTGCTGGACGCATACCAATGTGGTTTCGCGAGGCAGACCACAATGCAGGCACGGGACGGTATTTTGACTACCCGGGGACTGGCACCATCGATCCCTATGGGCACGTTGTGTCAATCAATGCGCGTCAGCAAGTCACGCTGGCCCTCTATGACTGGCATCCTGGTTGTGCCGGAGAGGGGCCTGACGATATCAATGCCGGCGCCGCTCTCAGTTATGGCAGATGGCCGTCACTCGATGCGAGTCACTTGCCGTCTTTTGGCTATATGTCCTATACGCTGACCGGGAAGTATTATTATCTCGAGCAACAAGAGCTGGAATCGGGTTACATGGCTGGGTATCGCACCGGTTGCTACAGCCTTTCCAACGACTACTGGCGGCAAGGATACCTCGGATTAGACGAGAACCTGGTGCGAGACGAGGCTTGGTTCATGCGTGAGTTGGCTCACGGGGCGTTTATCTCTCCTGATGGCGATCCCGAAGGGCCATATTTTAGGGATAAGCTATTAAACAACATCGCCCGTCTGGAGGGCGAGCGCGGGCTACCCTTGGACATCAACGATACCAATGATCGCACAATTGCTTACAACTGGGGCAAGAACACAGCCATATTCAGTCAGGCGGCGAGTCCTTCGCCCCTGGATGCGTGGCAGCTTGACGGGGCTGCGCGATCGTACGCTCAAGATGGGAACGAAAACAACGTGAATCCCAACACATTAAGCGCCGCGGGATCGATGTTTCAGGAAGCCTTTATGAACGTTACGCTGGGCAGGATCCGCCAGCTCGGCGTGGCGAACACCAAAGAACTCCTGACATTTGCCGCGAAGCGGCCATTTCACGTGTTGCAGGACTCGACGGTCAATCCTTTCCTCATCGGGCAATACTGTTACCCGATGGCATACACAAATGGAAGTTGGGTGGCAGACTGGGTCAACTTTCAGTCCAACTACCTTGTCCTTCCTACACAGTGGGGAGCAGCCGGGACAACTGATGATGTGCGCGGTTTCCAGCAAATGAGCGGTGTGAGCTTCATGACGGATATCACGGTGGATGGTATCAATGGTCAGGCTGTTTGGAATTGGGTCAAGGCTAACAAGCCTAATCAATACGAATTCCAAACACAGGATCCTCGATGGAGCATTACGCCACTGCAGTAGTGAGAGTACGAGGCCAAACCGCTGCTAACTGACTGTGGTACAATGACGCAGTTGCAACCTGGGTTTGGGGATCGTTCGATGGTACTGAAGTTGGACGGACCGGCTGGGAGGAGGCAGCGGAGCTCGCCTCCTTCAACTACGTCCGCATGATTGCCGACTTATTTCCCTAGCTGGCAGGAAAAGAAAAGACAAGATAAAATTCTCGTCTCGGATCGCAACGGCCCTCCATTGCCAAAACAAGATGAAGCGATTATTCAAGTTGACCGCGACGCGGTTGTCGATCGTAAGACAGCACGCGCTGCCGGTGACCTGCAGCAGGCTCATTCTTCCCTTGGTGCTACTGCTCTTTGCAGGGTTCTCAGCACGGGCTGAACAATCCAAGGACCGACCCAATCCCAACACAGTCGGCATTCGCGACCAGAGTGGTTCGACCCAGACCGATGCCCCTCAGTCGATTCCTCGATTTTTTAGAAGAGGCGAGATCGCCAACTTTGCGCAGCCATCAGTTAACGGCACACCCGCCACGGTTTGGCAGTGCGATGTCAAGAACCGATGGGATGACGGCTCGTTAAAGTTCGCAATCGTCTCCCTGGTCATTCCGCAGATACCAGCACATCACGATGTCATAATTGGCTTCGTCAACAACGCCAGTCGGGACAGCGACGCCAAAGGTGCCACTGCAAGCGGGTACCTGACGAAGGCCGATATGCTTGATGCGCAATACGATTTTGAGGCTACCATCGGTTTGAGCGGGGCCGTTTCACACACAATCAGTGCCCGCGCCATGCTCGACAAAGGCACGTTCCGCTATTGGCTGCAGGGTCCTGTCGTTACGGCGGTGATTATTGAAGATCGCACTACCCGCAGTTTTGACGTGAACATTGACGGCCGGGAAGGAACCCCCCTGCACCCGATCTTCGAGGCCTGGTTTTATCCGCACAATCGCAAAGTCGAGGCTGGACTCACGATCGAGAATGCGTGGGCATCGAGTAATTCCGTCAACAGCGCCAGAAATCAGGACTACTCGTTGACGTTGACGACGGGCCTGGCTTCTCCCCGGAATCGATTGAATCAGCCTGCCTTTAAACATTACATCTTTACTCGGTGGCGCCGGGCATATTGGATAGGGCCGGATCCGCCTGCGGTCAGATACGATTGGAACCCACGTTATCTTTTTTCCACCACAGCCTATCCAAACTGGGGTACCGACTACATTCCGAACGAGAAAGCTTTGTCATCGCAATACTACTTTAACTATACCCGTCTTTACCCGCCGCGGCTGACGATCCCAGGGTTTGATGACGGCAACGCTAGCCAAGGGCACGGGCCTGGCGGAATAGTGAGCTTCGATCAGCCTATTAATGCCGGCGGCGATGCCGACTGGATTGGCTTAGCGAACACGTGGGACGTTTTTTACCTGCAGACCGGGGATCCTCGGATGAGGAAGATGATGATCGACAACGCCGACCTCGTCGGACGATTCCCGCAGTGGTTTCGTGAGGCTGATGACAAGGCAGGCTCGGGGAAGTACTTCGATAAACCCGGCGCAGGCAAGGTGAACACCGAAGGGCGTGTGGTATCGGTTAACGCCCGTCAGCAGGCCACGTTAATGGTCGGCAACTGGCACCCCGGCTGCAACGGAGCAGCAGTCGACGAGGTCAACGTTGCCTCCTCTCTGAAATTTGGCGGTTGGCCCTCGCTAGACACGAGTCATATGGGTGATTTGGGATACATACCCTACACTTTGACGGGAAAATACTATTATTTAGAGCAGCTACAGATGCAAGCAGCTTACGACCTCGGGTTTTATACTGGCTGCTACGATCTGAGCAATGACTACTACCGCCAAGGGTCATTGGCGCTTTTTACGCGGTGGCCTCGAGACCAGGCGTGGGCCATACGGACTGTCGCATATGCTGCATTTGCATCACCCGATGGAGACCCTGAAGGGCCTTATTTTCGAGACAAACTGCTCAACACCCTGGCAATGTTTGAAGGTGCACATGGATTGCCCAATGACTTTCCCAACCGCACAACTGCGTATAACTGGGGAAAAACGACCTGGCAGTCCACTCAAGCTAACAACCCGTCTCCTCAAGGCGCCTGGCAGGTGGACAGCGCCACTCGGGCCTATGCGGAGGACGGACGGGAAAACAATGTTAACGCTAATCTTCTGAGCGACGCGGGCTCGGGATTTCAGGAGGCTTTTCTAGCGTGCTCTCTGGGCATGGTGCGGCAACTCGGATTGGCCGACACAAGACCGCTGCTCAGTTTTTTCGCGAAACGCTACTTCCATACACTCTTAGATCCAAATATGAACCACTACTTGATCGAAGAATACGTGTATCCGCAGCGATTGAAGGCACCGGTTCGTTGGGTGACCGATTGGACGACGTTCCAGAGCGCATATCTCGTAACGCCGCGGGGGTGGTCTGGGGGAACGGGGGCTTTTCGAGGCTCCATGGCGCTTTCAGCAGTTAGTTACTTGACGGATATTACTGTGGACGGCTATTCGGGACAGAGCGCCTGGGATTGGTTCAAGCACGCGTTGCCTTGCCCCGGATGTTTCCCGAAGTGGACAATCGCTCCCTTGCAGCCGTTACCGGAAGGTGTCGCCGGGAAGGATTAGCGGCGTGGAGGGTTCCTCTTCCAGAGAAAGCGTTTTCAGGTCGGGAAAGAACTTTTTTTCACAATTCGACGAAAATTCAGCTAAACTGGTGCTGACGCGCCAGCCTGTCCCATCGGAAGGGCCTCCCCGAATGGCACGTTACTTGCCTTTGATAATCTGATCGCATTGTAGTCGCGGAGAGTAAATGGCGAAAGAATTACGAATGCGAGTCTTGGCTTTGCTGCTGGCGATACTGACCGGCGGCCAGTTGGGCGCGGTTCTGGCACAAACTCCTGTACAGCCGGCCAAGAAAGCGGTCGGGTCGAGTACTTCTTCCACCCCAGCCGGAAATGACGGGGCGGCCGCTTCCGCAGGGACTGTGGCATCATCATCGAGCAATCCGAAAGGCGCAGCGTCTGGCTCCGGTCCGTCTTCTACTGGCGGCAATGTGCCTTCCGAGTCGAAGACCCAGACGACCCCGGCACCCAAGGTCGATGCCAATTACATCGTAGGGATAGCGGACAGCCTGCTTATTTCCGTATGGAAGGAACCGGATTTTTCGGGTCCCGTCGTGGTGCGCCCGGATGGTATAATCACAGTCCCCGTTGTGGGTGACGTTCGCGTAGTAGGCCTGACAACCGGGCAAGTGCAAGATATCTTGACGGAAAAGCTGAAGACGGTCGTGACGGAGCCCCAAGTGACCGTCATCGTGCGCGACATAAAGAGCCGGAAGGTTTACCTGGTAGGCAAGGTGGGGCGTCCCGGCGCAGTTGCCCTCGGTGGCCATGAAACGGTTTTGCAAATACTCGCAGAAGCGGGTGGACCGGCGCAGTACGCCAAGCCACAGAAGATATACATCTTGCGCACGGTAGGAGATCATCAGAAGCGTATTCAATTCAATTACAAGAAAGTGTTGGCGGGCTCTGAGCCGGATTTGGAACTTGAGATCGGTGACGTGATTGTTGTTCCGTGATCGCGCGTTAGGAGGCAGGTATGTGTAAGAGTCTCGTATGGCGTGGATTCTTTCTGGGAACGTTGCTTCTATTGTTGACGGCCGGGGTGGCTTCGAGCCAGATGTCTCCGTTTGTGGTGCAGAACACAATTGCTTGGGGCGGTCCCATTCAACCTCCTGACGTTGGCAGTGCAGACAAAGGTCCTCAAACCCCCGTGTCTACACCTGTTCAACTGGATGCAAACGCTCAAAGCTCTTCCGATGCTCCCGCCGACACGCCGCCCGGCGCAGACCAAACCGCCAGCCCTGCCGGCAATGTCGACAACAGCACTGCCTCAACGACTTCAGACAACAACACCGTTCGCCAGCTTGGAACGCCGTTCCCGTTGCAACTTCAGCCCGAGGGATTGAAGATTGGGCCGTTCTACGTTCCCAGCATCTCAGATTCGTTCTACTACGCGGTGAATTCTTCCCCGGGTCAGCCCACACAAACTTTTGTCGGGAACTCGGTTTCGGCCAATCTAATCTACACTAAAGCTTTGAGCAACGGCGTCTTCGCGGTTCAAGCGAGGGAGCAGATGTCGCTTGCGAATTCAGTGCGACCGATCTTCAACCAGTCAATCAGCGCAACTTACAATGATCAATTGAGTGAGCGCTGGTCGCTGAATATGAATGCTGCGTTCACGTATTTCCAAAGCTCCATTTTGGCCAATCCTCAATACCTATTGTCCTACAACAACGCCGGAGGCATTCAGCAAACCCTGTTTGTGCCCCAGGTCGGCTCTGTGATGTACGAAAGCAACGGCATTACACTGAGTTATGCGATAGGTGGGCGAACTCATCTCACCCTCAGTCCGATAATTGCAGCGACTTTTTCGGGCCAGGAAGGAGGGTGGAGTTCTGCGTATCAGTTCGGTGGTGCGGTGGGGATCAGTCACGATTTCACCCCGAATCTGAATCTGGGTGCCTTTTACTCGCTATCCCATTCAATAACGTCCGGGAGCAGCTCTCCCGGTTGGAATAGCCAAGGTATAGGCTTGAGCTTTTCATACAAATTTGGCCAATCCTGGTCGGTCAGCGGGTCCCTCGCCGCGAGCGGCCAACTTGTGGCACAGGTTTGGACGCTGACGCCTACAGGTAACCTCAGATTGCTGAAGTCCTTCGGCCGGTCTTCAATTAGCGCCGCTTACACTCGCTCAGAGGCGAGCTACGTTTTTGTCTCAAGGGGATACTATCAACAGGCTGATGTTGGCTATAACATGAACTTGAGTCGAAAGTCCGGTTTCAATGTCGGTGTCGGTCAATGGCAAACGGTCAACACGGGGTTTAATCAGCATGGGTGGCGCGCGTCGGGATCAACTTACTACCAGTTGTCGCCCCGTCTCAGCTTGAATGGTGGCTACAGCTTTTCGCACGCGGAAGGCGTACAGACGGCGAGTTTTGCTCCTTATCTTGGCAATACGAACACATTCACCGTCGGCTTGACTTGGTTGCTGGGGGCCCACTCTGGGTTGTAGAGCGGTAATCCTCTTCATGTTGCATCAGGATTCCGGACAACTGGAAAATATTTTCCAATACCTCTTGGGAGGTGAGGCCTTGGGAGCATTGTGGGCTGCTGTCCTCCAGTGAATCACGCAAGTGGCCTTAGTTTGGAAGTAAATCTGCTCGGTAAGTGAAGGGGTCGATGATCTGGAAGATGTCAGGGTTATAAGAGGGTCTTGATATGAGTAACACACCAACTGCAGGGATGGCTCAGGGATTTGGGGAGATGGGTATGCAGGATTACATTTCCCTGGTGAAGCGCCGGAAGTTCTGGTTTATCTTCCCGGTTGTGGCGGTGGCGGTTGCCACCGCTGTCATGGCCTGGAGACTGCCTAATATCTATCGTTCCGAAGCCATTATTCTGGTGCAGCCGTCAAAAGTACCAACCAGTTTCGTCGCAACTACTGTGACAACTCCAATGGCGGACCGAATCGCCACGATTTACCAGCAGGTCACATCGCCTTCCCGCCTCAAGCGCATCATGGACAGTCTGGGGCTTTATCCCGATATCAGAAAGCGGGATGGAGAACAAGAGGCCGTCTTTGTAATGATGAAGGCCGTCAACGTCGAACAGGTCACCGCAATGGGGGCCAATGCGCCCGCATTTCGAATTTCGTATAAAGGCAGGAATCCTGCTCAGGCCGCGCAGGTGACGAACCAGCTCACCGCGATGTTTATTGAAGAAAATCTCAAGGTACGCGAAGAACAGTCCTACGGGACGTCCGATTTTATCGAAGGCGAGTTAAAGAAAGTTCAACAGCAGCTCGAGGAGAAGGATCACGAACTCAATGAGGTACGCGCTCGATATGGCCAGGACCTGCCGGAATCGGGGCAGTTTCACCTTCAAGAAGCTGCGGCCCTTGGACAGCAGTTACATGCCGTGCAAGAGAAGATAACTCAGGACCAGCAGCAGCAAGCGGATTTGCGTGCCCTTGCCGGAACGACGGCTCCCACTGTCGATCTTGATCTGGGTGCCAGCTTGTCAGTCGGGGCCTCGCAGACGGAAGAGTTGCAGACCAGGCTAAATTCGCTGCGAAGCCGCTACGGACCAAACCATCCCGATGTACGGAAACTGCAAGCCGAATTGGATCAGGCCAAGGCGAATGAAGCCGATACGCCGTCTTCGAAGGCAGCGACGCCTGCGCTGCGCAAGATACACAATCCGGTGATCGAGGCCCAGCTGGAACAACTCGATCAGGACATAGAGAAACAAAAAGAGCGAGAGGCGCAGCTTCAAAGCGCGATGAAACAACAATTATCCAGTCTACAAAGCATACCAGCGTATAAGGAAAAGATAGAAGTGATTCAACGGGACTATGATGCCCTGGAAGGACGGTACAGGTCATTGCTGGACAAAAGGATGGCGGCTGAAACCGCCACCTCGTTGGAAAGCAGAGAGAAGAGCGAACGATTTGTCATCTTGGATTCTGCGCAGATCCCGGAGAGGCCGTGGTCTCCCAATCGCCCTTTCTTGATGGTGGGGGGAGGGCTCCTAGGGATACTGATTGGCATAGGCGTGGCACTGGCAAGAGAAGTGGTGGACGATTCTGTCCGGAACGAGCGGGAAGCCGAGCGGATATTGGGTGCGCCTGTCCTCACGGGAGTGCCGGAGATCCTAACTGTCCAGCAGTTGTTGCACAACACCTGGAGAATGGGCGGAGTCGCGGTAGTCATGCTCTTGGTTGCAGCCAGTCTCGGATTTGAGCTGGCGCAGGTCGCGGAACGGTTCTTATAGCATGTACTTGTCCTTTTACCATCTCAGGGAGCAACCCTTCCGGCTGACGCCGGATCCGAAATTCTTGCAGTTACCTGAGCCGCACCGCGAGGCTCTGACGAGGCTGGCGCATGGTGTCATCGGACGCAAGGGCCTGATGGTGTTAAGCGGGCCCATCGGTACGGGAAAGACTACGATTCTCAATGGCCTGCTGAGCGTACTTGCGCGGCGTTATCCAGCTAAACAACTTCCGACAGCGCTGATTGTTAACCCTCGGCTTACCAGCGAAGAGTTGTTGGAAGCCCTGCTCTTCGAGTTCGAGGTGCCTTGCGGAGCTACCTCCCGCCCCTCCAGGCTCGCGGCGCTACAGGGACTGCTGTTCAGTGCCTTCCGGAATGGCGGGACCTGCCTGGTGATCGTTGATGAGGCGCACCTCTTGGCCACGGATGTCCTGGAAGAGATTCGGCTCTTGATGAACACCGACTCCTATCGTGAAAAGCTCTTGCAAGTAATTCTGTGCGGCCAGCCGGAACTCATTCGACTGCTGAGCGATCCCGCAGCAAAAGCTTTGCGACAAAGGGTCGCGGAGAGAGCAGCTTTGCGACCCTTGAGTCCGAGCGAAATGCGAATGTACATCTGTGAACGCCTGCGAATTGCTGGATTCGAGCAAGCCATACCGTTCAGCCCATCGTCGTTCGATAGGATCTACGAGTACACCGGCGGTGTTCCGCGTCTCATCAATATTGTTTGCGACACGTGCCTCGGCATTGGCTGCGAAACCAAGCGCATGGAAATAGGCGATGACATCGTGGAGGAAGCGGCGGCGCGCCACGAACTGGCGGCAGTTGCACCAGCCCCGGATGACCATGCTGGCGGTGATTTGAAGCTCAAGAAGAACGCAGAGCTGAATGTGGTTCGACTTTTTGGGGACTCCATGCAGGCAGCCAAAGCCACCGGTCGAGGGGAACTGTGAGTAAACTTTTTCACGACATGCAGGATGCAGCTAGGCACTCTGCGCAGCGACCGGCGCACAGTCCAGCATTGGCGCAATTGCTCGAATCCGTAGACGCGGACGCCGAGGCCGCTCGTGAGGCGACCTCCGCCGTTTTGCAGGGGTGTCGTCAGCTGCAAATGCTTCCTTTGAAACGTCCGGTTCTGACGGCCGATGACGAGACATCTTCTACCCATAGCGCGTTTGAGGCCTATCGGGCCCTTCGAACCAAGCTGGTCCGGTTTCAGTCGTCAGAGGGTATCCGGTCCGTAGTTATAAGCAGTGCGGAGGCGGGCGAGGGCAAGACGGTCTCTGTGTTGAACCTTGCAATGTCCTTAGCGCAACTTCCGAGCCAGCGCGTGCTGCTCGTCGACGCAGACCTGCGCACCTCGGGTCTTAGCGCTATGACAGGCGCTGTAGAGACGCCGGGGTTGGCGGAAGTCCTAGCCGGCGAGGCGACCTTTGAGTCAGCTCCGGTATTGACCAACGTTCGGAACCTCTACATCGTCGGAGCGGGTGAGGCAAACAGACCACCAGCAGATCTATTCGCCGGGTCCAAATTCAAAGAATTCGTTGGCTGGTGCAACGAGGTATTCAGCATGGTTCTGGTTGATTGCCCACCAATGATGGGCCTAGCAGACTTCGATGTGGTCAGTAGCGCCTGTGACGGGGTCCTAATCGTGGTACGCGCACAGAGGACAAGACGCGCGATATTAACTGACCTTCGACCGAAGCTTCAGGGAAAGAAATTGCTTGGAGTGCTCTTAAACGGGCAGGAGCGCCAGCACCACAGAGCTCATTATGGCTACTACTACTCCAAAATTGGCCACAGATAATTGCACCTCAGCAGTGATTACGGTGCTGCGGTGGCGTAGACAGTCGCTGCGCACGATTCAGGATGAATGACCATGTATCCGAATCTCAAGCTTCAGATCTTCAAATCGGGTATCCGGCAGAACCAGATCGCCAGAGATTTGAAGCTCTGCGAGAGCCAGCTCAGTAAAATCATCCACGGGTACCGAGAACCTTCTGCACAAGAACGGCAGTTGCTCGCGGCGTACCTAAATGTGGATGAGGCATGGCTCTTTGAGCGGTACGAAGGCGTTCCCACGCCTCAGTCGGCTGTATTCGCGGGCATGCGCGGGGATAGAAATGGCAGCGGTTAAGAGTCCGGCGGCAACCCCGGAACTCGAGTCGGCAGCGGTTGCGATTAAGAACTTTGGTTCTGGAATCGCGGACGAATGGGAGCATTTCATTGTCTCGAATCCGCAGGCTACCCCCTTTCACTCGACTGCGTGGATGCGAGCTCTTGAGAAGACTTTTGGCTACGAGAACAGGTCCTTCTTTGCCACCCGTGACGGAAGAATCACGGGTGTGCTGCCTCTTTTTCTAGTTTCCAATTGGATCGTTGGGCGCTGTCTGGTTTCTACTCCCTTTGCCGATTACGGAGGCATTTGTGCAGAGGATGAAGAATCTGCGGATGCCATGGTCGCGCATGCAGTAGAAATTGGTGTGGCGGAAAAGGTCGACTTTCTCGAATTGCGCCACCGAAGCGGAAAGGCCCGTCCGGAATTCTACGTCAAAGACCTTTACGTGTCCTTCGTAACGGAACTGGCTGCCGATCCCGAAGTTCAATTGAAGAGCCTTCCAAGAGACACGCGCTATATGATCCGTAAGGGACAGAAGGCGGGGCTGGAGCTCCGGTCGGGTGTCGACCAACTGCCGGAGTTTTACCACTTATTTACGCTGAATTGGCGTCGACTCGGCACCCCTGTCTTTTCG